>ULUU01042130.1_pt1 | contig 22759 bp, 14 predicted proteins | sample 1958871 | NCBI WGS metagenome assembly ULUU01 (sample SAMEA4835770, study PRJEB28245) | human gut metagenome | biome: gut microbiome; material: fecal sample | place: Denmark | collected 2008 | reverse complement strand
CCGCCACATCGACAAGAGCTTCTACATTGAAGACTCTTGTACTCAAGGAATTCACGATGAAACGCAACTACGACTGCTGGTTTGCCGGCGGCTCCGAGTTCTTCATCAAGGCCGGTTCCGTCAACGATTTCTTCGCCTCCACTGAGGCTGAACTGCGCCTCTACACTCCGCAAGTCACAGACTTTATGGTCGTTGTGAAGCGCAAGCAGAAAGGACAGCCCCTGTCGTTTAACACTGTGATTGTCTCGGACTGGTCCGAGCAGCTCACCCAAGTTGCTTTCATGATAACGGAAGACGACGGCGGCACTCTTGATCAGTGGAAATGCTCCGCAGTGGTCAAAATCAAGTCCAAAAGCTACGGCTTTGACATTTCTCTTCCGTTCAACTCCCGCGACGACATTGTCTGGCGCGGTCAGCTCAGCCGCCGCTACATCGACGCCACCAGCAACCTCGTCGGCCACTTCGGCGATGTTGACATCACCTTTGAAGTCCTCGAATACTAATGAAGGATGATGCTGTAACTTCGTGTTATTCCGAAGCATTCAGTATATTATCCAATTGTGCCTGCAACTCTTCTTTTTTTGGAAGGTATAACTGATAACGGGCAGTGAACAACTGATTGGTAATTCCTTGTGTGGCATATTCCATCAAGACTTCATCTTTCCGCGCTCCAAGGACGATTCCGATTGGTGGATTGTCATCGGGTTGGCAAATCTCGGACTTGAAATAGTTGAGGTACAAATTCATTTGTCCAATGTCCCCATGCTTGATTTCTGCCCGTTTCAAATCAATTAGGACATAACACTTGAGAATGCAGTGATAGAAGACCAAGTCTATTTTAAAGCGTCGGCTGCCGATATTCATCACATATTGGCGGCCGATAAATGCGAAGCCTCTGCCAAGTTCCAGTAAGAACTTTTCCATATTGACTCTTAGTGCAGATTCAAGTTCGCCCTCCTTATATCTTTTTTGTTGTGGAAGTCCTGTAAATTCCAGGACAAAAGGGTCTCTGATAATGTCTTGCGGTCTTTGTACTTGATGTCCTTTATTTGCCAGTTCAAGAACTCCTTTCTTGTCTGTGCTTAATGCAATTCTTTGAAATAGAGAACTTCTCATTTGCCGTTTGAGTTCTCTGACAGTCCAGTTTTCTTTGATCGATTCATTGAAATAGAAGTTCATTTCCATTTTGTCATCACATTTCAGAAGTTCATAGTAATGACTCCAGGTCAATTTGTGGGACACTGTCCCACAAATCGGGAATGCGATGTACAACTTACGCATATATATGAGATTGGAGCGATTGAATCCTTTCCCTTTTCGTAATGTCAGGTCTTTTGAAAGCCTTGTGAGCAATTTGCTACCATACTCGGCTCTTTCGTTTCCGTGCTGCTCAAACTCAACTATGTATTTTCCTGTATTCCAATTGGCCTCAAGCAGTTCCCCGTTGACTGCAGTGCATGCTCTGTATTTCGCATTGTCCCATAAAGATGAGATCTCATTCACTAAATCGAGATATTCAATGTTAGCAGCTCCGTTTGTAATTATATCTGAATTTTCCATATTCTGAAATTTTAGAGGTTAATCTCCGGAAGGCTATTCACTATATCTATAGTCTTGACAGAGACGTTGATTACAGACAGAAGAAGGTCGAGGATGTAGCGGGGTTTGTTGTGTTCACGTGACCAGGCGTTCGGGTCGTTCTTAATCATACTCCCGTTTTTGCCATCATCAATTGTCACCTGATAACGCTCCATTATCCACTCGATGGCGGATTTCCCGTTCACAACATATCCATACGCCTTTTCGGGAATTCCGCTGATGCGGATATGTCCATTGTAGATGATGGTGTCTTTCTGCGTTTTGGATGGGAATCTCATCTTCTGAACCGAATAGAAATCGAAGGAATCGCCTTCCTCTTCATCGGCTTCGATGCAGACGTCCGGGCATGCGGGAACATCCTCATAGTGCAGGTGAAGTTCCGCGAGTTTCTTTCCAGCATTGTAGAGTTTCAGAAAATCTTCCACCTTGTCAGGGAAGGATATGCGCGGGAGTGACTTTTTAAGTTCCGCTGCAAATTTGGTTCTGTATTGTTCACTATGGAGGAAACCATAGACATAATAGAATATGTGCTCCTTGGTGAGGGATTTCGTGTTGCCGTAGCGGACCCGGAGTTCTTGGAGCATCCAGTCGGAAATGCCGTCCCTCCGGATATATTTGCTGTCGTCAACATCGTCGAAGAGAGAGCCTTGCGGATTCTTGTTTTCTTCATACCAATAGAGTGGGAAGCATTGGGAATCTCCAATGAAATGTAAATCTGCTATGATATCGGAAATAAGAACTGTCATACCTTTGGCAGCACTTATGCATATTACCAAATTTTCGTATTCGCAAGAAGGAAAAAACTTCTCTAATTGCCCTCTTCTATGAATAAATTTTTCACCATAATATGCATGAGATTTTTGGAATGGTCGATATATAACATCACATATTTTCTCTTTCTGAAATAAGGCACTTTCTTTTTTGTCGGCATAAGTTAGTAAAGAACTGGTCCAACTGATTTTTGTTGGGTCTTTATTTACTAACTCAATGCTGTTTCCAAGTGAGGGCAATTTATTAATCTCGCTATTATAGAAGTCGACACAAGTCTGCATTGTGTTGATTAACGAATTCTTAGAATAGTTATAAATCCATGCGTCACGTCCTGTTTCGAGACCTCTTGAAAACGAAATAAACACACTTTGAGCCTCTACATCATACTTTTTCTCTGGAGCAAGCGGAACAAGCGCATCAAATTCGTCCCCGCGCTGGTTTATCCAGTCTCCCTTTTTGTTCGGCACTATGCTTTGCCACTCCATCTTCCTCGAAGCGACAGACTTGAAGTCACTGATAATCTTGAGCTTTTGCTCGCGAGTCAGATAGTCTCCGATGTCGTGGTAGTGGATTTCGGCTTTGCCCTTCATTTTTGCCGGGTTCTTGACGAGAATCGTAATGGCTATCGGAGTGCGTGAACCATCGCTAAAGATTCCCCCGCCCTCTTTTCTACGCAATTCTCCTTGAGTCCTCGCATTTCCCCTAAGATTAAAAACCCAAACGGATGAAAACTCTTTCTCGAAACATCTGCGAACTCCTTCCTGAGCATTGCCGTCAATCCAGGCGCCATTACTGATGAAAGCGACAATGCCGCCCTCATCACACCGGGAGATTCTGTCACTTGCCCAACGGAAGGCCTTGATATAAGAATCATAAAGAGAGTTTTTATTGGTGGTATTCACATTGCTGGCATAAGTCTCACCAATTCTGTTCTCCAGCATAGAATAACTGAGATTCTGCGCATTGTCATTCGCCGATTTCTGTCCAACGGAATATGGCGGGTTGCCGAGGATGACTCGGACAGGGGCCTTCTTTTGCCTAATCACCCGCTCCGAATTCTCTTTGAACAACTGTGAAAATATGTCTCTGTCGCCATTCTCGTTAAGTTGGAATGTGTCCGTGAGGCATATCCCGTCATAGGGGAGATATTCCTTCCGATGAGTCAAGTCGTGGAATACGCTCTCAATATTCACGTCGGCTATATAGTAAGCAAGGAGTACGATTTCGTTGCAATGAATCTCATTGAGATACTTCCTCTCCATATCCTCCAGGCGGATGAGCCCTGATTGGAGAAGTCTGGTGATGAATGTCCCGGTTCCGGTGAACGGGTCGAGGATGTGGACATTCTCTTCTGTCAGGGATGTGCCGAATTCGGATTTGAGGATTTCATTTACTGAACGGATGATGAAATCCACACATTCTATCGGGGTGTAGACTATGCCGAGTTTATCGACTGTCTTCGGAAAGGCTCCCTTGAAGAACTTCTCATAGAGATTCTTGATTACAGTCTGCTTTCCCTCAAGGTTGTCTATGTTTCCGACATTGATTTTGACAGAGGTGTAGAATTTGTCGAGAACCTCGGTGTCTTTTTCGAAGGCCTCTTCTTTCAGAAGGTCAATCATCGATTGCATCGAACGGCTGACAGCATTGTTCGTTACAAATGAATAGTCAGCAAAAAGCGCATCGAATACGGGTTTGGTTATCATATGCTGAGCAAGCATTTCGATTGCCTGACCGGCATCTACAGACGGGTTGAGGTTCTTCCTCAGACCTTCGAGATATTTATTGAATTCGGCTTCGTGCCGGTGTTCCTTAATGACCAGCCGATGAATCCTGTCGATAAACTTTTGAGCGATGACACCGACTTCTTTCGCCCAGTTCTCCCAATACATCCTATCGCCGCACTTTTCGACAAGTTTGGCGTATATTCCGTCTTTGAGTTCTCCGAAACGGATGTCCAGCTGGCGCGCGATTTCCGCGTCTTCGAGAACTTGTGCGTCTTCATCATCTTGGTTATATCCATCCACTAGGCTATTATGTCCTATGCCGACGCCACCGATTGTGACTTTTCCTTCCTTTTTCTTGTTGAGGGAGAGTTTCTGCACTTCCGCATTGAATTGGTCGTCGTGTGAGCGGAGGGCATTCAAGATGTCCCAGACTACCTTGAAATATCTGTTGTCGCTGAGAGCGTCTTCCGGCTTTACATTCTGTGGAACAACGACAGGGATGATGATATATCCATATTTTTTCTCATCCGGGCTGCCTTTATGAAAATTTCGCATAACACGTCCGACAGACTGGACGACATCCACCTGACTGTTTCTGGAGGATAGGAATAAAACGGCGTCCAGGGCAGGAACATCGACTCCTTCAGAGAGGCATCGCACATTTGTAACAACCTTGCACTCTCCCTCCTCACCATCTTCCTTGAGCCAGGAGAGGATCTCATTTCTCTCGGATGAGTTCATAGACCCGTCAATGTGTCTTGTGTCGATGTTTACAACTCGGTTGCGTTCGTCCTCTGTCACAATCTGTTCTTTATATTTTCTGTCAATTTCAGGAAGGATGGCTGTGACGTTTTTTGATGTTCCGGTCTTGTTGACATCACCGATTGCCGAACAGAAGGCCAAAGCACGTTTCATCTTGCAGGGGTCAGCACTCCAAGTCCTGCCATCGTCTCCTCGTATGATTTTCGACAATCCGTTGATGACGCCAATGAGTTTTGCTGTGTCGTCGTAATTCAGTTCCGTGCGAAGTCCAAGTTTTATCTCTGTTTGAAGATTTGTGGGGATATCCTCCTCGCTGACAGTCAATACGAGCACTTTATAGTCTGTCAGAAGACCATTGGTGACAGCGTAGGCGAAGTTCACTCTATAAAACTCTTTTCCATAGATGTTTTCATCGTCCATAGAGCAGAGTATGCAGTCTTTTTCTGATGCCTTGATTTTTGCAGATTCTCCATAAAGACGGGGAGTTGCCGTCATATAAAGGCGTTTCTTGCCCAAGACATTTTCGTCGGAATGAATTTTCGTGAAGTTACTTTCGTCGGAATCACTCAGTTTGACTCCCGTCGTCCTGTGAGCCTCATCGCATATGATGAAATCGAAGACGCCGTATTCGTTATTTGTCGATTTGAGCAATTTTCGTTGTGCCTGAGAAACTGCATCAATTGACTGATAAGTCGAAAAGACAACGACGAGTCCGTCGTGGTGTCGAAAGCTTTTTAATTGTCTGACAATAGAATCCGGGTTTGTGCAAGCCGGTACGGCAAGGTCTATGGCCTCGTCGCTTATGAGGTCCAATTCATTCTGTATTTTTCTTGACGCCTTGCTGTCGGAACATATGCAGACTGCTTTGATTGGCTTTTTTGCATCTGCTGCCCAAGCGTTAAGACTCTGTCCAAGAAGGGATATGGACGGAACCATAAACAACACAAGTCCTTTTTGTTTCAGAAGTGTTTCCACCATCACAAGTGAGGTGTAGGTCTTACCTGTCCCGCAAGCCATTATGAGTTTGCCTCGGTCATTGACCGAATAGTGGTGAGCTGCTTTTGATACCGCCTCCAACTGATGCTTCAACGGTGTTTTCCCACCAATCAAAGCATCTTTTCCTTCAATACCCTCAAGTAGTTTGCCCCATTCGACAGGAGATGATTCGAGATCGACCAAACCGACTCTGGTGAGAGGCGGGTCTTGATTGCGGATTGCTTCCTCAGCGGTGGGACCCCACTTTTCTGTTGTGGATATCCACATTCTGACTGCAAATTTGACCGTCTGAAGCGTTTCGGGGTCACGGAAAGTCTTGCTTGAAGTGGACAAGAATGAATCGACAGCCGGCTTGTCGATACTTGTATTTTCTTTATAACACTTGCATTGGATAGCCCAATAGTCCCCCAATTCAGTCTTTGCGACAAGGTCGATTCCTATATCCTTGCCTCCGAAGTCTTTTCTGGAAGGAAAATTCTCCCAAAGCCAAACCTCAGTGAGTTGGGAATACCTGGGGTCGGTGCGAAGCCACGACTGAATAAGCCTCTCGAATTGGGTTCCCTTTTCCTTTTCAGAGAATGACTTACTGCGAAATTCTTCAAGTATGTCTTTGAATGTCATTATCTATAAGTCTTGTATCATTTCTTGCAAAGATAGCAAATTTTGTTCGCGCTTGGCCTGCCTTGCCAACAACCATCTCGCAGTTGCGGCAGTCGAAGTCAAGGGCGAGAAGACGGCCGTTGTTGCGGAGAAAGAGTCCGTCGCGGATGTCGTTGGCGGTGGCGAAGGCGGCGTAGGCCGGTGTCTTGCGGCAGAGGCCTATTTCGTGTAGGAGGCAGTATTTGCTGCGCATCAGTTCGATGGAGTCAGACGGCTCGATTTCGTAGGCCGGTGCGACAATCTCTGCACCGAGGCGTCTGTAGAGACCGGCGGCGAGACTGTTGGCGACGTCACTTTTATAGCTGATGATGGGTGGAAATTCAAGCTGTTTCGCAAGACTGCCCCTGATTGTGGCGTGGTTCAGCGGGCGTGCATTGCATGGAAGACTGTCGAGCGCCTCGGCAATAGAACGGCGGATTCCGTTGAGATGCGCGGCTGAAATCATTGGAATGTTGCCGTCAGCTTCGCGTTTGATACAGCTCTCACCATTGCACAGTATGTCCTCTACCGAGAAGCTGTAGATGCCCGAGTCCTTGCCGAGCTGGCCGGAAATCATCCCGAGCATGCGCTCCCTGTTTCTTGCCGGCTCCGTCTCGATGTCTGTAGCGTAGTGAGTTTCACGTCCGTCTTCGCTTACGGCATTGACAATGACCCGGAAGTTCCTGACGCATTCCACCTCGTGTCGGCTTGCTATAGGGATGTCGGTTTCGTTGATATCTACAGTCAAATTGACTCCAATCCTGCGAGTGGCGCCCTTTTCGAGTTCCTTCTCGAAGGCCGTGTCGAGGTTGCGGTAAAGCCGCATCCCCGGAGCTATGCCATCTGCGGCCCGGCAAAGAATCGTGTTGCCCTCGCAGATGTCTGCCCTGAATCCGTGCTCCTTGCCGTCCCGGCCGATGAACGAGAAGCCGTCGCCGTTGTGAAACGATGTGGCTGCAGTTCTTGTTTCCCGGTGCTGTCTACCATGCTCTGCAGTTGTTCCCTGTTGATGCATTGGTTTGATTGTCAGTCTAATTCCGTTTCTTAGCCTTTCGATGGAAGCCACTGTCCCGACTTCCTCTCCAAGTGCCTTGCCTGCGTCAAGGCATGCCCACTGACTACGCTGTCCGTCAAAGTACAATTGCGTGAACCCTCTGTTGAAACTTTTCGCCGGGGTCGGGGTGAAACCGCAGACCTCATGTCCGTGCGATGCGCGGCAATATATGCCCGGATTTGCGCTCACAAGCCTATCCAACGCTTGCGAGTAGGCGGCCACGATGTTCCTCACGTATGAGATGCTCTTGAGCCGCCCCTCAATCTTGAATGAGCTGACTCCGGCCTCCGCAATCTCCGGTAGACGCCCAAGCAAGTTTAGGTCACGCAGCGACAGTAGCGTCCTGTCCTCTGCCACGGGCTTTCCCGGCTTGTACCCTGCTGCCAGCCGTGCCCCTTCCCCTGCCAAGGCTTCACGCCCATGGGACAAGTCCGGCCACCTCACCGGCTTGCCATCCGCGTTCACCAGATCATATCTCGAACGGCACGCCTGCACGCACTCTCCTCTATTTGCGCTCCGGCCGCTCAGCATATGTGACAGATAGCACTGACCGCTATAGCACACGCACAGCGCCCCGTGCACAAATGCCTCCACCTCGCAGCTCACTGCAGAGCATATTTCTCTCACCATAGACAGAGGCAGCTCTCTCTCAAGCACGATCCTCGAGAACCCGAGTGCATCCATCCTGCGGGCCTCCTCCACAGTCCGAATCGAGCACTGAGTCGAGGCATGTAGCGGAATAGTCAGTTCCTCCGGTTGCCTCAACTCAAACGCGGGCAGCGCAAAGTCCTGCACAATCAGAGCGTCCGCCCCGGCCTCCTGCATTGCAAGCGCAAGTGCATAGGCAGCGTCCAGTTCATCTTCAAAGATGATCGTGTTCAGCGTCACGAACACTCTCGCGCCGAACCTATGGGCATACGAGCAAAGCCTGCGGATGTCCTTAACACTGTTTCCTGCCGCCTGTCTCGCTCCGAAGGCCGGCCCTGCGAGATAAACGGCATCGGCACCGCAGTCAATGGCCGCGATGCCGATTTCAATGTTTCTTGCCGGAGCAAGCAGTTCAAGTTCTCTCATGTCAGGAAAACGCGCTGCAGCAGGGCAAATTATTTTTCAAGCGCCGCAATCTGCGCCTTTGCAACCTCGGTGTACTTAGGATTCGTCAGAATCTGCTGGTAGTACTCGACTGCCTTTGCCTTGTTTCCGGCTTTCTGGTAGGAAACCGCAAGAGTGCACCTGATGTCATCAGCCTTCTTGTCATTCGGAGCGACTGCGAGAAACTGCTCGAAAGCCTCGTTTGCCTTTTCGTCCTGGCCGAGTTTCTGAGCCGACATGCCGGCGAAGTAAAGTGCGTTGCCGCTCTCCACGAAGCTGTTTGACTTCAGTGCAGCATCGTATGCGTCAGCATATTTCTGACCTTTGAGGGCTGCCTGCGCTTTCTTAAGATACATGTTTGCAAGCTGCTTGTTGGCTGCCTTCTCCTGGCCGTTCGCCGCTGCTGCAAGGTATGCGGTCTCGGCGTTTGCCGTGTCACCCTTCTGTGCATAAGCCATTCCGAGACGGAGCTGAGCCGTTCCGTTGGCAGGGTTCAGTGCGAGCAAGTCGTTGTATGCAGCGATGGCACCGTCAAGATTCTTGGTCTTAAGAAGGTCGTTTGCCTTATTCATAAGTACCTGAGGTTTTAGAGTCTCCGCGTCCTCTACGACATCGGTCACTCCATATTCCTTAGCCTGTGCGACGGCTTCGTCAATCTCGGCTATGCCCTTGTCGTAGTTGCCTTCCTTGATGGATTCTTTGGCTACGTTGAACATGATTTTAGGAATATACTCCTTGCAGTTGTTCACCATCTCCGCGCCTTCCTCGCCGCAGGCCTCAGCCATTGTGAGCGCTGCCTTGAAATTTTCAAGGGCTTCGGTGTTGTTTCCTGCCTGAAGCGCCATTGCCCCGTTGTTATAAGTCTCGGTAGCCTGCGCCATGTCCTGCGCAGAAACGGCAACAGCAGTCGCGAGTGTCGCCGCAATGATAAGCAAAATCTTTTTCATATCGCTGAAATTTTAACATTCACAATTTACGGCATACTTATGCCACGAACCGCAAATTTAACATATATTTCTTAAAAGTGTACAATTTGGTCTCTTATTCTTGCCATTTGCACTAACTTTGTAAGGGTAAGTAATCGTTAAAAAATAACTTGAACAATTTGCATATCTTTATGGTCTATATTTCTTTTCTCATCAGTCGTGTACATCCAGTACACTCCTTCTTCCAAAAGAAATCTATCCTCATAAATCTGATACAAATTTAGTTCAACTTATTTTTTAACGCTTACTAAACGAAACATAAAAAATTAACTGCGTCAGATTTGTCGATAATTTTCGGGTATAGATTTAAAATGAAGAACATACGGATTTTGTTTTTGACTGTGTCGCTGCTTGTGACTTGTGGCGTCCCGTTTTCCACGGCTCAAGGTCTGAAGAAGCTGCCGGCTGATTCAAAGATAGTTACAGGGACATTCCCCAACGGAATGAGCTATTATGTCGTGTCGAATCCTGCGGAAAAGGGATTTGCAGATTTTGCTCTCGTGTACCGGCATTCCGCAGATGCGGGGGATTATGTGGACGTGTCGCGGAAAATACTCTCTGACCGTGGACGGCTTCAGAACCGCAGTCTTCAGAAATTCTTGTCTTCCAATGCCGTGGCTCCGACGGTAAAGGGATATGCCGAATGCTCGGACGATGCAGTGACGTTTCGTTTCAAGGATGTAATGCTCTCGCGGAGTGCCGCCCTTGCCGACTCACTGTTGCTTGCTGTGTTCGGAATTGCCGATGAACTGTCCGCGAACGCCGTGACGACGAAAGACAGTCTTCATTTTCCTCTTGAAAACATGGCTGTGATAGTCTCCGGCGACGTGAATGGCAAGGATCTGGTCTCAAAAATGGGGATATTTTCACTCATGACACCGAGAAATTCCGTTCTTCGAGATTCCGCCCGTGTGTATTCTGCATCTGAGGAGCCCGTCCGTCCGTCTGAAGTTTCGGTCGACAAATTCAATGGCGGAGTCTGTCGGATAGCCTCCTCGTTTTATTTTCCGAGGATACCGGCGGAACTTATGCCGACGCCACAGTTTGCCGTGATTGACAAGATGTCGGATACGTTCCGATTCATCGCAGAGAACCGCCTCCGGGATGCTCTGAATTCTGCAGCCATTCCTTTCTCGGAAGTCGAGTCAGACCATCTTTCCAGTGCAGACGTTTCAGGATTTGAGTCAATATCGCTGTCGTTCTGTGTGTTGCAGAAAGATGCCGATGCCGCAATGAAGTGTTTCGGCGAGGTCCTCGGTTCGCTCGACAGGGGGGAGATGGACGTTAATGACATAGTGCTTTCGTCGCAGCTGTATGGAGAGAAATGTCTCGGCACTTCGGCACACTCGGTGAAAAATTCCGAGTATATGAGGCTGTGCTCCGCTTCATTCCTTCGCGACGCTCCGCTCAGCACTGGAGCGCAACTCTGCGAATTCTGCCAGTCAAGAGTACTTCCGGACACTTTGCAGCTGCGTCTGATGAAGAATTTCTCCGAGGCCCTTCTTTCTCCCGATGACAGCTGTAGCGCTTTTTGTGCCGGATGGAACGATGGAAAGACGGTCCGCAGACACTCCCTTGACCTGCGCGACACTCTCCTTCTTCCCGGTCCGTCGTCCAAGAAATCCAAGGTCAGGACCGGCAAGGAACTTATGTCCGGCGGGGAGACTTGGACTTTCCAGAACGGGCTGAGGGTTTATTATAAAAGGGTCCCTGGAGCGAAACGGATTTCCTGGGCTCTGAATGTGGACAAGGGCTATGCTTCTGCTGACGACCTTGTTCCCGGTGAGGCGGCATTCCTTCCGGAACTGCTGAAGTGCCGCACGATTTCCGGAATTGACAACCGCAATCTCAGAGACATCATGACAGCCACCGGAATCATCGCAGATGCCGAAGTTTCGCTCTATTCCACTACTCTTAAGGGTACGGCCACTCCGCGCAGCCTGAACCTGCTGCTGCAGGGACTTGTGGGGATGTTCCGTGAAAGTTCCACAGACACGACCGCAGCGGCTGAACTGCTTCGCTCAGCATCAGTGCAGAAAAGACTGTCTGCCGGAGGGCGCAATGCCCGACTTGCCGGAATCGACAGCCTTGTATGCGCCGGCAATCCGTATTCCGGAGTACGGATGTATGAAAACTTCACGCCGCAGACCGTTGCCAAGGCGGACAGACTGTTCGCCGATGTGTTTTCCGATGTCGGGGAGGGCTTTATTGTGATTTGTGCTGACATGGAACCTGCTGCACTTCAGAAACGCCTTGTCTGGTATGCCGGGGAGTTCCCTGTTTCCGGACGCTCAGAAAAACGTCCCCGTGTGAGATTCCAGCCGGTTTCAGGGCAGTCCACGACTTTCCGCAGTGGAGCTGCCGAGAGTATCGACGTGCTTCTTTCTGCTGCTGTGCCGATGAACGCCGCGAATCTCTGCGCCTCCCGCCTTGCCGCAAGCCTGCTGGAAGACAGTCTGCATGGGGCACTCGTCGGAACCGGGTTCCATGTGAGCGTCGCTTCGTCATACCTACTCTATCCACAGGAGCGTTTCAGCGCGCTGATTTCACTTGACCGCATCCCGGAGGACGGCTTTGCTTACGGCAGCCTTGACGACACGGAGATACTGTCTGTCCTGGCCCGTTTGCGCACGGCTTTGACAGAGGCACCGCAGACTGAATGGCCGGCATCTGTCTTGAAAGCATTCAAGTCCCGGCTTAATAACGAATATGGCATAGATGCCGGGTCTGCGGATCATTGGCGCGATGCGCTTGTTATCCGCTATGCCGACGGGCGCGACTTCAGCACGAAGATAGCCGACAGAATGAATGCGGTGACGGCCGAACAGGTCATGGATGTGCTTCGAAAGCTCGTTGAAGGCAGCAGGATCGAGTATGTCGTGATGAAATGATGGATTTATGAGTAAGTACAATTCGATAATCCAAATAGACGACATTCTCGTCTCCGGTGAAATACTGACCGAATATTTCGCCTGTGACTATGCCAAGTGCAAGGGAATATGCTGCGTGATAGGCGACAGTGGTGCTCCTTTGCTCGAATGCGAGTTGCCGGCGCTTGAAAAGAACTACTGCCATTTCAGCCCGGTGATGTCAGAGGCCGGGCGCAGGGCTGTTGACGAGAAGGGCTTCTTTGAAATCGACGTTGACGGCGACCTCGTCACCCCACTTGTCCCAGGCTCTGAGGAGTGTGCCTACTGTCGCCGTGATGCGGACGGCAACTGTCTGTGCACAATCGAGGAACAGTGGAACAAGGGCAACGGCGACTTCTGCAAGCCCATCTCCTGCCGCCTCTACCCGATTCGTGTCTCCAAGCTCTCCAATGGTATGACGGCCCTGAATCTCCACCGCTGGAACATCTGTCGCGACGCCTTCACCAACGGCCGCCGCAAGAAAATCCGCGTCTATCAGTTCCTCAAAACCCCACTCACCCACTTTTTCGGTGAAGATTTCTATTCCGCCCTTGAAGCTGCCGCCAAACAATTGCGGGAGGCATAAAAGGCGGTCAGCCCATCCTTTTATGCCTCCCGCCTCTCAAGCTTTTTATTCGGTCAGCTTCGTTGACCGGTTTGTCAAAATCCTCACAACCAACAGGTTGCTGCGGTATTTGACTTCCCATGGTAGTCAAGAAACTCAATAAAATTCTGCTGCGTCATAAGTCTCTGATTAAAAACTATTTGATGTAGGAAAACAAGGCTGTCCCGCAAATTTTATTTCGGGAAATACACCCTCTCCCCGAAAATTTCTTCTGGAAAAATCACTCCGTTTTTATGAAAACTCTTGCTTTTTCCAAACGGGGGGGGGTATATTTGCCTATAAATTTAAAACCTATTAAAAATCAAAACAAAATGAAAAAATTGATTTATTTTGCGGTGTGCTGCATCGCGGCATTCTCGTTCAGTTCGTGCAGCAAGGATTATGTCGGAAGTGAGAGGAATTTGCGTGGTAAGTGGGAATTCTATCGTGAGGAGAAACACTATGTGGAAGATGTGACGAGAACGGAATGGGAAGGTGGAGAGATCAAAGTTGTCATAGAACACAAGGCCGGAGATGTCGTTGTAGATGATAATATTTCTCCTAAAGAGTATTGGACATTCAAGAAGGGCGGAACACTTACTTGTGAAATGGTTGCAGATGATGGGGAAACAGATACTGAGATTTGGAATTATGCGTTTGACAGAGATTCCAAGCAGTTAAAAATCGCTGTTCTGGATATTTGGCATGTATCTCACCTGACAAATTCTGAATTGGTGATGGATGACCAAGACGACGACGGTTGGGGGAGTGATTATTGGTCTGTATACTATTTCAGAAAAGCCAAGTAGCTGATTAAATCTGCGTCTTCCATTTAATCTCTATGACCTTTTATAATAGATTGGTCATATAGGCGGGCACAAGTATCGTCTGCCCATCTTTCTGCAAGTCTTTTGTGTATATCAGGTATCTGTTTGAAATTCTTGACGAAAACTTTTCGCAGAAAGCATCAAGCGATGCATGTGATTTGTGACTTGAAGATTTTACTTCGACAGGAGCAATCTTGGCTCCGCGCGAAAGAAGAAAATCAATCTCATAATTATGCTTTTCGTCCTTCGCCCAAGTGTAGTAGAATAATTTGTTGCCGGATGCCGTAAGCATCTGGGCGATGAGATTCTCATAAACATAGCCAAGGTTTGCAGAGAGTTTGTCTGAAAGCAGTTTGTCGTAGATTTCATTTTCTGTGTAACTCTTGTCCCAAAATGCCATTGTTATGAACAGTCCTGTGTCTGATAAGAAAAGTTTGAATCGTGCTTCATCTTTGTTGAGTTCCATCCCGACGTTAGGGTCATCTGCGTGATATGCAAAATTGACCGTCTTGCTGTCTTCAAGTGCAACAAGCATCTCCTCCATCTTGTCTGTCGGTGCATTTTTTACGATGGAATTCGGCTGAAATCTTGATATGTTGCGGCTGAGTTGCCCGGGAATGGACATAAAGAGCTTGGTTATCCTGCCGGTTGGATCTATCTTGCGGAAATCGTCTCCATACAGTTTGATTATTTTGCGTTTTGCCGCATCAACTTTTCTCATGTTGTTGGTGTCAAGATATGCGTTTACCGCTTGCGGCATACCTCCGACTAACATGTACAGGCGTAGGTCACGCATCGCATTTCTGTGTGCCGGACCGAGAGGTTTTTTCATTTCCCAAAACTTTCGCAGCAGTGCGGGGGTGCTTTCATCTCCGAGAGCCCAACGGAACTCTTCATAATCCATAGGATACATCTGTATGCTGTCTTCCTCGCTCGGGATAGTTATGTTTTCTGTATTTTTCTTTATGCTGATTAGTGAGCCTGTTTCGAGATAATCATAGCGGCCGTCCTGCACGAGATATTTTATTGCCTGACGAGCCTGCGGACATTTCTGAACCTCATCAAAGATTATCGCAGATTTCCTGTTTGCCAGGGTCTTGCGATAGTGTTGCTGAAGAATCATGAATACATAGTCAAGGTCATCCATGTCGTTGAATAAGGCGCGGATGTTTTGTGGGCATTTATTGAAGTCAATCAGAATGTATGACTCATATTCATTTTGCGCGAATTGTTCGACAATCGTAGATTTTCCGACACGTCGTGCACCCTCTATTAGAAGAGCTGACTTTCCGTCATTTTCTTCTTTCCAAAGCTTGATTTGATCGTATATTTTACGTCTGAAAATTCTATTTGCCATAAGCCTATGATTTACAGCTGCTAATGTAAGAAAAATAAGGCTGTCCCGCAAATTTTATTTCGGGAAATAAGCCCTCTCCCCGAAAATTCCTTCTGGAAAAATTAACCTATCTTGTGGGAACTCTGTACCTCTCCGTGTCTACTTTTCCGCGAGTAGCATCTGTACTATATTTCGGAAAGGTCAAGTAGTCGCTATGAATATGGCTTAGAAGTAGGGGATGAAGAAAAAGATGGGATGCAAGGCGGACGGTGAAGATGAAACCGCAGCAGCCTTAGCGGCTGTGAGGATTTCATCAAGACGTCCAACGCGGCAGACCGCTTTTTATTCGCCCCGTAAACCGCTTTTTATTCGCCCCGAAGTTTGTATTCCATGTGGGAGGCGACGCGTGCCAGGTCCTTCGCCGGTCCTTCAAGCTCAACACCTCCGAAAGATGGGGTGACGGTGATGCGGTCCTCCCACATGCGGGCAATTCTGAGACCTGCGCGGCTGGCGCGGAAACAGAGCTTTTCGGGTGTTTCACTTTCGAGGCGGTAGTCTCCGCGGTCGGCGAAATATCCCTTTACTTCAGCGGAGACCTCGCTCCATTCGCCGGGGATGCTGACCTGCCTTTTCTGATAGCCGAACTTCGGATAGAGGGCCGAAAAGACGAGGAAGACGCCGCATATTTCGAGAATTGACTTCCAGCCGTGGATGAAGAGCCCTTCCACCCCGTTTTCTGTGGGCACGAACTTTGTGAATGCGAGAACGCTGATAATCAGTGTGAAAAGAATCGCGAACCAGCAGAAATACTTGACGGCGCGGATGATATATCTTACGGCAGGTTTCATATTTATGAAATTTTATGCGTTTATATTTTTCTGACGTCCGCAAATATAGCGTAAATTCGCATATTTTGCGTAAATTCGCACTCACATTGTTACGAAAACACGAAACGTAATATCAAAAAATCTACACATTATGGAACAGAACAGTCTTAAGAAAGTGACATACGCCCTCGTTGCGGTGGCGGTCATTCTGGCCGGCGTCCTGGCGTATATCTGGATTCAGAAGTCTTCGCTCGTGAGCGAACTTCAGGAAGAAAAGCAGGAATTGACAGACCAGATGCTTGCCCTTCAGAGCGACTATGCGACGCTGTCATCCGATTATGACACAATCAATTCACAGCTCGATTCCTCACGCGAGGAGGTCAATCAGCTGATAGAAAGAATTAAGCAGACGGACGCAACCAACCGTAGGAAAATGCGTCAGTACGAAAAGGAACTCGGAACTTTGAGGAGCATAATGAAGAACTATATAGTCCAGATTGACTCCCTCAACACGCTCAACAAGAAGCTCACTGCAGATGCCGCAGCCGCACGTCGCGACGCCGCCGAGAGCAAGAGACGTTCGGAGGAACTTTCCAAGACAGTGGAAAATCTTTCTTCACAGGTTGCGACCGGTGCTGTCATCAAGGCACGCGGGCTTTCACTTGCGGCCTACAACGCTTCCGGAAAGGTTACGGACCGCAGCAGCAGGGTGGCGCAGTTCCAGACTCGTCTGAGCCTGGTCGAAAACGACCTTGCGCCTAAGGGCCCGGTAAGGATTTACATTCGCGTAAAAGACCCTGACGGAGTGCTGATTGCAGGTACGGAGCAGAGGGCATTCGAGCTTGAGGGCGAGACTCTCGTAAGTTCGGCTTCCCGCGAGGTTGACTATCAGGGCGCCGAGACGGACATCGTGATTTATGTGAACGGAGTGAAGGACTGCGTGAAGGGCGTCTACACCGTTGAGGCATACACGGAGCAGTCTTCTCTCGGAACGGCTGAACTGCTTCTTCGCTAACTGAGGGGCTTCAGGCATAAATAAAGTCTGAAATTGTGATTTACGTCCACATCCCGTTCTGCAAGTCTTTCTGCACCTATTGCGGATTCTATTCCGAGACGTCGGCCTGCTACGACCGCTATGTCGAGGCTCTGTTGGGGGAGATTGACCGCAGAAAGTCGGAATTTGACGCGACAATGGACGTGAACACGCTATATATAGGCGGCGGCACACCATCGGTGATGCCGCTGCCTTTGCTTTGCCGCGTGGTCGAGGCGTTAAAGGATGAGTCGGGAAGCAGGAACTTTGATGAATTCACTGTTGAACTGAACCCGGAGGACGTGATTCAGCGGGGCGAGGCGTATGCCGAAGCCCTCCTGGGGATGGGCGTGACGCGTGCGAGTATGGGCGTGCAGTCATTTGACGACGTGGTTCTGCGTTGGATGAACCGCAGGCATGATGCGGAGACTGCTGTCCGAGCCTACAGAATTCTTGAGAAATCCGGCTTTCGGAACATCAGCATTGACCTCATCTTCGGACTTCCGGAACTTGGGCCGGATTCTCAACCGAAACATTCAGACTCTCTTTCGGGACGTTTTCCCGGCCACCGGGGGAAAGACGGGTATGTCCCACTTTTGGATGAGCGGCTTTGGCGGGAGACGATTCTGCGTGCGCTCGATATTTCAGCCTCCGGCATGCTTCCGAGCCACATTTCGGCCTATCAGCTGTCAGTTGAGCCGGATTCTGCTCTTGACGGGATGATTGCTGACGGGCGTTGCCGGGAAACTTCGGAAGAGTCCTGCGCAAGGCAATACGAGATTTTGTGCGAAGAACTTTCTGCTGCCGGCTACCATCACTACGAGATTTCCAACTTCGCTCTTCCCGGCATGGAGGCCCGCCATAATTCCGCATATTGGCGGCATATTCCCTACGTCGGTCTCGGTCCAGGGGCACATTCCCTGTCCATTCTCCCGGACGGTCACCGGTGTCGCAGCTGGAACAGCCCGGATCTGAAGCTTTATCTTGAGACTTTTGCTCCTCTCGGACAGCGGGATACCGGTTGCTCCGGGCAAAGAAATGCGGAGTATGAAAACTTGGAGACACTTTCACCGGTGCAACTGGGCATAGAAAACGTTATGCTTGGTCTGAGAACTTCCCTGGGCTGTCCGTTGCCGGAACTCGTCTCCGCCTGCGACAGGGCTCGCCTTGATTCGGCAATTTCTTCGGGCCGTCTCGTGCCCGTTCCCGGCAGTTCTGAGCTTTCCGGCCAGGAGGACGGCGCAGTGCAGTATTACCGTATCCCCGAAAAATACTTCTTCATATCTGACGGCATAATATCCGAACTGTTGTGACAGTTTTGCTTCGTCATTTGCATATTATGCTGACATAAGTTAACTTAGCATCGATTAATATAGTCTAAGTTATTTAGCATCTATTTAAAGTCAGGCATCATGGGAAACATCTACGCAGAAAGAATAAAGGCTCTCAGGGAGCTTATGAAGGAAAACGGTTGGGACGCCGTGCTTGTCGGAGCTTCGGACCCACATTGCAGTGAATATCCCGCAGCCCGCTGGAAACAGGTGGAATGGCTTACCGGCTTCACCGGAGAGGCCGCAAGCGTCGTCATAACTCACAACCACGCAGGACTTTGGACGGACACTCGCTATTTCATTCAAGCAACCGCGCAGCTTGAGGGGACAGGTGTGGAACTTCATAAGCTCCGTGTTCCGGACGCCGTCCCTATTCCGCAATGGCTTGCGGAGAACATTGATTACATAATAGGTGCGCCTTCAGCTCCGTCCTATTGGCTAGGAAGCGGAGCCTGTCCGCGCAAGCTGTCGCTTGTTCTTGATGGTCTGTGCTGGAGTGCTGAGGAAGTTCTGGACATCGACTCCGCACTTTCCGGAGCCACTTCTTCCGAAGAATTCCGCTATGAAATAATTTCCAGACCGGATTTTCTTGGCCAGCTCTGGACAGACCGCCCCTCAATCCCGGCCACTCCGGTACAGACTCTCGATATCGAGATCTCGGGCGGGGAGAGCCGTCTTGGCAAAATCGCTTGGCTGCGCAAGTGGATGCTCCGCAGTTCGGTGGACAATTTCCTGCTTACCTCGCTTGACGAGATTGCCTGGTTGCTTAATGTCCGCGCAAACGACATCGAATACAATCCGTACGTTATATCCTACCTTCTTGTTTCTCAGGAGAATGTGCGCTGGTTCGTGAAGAAGGACGGGTATGACGACAGTGATACCGCTGACAGTTTTGAGGAACTTGTGGCTGATGACATAAGCATTGAGGATTACAATGCAGTGGAGCCGGCTCTCGGTGAACTCGGCTCTGACGAGTCGCTTCTGGCCGACCCATCCTCGCTCAACTGGCAGCTCTACAGCTTCCTGAACAATTCCTGCCTTCCAGACGGTGATGAATCCTCTCTTCTCCATCTCGACAAATCCCCTGTCATTCTGCGCAAAGCTGTAAAGGAAGACTCTGAAATAGAGCGGCTTCGCGAGACTTTTATAGAGGACGGACTTGCGGTTGAGCGCTTTCTGAAATGGCTTGAGGACAGCGTGGCAGCGGCAGAACGAGGCGATGCCGAACCGGTGCGCGAATGGGACGCATCTCTGAAACTCAGTTCCCTGCGGGCCGGAATTCCGGGATATAGGGGCGATAGTTTCGAAAATATTTCCGCATACGGCCCATCGGCGGCCTTGCCGCATTATGTCACACCGGCAAGCGGCTCAAGGGTTATCGAAGGCCACGGGCTCTATCTCGTGGACTCTGGAGGTCAGTACCTTACCGGAACAACGGACATAACCAGAACCGTTCCTACAGGACCATGCACCGCCCTTGAACGGGAGGACTACACCCTTGTTCTCAAAGGAATGATTGACCTTTCGATGGCCGTGTTCCCAAAAGGCACGGCCGGCTGTCAGATAGATGCCCTTGCCCGTGAACCGCTGTGGAAGGCAAGGCGCAACTTCGGCCACGGCACGGGCCACGGCATAGGCTACTATCTCGGCGTTCACGAAGGTCCTCAGGACATAAGGCAAAACTTCAACAACCAGCCGCTGCTTCCGGGAATGGTCACTTCAAACGAGCCGGGGCTCTACCGCGAGGGTATGCATGGTATACGTCACGAAAACGTAATTCTCACCATTCCCGACCGCATCCCGGGCATTAATCCCACCGGCTGCAACGAGTTCGGTGAATGGCTGCGTTTCGAGACCCTTACATGCTGTCATATAGACACATCGGCAGTCATGCCCGAATTGCTGACCGCCGATGAAAAAGAATGGCTCAACGCCTACAACGTCTCCGTCTACACGCGACTCGCCCCGCGCATGACTCCCGAAGAGGCCGCTTGGCTTGCCGTCAAGACAAGACAGATATAAAATCGCGTCCTCTTCAGGGCATAGTAACTCAAAAACTATTTCGTATAGTTGACAAGATTGCCGGAGAGATATTGGTCGTAGGCTGTCATGTCGATAAGTCCGTGTCCGGAAAGGTTGAACAGAATCACCTTGCTCTCGCCGGCTTCCTTGCACTTGTTGGCCTCGTCTATGGCCGCTGATATTGCATGGCAGGACTCCGGTGCCGGGATGATGCCTTCAGCCTTCGCGAAGAGTACACCTGCTGCGAAAGAGTCAAGCTGTTGGATGTCAACAGCTTCCATCAAGCCGTCCTTCATAAGCTGCGACACTATGGCACCGGCTCCGTGATAGCGCAGGCCACCTGCGTGGATGTTCGCCGGAATGAAGTCATGGCCGAGCGAGAACATCGGAATCAACGGTGTCAAGCCGCTCTCGTCCCCAAAATCATACTCGAATTTGCCGTGGCTGAGCTTCGGGCAGCTTGCAGGCTCTGCAGCGATGAATCGTGTCTTTTTCCCATCGAAGAAATTGTGTCTCATAAACGGAAATGAGATGCCGCTGAAATTGGAGCCTCCTCCGAAGCAGCCAATCACGATGTCAGGGTATTCCCCCGCCATTTCCATCTGCTTCTCAGCCTCAAGTCCTATGACCGTCTGATGCAGTCCCACATGGCTCAGCACCGAACCGAGCGTGTACTTGCACCGCTCCGGAGTCGTCATAGCGAGTTCAACAGCCTCGGAAATGGCTGTTCCGAGCGAGCCCTGATGGTAGGGGTTCTTAGTGAGAATATCCTTGCCTGCGCGTGTCGACATCGAAGGGGATGGCGTCACCTGAGCCCCGAACAGTTGCATCATGGAGCGGCGGTAGGGCTTCTGCTCATAGGAAATCTTCACCTGATAGACGGCAGCCTCCAGCCCGAACAGTTTCGCTGCATAGGAAAGTGCCGCTCCCCATTGGCCGGCTCCCGTCTCCGTCGTGACGTTGGTTATGCCTTCCTCCTTACAGTAGTAGGCTTGGGCCAGCGCCGAATTCAGCTTGTGCGAGCCCACCGGGCTTACGCTTTCGTTCTTGAAATAGATGTGCGCCGGGGTGTCCAGTGCCTTCTCGAGCCCGTATGCGCGGACAAGGGGAGTGGAACGGTAGTAGGTGTACATCTCGCGGACCTTTTCCGGAATGTCAATCCACCGGTCCGTCATGTTCAACTCTTGCCTTACGCATTCACGGCAGAACAGCACAGACATTTCGTCCTCCGTCACAGGCTTGTGCGTTCCGGGGTTGAGCATAGGCTGCGGTTTATGCGGCATGTCTGCCTGAATGTTGTACCATTGCATCGGAATCTCATTCTCCTGCAAAAAGAATCTTTTCTGTCTCATTGTATCTTTTTTTTATTGGGTTTTCTGATAATCAGTAAATATGAAAAAAATAAGCGGCGGCTCTGTGTGAGAGTCACCGCTTTCCTGTTTCTATGTTTTCGTCGTTTATGCGAGGCAAGGGCAGTAATTATGGATGCATACTGCAACTGCAACAGTCGCGAAGCCGAGGAAAATCAGAGTTGCAAAGATGTAGGCGATGACCTTGAGTCTCTTGAGCCAGATCATGTTGTTCCATCCGAAAGTCTGGAATGCGCTCCAGAAACCGTGGGTGAGGTGGAACCAGATGGCTCCGAACCAGACGAGGTACAGAACCGTGACCCACCATCGTCCGAAGGTAGCGTCAAGAAGATCGTAAGGATTGGACTCCTCAAGCCCGGTGAAGTGCTTGAGCTGCATGTCTGCCCAGAAATGGGTGAGGTGGAACGCGATGAATCCGAGGATGATGATTCCGAGGACAATCATGTTCCTTGATGCAAAGGAGTCAGTCTTTGCCTTGCTTGATACAGCGTAACGGCAGTAGCCTCCGCGAGCCTTGAGGTTCGTCCAGGTGAGGTAGCAGCCGTAGAAGATATGGATGACGAACCCGAGCGCAAGCACAGGAACCATCACAGTCACAATCGGAAGCGACATGAAATCACAGCCCTTCTGGAAAAGCCCGTCCGGAGCACCGTAGGTGCCGCTTACGAGATCAAGTACAGCAAAGAGATTGATGCTCATGTGAAGCAGAAGGAAAATGATGAGAAAAAGTCCCGAGATGCTCATTATGAGCTTCTTTCCGATTGATGATGTCAAAATGTTAGCCATAGATTCAATAATCCGATTATTCTAATCAAAATTGGTTTAGCGGTGCAAAGATATATTCTTTCTCGCAACTTTCATAATTATTTCGGAA
>ULUU01060875.1_pt1 | contig 22789 bp, 19 predicted proteins | sample 1958871 | NCBI WGS metagenome assembly ULUU01 (sample SAMEA4835770, study PRJEB28245) | human gut metagenome | biome: gut microbiome; material: fecal sample | place: Denmark | collected 2008 | reverse complement strand
ACGCTCATTCGGATTCAGCAGATCACTGATGGACGTATCATGATTCAGGGTATCGATCAGATACGCAATATACTTACTCATATCGCAATCAATATACCACTCCCGGCTCAATAATTCCGGAGTCTGATAGATCAGATTCGTAGTGATTACGCCATCGATCAGACCATTTTCATAAGCCTTATCAAAACGCTCCAATCCATTCGTGAACAACCCGAAGGTAGCACAGATGAAAATCTTGCCTGCTTTTCTCTCCTTTAATTCGGCAGCTACTTCCAGAACACTTTCACCGGAGGAAATCATATCGTCGATGACGATCATATCCTTACCCTCTACGGAAGAGCCAAGGAATTCATGCGCAACGATCGGATTACGTCCGTCAACAATTCTGGTATAGTCCCTGCGCTTATAGAACATACCCATGTCAAGCCCCAGTACATTTGCCATATAAATAGCACGTCCCATACCGCCTTCATCGGGGCTGATTACCATCATATGATCGGAATCAATCTTAAGATCCTTCACATGCTTCAGAAGACTCTTAATAAACTGATAGGTCGGCTGAACTGTTTCAAAACCATGCAGTGGAATCGCATTCTGGACACGCGGATCATGCGCATCAAAGGTGATGATGTTGTCAACACCCATGTTTACAAGCTCCTGCAGTGCGATGGCACAGTCCAAGGATTCGCGGGAGGTACGCTTATGCTGTCTGCTTTCATAAAGGAACGGCATGATAACGGTGATTCGTCTGGCCTTTCCACCAACAGCGGCAATGATACGCTTCAGATCCTGATAATGATCGTCCGGTGACATATGATTCTCTCTGCCGCACAGAGAATAGGTCAGGCTGTAGTTTGCAACATCAACCAGAAGATAAAGATCGGTACCACGGACAGACTCCAGAATAATTCCCTTGGCTTCTCCGGAACCAAAACGCGGAACCTTCGCCTTCAGAAGATAGGAATCACGCTGATAGCCTGCAAATGCAAGACTTTCCTTGTGCTCACTTTCACGGATGGTACGCCATTTTACAAGATAATGATCCACTTTTTCTCCAAGGGATTTGCATCCCTCCAAAGGAATGATTCCCAATGAACCGACGGGAATGGTTTCAAGATTTCTCGTTTCTTCACGCTGTGCCATGAAGGTACCTCACTTTCTACTTTGCAGTTTTTTGAATAATCCGGATATCCGGCCCCGTAAATTTACATACAATATAGTTTTGCATAATCCTTGAAAAGGAACGATCCGAGTAACGGTTCGACACATCTTCAAAAGAAAGATTGGTAGATATAATAGTCGATTTCTGTGCCATGTTTCTTCCGTTTAATAAGGAAAAGAACACGGAAGAGATCACATTGGTAGGGTATTCGGTACCAAGATCGTCAATGATTAATAAATCGCAATCAAAGAGCTCCTTATGATAAGCAGCAAGATCTTCTTTATTCTTATAATCAAACATACTTTTGGAAAGTATTTCGAAAAGATGAATGGCACTCATATATACCACAGAATGTTCACTTTCCAGTAACTCGCGGGCAATACAACTGGATAGGAAAGACTTGCCCGTACCTACTGTACCATAAAAAAACAGATTATGATAGTCTGAATCAAAAGTTTCTATAAAATTTTTACTGATGGCTACTGTACGGCGGAAACACTCCAATGCCTCCCCTTCATAGTAGTCGTAAGATAAATGGTCAAAATTCTCAGTAGACAGAGATTTCTCTAATCCGGACTGCTCATAAAGCAGACGGATAATTGCCTGCTTGAAGCAGTGGCACTTCTCGCGGTTCGGTAAATAACCGGTGTCCTGACAGTCCGTACAGGTATAAATGGGAGCAAGGTAATCGGCCGGATAACCGGCATTTACCAGAAGCTCCTGTTTCATACCGGAAAGACGCCGGATCGTATCACGGAGGTCTGTAAGTGCAGAATCATCCCCTTCTAAAAGCTTACGCCCCTGTGAAACAGAAACGGAAGCAATGGAAGCTGATAATTCCTTAAAACCGTCTACGTGGGAATTGACCTCCTGGAGACGTTCCTCCATAATACGGTGGTTATTTAACTGGGTCACTTCGTATCCATGAATGATGGACTGATATTGTGCGTTGCTGAGTGCCACGATAAAATCTCCCTCAAAAATTAGTTGCTGATGATCTCCTTTTCCAGAGCATCAAAGTCATAGGTGCTTCGCATCATCTGGTTGAAAGAAGCGGTGGTATTTCTTACAGACTTTGCGGAAGTCTGGCGGCTCTGGCTGTAGGCATCATCGAGCTTAAGGATGTCGGCCTTGTGATGAACCTCGTTCTTATGCCAGTTGTTCAGGATACTGTCGGCATATTCAAAGCGGTGCTTGTCCGTAGCCATGACCGTCCGCTCACAGGCCTCTAAGATAATATCCTGTGTAAAGCTGAAAGCCTTCGTCCATTTGATGACATAATCCGCTTCGGCCTTCGTCGGATTGCTTGACTTGCCTAAGGCCTTCATAATATCATAGACTGTCTTGTCATATTTTCTGGCAGCGCGTGCAGCCTGCTTAGGAGATGTAATGCCTTCCTCTGCCCAGCTGACAGCGACCTTTTCTATGTAACGGAAATCCTTCTTTCCCTTTTCTACGCAGTACTGAATGAGATAATCAATCAGATCCTCGGAAAAATGCAGCCTGTCCGTAAAGAACAGGATCGTTTTCATTTCGGTTGGCGTCAGCGGCTTCCCGATGTACTGCTCTACCACGAACAGAAGCTGGGAGGTATCTTCCTTTTCCTTGAATTCCCGGATCTGGTCAAGGGTATAAGCCGGTTTCTCATAAGGATTGGGAGCCGGTGCTTCTGCCTCAGCTTCAACCGGTGCAGGGCGCTGTGTTTCTTTGCGTGCGGCAGAAAGCGGTACGACCGGTGCAAGAGGAGCAGCCTCATCGGGAGCTTTCTTTGTAACGTCAAGCAGACGGATTGCTGTAAGCACCTTGGCATCGTCATACTCCAGAGCCAGCAGACGATTCTTCTCCCAGTACTTTAACGCACGCAGGACATCCTTCTCGGTGTGGTTAAACTGATCCGCAATATCCGACACACTTGTCGGAAGGTGCGCGCTCATGGTGCGGAGAAGGTACAGATATACCTTGAGCTGGGCATCGTTTGCCTCTTTCATATACTCATCAATAAAAATATTGGATACCACAGTAACATCAGAATAATTCTCCTGATACACCTTAAACTGAGCCATATCAAATTCACCAACCTTAACATTCATTCAAACTAAATAAGCAAGATGAATTATAGCACATGCCTTTTAAAATGAAAATAGCCAAAATTCCTGAAACCCCAGTATTTACAAGGGTTTGAGGAAAATGTGGATAATGTGGATGGTGTGGATATAAATTGGAAAGGCTAAGAAAAATCACAAAAACTGCAAAAAAAATATCCACATATTTTTAAGAAATTATTCATAAAAATATGTGGATGATGTGGACAATTATCTGGAGAGAAGCTCTTCCCCAATGTTTACAACGTCTCCGGCGCCCATAGTTATCAACAGGTCTCCCGGTGCACAGTTTTCTAAAATAAATTTTTCAATTTCAGAAAAGCTTCCGAAATAATGGCAGTTTGGATTGAGTGGAAGAATTTCTTCCTTCAGGGTTTCGGAGCTGATTCCAAGGGTATCAGTTTCACGTGCCGCATAAATATCCGCAAGGATGATCTCGTCTGCCAGGGAAAGAGCCCTGGCAAAGTCCTTAAGGAATGCTTTTGTGCGGGTGTAGGTATGCGGCTGGAAAACGACCCAGAGCTTTTGGTGAGGATAATTTTGTGCCGCAGTTAAAGTTGCAGTAATTTCTGAAGGATGATGTGCATAATCATCAATTATAGTAAAACCATTGAGACAACCCTTGTATTCAAAACGGCGGTCGGTACCGTGGAAGCCGGCAAGAGCTTTGGCGGTCTTATCACGGGGAATCGCAAACAGGTCAGCGAGTGCAATGGCTGCAAGTGCATTGTAAATATTGTGTTCACCCGGCACACTGAGCTTAAACGTACAGGGAGGCTTACCGGTGCTTTGCAGCTCGAATTCTGCACAGCCCTTGTCATCATAGTGAATCCGGAAAACGGAATAATCGGCGTCTTTGCCCCCAAAGGTGATGACGCGGCAGGGAAGGCCTTCATAAATTTCTTCGACATCAGGAATGGTCCTGTTGATAATCAGCGTCCCGTCAGCAGGGAGAAGCGCCGCAAAACGACGAAAGGAGGAACGGATATCATGGATGTCTTTGAAGAAATCGAGATGATCTTCTTCTATATTAAGAATGATCCCGATTTTGGGGAAGAAGCTTAAAAAGCTGTTGGTGTATTCACAGGCTTCGGTTACAAAATAAGGAGAATGCCCTACACGGATGTTGCCGCCGATACTCTTTAAAATTCCGCCGATGGAGAGGGTGGGATCGGTATCTGCCTGCAGCAGGATTTCAGAAACCATGGAAGTGGTTGTAGTCTTTCCATGGGTGCCGCTGATGGCAACCGGAAGCTCATAGTTGCGCATGATTTCGCCTAACAGCTCTGCCCGTGTAAGTGACGGAATGGAAAGCTCCTGCATGGCGATGAATTCCGGGTTATCGGGGTGGATGGCACTGGTGTATACCACAACATCAATATCGGCGGTAATGTTTTCCTTCCTTTGTCCAAGGTAAATATGTGCGCCCCTGTCTGATAGCATATCGGTAAGGGCTGACTGCCTGGCATCGGAACCGCTGACCTTAAAATGCTTTTCTAAGAGAATTTCAGCAAGTCCGCTCATGCTGATGCCGCCGATTCCGATGAAATATACATGGACAGGAGTTGAAAAATCAATCTGATACATAAGAATAGATCCTTTCCTTTATACAAGAGTGCGGAAATTGCGTAGCAATGTAGCAATTCGGATACATCAATGAGTGGCAGAATTTATTTTGACACTCATATCATAATATGTGTAATTATTCAGAAGTCCATTCTTCTGAACAGTTATAATTATACAGAATCCCTGATGGGAGTTCAAGGACAGGACGGTGTTTTTTACAAAATGTGGAAAAAGGTAACGGTATAGCCACACGATGTTGTTGAAAATAGATATCCGGGTAAAATACATCTATATTTTTTGTAAAAAAATAACAGAAAAAAAGGAAAAACATGGATTCCCTTTGTAAAGAATATTCACTTTTAAAATGATATATGGTATAATATTCCTAATTCATTTGAACGTTCCAAAAAGGGTGATTTTTCCTTTGATAGTTTGGGTTCAAGCGCTTCATTAAAATTTACTGGTAAGAGGTGATGACATGATTAAAAAAGAGATGATTGCCATGTTACTGGCAGGCGGTCAGGGAAGTCGTCTGGGTGTGCTTACATCAAAGGTGGCCAAACCGGCAGTTTCTTTTGGCGGAAAGTATCGGATCATTGATTTTCCGCTCAGCAATTGTATTAATTCCGGTGTCGATACGGTTGGTGTATTGACACAGTATCAGCCTTTACGGTTGAATACGCATATAGGCATTGGTATTCCGTGGGATCTGGACAGAAATATCGGTGGTGTGACCGTGCTTCCGCCGTATGAGAAGATCACGAACAGCGAGTGGTATACGGGTACGGCCAATGCGATTTATCAGAACATAGATTATATGGAGAGCTATAATCCGGAATATGTTCTGATTCTTTCCGGAGATCATATCTATAAGATGGATTATGAAGTGATGCTGGATTTCCATAAGGAGAAGGGGGCAGATGTCACCATCGCCGTTATGCCTGTTCCGATGGAGGAAGCTAAGCGTTTCGGAATTATGATTACCGATGAAGATCATAAAATTACCGATTTTGAAGAGAAGCCCGAACATCCCAGAAGCAATCTGGCCTCCATGGGTATTTACATATTCAACTGGACGACCTTAAAGGCTGCTCTGCTTGCCAATGCACAGCAGCCGGGTCTTGATTTCGGTAAACATGTCATTCCCTACTGCCATGACAACGGAAAGCCGTTATATGCATATGAGTTTAACGGATACTGGAAGGATGTTGGAACCTTACATTCTTACTGGGAAGCAAACATGGAGCTTATTGATATTGTTCCCGAATTTAATCTTTATGAAGAATATTGGAAGATTTATACAAAGAGTGAAATCCTTCCGCCTCAGTACCTGGCAGATACCAGCTTTGTTGAGAGAAGTATTATCGGTGAAGGTGCAACCATCTGCGGTAAGGTTTACAACTCCGTAATCGGCTGCGGCGTAACCATTGGAAAGGATACCGTGGTACGTGATTCTATCATTATGAATAATACGGTGATCGGTGAGAACTGTGAGCTGAACAAGGCGATCATTGCAGAGAATGTTGTTGTGGGTGATGAGGTCAGACTTGGCATTGGTGAAGAGGCAGAGAATGAGACTGATCCTCATATTTACAACAACGGAATTGTTACCATCGGTGAGAAGAGTGTGATTCCAAACGGTATCACTGTAGGAAAGAACACCTGTATCTTTGGTAAGACAGACGATTCCGACTACCCTGAGAAATTCCTTGCAAGCGGTAAAACTTTAATTAAGGAAGGTGATAACAAGTGAGAGCAATCGGTATAATTTTAGCAGGTGGAAACAGTTACAGAATGAAAGAGCTCTCATCGAAGAGAGCCGTATGCGCAATGCCTATTGCAGGCAGTTACCGGAGCATCGACTTTGCACTGAGCAATATGACCAACTCCCATATCCAGAAGGTTGCCGTATTTACCCAGTACAATGCAGGAAGTCTGAATGAGCATCTCATTTCCTCCAAGTGGTGGAACTTCGGACGGAAGCAGGGAGGATTATTTACCTTTACTCCTTCTGTTACGGCAGAGAACAATTTCTGGTATCGTGGAACTGCAGATGCCATGGCACAGAATCTGTCCTTCCTTAAAAACAGCCATGAGCCGTATGTAGTAATTGCATCCGGTGACTGTGTTTACAAGATGGATTACAATAAGGTACTGGAATATCATGTAGCCAAGAAGGCGGATATTACAGTTGTCTGCAAGGACATGCCGGCAGGTGTGAATGTAGACCGTTTCGGTACAGTGAAGATGAATGAAGAAAGCCGGATTGAAGAATTCGAAGAGAAGCCGGTTGTAGCGAAGTCCAATACGATTTCCTGCGGAATCTATGTGGTCAGAAGACGTCAGCTGATTGAGATGATTGAGAAGTGTGCGGAAGAAGACCGTTATGATTTTGTGAAGGATATTCTGATCCGTTATAAGAATATGAAGAAAATCTACGGATACAAGCTTACGGATTACTGGAGAAACATTGCTACGGTTGATGATTATTTTGAAACCAATATGGATTTCCTGAAGCCTGAAACAAGAGATTATTTCTTTAAACAGTATCCGGATATTTATTCCAAGGTGGATGATCTTCCTCCTGCAAAATATAATCCGGGTGCACAGGTCCGTAACAGTCTGGTGTCGAGTGGAACCATTATCAATGGAACAGTAGAAGACTCCGTGATTTTTAAAGAAACGTACATTGGAAATAACTGTTACATCAAGAATTCTATTATTCTCAATGATGTTTATATTGGGGATAATACGCACATTGAAAACTGCATCATAGAAAGTCATGATACCATCCGGGCGAATTCTTACTATGTTGGTGAGAATGAGATTAAGATTGTTGTGGAGAGAAATGACCGGTATGTGATCTGAACGGCTATTAATTAAATTTAATGAACGAAGATACTTGCACGTCAACAGGGGAATGACAGCTTAGGAAATCTGCAAGAATTTTGTATAGGGACAAAAGAAAGAAAGGGGTAAAATTATGCAGATTACGGACGTTCGAGTTCGCAAGATTACGAAGGAAGGAAAGATGAAGGCTGTCGTATCCATTACACTGGATGATGAACTGGTGATTCATGACATTAAGGTTATTGAAGGGGATAAGGGATTGTTCATTGCAATGCCAAGTAAAAAGGCAGCGGATGGAGAATATCGGGATATTGCTCATCCGATCAATTCACGGACCAGAGAAAGAGTACAGACCATGATTCTTGATGCTTATGAGAGATCACTCTCTGAACCGGATTCTGAATAAACAAAACAGACAGGGCAGCCGCATGATGCGGCTGCCTTTTTCGTTTGTATAGGAGAAAAGGATTTATGAGGAAATGATGCATAAGGAAATGATTCAGGGGATCATTTTTGAGAGTAGAACGGATGTGATATTGAGAAAAAATATCAAGAAAACGTTGCTGCTTGTATCTTAAACAGGTAAGTGTTATATTTTGGTGTACGAATAAGATAAAGCTGAAAAGATACAAGGAGGACGAAACAATGTTAGAGTGCTTAAAGAAAATCAACAAAGAAAAAACAGGTTTATTTGCAGCCGGAGTGTTATTTGGAACAGCCGGAATCAAAATTCTGACAAGCAAGGATGCAAAGAAGCTTTATACACAATGCACTGCAGCTGTGCTGCGTGCTAAGGAATGTGTTATGAAGACGGTAACCTCCGTACAGGAGAATGCAGAAGATATTTATGCAGAAGCTAAGGAAATCAATGAAGAACGTGCAGCACAGGATGCGGAGCTGGGGGCAGACGTAACCGTTGAAGAAACAGATATAACAGAGGATGCAGAGGAAAGCGCAGAGCAGGAATAATCTGTTTTGGAATGGAGTGATTACGATGAGATTTGTAATAAAACATGAGATCAAAGGCAGAATCCGTATTCATCTCGTCCAGAAAAGAATGACTTTGCAACAGGCAGATATCCTGCAGTACTATCTGGAGATACAGGAAAATATAGAAACTGCCAGGATTCAGGAGAGAACCTGCGATGCAACTATTTGCTATCATGGAAGCAGGAATGCTATCCTTGATGTAATAAAGAACTTTTCCTATGAACACGTAAATGTTCCGGAAGATTATCTTAAGAATTCCGGAAGAGAGATGAACAGGGAATATAAGGATAAGCTGGTAAATCAGGTGGTGCTTCATTACGGAACAAGACTTCTGATGCCACTGCCGGTCAGGGAAGGAATTGCGGTAATCAAATCGGTCCGCTATCTGTGGAACGGTCTTTGCACGCTTTGCAAAGGCAAGATTGAAGTACCGGTGCTGGATGCAACGGCGATCGGGGTATCCATGTTCCGTGGAGATATTGATACGGCCGGCTCTGTAATGTTCCTTCTGGGAATTGGTGAGATCCTGGAGGAGTGGACGCATAAGAAATCCGTGGGCGATCTTGCAAGAAGTATGTCCTTAAATATCAATAAGGTCTGGCTTGTAAAGGATGGACAGGAAATTCAGGTTCCCTCTAAAACAATCCAACCGAAGGATCTGGTACGGATTCATATGGGTAATGTAATTCCGTTTGATGGTGTGGTAACAGATGGAGAGGCGATGGTGAACCAGGCATCCCTTACCGGAGAGTCTGTTCCGGTGCGTAAGAAAGAGGGAAGCTCTGTCTATGCAGGAACGGTTGTTGAAGAAGGAGAAATTACAGTCTGTGTAAAACAGGCAAATGGATCCAGTAAATATGAGAAGATCATGGCGATGATTGAAGAATCCGAGAAGCTGAAATCTTCATTGGAAAGTAAAGCGGAGCATCTGGCAGACCAGCTTGTTCCATATACGTTCCTGGGAACCGGGTTGGTATGGCTGCTTACCCGTAACGTGACCAAAGCACTGTCTGTTTTAATGGTGGATTATTCCTGCGCTCTGAAGCTGGCAATGCCGTTAACAGTACTGTCAGCAATCCGGGAAGCGAGCAGTCATGAGATTACGGTTAAAGGTGGTAAGTACATCGAGGCGATGGCCGAAGCCAGAACCATTGTTTTTGATAAAACGGGGACATTGACGAAGGCACAGCCTACCGTTGTGGATGTTGTGCCGTTCAGCGATCAGTCCAGGGATGAATTGCTAACGATTGCGGCATGCCTTGAGGAGCATTTCCCTCATTCCATGGCAAAGGCAGTGGTTCGTGAGGCAGCCAGAAGAAACCTGGTACATGAAGAGATGCATACTAAAGTAGAATACCTTGTGGCACATGGGATTTCTTCCACGATTGCAGGCAAGAAGGTTGTCATTGGCAGCTATCACTTTATCTTTGAGGATGAAAAGGCTGAGATTCCGGAAGGAAAGCAGGAGCTGTTTGATCATCTGCCGGAGGAGTACTCCCATCTCTATATGGCAATTGATGGAAAGCTCTCTGCAGTCATTACGATCGAGGATCCTTTGCGCCGGGAGGCATCTATGGTTATTCAATCCCTGCGTGAGCTTGGAATTGAAAAGCTTGTGATGATGACCGGAGACAGTGATCGGATCGCGTCCAATATTGCCGGTAAGGTTGGCGTGGACGAGTATTATTCCGAAGTGCTTCCGGAGGATAAGGCAGGCTTTGTCGGGAAAGAAAAAGCCGACGGACGTAAGGTTATTATGATTGGCGATGGAATCAACGATTCCCCTGCACTTTCACAGGCGGATGTCGGGATCGCCATCAGTGATGGGGCTGAAATTGCCAGAGAAATTGCAGATGTTACCATTGCAGCAGATGATCTGCGTGAGATCATTACCCTGCGCCGCTTAAGTGAAGCCATGATGAAGCGGATTCATAAGAACTACCGCAGAATTATCGGTATTAATTCCACGCTGATTGTTTTAGGGGTGATGGGACTGATTCCTCCGACGATGTCTGCCCTGCTTCATAACACCTCCACGTTGTTAATCAGCTTAGAGAGCATGAAAAATCTGCTCGATGATGAGGAAGAAAAGCGGCAGGCAGTTTAGAACTGCAGGCAGTCTGTGACGAAGCGGTGTGACATAAAAAGAAGATAATAAAGATAATAAACAGTTACGATGAAATTATGAAATGGAAAAGGATGGACCGTTTGGTTCATCCTTTTCCATTTGGGGAATTCCGCTTTGGGGAATTCCACTGGAATTTCCATAAAGCGAAATGCTCTGCCTGGAATTTTAACTGAAGTCCTCCTCTTCCTAAATCCAGACGAATGTGCTAAGATAAAACCGATTCGCGCTGAAGGAAAAGGAGAAAACCATGTATATGATTGCAGGACTGGGGAATCCCGGGAAAGAATATAACAATACAAGACATAACATCGGATTTGCATTCATTGATGCACTTGCACAAGAATATGATATTAATGTCATGGATGTGAAGCTGAAGGCACTGACCGGGAAAGGAATGATTGGCGGTCAGAAGGTGCTTCTGGTAAAGCCTCTGACTTTTATGAATTTAAGCGGTGAAAGTATCCGTCCGCTTGCAGATTATTATAAGGTAGATCCGGAGAGTGAGCTGATTGTGGTATCGGATGATATCACCTTATCTCCCGGAGGCATCCGTATCCGCAAGAAAGGAAGCGCCGGTGGGCATAATGGTTTAAAGAACATTATTGGACAGCTCGGAACCGAGAATTTTAAGAGGATCCGGATCGGTGTCGGTGAAAAGCCGAAGGGCTATGATCTTGCCGACTATGTACTGGGACATTTTTCCAAAGAAGAGCAGCCTCTGATGCAGGAAGGGATTACAAAGGCGATGGAAGCATTAAATCTGATTCTTGCAGGAAATATGGATCAGGCGATGAACGAATACAATCGCAGGGAGAAGTAAATGAACACATTGCTCGCGCCACTATGGGAAATCAGCGAATTTGAAGAGATTCAGAAACAATTAGATAAAGAAAACGGCTGTGTAGCGCTTACGGGATGCATCGAATCCCAGAAGCTTCATATGGCTTACGGACTCTCGGAGGGGAGGTTTCAGAACCGGATCTTCGTCACCTATAGCGACCAGCGGATTAAGGAGCTTTTAGAGGATGAGCGGTTTTATGACCGGGAGGCCGTCGTTTATCCGTCGAGGGACCTTATTTTCTATCAGGCGGATATTCATGGAAATCAGCTTACGAAGGAGCGCATTAAGACGCTGCGCCGGATTCTGGAGGGAAAGCCGGCTACGGTAATTACCACCTTCAGCAGCCTGATGGCACCGCAGCTTTCCCTCGATATCTGGAAACAGTATCTGCTCCATATGGATGGAAAGAGCATTATTGATGAAAAGGCGATTGCTCTGCGTCTTGTGGAAATGGGATATGAGAAAACCTATCAGGTGGAAACACCCGGGCAGTTCAGTGTGCGTGGCGGCATTGTGGATATCTTCGACCTGACAGAAGAAAATCCCTATCGAATTGAATTGTGGGGAGATGAGATCGAATCCATCCGGAGCTTTGATGTGATGAGCCAGCGATCCATTGAAAAATTGTCTGAAATCACCGTATATCCTGCAACCGAAATGCTGCTTTCGAAAAACCAGCTAAAGACCGGGATGGAAAAGATCAAAAAGGAAGCCGCAGCATTTGAACAAAAGCTCCGGGATGAATTTCATACCGAGGAAGCCCACCGGGTTGCCACGCATGTCAAAGAACTCGAAGAGCAGGTGATGGAATTCGGGAATGCGGCAAACCTGGACGGCTATATGAATTATTTCTATGAAGAAACCGTTTCTTTTCTGGAGCTGTTTGATATGAAAGATACTGTTTTCTTCCTGGATGAACCGGCTCATATCGAGGAGCATGCAAAGGCGGTAGAGACAGAGTTCCGTGAGAGCATGATTCATCGTGCCGAGAAGGGATACATTCTGCCGGGCCAGATGAATCTGCTGTTTTCATTGGAAGAAACCGCAGCACGGATTTCAAGGGGACATGTTGCGTATCTGTCTGCACTTGATATGAAGAACAGCTTTACCGGAAAGCTGCTGAAGCCGTCGCTTAAAAGTGACATGACGGTCAAAAGTATTTCTTCTTATAATAATAGCTTTGAATCCCTCGTGCAGGATCTGAAGCGGTACAAGAAAAATAAGTACCGGATTCTGTTGTTATCCGGCTCGAGGACAAGGGCAGAGCGTCTTGCCAGGGATCTTCAGGACGCTGAGCTTACTGCATTTTATTCCGGGGATCCGGAACGGGAGCTCCAGCCGGGGGAAATCATGACCTGCTATGGCCGCGTGCTCCGGGGCTTTGAATATCCGCTGCTTAAATTTGCGGTCATTTCCGAAAGCGATATTTTTGGAAGTGAAAAGAAGAAGCGGAAGAAAAAGAAGACCTATGAAGGCCGGAAAATCAATGATTTCAATGAATTAAGCATCGGAGATTATGTGGTTCATGAAAATCATGGGCTGGGGATCTATAAGGGAATTGAAAAGGTAGAGGTCGATAAGGTTACGAAGGATTACATCAAGATTGAGTATCGGGACGGTGGAACCCTTTATGTGCTGGCAACGGGCCTCGATGCCATTCAGAAGTATGCGTCTGCAGATGCAAAAAAGCCAAAGCTCAATAAGCTCGGTACACAGGAGTGGAGCAGAACCAAGTCAAAGGTCCGGGAAGCAACCGGCGAGGTGGCGAAGGATCTGGTGGAGCTTTATGCGGCGCGTCAGCAGAAAAACGGTTATCCTTACGGAAAGGATACGGTCTGGCAGAGGGAATTTGAAGAGATGTTTCCCTTTGAAGAGACGGAGGATCAGCTGCTTGCCATTGATGCGACGAAGAAGGACATGGAGAGTACGAAGATCATGGACCGCCTGATCTGCGGGGATGTTGGCTACGGGAAGACGGAAATTGCCATCCGTGCTGCGTTTAAGGCAGTACAGGAGGGAAAACAGGTGGTTTATCTTGTCCCGACAACGATTCTTGCGCAGCAGCATTACAATACCTTTGTACAGCGGATGAAGGATTTCCCGGTGAGAATCGACATGCTGTCCCGTTTCCGGACAGCAGCAGAGCAGAGGAAGACCATCACAGACCTGAAAAAGGGCATGGTGGATATTGTGATCGGTACACACAGGGTTCTGTCAAAGGATGTGGAATATAAGGATCTGGGGCTTCTGATTATCGATGAGGAACAGCGGTTTGGTGTTGCACATAAAGAGAAAATCAAAAAGATGAAGGAAAACGTAGATGTTCTGACACTGACTGCAACACCGATTCCGCGAACCCTTCATATGAGCCTCATCGGTATCCGGGATATGAGCGTTCTGGAGGAGGCACCGAATGACCGCCTTCCGATTCAGACCTATGTCATGGAATACAATGATGAAATGGTAAGGGAGGCTATTGTGCGTGAGCTGTCACGGGGCGGACAGGTCTATTATGTTTATAACCGTGTCAATCAAATTGCAGATGTGGCCGCCCAGGTGCAGCAGCTTGTCCCGGAAGCCAATGTGGCGTTTGCCCATGGACAGATGCAGGAAAAGCAGCTTGAACAGATCATGTTTGACTTTATTAATCAGGACATTGACGTATTGGTATCCACGACGATTATTGAAACCGGACTGGATATTTCCAATGTCAATACCATTATTATCCACGATTCGGATAATATGGGACTGTCCCAGCTTTACCAGCTCCGGGGACGAGTGGGAAGAAGCAATCGTACTTCTTATGCGTTCCTCATGTATAAGAAGGATAAGATGCTGAAGGAAGTGGCAGAGAAGCGTCTTGCTGCAATTAAGGAATTTACGGATCTGGGAAGCGGCTTCAAAATTGCCATGAGGGATCTGGAAATCCGTGGCGCCGGAAATCTTCTGGGAGCAAGCCAGCATGGACATATGCAGGCTGTCGGCTACGATCTTTATTGTAAGATGCTGAACGAAGCGGTGAAAACCCTGAAGGGAATCCCCACGAAGGAAGACTTCCTTACTACGGTAGACCTCGATGTGGATGCCTTTATTCCACCGTCTTATATCGTGAATGAGGTGCAGAAGCTGGATATTTACAAGCGGATTGCCGGTATCGAGAACCAGGCGGAATGCGATGATATGAAGGAAGAGCTGCTGGATCGTTTCGGGGTGATTCCGACGGAGGCAGACAACCTTTTACGGATTGCTCTGATCCGCGTGGCTGCCCATAAGCTGGATATGATCGATGTCAAAGGAAAAAACAGCCAGATCGTGTTTACCTTAAAGGACGATGCGCAGATTCAGGTGCAGAATATTCCTATGCTGCTTGGCAGGGTGGAGCATTTAAGCTTCAATCCGAAAATGCGCTGTTTTGTATTTCATTATCAGAAGTGCGGCATGGTGGAAAAGGATGAAAGGCAGCTTCTGGCCTATACGGAAGAGCTGCTGCAGACCATGCAGGAGTGCCTGACCGTTCAGCCATGCCATTCATAAGCTGCCGTATCATATGGGGTGGCAGATTTATTACAAAAAATCTGTAATTTCTATAGGAAATTCGGACAAAATAGTGTAAACTGGAAAGTAACTATTCAGTACAGGTCGAAGCATTTACTGCCAAGACCGTAAGAAAATGATTCAATAATGCAAAATAGATGTGGTTTATGACAAAAGTTAAGAGAACCTGAAAAGGGTAGGAGACAGTATGAATATTTTCATGGTTTTGAGTCTGATCGGTGGTCTGGCGCTGTTCCTGTACGGTATGCAGATGATGGGCGACGGTCTGAAAAAGGCTTCCGGCGGTAAGCTGGAAATGATTTTAGAGAAGCTGACGTCCAACAAACTTATGGCCGTTTTATTAGGTGCCGGTGTTACGGCAATAATCCAGTCTTCTTCGGCTACAACGGTTATGGTGGTCGGATTTGTGAATTCGGGCATTATGAGTTTATCCCGTGCGGTCGGTGTTATTATGGGCGCGAATGTTGGTACAACAGTTACGGCATGGATTTTAAGTATGACGGAGATTACCGGTCAGAGCCTGTTTTTACAATTGCTGAAGCCATCCTCCTTCTCCCCGATCCTTGCGATCGTGGGCGTGGCGATCCTGATGACTAGCAAGAAAGAAAAGCAGCGTGATGGAGCGGCCATTATGCTGGGCTTTGCAATCCTGATGTTTGGTATGGAGATGATGTCCGGAGCAGTGGAACCTCTGGCAGAGTCAGAGGAATTTCAGAAGGTGCTTCTGATGTTTGCCAATCCGGTGCTTGGTATGCTGGTTGGATGTGGATTTACCATACTGATCCAGTCTTCTTCCGCGGCAGTAGGTATCTTACAGGCCCTGTCCGCTACCGGAGCGGTTACTAATCTGTCGGCGATTCCGTTGATCATGGGTGCAAATGTCGGTTCTACCACAACGGCACTGATTTCCAGTATCGGTGCAAGCCGGAATGCGAAGCGTGCCGCACTGGTGCATTTCTATTTTAACATTATTAAGACCGTTACCTTTATGCTGCTGTTTTATTGCTTTAATGCCATTTTCCATTTTGCATTTGCCAGTGAGCCGGCAACCGCAGTGGGAATTGCAGTGATCCATTCCAGCTTTAATATCGCTGCGGCTATTATTTTCACACCGGTTTCTTCGATTTTTGAGAAGATGGCATATCTGACCATTCCGAAGCTTGAAAGCGAAGAAGAGGACAGGATTCCTGCCAAATCCGAGATCCAGATCCTGGATACCCGTTTCCTGAACACACCGGGATATGCTCTGGAGCAGTGTAAGAATGCAGCCATTGATATGGCGAATTATTCAAAAGAAGCGCTGTTTCTTGCCATCGACCAGATTGGGAAGTTTGATAAGAAGAGTGCGGCAAGAGTCATTGAGCTGGAAGAGCTGGTCGATCATTATGAGGATGAGCTGGGTTCCTATCTGGTAAAATTAAGCAGCCGTCATCTGACGGAGAAGGACAGTCAGGAGCTGTCGGTACTGCTTCACTGTATCGGAGATTTTGAACGGATTTCAGATCATGCAATCAACATTATGGAATCTGCAAGAGAGATGAACGACAAGAGCCTTTCTTTCTCTAAAAAGGCAGAAGAGGAGCTGACTGTTTTTACCGGTGCCATTAAAGATATCGTGAATACCTCCATTCTGGTGTTCCAGGAGGAGGATTTAAAGCTTGCTCTTCAGGTAGAACCGTTAGAGGAGGTTATTGACCACCTGAATGCAGAAATCAAGAAGCGTCATATCAAGCGTCTGCGCAAGGGCAAGTGTACAATTGAAATGGGCTTTATCCTTTCGGATATTTCAACTAATTATGAAAGAGTTTCCGATCACTGTTCGAACATCGCGTTATGTCTCCTGCAGTTGAATGAGGATAATTTTGATACTCATATGTATCAGGAGAATATTTCCGCTTCGGATAACAAAGATTTTAATGAGGAGTATAAGCGTCTTCGTACCCATTATCAATTACCGTAAGTGATGCAGTCTGAACACATGCGTGAGGGGGATGTGGCATGGCGTTGATTTATATATTAGAGGATGACCGAAACATTCGTGAAATTGAAGAAATTGCATTAAAGAATGCTGATTATGAAGTGGTTTCTTTTGAAACTGCTGCAGAATTCAGGAAGAGGCTGAAGGAAAGGGTGCCGGATCTTTTATTACTGGATCTGATGCTGCCGGATGCCGATGGCCTTCGGCTTGTGACGCAGCTGCGGCAGAATGTGATGACTATGAGCCTGCCGGTTATTATGGTGACTGCGAAGACAACGGAAATAGACAAAGTACGGGGACTTGACAGCGGCGCAGATGATTATCTGACGAAGCCGTTCAGTGTCATGGAACTGATTTCCAGGGTGAAAGCGCTTCTTCGCAGAAGTATGAAAGGATTAAAGGAACGTGTTATTACGATTGGAGAGATTTCACTTGATGTAGAGCGTCGCAAGGTGACGGTTGCGGGAGAACGCTGTGAGCTTACCTATAAAGAGTATGAATTACTGAAGCTCCTGATGAATAATGCCGGGATTGTGACTCCACGGGAGGAAATCCTAAGCAAAGTATGGGAAACGGATTTCGAAGGTGAGTCGCGGACGATTGATATGCACATTAAAACGCTCCGTCAGAAGCTTGGAAGCAGCGCGAACCGGATTAAAACCGTGCGGAATGTAGGATATTTGTTTGAAACGTCACCAATATAGGAAATGAAAATGCAGAAAAGATTTTATTATGAATTGATGGGAATAGCTGCCCTGGCAATTTTGGGAACATTATTGCTGGTGGTAGCTGTTTGTTTTTCCTACATGAATCCGGAATATCTGTCCGGGCAGCAACAGGAAAAGATGATTCTTGTACTGATGATCGGCATTGCAGCAATTATGGCATTCTGCTTTTTGCTTGCGGGAATCTGGTCTCATCAGCTCGGAGAGAAGCTTCATCTTGGAAAAGAAGAGGACAATGAACTGAATGCAAAGCTGCGGCAGGAATTCACGGCCAATGTGTCCCATGAGCTGAAAACACCTCTTACGGCAATATCCGGGTATGCGGAATTAATTGAAAACGGGATGATTTCATCCGATGATGAGATCCGGAGAATGGCAGGAGAAATTCATAACAATTCGGGAAGACTGATTACCCTGATTAATGATGTTATAAGACTGTCGGAGCTGGATGAAGAACAGGATGAAATTCTGGAGAAGGTTCCGCTTTCGGTGGTTGCACAAAGCAGTGTGAAAATGCTGCAGATTAACGCAGAAAAGCATCATGTCACGCTTACCTTTGAAGGGGAGGATGCTTTTATCTGGGGAACCAGACAGATGGTGGACGAGGTGGTCTATAATTTATGCGATAATGCCATCCGTTATAACAAAGAAAACGGAAGTGTTACCGTCCGTGTGTACAGGGAAAACGGCCGTGCGGTTTTACAGGTACAGGATACGGGAATTGGAATCCCGCAGGAATGCCAGGAACGCATATTTGAGCGTTTTTATCGTGTGGATAAGGGAAGGAGCAAGCTGACCGGAGGAACGGGACTTGGACTTGCGATTGTGAAACACATTCTGATGCGTCTGAAAGGAGAATTAAAGCTTGTCAGTACACCGGGACAGGGGACGATAATTACAATTGCGTTTCCTTCCTGCGAAGAGGACACGGACAGGTAGAAAAATAGAGGCATATGGTGTATACTGGGAAAGATGGAAGCAGGTATAGGGGGGAAGTATCTTATGCAGACGATGATTGTGTGTGAGGAAATCGGGGAATTGTTGGAACAGCTTGGCTTAGCCAGGAAGGAAAAGGGATTTGAGCGGCTTTCTTATGCAATCGCTGTAACCGCGCAGGAGTTTGAAAGGGCAGGAAGTGTCACGAAACTGCTGTATCCGGATCTGGCGAAGCATTTTCAGACAACACCGGAAAAGATTGAGAGATCACTCAGGCATCTTATTGAGAAATCCTGGGAAAAGGGAGAGAAAACCCGGTTCGAGGAATTATTCGGTTATCATAGGGATAATTCGGAGATCCGTCCGACCAACAGTGAGTATATTGCAATCCTGGCTGACTGGATCCGGAGTGGAAGCTATGAGAATGGACTGGAAAGTATTGAGGAATTTGAGGTGGAAGGTAAGCAATGAAATTAAGCGTCATAGTCCCTGTCTTTAATATGGCATCAGATGATAAACTGAAATGGTGTATGGATTCGCTGGTCGGACAGACGATTTCTGATTACGAGATCATTGCAGTGGATGACTGTTCCACGGATGATTCCCTGTCCATTCTGCAGAATTATGAAAAGCGCTACCCCGGTAAGGTGGTTGTGATTGCTTCTCCGGATAACCGGAAGCAGGGCGGTGCGAAGAACCTGGGACTGTCTGTTGCAAAGGGAGACTGGATCGGGTTTATTGATGCGGACGACTGGGTGTGTGCAGATTTTTATGAAAAGCTTCTGAATAAAGCAGAAGAAACCGGTGCGGATATGGTCGGCTGTGATTATCATCTGACTCCGGAACACAGCATGAAAATCGGACAGATTGTACACAACAATACACCGGAACAGGCAGGTGTCCTGAATGAGGAAAAGTATCGGTCCCTCATTTTGGATGGTGGAAGTCTGGTGGTGAAGATTTACCGCAGACATATTATTCTCGACTATCCGAACCGTTTTCCGGAAGGGATTTTTTACGAGGATAATGCAATTGGCAATTCCTGGATGCTCCGGGCGAAGCATTTTGAATATCTGCAGGAACCGTTATATTATTATTATCAGCATGAGGCATCGACGGTGCACACCATTACGAAAAAGCGGTGTGAGGATCGTATGGAGGCTGCCCGGATTATGGTGAAGGAGGCGAGGGAATTTCAATTCTTTGATACCTATTATCCGGAGCTGGAAAGCAGCTTTACCACCCTGTTTTATGTGAATACCCTGTTTTCCTATCTGGCAGGTTCCGGCAGGAAGGAATATCGTTTCATAAAAGCTCTGGGGGATGAAATGCGGAGTACTTTTCCTGATTTCCAGCAGAATAAGTATTATGAGCAGAGAGTCCATGCGGAGGAACGCAGGCTGATCGCCATGCAGCAGAAGTCAACGCTTTATTTTATGATCTATTACAAAGTGCTGTGGACCTACCGGAAGCTGCGTAAGTGTTTGGCTGCACAGAAGTAAATGATCAGCATCGCATGTTTTATTGTAACTATTCAGTACAGGTCGAAGCATTTACTGCCAAGACCGTAAGAAAATGATTCAGTAATGCAAAATCCCATCGGCGAAGCCGATTTGGAATGGATTTTGCATCGTAACTGTGAAACAGCAGTTTTAATGTGATGGCAATGGGAGAAAAAGATGAGTAGTCCGGGAAGAAGCAGAATTTATGTGTGTCATACCTTTTATCATGCCTACATTACCTGTCTGAAGGAGCTTCATATACAACGTGATCCGCTACAGAAGCAGGCGGGAGCAGTGCTCCTTTTGAGCAGTATGTCGAATGATTTCGGTAATTTAAAGGAACGTGCCGGGAAGTCCGGTTTATTTACGGAGGTCCTTCCATTTGATGAAAAGGAAGAGACCTTTTTTCCGGAGCTTGCACAGTACCGGACTGATACCGGAAACCTTGTAAAGAACATGCTCCAGCGTATCCGCTTTACCAGGAAATTCGGTAAATTATTAGAGCCGTATATTCCGGTCGATTTTAAGAGGTTCGATGATATTTATGTGTTCTGTGATTCCGATCCGATCGGTTACTATCTGAGCACGCATAAGATTTATTATCATGCGGTTGAGGATGGTCTGAACTGCATCCTTTATTATGATACGGCCCGCTACGATAACCGTGGACATTTTAAGCTTAAGGCATGGATGTCGAAGCACAATCTGATCTTTATCCAGAACGGCTATAATAAATACTGCCTTGATATGGAAGTGAACGATGTTTCGGTTCTTCCTTATCCCTGTGAAAAATATCTGGAGAAGCCGCGTAAGGAGCTGACTGATGATCTGACCGATGAAGAAAAGGATATTGTCGTTGGCATGTTTATTGAGAATAAGGACAAATTGGAAACCATACTTCGCGAGGGCATGAATCATGAGCATAAGGTGCTGGTTCTGACCGAGCCGTTGTGCGACCTTGAGACACGGAAACGTATCTTCCGGGATATCATTGCGCAGTATGGCAGCATCAACGGAGAGCCGGCGCAGATTCTGATGAAGCCGCATCCCCGTGATGTGCTGGATTATGAGAAAGAATTTTCGCAGTATATTATTCTGGATAAGAAGTTTCCAATGGAAATCCTGAATTATATAAAGGATCTTAAATTTGACCGGGTGATTTCAGTGCTTACCGTAACGGATGCCATTTTATTTGCGAAAGAAAAGCTGTTCCTGGGGGAGGACTTTATGGACAGGTACGAAGCACCTGAAATTCACAGACAGAATGAGCAGATCTATTAAGAAAAGGGGATTAAAATGTTTTCTTTAAAGAAGGAAGAAGTGAATGTAGGAAGGCAGAGGGAGCTGGATCTGGTAAAGGGGTTCCTGATGATTATGATCATATTGATCCATTCCTTTCAGACGATCGGGAACCTTGATACGGTAAATTCGTACGCGCATGAAATATTGTTTGCACTGTTTATGCCGACGGGAGCCTGCCTGTATCTGTTTGCGATGGGATTTGGAAGTGTTTTTACAAGACATTCGGAACCTAAGGATATGGTGAAAAACGGGATAAAGCTGTTAGCCTTTCAGGCCTTAAGTAATCTGTGTTATGCCGCAGTGATCGTCATCAGCTTCTGCCTAAGAAACCTGATTGCGGGAGAAGTGTCGGGCAGCAGGGAATTATATCAGGAAAACCTGTATGCGGTACTTACCTTCGTCAATATCTTCTTCATATCCGGTATGTGTTATCTGGTGCTGGCATTATACAAAAAATTAAATGTAAAGCCGGGCGGATATATTATAAGTGCAATTGTTGTGGGAATTGTAACACCGTTTACCCGACTGCTGGTTTCGGACAATCAGGCACTGAACTGGATTCTGGATATGACGTTTGGCGGAAAAGGGGAAACAAGCTTCTGCTTCTTCCCATATCTGAGTTATGTATTTTTAGGATATGTGTTTGCCAGGGTGATCCGGCAAATTCCGGAAGAGGAAAAGGGAGATTTCTACAAAAAGAGCGGAATCATCTGCGGAGTAATCGCCGCAGTCTGGTTTATAAGCTGTATCGTATTGCATCCGAATGTGGATGACTTCTTTAATTATATGCTGGATCAATACCGGACACCGGGGCTTTTGAAGGTCATTGGAAGTCTTTGTACCATCCTGCTCGTATTTGCCATTTCCTTCCGGGTGATGCCGCTGATTGAAAAGTGGAAATTCGGGTACAACAAGCTTTGCTTTTATTCGAAGCAGATTTCGAAAATGTATGCTGTACATATCGGAGTATATTATGTCATTGGCGGCTTTACAGCATTTGGCGGCTTTGGTGTGAAAGCATGTGTCTTATGGTCTGTGGCCGGGCTTATTGTAACCGACCTGCTTGTACAGGGCTACCTCAGAATAGAAAGCAGGATAAAAAGTAAGATAAAATAGTAGAATTGCCTGAGCAGAAACTTTTATAAAAGATAA
>ULUU01001801.1_pt1 | contig 23613 bp, 17 predicted proteins | sample 1958871 | NCBI WGS metagenome assembly ULUU01 (sample SAMEA4835770, study PRJEB28245) | human gut metagenome | biome: gut microbiome; material: fecal sample | place: Denmark | collected 2008 | reverse complement strand
CTGCCGATCCGGAGCACATTGACAAGGTTCATGCCCTTTTGCACCGGGTAGATCATACTATCTTTTCAAATCCCTATCGGAATCCAAACGATTTGGCGCAGTCAGCGAGAATCTCCGCCTCATCGACACTATCCGGGCCCGGCGTCGGGCGTATCGACGGAAAGTGGCCGGTTACGATGGATTGCTGCTATCTGTTTCCTGTGGTAACAAAACAGCTTGAGAGCTTAGAAATCCTTGTTGACGCGGGGGCAAATACACGCCTTCACTATGCTGTGATGAGCGGCCGCCCCAAGCTGTCTACCATCCCTTATGAAGTGCTCAAAGAAGGAACGGTTGACATCGAAAAAGGACAGGGCGTCTCTGTAAACATCCCTTGTAACCTGAAGGTGCTTCAAAAGGGGTGGCATTTTCTGGTGATCAGTGAAAACCCCGAGATTTCCCTTTGCTATGGCAACAATGCGCCGGTGGGACTGAAAGCGATGTATCGCCATTCCAAGGAGAACGTTGAGAATCCGGGGTGTATTCAGATTACAAAAAACCGTGATTGGGATTATATGGTTGACACTTGGGAAGAACCTTCCTATTGCCTGAAAATTTATCCGGAACAACCGGTATATCTTCCTGAAAATGTCAGAGGCGAAACGGCACGACCGACCTTCCTTCCTAATTTGTGGATTTCCCAGGCAACCGATTTTAAACAACCGGAATATCTGGAGTTTGAGTGGGACAAAGCTGTCGATGTCCATTCGATTCAGTTGATTTTCGATTCCTCCCTTGACAACTTCCTCGCGGTTTTTCAGGGGGATACCAATTGTCAGTGGGGAGGGTATTCGGCTAATGTGATTCCATCAGTTGTAAAGGACTATCGGATTTTGTACAAATTATCCGAGGATTGCGAATGGCGTGAGGCTGCAAATATCCTTGGGAACTACCAGCGATTTTGCGAGCATAAGCTGACCTTGCAAAACGTGGTGGCTTTGCGTGTTGAAATCCTGGCAACCAATGGGCTGGATCGCGCACAAATTTATGCAGTTCGCATCCTTCAATAACAAGAGGACTGCTCCGTCCGATAAGAAAACAGAGTGTCATTGTGTCATTTCCCGCACCCTGATGTATGATTATGGTAAATATATTATGGCAGGAATATGAAAATAAGAAAATGAACATGATATCATTAGTTTAAGAGATAAAGAAATCCCCGATAAATCAAAAGATTATCGGGGATTTTAATGTCTGTTGTTTTAAGAAAACGGTTCGTAACTATTCAGTACAGGTCGAAGCATTTACTGCTGAGACCGTAAGATAATGATTCAGTAATGCAAAATCCCATCGGCGAAGCCGATTTGGAATGGATTTTGCATCGTAACTGTGAAGGTACTGAACAGTTACAACGGATCTTTAATTTCAATGTCTGTTCTTATTTACGGAACAGGGACTGTCTTGCTCCATGATTGGCTTCTCGGTGATGTAATGTATCATCTACGGTATCCATACGTAGTCCGGCATCGATGAAGTCACAGTATTTACAGAAAGCATAGTCTGCACGGCTTGTCCGGATATCCTTGCGCAGCTTCCGGTATTCCGGAGAATTCCAGGCTTCCTTTAACGGTGTCTTTGTCAGGTCTGCCAATGTGGTTGCTTCGAAGTTATCACAACAGCAGATTCCCATGCGGCCGTCCGGGAAAATAAACATATCGGTGTAAGGCATCAGGCAGGTTTCCCTGATAATTTTAACGTCGTTCGTTTTATTCGGTGCACTTCCGGCGCGGTTACTCAATACGGCATCCATATATCGCATCTGAATCAGCAGCTCGACATCCTTGAATTCCTCCGGATGGGACTTTGCATATTCATAAATTTCTTTCACATTGTCATGCAGCTTCATATCTCTGCAGTAGTTGTTGATAATAAGCTGATTTACATAGGGGATGATCTCCTTTACCTTGTCTACGGTAAGAAGCAGGCCGTTACTGGAAAGGAAAATAAAGCTGTGAGGAAGCTTTTCCCGGCAATATTTATGGAATTCTACAATTCTGGTGTCCAGAAAAGGCTCATTATTACCATAAAGTGTCAGGTGGCCGGTGTATCCCCAGTCAGCAAGCTGGTCAATAATACTGTAAAATAAAGAATCCTCCATACGCCTGTATGGGCGCTTTTCCGCATTTTTGTTTGCAGTACAGAAGGAACAGGTGCTGTTGCAGCGATTGATGGTTTCCAGGTTAACCACGAGCGGCATCGGCGGCTCGTCTGTAGACAGGAAATAATCGATATATTCCTGCTGTAATTTATTTCTGGTGGAACGCTGAAGCTTCAGATAGCTGTCGGAAGAAAGGTTGGGGAAATATTTCTGAAGATTCCAACCAATGACTCCACCAAAATTATGATATTTTACTGACATGTCAAATCTCCTCTTTGGATCTTTTTGAAATTTGTTCTGATACAAGTTATATCCTAACATTGATTTTATGGGGCGTCAAGTTAATAGCGTTGCAATAAAGGCCTGAGTCGTGCTAAAATAGACTGATATATTGCGGAGGAAAAGACAATGACTTCTTTTTGGGAAAACCATCGGAAAGGGATTTTTGCAGGTACGGTACTGCTCTCTTTTTTCATGATATTCATTTATAATTTTCTGACTCCTTATTATACGGATGATTATGCGTATGCACTAGAGGTACAGGAGGCGAGATCCCTGTGGGACCTTATAAAGCAGCAGTATGCAGAATACATGTATCATAACTGCAGAGTGATCGGACAGTTTAATCTGCGTGTGTTCCTGTCGATGGATAAATGGGTATTTAATATTGCAAACAGTGTGATGTTTGTGGCTCTTGTTCTGCTGATTTATGCTTCCGTAAAGCGAAAGAAGAAGCACGATATCTTTGTCCTGCTTTTAAGCCTTACTTTTGTATGGAGATATTCGGTGCGGTTTGGAGAAACCATGCTCTGGCTGTGCGGTTCCTGTAATTATTTATGGGGAAGTGTCATTATGATCGGATTCCTTGTATGGTATCGCCATCAACTCGAACGAACCGGGAATACCATGAAGCACCCAGTGCTGACGGCAATTATCGGCTTTGTGTTCGGACTTGCAGCCGGATGGTGTAATGAGAATACCTCGGGGGGCATTTTCCTGGCATGGATTTTCTTTACCTGGATTTATCTGATGAATCGGAACGCAGATACTATGGAAGGCGACAGCCGGGAATCCTGGCTGACACGATTAAAAACAGGAATGCAGGCGTATATGATTACTTCGGGAGCCGGAGTTGCCTGCGGGCTTTTGACAATGGTGCTGTGCCCGGGAATCCGGAGCCGTGTGGATGATACGGATGAGACTTTTACAGGGCTGGCGAAGCTGCTTTCCCGATTTTATAAGATTACGGTATCCATTGAGGAATTGTTTGGTGAAGTCTTGATTCTTTTATTGATTGCGATAGTGATTCTGGTGTTACAAAAGAAGTGGAAGAGCTGGAAAGCGGTTGTGTCAAATGAGTCGGTCATCTTTGGGCTGGTAGCACTGGCATCCAGCTATGCCTTAATTGTGATCCCGCCTCCGACACCAAGGGCTTATTATGGAGTGGGAGTGTTTCTTTTCATTGCCTGCATCCAGGCAATCCGGGACTGTGATCAGAGGGAATTCACGGTGGCCTTACTGCGTTACGGACTGGCAGCGGTACTGTGCCTGTGGCTCATGTTTACCTATTTTGATAATATGATTAACCTGTGGCGTATCAATCGCGAAAATAACGAGCGTATTGAACTGATTGTCAATGCCAGTGAGGACAATGGGGGAAGCGGCAGCGTAGTGATTCCCCGGTTCCGTGAAGAATTTCAGAATCCTTACAGCCCGGCGCATGATTCAGATATGACAGATGATCCGGATTTCTGGATCAACCGGTTTTATGAGTTCTATTATCATGTGGACTCGGTAACGGCGATTCCCCGTGAGGAATGGGATGAGTTATATGGAGAGAAGGAAGAATGATCATACTGAAAATCTCAGGTCTGCTATTCTGGCTTCTGGTGATTCCTGTGGGATTGGGGCTTTTATTCCGGAAGGCTCCCAGACGGGAGTATCTGCCAAAGAAGCTGCAGACAGCAGGTGTGACTTTGTTAATTGGATATTTATTATTGTTTGCGCTTTTGGAGATGGTCGGAATTCCGGTAATGCTGCTATCTGTTTATCATGGCTATTCCAGAATGGTGATTCTGTATGCAGCTCTGCAGATCTTAGGGGCAGGAGCCGGTTATGGATTCTGGATATACCGGGGGAAGAAGACACGGAAAACGAACCTGTCCGGTGCCTTAAAGGAAACAGATCATTTCTCATGGCTTCGAAGGGCTCCCTATGATAGCTGGGAAGGAAGGATCCTTCTTGTACTGTTTCTGCTTCTTGCTGGATTCCAGCTTTACATGGCGTTTACGAGGGCTTCATTTGACGGAGATGACGCTTATTATGTGGTACAGGCGCTGACCGCACAGCAGACCGATACGCTGTACCGGATCGATCCGAACCGCGGAGTAAGTATGCCGTTGGATGCCCGGCATGCACTGGCACTGTTTCCCATCTGGGAGGCATATGTCGGAACCATGTGCGGCATTCATGCAACCATTATGGCGCATAGTGTGGCGCCCCTGCTTCTGATTCCGTTGACGTATCTGATTTATTATGAGATCGGGCGTGAACTGTTCTGCAATAAAAAGCGCCTGCTTCCGATGTTTATGGCATTGATGGCACTCTGGCAGATGTTTGGGAATGTGTCGATTTACACAACGGAGACCTTTTTCCTGACACGTACCTGGCAGGGAAAGTCCCTTGCGGGAAACTTTATTATTCCGGCAGTGTTCTGGATTTTTCTATGTCTTTTCCGAGAGGAGGAGCGTGAAAACCGGCAAAGGATTGGTCTGGCGGTGAAAACTCCTTCTGAAACAAAAAAGCAAAAGAAGATTCAGGGATGGAATAAAGCCGGTTTATGGATGATGATTACATTGCTTAATCTGGCGGCAGGGGCGGGCAGCTCCCTTGCGGTATTACTAAGCTGCGCACTAACGGTGGGACTCGGTGTGCTGCTGGCTATCCGGAGCCGCAGGTTCCGGAATCTGCTTTATGCAGGATTAAGCTGCGCACTGGGTGGTGCTTATGTTTTGTTGTATATGATACTATAACTTCTGAATAGTTACATGATATGTTAGATATAAGAATGTGATCAGGGTTTGATTTGAGCTGTATCCGATGATTAGATGAGGAAAACAGGAAGGGGTTGCGCACATGTTTGGAATTTTTATGGAAAGCCTTGTGATTTTTAAATTGTATACAGGACTTCGGGGATTGTTTGTGCTTTCCCTGCTTGCGTGGATTTATCTGCTGTTTTGTGAAAAGGATAAGACCATCCGGGCTTTATTTGTTTATGCGCCGGTTATGATCCTGCTGGTATTCCTCTTTCCCTTGAGCCGGAAGCTCTTCGTGGCAGCAGGCCTGGATGGGGAGACCTATTACCGCGTGATCTGGACGATCCCGATAGGAATGGTAGCAGTTTATGGCGGGTGTTCCCTGTTTGCGCGTTTCCGGAAGACCGGAACGGTTGTGATCGGAGCATGTATCATTCTGCTTGGCACATACGTTTATCATGGAACCTATATTTCTAAAGCAGAGAATCTGTATCATATTCCGGATTCCGTAGTTCATGTATGCGATTATATTGGAAACAAGGATGCAGATGATATGGTTACTGCGTTGTTTCCGGATGAGATGATTCACTTCGTACGCCAGTACGATGCGACGATCCGTATGCCCTATGGAAGGGATATGCTGGTGGAGCAGTGGGGCTATTATCAGCCGGTGCATGACATTATTAAGAATAACGAAGTGCTTCCAATGGAAGAGCTTTTGACAGAAACACGTAAGGAATACTGTCAGTATCTGGTTTTCCGGGAGGATCAGCAGATGGACCGGACACCGGAAGCCTGCGGACTGATTTGCAAGGCCAGGATGGACGGCTATGTAATCTATGAAGATCCGGAAGTGACAGAGATTGTTACGGAGTGGAAAAATACATATGGTGTTTAATTCATTTTCCTTTTTATTTGCATATTTACCGATTGTGCTCATTCTGTTTTGGGTGAGCAGAAGATACCTGGGAAGGCAGTGGGCAGATGTCTGCCTGATTGTGGCTTCTCTCGTTTTCTATGGGTGGAATTATCCAAAGTGTCTTCCGGTTCTGCTTGGAAGCCTCATCGTCAATTACGCATGGGGCTGTTTTCTGTACAGGGATCTGACGAAGAAGCCGAAGGCAGCAAGGGGAAAGGCAGTAGAAAAAAACGCAGAAAAGACCGTAGCAAAGACCGTAGAAAAAAACGGTTCGGTGCCGGATGATTTCAACAGAAGGAGAAAATGCATGTTGGGAGCCGGAATTGTACTGAATGTGGCAGTACTGGGCTTCTTTAAATATGCACGGCTGCTTCCTGCACTTCAGGGAATAGAACTGGATGCACCGGGAATCAGCTTCTTTACGTTTACGCAGATTGCATTTCTGGTGGAAACCTATCGGAGAAATATTGTGCCGATGGGAATGAGTGAGTATGGGTTATATGTAAGCTTTTTCCCTAAGCTGATGCAGGGTCCGATTATGCTGCCGGAGGATTTTCAGGCACAGAGGAGTGATGAAAAGTCCACAGAGCAGCGAAGTAATAGAAAATTGACAGAAGGAGAGAAAAAGCGGACACGGGCAGTTTTTGAAGATCTCGCCCTGCGGTCTGCACAAACCGGGGATGAGTGGTGGGAGAAGCTTCTACGCAATGTGATTCTGATTTCCCTTGGCTTATTTAAAAAGGTGATTCTGGCAGATACCCTGGGACAGGCTGTTGCGGCAGGATTTGAAAATGTGGCGGCACTCCATGCGGTGGACGCATGGGTGGTGATGCTGTCCTACACCCTGCAGTTATATTTTGATTTCAGCGGTTACTGTGACATTGCCATGGGCGTTGCGGCATTCTTCGGCTATGACCTGCCGTTGAACTTTGATTCGCCGTATAAAGCAGTGAATATTATGGATTTTTGGAAGCGCTGGCATAAGACATTGACGGATTTCCTGACAAAATATGTGTATATTCCGCTTGGTGGAAACAGGAAGGGTGCTTTCAGGATGTATGTGAATTTCCTGATTGTCTTTTTAGTAAGCGGGATCTGGCATGGCGCCGGCTGGCAGTTCGTTGTCTGGGGCATGATGCATGGCACACTTTACGTCATTACCCGTGCTGCTTCGGGTTACAGCAGGAGAAAAGAGGCACAGGTGGCTGGTGGTAGAACCGTCAGAGAAGGCTGTACCAATACCAATAACCATGGATTACTTCGGAGACTGTCTCATGGAGTACGCGTGCTTTTGACCTTCCTCTATGTCAATATTGCATGGGTATTCTTCCGGGCATCCTCGGTTAAGGAAGGGGTTCAGTTCATTCGCAGGCTCCTGACGGGCGGAACCGGAAAGGTGAGCCGTTCGATTGCAGAGGCCTTTAATCTGGATGAATTCTGGTATGTGATTAAAGTACTTCATCTGGATCGGCTGCCGGACAGCTATTTTTATGTGATGGTGCTGTTTCTCATAGTATGCCTGCTGTTCATCTGGGTTTCCCCCAATGCCGTGCAGATTGCAAAGAAGTGCAGATTGAACGCCGCAGTGGTTCTGCTTGCGGCAGTGTTGTTTGTGTGGAGTGTGATTTCCTTCTCGGGAGTCAGCACATTTTTATACTTCAACTTTTAGGAGGCGGTCATACGAAAAGGTACAGGAAATTATTGCTCTTATTTGTTGCGTTCGTGTTTACAGCATTTGTGCTGATGATCGCACTTGTTGTTTATGTGGATCCCTTTTTCCATTATCATAAGCCGTTAAAAAATTTCAATTATGTAGTGGATAATCAGTTGACGCAGAATCCGGGAATGGCAGAGCACCTGGAATATGACAGTGTGATTCTGGGCTCCTCCATGACGGTCAACTTTGAAACCGACTGGTTTGAGGAACTAATGGGACTGAAAACAGTGAAGCTCAGTTACAGCGGGGCGTTTCCAAAGGATCAGTCCAACATTATGAAGCTGATTTTTAACAGCAGGTGGAACGGAGAGAAACGGGAGGTTAAGAGGGTATTTTTAGGCGTGGATGTGATTACCTATACCGGGGATGTGGAACAGACCAAGTATCCGATTCCGGAATACCTTTATGATAATAATCTGCTGAACGATATACAATATGTTCTGAATAAAGATGTGCTTCTGCAGTATGTGCTTCGTCCCCTGGTAGCCCCTGAACCGACGAACTGGTCTCATATCTATGCAAGCTGGTGGACGGAAGAGTACTACAATGAGGACTGGGTGCTGCGTAATTATGAGCAGCCCAAGAAGGTGGAAACGGAAACTCCCAAGGACGAGTATGTGTCACCGGTGGAAGCCAATCTTTCTGCCAATATCTGCCCTTATATTGAGGCAAATCCGGATACGGAGTTTGTGATCTTTTTTCCACCGTACAGTATTTTGTACTGGAATGATGTACTGGAAGAGAATCATCTGGAAGCAACCCTCGAGGAGTACCGTTATATTACCGAAAGACTGAATGCTTATGATAATGTGACGGTGTACTTTTTCCCGGCATGTGAGGAGATTATCTGTGATCTGAACCATTATGCGGATTACAGCCATTATCATCCGAGGTTCAACCGTTTTATGACGGAATGCTTTGCGTCTGGCAGCTACCGTGTGAGTAAAGAAACGGCCGGACAGACTGCATCGCAGAATACAGAAGAGAACCTGCAGAAAGCAGATGTGCAGCCGGAAGAAAAAACAATTGATGAATATCTCGAAGAGATGCGCCGGATCGTTGATCACTATGATTTTGACACATTACATGAAAAAATTGCGGTGTGGAATCCGTAATTCGAAATTTACATTACAGGGCATGCAGGATCGGCAGGCCTGGAGTGATGATGCAAAGTAAGCGATACAAAACAGGTATCAAAGTCGGGGTTTTTTGCCCCAGACATCAAAAAATATAAGTAATGAAAAAGGATGAAAACAGACCATGAAAAAGAAAATTCAGTGGAAAGATTTCCTGATGCTTCAGGTTGTATTTCTAATCTACAGCTTCACCAGTCTCACGCAGAAGCTGGCTTCTTCTTTTCTGCCGAAAAATGCAGGATCAACGCAAGAACTGGTGCATCAGCTCTTTAACTGGAAACTGATTCTGTCAGCGGGGCTTGTGGTATTGCTGCTTGGTGTTTATGCGTTGCTTTGGCAGCAGGTCATTAAGCGTTTCGAATTGTCGGTTGCCTATGCAAATAAAGCCATTACACTTTTATGGGCATTGGTGTGGGGCATTTTCATTTTCCATGAAGAGATTACCCCGGGAAAAGTGATTGGAATTTTACTTGTCATGGCTGGAATTTATGTGCTGAACACGGGAGAACACCTGGAAATGGAAGATCACCAGGATGTAGCAGAACATCAGGAAGTTGCAGGAAAGGAGAGCACAGAATGAATAGTTATCTGATTATATTGATTGTTTCTGTAATGATAGCTTCTTTTGCACAGGTTTTATTGAAAAAAAGTGCGGAGAAGACCTATGCTTCTCCGCTCCGTGAATATTTGAATCTGTATGTCATTTGCGGTTATGGTCTCATGTTTCTTTCCATGTTTATGACCATTGCCTCCTACAGCGGGCTGGATTTTACCAATGTCCCTGTGATTGAATCACTGGGCTATGTAATGGTAATGTTCCTCAGCTATTTCTTCTTTAAAGAAAAAATAACGAAGCGTAAGCTGCTTGGAATGGTCATTATTCTTGTGGGGATTTTTATTTATCACCGTTGACCTGTTGGGCAAGCAGTGTAGTGACGGGAAGATGATCCGGGTTATTTGCCTGTAACTCTTTATACCACTTGCTGTACTTGTACATGCGGTAATTGGTCTTTAATTTACACAACTGGCTTTCGTCAGCACAGGATTTTAGAAATGAGGCACGCTGTTCCAGGTTCAGATCGATATAATCCAGATAAGAAATACGAAGCTCGGCAAGCGGTTCCGTACACCGGGGACAGATTAACTTATGGCCGTTGAGCATATAAATGCGGTTACAGTTCTTGCAGTAATGAATATACATCATATGGCAGGACTCCTTTCTGTTCAAATGAGTGGGTTGCGGTAAGGGATTAAGTAGAGTTTATCTGAATTTGTATTTTACCGTCAATATTTTCTGCAAAAATTCACATATTTTACAGGTAAATTTGACATAAACTTTACATTTGCGGCTCAAACTTTACGAATCTTTCGTTACTGTTCGCTCGTACCTCGTTCCAGTAACAAATTATTACAAAAGAATTAGAAAAGGAATTAAATGGATTTGTACATACTGTAAATTAATGGTATAATATACCATAGCGCTTCAGATGTCAAGACGAATATCTGGATTTTTTAAAGAAGAATTTATCGAAATTTAGCGAAAATCAGTAAAATAATACAAGGTAGGTTTGAATGAAGAGTTTATTTAAAAAGAAAGCAAAGAAAGAACGCCAGCGTACGACACGTAAGGGTTGGGATGATTACCGCGAGGATGCGTATTACAACGACGATTACGAGGATTCTGATGAGTATTACGGTGATGAAGAGATAGACGAAGACGGGGAATACTACGGGGAAGAATTTGAAGGATACGAAGACGAAGAAGATCCGGAAGAATACTACGAAGATGTTGAAGAAGCCGGATATGATGAGGAAGAGGATTCGGATGAATATTACGGCGATGAAGAGATAGACGAAGACGGGGAATACTACGGGGAAGAGTCTGAAGGATACGAAGACGAAGAAGATCCGGAAGAATACTACGAAGATATTGAAGAAGCCGGATATGATGAGGAAGAGGATTCTGATGAATATTACGGCGATGAAGAGGTAGACGAAGACGGGGAATACTATGGGACAGATGAATACGATCCGGAAGAGAAAGAATCGTATGAAGATGACGAAGAGTATTATGAAGACGACGAGTACTGCGAAGATGACGAAGAGTATTACGAAGACGACGAAGAGTATTACGAAGACTACGATGAGGAAGATTATGATGAGGACGATGAATACGAGAATGATCGTCATTCCTATGTAGTCTCCCACCGCAGACGCGCTCACGGAATGAAGGGAGCCGCACAGTGGTTTATGAATCTGGGAACCACGGATCATGTGATCATGTTCACAGGGCTTATTGTGGTGATCCTGCTTGTGGTAACCGGTACACTTTATTTTAATGCCAGAGGAAGGCAGGAGCAGATTGAAACCTTTGCACAGGTAGGTGAAGGACTTGAGGATATTCCGGTCATTGGCGAAAGTGGATTAGTGGCAATTGCTGATGCAGAGGCAGCCAGATTGATGGCGGCTATGGAGCAGGAACAGCTCATGGAAGAAAAGCAGCAGGAAGAAGATGCTAAAGCAGCCGGAGAAGAAGTACATATTTTCATGAACATTACCTCCATCCAGAGAGATATGAAGATCAAGTTTTCGAACGAAGCAACCGGAAAGCTGTTTTCAGGTGTGGAATTTGAAGTGAACATCAAGAATTCTTCGGGTGGAGAACTGAATAAAAAGGATGATGACAAGGATGGCGTGATCTATCTTACCGGTATGAAATCCGGTAAATATACTGTCACACTGGTTTCTCCGCTGCAGTATGAAGATTATGTGTTGTCTTCCGATCCGGTGATAATCACCGTGAAAGAAGACATTGAATATAAGAAAGTCGATGTTGCAAACGAAATCAAATCCGAATCCCAGGTTAATGTGGCAGCAGAGGACACCAAGGTGAATCAGACGGTTGTAGAGTCGACCAATACCGATACGGTAGAATGGGTAGAATCCACGAAGACCATCATCGAAGGAACAGAAACAAGTGAGGACACCTACGAGGTTCTTGATAAGAAGAAGATTGCAGATCCAGGGAAGAGTACTTCCTTATTGCTGACGCGTTCCATGCTGCTGGATTCCATGAATCCGGTGGTGCTGCGGGGACAGCTCAGGACACAGGAAAACGAAAATCCACAGCCGGTTGCAACCGAAGGAACAACGGAAGAGCCGTCGAAGGCTCCGGCAGAAACACCAACGCCGGAACCACCACAGGAAGTAACACCGACCCCAACGGAAGAGCCGACGCCGACACAGGAGGCAACACCGACCCCGACAGCAGCCGCGACACCGACACAGGAGGTGACACCAACTCCAACGCAGACACCGACGCCAAGCGTATCGCCATCGGTATCTCCTTCTACCTCACCGTCTGCGAGTCCTTCCGTGTCACCGAGTGTATCTCCTTCGGTTTCACCAAGCGTATCGCCTTCTCCCACCATGAGCAAGGAAGAACAGGCAAAGAAGGACACAACCACTACCCTGAAGTCAACAGATGGCAAGGTGATTTATGTTAAGGATGATAACGGAAGCTTCCGCGAAGCCAAATATGCGGATTATTATACCAAGAAGGAATTTTACTTAAAAACCAGTAAAACAACCGGACAGTACCGTTACACAGGCTGGCAGACCATTGACGGACGCACCTATTTCTTTGATAAGAACGGAAACAAGGTCACCGGAGAGCAGGTCATTCAGGGAGCAAAATATAATTTTAACAGCGACGGAAGTCTGAACAGTGGATCCGGACATATGGGGATTGACGTATCCAAATGGAATGGTAATATTGACTGGAACGCAGTAAAGAACAGTGGCGTTTCCTATGTCATTATCCGTTGTGGATACCGTGGTTCAACGACTGGTGCCCTGATCGAAGATCCGAAGTTTAGGAGCAATATTCAGGGTGCACAGAAGGCAGGGCTTAAGGTTGGAGTTTATTTCTTTACGCAGGCAGTGAATGAAGTGGAAGCGGTTGAAGAAGCTTCTATGGTAATCAGTCTGGTAAAGGGGTATAATATATCCTATCCGGTATTCCTTGATGTGGAAGCAAGTAACGGACGTGGAGACCGGATTGATGCAGCCACAAGAACGGCGGTATGCCGTGCATTCTGCCAGACCATTCAGAACTCCGGATACAAGGCAGGTATTTATGCTAATAAAACCTGGCTGAATTCCTATCTGGATGCACCGGGACTTAGCAGCTATAAGATCTGGCTGGCACAGTATGCAGCATCCCCGAGCTATACACGTACCCGTTATGATATGTGGCAGTATTCCTCCAAGGGATCGGTTGCCGGTATCAGCGGAAACGTGGACATGAATATCAGTTACCTGGGATACTAGGGACTCAAGGCCATGTGCTGCTGTGCTTGCACAGGAAAACATTTGACCTTGAGGACCGCTCACACATGAGTAAGAAGCGATTTTCAAAGAAAATCGGCGGATTACGAATGGGTGTAGGATTGTGAGAGCTGCAAAGCAGCGGAGCAATCCGTATCCCAATAAATGAAAGGGGAACCAGAAAGTAAGAAGCGATTTTCGAAGAAAATCAGTGACTTACGAATGGGCGTAGGATTGTAAAATTTCATCTTATGTACATGCATAGATAAATATAATGTTAAGAAAAGAAAGGACAAACCCCATGAGAACATATTTAGTAACAGGAGGCGCAGGCTTCATTGGTTCAAATTATATTCATTATATGTTTAAGAAGTACGATAATGAAATCCGGATCATCAATGTAGATGCGCTGACTTACGCAGGAAACCTTGAAAATTTAAAGGACATTGAGAACCGGGAGAATTATACCTTTGTCAAAGCAGATATCTGTGACAAGGAAGCCATTTCCAGGATCTTTGCAGCAAACGACATTGATCGTGTGGTACATTTTGCGGCAGAGAGTCATGTAGACCGCAGCATTAAACATCCCGAAGTGTTTGTCCAGACGAATGTACTAGGTACAGCCGTAATGCTGAACTGCGCGAAGGCTGCATGGGAGCTTCCGGATGGCAGCTTCAAGGAAGGAAAGAAGTTCCTCCACGTATCGACCGATGAAGTATACGGATCCCTGGAAGAGGATGGTGGATATTTCTATGAGACTACACCGTATGCACCGCACAGCCCGTATTCGGCAAGTAAGGCAAGCTCAGATATGCTGGTAAAAGCTTATATGGATACCTATAAGTTCCCTGCCAATATTACGAACTGTTCCAACAATTATGGACCTTACCAGTTCCCGGAAAAGCTGATCCCGTTGATTATTAACAATGCATTACAGGGTAAAAAGCTTCCGGTTTATGGGGATGGTAAGAATGTGCGTGACTGGTTATATGTTGAGGATCATGCGAAGGCCATTGATATGGTTCAGGAAAAGGGACGTTTATTTGAAACCTACAATGTAGGCGGACACAATGAGAAGCAGAACATTGAAATTATCAATATTATCATCGAAACCCTGCAGGAAATGCTGCCGGATTCCGATCCCCGCAAGAAGCTGGTAAGCAAGGATCTGATTACTTATGTGGAGGATCGTAAGGGACATGACCGTCGTTATGCAATTGCTCCGGACAAGATCAAGGCAGAGATCGGCTGGGAGCCGGAAACCATGTTCAAGGATGGAATCAGGCTTACCATTAAGTGGTTCTTTGAGCATGAAGACTGGATGAAGAACGTAACAAGCGGCGATTATCAGAAGTATTACGAGGATATGTACGCCGGAAAATAATGCACAGGTAACGGATAGCTGCAGCTTATGTGCGGATATCCGTTTTGGATGCCATAAATGTGAAAATGAGGAAAAGTGAGGAAATTCATATGAAGGGAATTATTCTGGCAGGCGGCTCCGGGACCCGTCTGTATCCACTGACGAAGGCAATCAGTAAGCAGATTATGCCGGTTTATGATAAGCCGATGATTTATTATCCCCTGTCCACGCTGATGCTGGCAGGGATCCGCGAGATCCTGATTATTTCAACGCCCAGGGATCTTCCGGTATTTGAAGAGCTGTTAGGAGACGGAAGTCAGCTGGGAATGAAGTTTTCCTATGCCGTTCAGGAACAGCCAAGAGGTCTTGCTGATGCATTTATTATAGGTGCAGATTTTATTGGAAAGGACAATGTGGCTCTGGTGCTTGGCGATAATATTTTCTACGGACAGAGCTTTTCAAGAGTACTTCGTGAGGTGGCTGCCAGAGAAAGCGGTGCAACCATTTTCGGATATTATGTACGTGATCCGAGAGAGTATGGAGTGGTAGAGTTTGACGAAAACGGTAAGGCACTCTCCATTGAAGAAAAACCGCAGAATCCGAAGAGCAATTATGCAGTTCCCGGACTTTACTTTTATGATAATGATGTTGTGGAAATCGCAAAGAATGTTAAGCCCTCTGCAAGAGGTGAAATTGAAATTACAAGCATTAACAACGAATATCTTCGTCGTGGAACGCTGCGTGTAGAAACCTTAGGGCGCGGATTTGCATGGCTGGATACCGGAAATCACGATTCTTTACTGGATGCGGCAGATTTTGTGGCAGCATTTCAGAAGCGTCAGGGACTTTATATTTCCTGTATTGAAGAGATCGCATATAAGAGAGGCTTTATTTCGAAGGAGCAGCTTTTGAAGCTGGCAGAACCTCTTATGAAAACCAACTATGGAAAGTATATGAAAGAGGTTGCTGAAGGACTGTAAGCGGGTAATGCTTCAGAACGATGACAGTAACTATTCAGAGAAAGAAAGAGAGACAAAGCAATGGGTAAGATAACCGTAGAAACCTGTGAAATTGAAGGCTTAAAGGTGATTACACCGACCGTTTTTGGTGATGCCAGGGGCTATTTCATGGAGACGTATAATTATAATGATTTTAAAGAAGCCGGAATTGATCAGGTCTTTGTACAGGATAATCAGTCCGCATCGGTAAAAAATGTACTGCGTGGCCTTCATTTCCAGATAAACTATCCCCAGGACAAGCTGGTCCGCGTGGTAGTAGGAGAGGTTTTTGACGTGGCTGTGGATCTGCGTCCGGGTTCCCGGACCTATGGAAAATGGTTTGGGGTGACGCTTTCTGCTGAAAATAAGAAGCAGTTCTTTATTCCGAAGAATTTTGCACATGGTTTTGTGGTATTATCCGACTACGCGGAATTTGCCTATAAATGTACGGACTTTTATCATCCAAACGACGAGGGAGGATTGAAATTTGACGATCCGGATATCGGAATTGACTGGCCGGTTGCATCAAAAGAAGATCTGATTATGTCAGATAAGGATACTAAATGGGGCGGAATCAAAGAATATACAGCGTCCCGCAATCAATAATTACCGGGTAGGTAAATGAAAGCGAACGGATGATTCTATGCAGGAAGTAAGACAGGAAACAAAGAAAAATAAACGGCGGATCTCCAAGCCTGTGGGAATCGCACTTTTTTATATAGTATGTGCGGCAACCGCAGCCATGGTGATCCTTCACAATAATCCTCTGGCAGATAAGCCGACCGAGGATCTTAAGAAAATATGTGCATGCGCGCTGCTTTTGCTGGCATGCACTATTTTTGGTATTTATTATGACCGTATTTTTATTATTCCGAAGGAGCTTTTCCAGAACAGGGAGCTGATCTGGAAGCTTGCGAAGAATGATTTTAAAAAGCGTTATGCAGGATCCTATCTTGGATTTTTATGGGCGCTGGTGCAGCCGGTCGTGACGGTTGTCATGTACTGGATTGTATTTGATGTGGTGTTTGATACGAGAAGCCAGATGGTGGCGAGTGGGGTAGAGGTACCGTATGTACTGTTTTTGACAGCGGGACTTGTACCCTGGTTTTATTTTTCGGAAGGAATCACGAATGGAACAAATGCACTGCTGGAATACAGTTATCTGGTCAAAAAAGTGGTTTTTAAGATCAGTATTCTGCCCATCATTAAGCTGGTGGCGGCAACCTTTATTCATGCATTCTTTGTAGGAGTATTACTGATTATTGCAATGATGTATGGATATATGCCCAATCTGTATACCCTGCAGATCTTTTATTACAGCTTCTGCCTGTTTGTGCTGATGCTGGCCATGAGCTATTGTACCTGTGCGATTGTGGTGTTTTTCCGTGATCTGGCGCAGATTATTAATATCGGACTTCAGGTAGGAATGTGGGCTACCCCGATCCTTTGGAATATCGGTATGCTCGAAAATTATCCGAAGCTCCGGGTATTGTTTAAACTGAATCCGCTGACTTATATTGTAAACGGGTATCGAAGCGCCATATATGAGGAAAGCTGGTTCTTTGAGCATTTTTATTCCTCTACCTATTTCTGGATTTTTACAGTGACATTGTTCTGCGTGGGTTCCCTGATCTTCAAGCGTCTGAAGGTGCACTTTGCAGATGTGCTGTAATGGGAGCAAAACCGGGAAAGTGTGTACGGAAATACAGAATGGATAACGACAGGAAGACAGGGGAACTGCAGAATGGATGAAATGCCGGTAAAAGGAAGAGAGCAGTGAGAAAGGATCGTTCAGATCATGGAAGAAAGAAAAATTGCCATTCAGGCAACTGGTGTTGAAAAAGTATATAAATTGTATGATAAACCTTCAGACCGTCTGAAGGAAGCTCTTGGCTTATCCGGAAAGAAGAAGTATCGGGAGCACTATGCCTTAAAGGGTGTAGACATGACCATTTATCAGGGAGAGACGGTTGGTATTATTGGAACCAACGGCTCCGGAAAATCCACAATTCTTAAAATCATAACAGGTGTTTTGAATGCGACGAAGGGAAATGTGGAGGTCAATGGACGGATTTCGGCACTGCTTGAACTGGGTGCCGGATTCAATATGGAATACAACGGTATTGAAAATGTATATCTGAATGGAACCATGATTGGATTTTCCAAAAAGGAAATTGATGAAAAGCTTCCGGACATTCTGGAATTTGCAGATATCGGAGAGTATGTAAACCAGCCGGTGAAGACCTATTCGAGCGGTATGTTCGTTCGTCTGGCGTTTGCGGTTGCCATTAATATAGAGCCGGAAATCCTGATTGTAGACGAGGCATTGTCCGTAGGAGATGTGTTCTTCCAGGCCAAATGCTATCATAAATTTGAAGAATTCAAGAAGATTGGGAAAACCATTGTTTTCGTCAGCCATGATTTAAGCAGTATCAGCAAGTATTGTGACCGGGTGGTCCTGCTGAATCAGGGTGTGAAACTAGGGGAAGGAACCCCGAAGGAAATGATTGATGCCTATAAGCAGGTACTTGTTGGACAGTATCCGCTTCCGGACAGTGATGATCAGAATCTGCTCCATGATGAAAGCATCACCTCGGCAGCACGTAAGGCGGGCCGCACAGAAAATGGCGGTGCGGAAGCAGGAAAAGCAAAGGATTCTGCACAGAATGCGAATGTGCAGAACCCGGATTTACTGGAATATGGCACCAGACAGGCCGTGATTGAAGAATATGATGTGGAGGATGGTCAGGGAAGACGGACCGGTGCGATTATCAAGGGGCAGAAATGTTCCGTTCATATGTCGGTACGTTTCCTGCAGGATATTGAGGCTCCGATTTTTGCCTTTACCATTAAGAATATCAAGGGTGTGGAAATTACGGGAACCAATACCATGGTGGAAAAGGCCTTTCTGCAGCCGGTAAAGAAGGGCGAGGTGAAGCATATTACCTTTACCCAGAAAATCGACCTGCAGGGCGGCGAATATCTTCTTTCGCTAGGAGTTACCGGGTATGAAAAGGAAAATTTCGTGGTTTATCACAGATTATATGATGTCTTGAATATCACGGTGATTTCGGACAAGGATACCGTAGGATATTATGACATGAACTCCGAGATAACAGTCCGCTGATATACGGAGCTTTGAAATTATGATACAGATAGTACAGGCAGGAAAGGATCAGGAAAACGGACGGAAGGTGGAAAGTCTGATTTCCTGGTCAGATGTTGAGAGGGCAATTCATGGAATTTGCAGAAACTTTACCGAAGCAGATTGGAAATGTGAAATTAAATTATGAGTTTTATCCGGGAGAGGACATCTACAGCGATGGAGCGATCGAGGATGAAATTCTGGATATTACGAAGAATGCAGCAAGAATTGAGTATCCGAAGATCATTGAGGAAAAGAACAGCTGGCCGGTTCTCTACCATTTGTCCGCTCTTCGGGGGAATATTGTAGACTGGCTGCCGATTACAAAGGATATGAAGGTGCTTGAAATCGGATCCGGATGTGGAGCAATCACGGATAAATTATCAGAAAAGGCAGGGAAGGTAACCTGTGTGGATCTGTCTGCGAAGCGGAGCATGATCAATGCTTACCGGAATCATGACCGGGATAATATAGAGATTTATGTCGGAAACTTTAATGATATAGAACCTTCGCTTGATTGCGACTATGATCTGGTCTGTCTGATCGGGGTATTTGAGTATGGAAATTCCTATATTCACACGAAAACACCCTATGAAGATTTCTTTCAAATCATGCAGAAGCATAAGAAATCAACGGGACTTCTGGTTATTGCGATTGAGAACAAGTTTGGATTAAAGTACTGGGCCGGCTGCAAGGAAGATCATGTGGGAACTTATTTCTCAGGACTCGAGGGATATCCGGAGGGAGGAAGTGCCAGAACCTTCACTAAAAGGGGACTTGAAAAGATCTTCGAGCGCTGTGGGGAAACAAACTACCATTTCTACTATCCGTACCCGGATTACAAATTTCCGACAACGATTTATTCAGATCGGAGGCTCCCCTATGAGGGAGAGCTGACGGATAACATGCGTAATTTTGACCGTGACCGCATGGTATTGTTCCGTGAAAAGTATGTATTTGACAGTACGATTGAGGATGATTATTTTGATCTGTTCTCAAATTCTTATATGGTAGTGATTGGAGAGCTGCCACAGACCATTTACTCCAAGTATTCCAATGATCGTGACGGAAGGTATGAGCTTCGTACGGATATTGTGGAAACTTCTGCCGGGAAAGTAGTCCGGAAGGTTCCGATGACCGAAGAGGCGAGAGCCCATGTCCGGGAGATGGAAGCGGCATATCAGGCCTTATGCGAGCGCTATGAAGGGAGCGGACTGCATATCAACCCCTGCATGTATCACGAACAGGAGGGGTATGCGGAGTTCCCGTTTGAACAGGGAACGACACTGGAAACCCTGATGGATCAGTGCCTTTCAGAAAAGGATCTGGATGGATTCCAGAGACTTTTTGACAAATACTGGGAACTGGTTTCTTATCGTAAGGAAGGATATACGGGAAATATTGCCGATTATGATCTGATCTTTGCCAACATTCTGGTGAATGGAGAGAACTGGACCGTTATTGATTATGAGTGGACGACAAAGGAAACGGTTGAGGATAAAGAAATTGCATTCCGGGCAATCTATTGTTATATTTTAGAGGATGAAAAACGGAATGAATTAAATCTGGATTATATTATGCAGCAGTTAAATGTGACTGAGGATGAGGCAGAGGAATATCGTCATAAGGAAGCAATATTTCAGAAAAAGGTGACCGGTAAGCGGATGTCCATGGGAGAAATCAGGGCGGCAATCGGTACCTATGCGGTTGATCCGAAGAAGCTGATGGAAGAGCATCTGCAGGAAATCCTGGACGAGCGTATCCAGTTATATTATGACCGGGGACAGGGATTTTGTGAGAGTGATTCCAGGTATGTTCCGGATGTCTATGTAAAAGAGCGTCAGATTGAAACGACGCTTACCGTAGAGGGAGACGTACGGAATTTCCGTGTGGATCCGGCAGATAAGCCTTGCGTCGTAAAGCTGCAGCAGTTGTTATGGAATGGGATGCCGGTGGCATTTGAAAAGAAGTTTATAGAGACAAACGGGAAGCAGGTAAAGCCCGGAACCTACCTTTTTGCAACGGCAGATCCCAATCTGGTGCTGCATGTGGAAGCACTTGTAATGGCTGGAATGCGTGCGGAGGAAGAAAATCAGGTAGAGCTTAAGATGGAGGTTTCACCGGTGTCAGCAGAGGCTGCGGAAGAAATGATTTCAATGATTAAGAAGCTCTTTTAACTAACGATTCCATTCAGGATAAGTGAATCTACTGCCGGAACCGGCAGGGGAGAACAGACAGGCAATGATGAAGCAAACTATAAAGAAGGTTTTACAGGAAAGACAAAGAAAAGAATATCGGAAGGAACTGGCGTCTCAGCTGCGGGACTACGATTCCTGGATCAGGGGTCAGGAGACCCCTCTTTTGGTTTCGGAATATGTGGCAGAAAAATCAGAGAAGTCTTTCTCTGTGTCAGACTATACAGGAGAAAGCTTTCCAAAATGTCTGACAAATGAAACGAAAATGCGGCTAGATGGCGGATCTAAAATGGAAAATGCAGGAAAAAATTCAGAACCTTCTTTGAAGTGCATTTCATATCGGGTGTTCTGCAAAAAGCATCCGGATTCGACAAAATCTCCGGTCATGACATTATTGTCCATGAATGCCGGACAGTTTCTGAAGCTGCAAAACCGGATTAAGGATGGAGCGTTGGAGGAAGACATTCTACTGCTGAATTTTCAGGAGGGAGAGTACAGTGAACTGACTGTTCCGATGATTGCAGAGGCATTTTCGAAACTACGTGGTCACGGCGATACAAAGTCTTTATGCAATAACCATCAAAACAGTGAAAATGACCATGATCATGTTCATATAGATTGCATAAAGTCTGACATAATACCGGCACTTGTATATGGCGACGAAGATGTTATAAGGAATGGAAAACGGCAGAATCCATGGTTTAAGCCGGACTGGTCTCCAGATACCTTCCTTTCCTGTTTTTATTTTGGAGCGTTTGTTGCAGTGCCGACTGCGAAAATAGCAGATTTTCTACAGAAGCATGGCATTTTTGAGAAAGAAGCGGAAGCAGATTTATTTGTTGATGATCAATTGGAAAGTGAATTGCAGCAGGCGAAGCAGGAAGATCGGGAAGGAAAGGATCACGAGCAGGAAAAGTGTGAACAGATCCGGCGTGAACGGATAGAGCGCAGGCAGATGAACCGGGATCAGATTATGTATGGGCTGCTTGCAGATTACTTATGGGACAACGGTGCATTTGCTGGATGGAAAACTGCTGATCATGTTGTGGTTCATATTCCCCAGGTGCTGATGCATACAAAAGCTTCCAGCTATGAGCGTTGGAAGAACCTGCATTTACCGGAAAAAATACAGGAGCAGATGAGAGCTGGCGGCAGGGAGAATGTCAGGGATGGATCAGATGAAAATGTGATAGCAGATATACAGCTTCCTACGGTCTCTGTTATCATTCCGTCCAAGGATCATCCGGATATTTTGTTCCGGTGCCTTGACTCCTTTGTGGATAAAACGTCAGGACTGGGGACAAAAGTTAAAACAGAATTTATTATTGTGGACAACGGAAGCTCTGAAGAAAACAAAAAACGAATTGTGCAGAAGTTGCAGGAACTGGGGATTGCTTTAGAAAAGAAGCAAAATCATAAGCGATACCGGGATCAAAATCAAATAGAAGATCCTGAGCAGAATAGAAATGAAAATATAAATAACGTTCGATATTTATACAGGGAAATCCCTTTTAATTTTTCCTATATGTGCAACTGGGGAGCGAAGGAAGCACAGGGAGATTACCTGTTGTTCTTAAATGATGACATGGAAATTGTCGGGGAAAACTGGCTTGTCCTTTTGATGGAAAAGGCAGTCCTGCCCTATGTGGGAGCAGTAGGGGCGAAGCTCTTATACCCGGATACCGACATCATCCAGCATGCCGGAATTACGAATCTCCGGGTGGGACCGGCTCATAAGCTGCAGTTTGCACATGATACGGAGGATCATTATTTTGGACAGAACCGTGGCGTGCATGATATGCTGGGGGTAACGGGGGCGTGTCTGCTTGTGAAGAAGACGATTTTTGAAAAGGCAGGAGGGTTTGACGAAACGCTTGCCGTTGCATTTAATGATGTGGATCTGTGCTATAAAATTTATGAAGAGGGATATTATAATGTGGTAAGGAATGATCTTTTCCTGTTCCATCATGAATCCTTAAGCAGAGGGAAGGATGGGGAATCCGAGGAAAAGCAGCTGCGGCTTCTTCGGGAGAAGGACTATCTGTATGAGAAACATCAGGATTTATATGGCAGGGATCCGTTTTATCACCCGTATCTGACGACTGATATGCTGGAAACCGAGTATACACCGGCATTCCGCTACCAGGTAGATCTCTCAATGCCATGGGCGAAGGTGAAGAAGTGCACGCAGGAGGTACTGGCTGCCAGAGAGGATGAATGTCTGGTAATTGGTATGGAATGCGCCATGGATATTTATAAATGGAAATACGGCGTTTCTCCTGAGAAAAGGAAGACCGGGAATTCAGATAAAGAGGATTATGGGGAAGAGAAAAAAGATAGCCGTAATGATAACAGTATTGGCAGCGAAGATCAGGGGTATTATTTTCAAGGATATTCTTTTGTTATTGGATCGGATAACGCATGTTATAAAAAGGAGCTTCTGCTTCGCAGGATAACTGATGGAAACCAGCAGGCACTGGGAAATTCTGTCAGAAACGATGAGAAAATGTCCCAACCTGTTATTTATAGCATATCCATAGAGAAGAAATACCGGGAGGACATCAAAGCCAATCTGAAGGATCAGATGAATGTGGATCTGACCGGATATGCAGCAAAGCTAAAGCCGGGAGCTGTCCAAG
>ULUU01037838.1_pt1 | contig 23700 bp, 9 predicted proteins | sample 1958871 | NCBI WGS metagenome assembly ULUU01 (sample SAMEA4835770, study PRJEB28245) | human gut metagenome | biome: gut microbiome; material: fecal sample | place: Denmark | collected 2008 | reverse complement strand
GGAATGCAAGGCGATGACTTCTGCAACACCGTGAAGGAAAAGCCCGAGACAGCCGGCATACCCATCATATTGTTGACAGCAAAGACCAACCACGAAGCTGTGGTGGCGGGATTGAGAAAAGGCGCGGACGACTATCTCACAAAACCATTCAGCACCGAAATACTGAAGCTGAAAATAAAAGGAATGATTGACAACAGAAAACGCATGCGCGAATATCTGTTACGGCACGCGGTAAACAAGATCGACACTGTCGGCAATACGGCAAATAAAAACAATGACGAGATGTCTCAGCCGCAGAACGAAGAGACAAAAGACGTGAACCTGTCGGAGAACGACAGAATGTTCGTAGATAAAGCTACGGATATCGTACTGCAGAACATAAGCAACACAGACTTCAGCATAGACATATTGTGCAGAGAAATGGCAATGAGCCGCACGCTGTTTTACAGCCGTCTGAAATCGCTTACCGGAAGAGCGCCACAGGAGTTCATACGTATCATACGACTTGAGCGTGCCGCCGAATTGCTGAAGCAGGGCATATCTGTAATAGATGTCTCAGAGGCGACGGGATTCATAAACGTGAAATACTTCAGCACCGTATTCAAGAAATATTTTGGCATACAGCCAAGCAAATTTCCAGAGGGAAAGAACTAAACCAATACCAACAACAAATAAAAAAAATGGTTTGAACGCTGCAAATTTCAGCATTCAAACCATTTTTTATTTTGCTGATACACAGCGGGTTATTAAAAAATAACTGAAATCAAACCCATAAATATCTGCCTTCAAACCATAGGAAGATAAAAGGCTTACTACTTTTGCCACCGAATTACAACTGAAAACCGAATAATAACGCAACACAACTATATCATAACCTTAACAACAAAAAAGCAATGAACAAAAAAGTATGCCTTATTCTCACATTCGTTTGTGGAATATTTACATCTTGTTCTTCTGAAGCAGAAGACTCCAACAGTCAGAAAGACCCTGTCGAAACTGACAAGAATGTGATCTTCTTCGACGACTTCAATACGTTCAACAGTTCTGTATGGACTAAGGAGACGCATGAAGCCGGATGGACCAACGAAGAACTGCAAGCCTACACCACCGATCAGGTGAAAGTAGGAAAAGACGGTGACAAGACCGTGCTCATGTTGACTGCAGAATGGAAAAACGGAAAGATTGTTTCCGGAAGAGTAAATTCTAAAGGAAAGAAAAGTTTCAAGTATGGAACATTAAGCGCAAGCATCAGACTTCCCCAAACGGCCAACGGTCTGTGGCCCGCATTCTGGATGATGGGCGACAACGACAAAGAATGGCCCGCATGCGGAGAAATTGACATCATGGAAATGGGTGACAAGGAAGGTATTGAAACCGGCACGACCTCAACACACGTAAACACAGCCATTCATTTCGGCATGGACGTAGCGTCACACGAACAGCAGTATCATGCCTCGTCTGTAAGTTCAAGCCTGCAAGACGGAAAGTACCACACCTACACTCTTACATGGGACGAGACGCAAGCCAGCATATCTATTGACAACATACCGTTTTATTCTTTCAACATCAAGGACAATCCTTATTTCCATGACAACTTCTTCATTCTTTTCAATCTTGCCGTGGGAGGAACGTTCACCGGTATCACAGACAGCAACCAAATCACTGCGCTGAAAAAAGGCACCAAGGCAACCATGTACATAGACTGGATTAAATTAACAAAACATAATTAAAGTTCAAACGCATGAATATAAGATTTTTCTCTAGAATTATGTTGTGCGGAACACTGGCCAGCGGCATACCTGTCATGAATCAGGCTTTGGCCGTAACTGACTCTGCTCCAATACAAGTTGATTCAAAAACAATCAAAGTTACGGGTATCGTAAAAGATAATGTCGGACCCATCGTCGGAGCCTCCATCTCTGAAAAAGGCACAACCAACAGTACTGTAACCAACATTGACGGTAACTTCACGCTGAACGTGAAAAGCGGAGCTACGCTCGTAGTAAGCTACATCGGTATGAAAAGCGTGGAAGTGAAAGCCTCGGCTAAGCCCATGACAATCTTACTTGAAGACGACTCGAAGTTGCTCAATGAGGTCGTCGTAACTGCCTTGGGCATAAAAAGAGACCGTAAAGCCCTGGGATACGGACTCGACGAAGTGAAAGGCGAAGCCTTCGAAAAGGCAAAAGAGACAAACGTCATCAACTCAATGGCAGGCCGCGTGGCTGGTCTTGTCGTAAGCCAGACTGCCGGCGGACCTTCAGGTTCTACAAGAGTGTTACTTCGCGGAAACACCGAAATGACAGGAAACAACCAACCGCTGTATGTTGTTGACGGCGTGCCATTGGACAACACCAACTTCGGTAGTGCCGGAACATCAGGAGGCTATGACCTGGGTGACGGCATTTCGAGCATCAACCCTGACGACATCGAGACAATGTCTGTATTGAAGGGCCCGGCCGCATCGGCTCTGTATGGTAGCCGCGCAAGCCACGGTGTGATTCTCATCACGACAAAAAAAGCAAACAAGGGTGAGCGTTTCTCTGTTGAATACAACGGAACTCTTACCATAGACAAACAGCTTTCAAAGTGGGACGATGTACAGCAGATCTACGGTATGGGAAGCAACGGTACATACAGCATTGACGCAGTATCCAACACAAACAAGAGTTGGGGTCCCAAGGCAGACGGAAGCAACATGCTGGAATACTTCGACGGAGTGGAACGTCCCTACCTCATCATTCCTGACAACACGTCCGGATTCTTCCGCACCGGTGTCACCGCAAACAACACATTAACAGTATCGTCAAGCAACAAGACCACCGGTATGCGTTTCACATTCACTGACATGAGAAACAAAGACATCGTTCCCAATACAAACATGAGCCGCGACATATTCAATCTGAGAACGAACTCTACATTAGGAAAAGTCGATCTTGATTTCTCTGTCAACTACACACACGAAGGTGTCAAGAACCGTCCTGCTCTGGGAGACAGCAAGTCGAACATAGGCAAGAACCTCATGACTCTTGCCACGACATATGATCAGGCATGGTTGCGCACATATCAGGACGAGAACGGCGAATATTCAAATTGGAACGGAATGGACCCGTACAACGTAAACCCATACTGGGACGTTTACAAGAACTCCAACAACTCAGGCAAAGACCTGTTCCGTTTCCATGCCTCAGCAACGTGGAACATCAATCCTCACCTGAAGATAAAAGGTACAGCCGGAACCGAGTTCAACTGGTTCTCATTCCAAGACTTCAAGGCTCCTACAACTCCTGGATATGAATCAGGTTATCTGCAGAACAGTAAGTTCGAGAATAAGATGTACAACTTCGAGCTTCTGGCGACATACAACAACCGCTGGGGTGACATTGACTTCACCGGAACATTCGGTGGAAACATCTATAAGGTGGACAACAAAACAACCATCACAACAGCCAAAGACATGCAAATACGTGATGTCATAGCAATAATGAGCTTCAACGAGACAAGCAATGAGGAGAACAGTTACCGCAAACAGATAAACTCAATCTTCGCTTCTGTGAACTTCGGATGGAGAAGCCTCGTATACCTCGATGCGACTCTGCGCGGTGACCAGTCGTCAACTCTTCCGCTGAACAACAACATATACGTATATCCATCACTTTCTGGTAGCCTTGTGTTTTCAGAGCTTATCAACAAGAAAGACATCCTGCCATACGGTAAGGTACGCATGTCATGGGCACAAGTCGGAAGTGACACAGACCCGTATCAGCTGGGACTGGTATATACAAAATCAAAATTCACATATCCCGGATACACCATCGGATACATCAACAACGAGACCATACCAAACAAGAATCTGAAACCTACAAGAACCAATTCTTTTGAAATCGGTTTTGAGACAAAATTCCTCAACAACCGTATAGGTTTAGACTTTACCTATTATAACCAGATAAGTAAAGACCAGATTATGGGTATTGCAAGCAGCTGGGCAACAGGTTATCCTTATCGCCTCATCAATGCCGGAGAAATACAGAACCAAGGTATTGAGATAACGCTTAACACACGCCCAGTTCAGATTGGCGATTTCGCATGGGACTTGAACCTCAACTTCTCAAAGAACAGCAACAAAGTAAAGAAACTTGTTGACAACATGGATATGTTCGAACTCGAGAAGGCATCATGGCTCGACGTACAGATTGCCGCAAAAGTAGGTGAGAACTTCGGTTCTATCGTCGGTCCTGATTTCGTGAGAAACGAAAACGGCGACATTCTGATTGATCCACAGACAGGTCTTCCACAATACGACAAAAGCAATCATGTGCTCGGAAACGCGTCATGGGACTGGACCGGAGGTATAAGCACCGCCATACATTACAAGAATCTGTCGCTCTCTGCACTGTTCGACATCAAGGTGGGAGCAGATCTTTACTCAATGTCGGCACGTGCCGCACACGAATCTGGTAAGAGCCTGGCAACCCTGCAAGGACGCGACGAATGGTATCTTTCTGAAGAACAACGTCAGGCAGCCGGCATACCTAAAGGCTCTGCTGACTGGAAACCGACCGGAGGATTCATCGCTCCGGGTGTGATAGACAACGGCGACGGAACATATCGTCCAAACGACATCATCGTCAATCCTGAAGACTACTGGATGAGCGTGTGCCGTAATGCACCTTCAATGTTCATCTATGACAACTCTTACATAAAATGCCGCGAAATAGTATTATCTTACCAATTCCCAAAGAAATGGTTAGGAAAAGTCCTGCAGGACATGTCTGTTTCATTTGTTGCAAGAAACCCGTTCATCGTTTGGAAGAACATTCCTAACATCGACCCGGACTCCAACTATAACAATACGACCGGTATGGGACTCGAGTATGGCTCACTGCCTTCAAGAAAGAGCTACGGTATCAACGTAAACATCAAATTTTAACCAATATGGGAACAATGAAAAAAGCTATAAAGACCTTTATAATAATATTGTCTGCGGCATTTCTGGCAGAAATGACCACTTCATGCAGCGACAGCTACATGGAAGACCTTAACACAGACCAGTCAAAGGCAAACAGCATCGACCCGAATGCACAGCTTACGACAGCCGAGCTGCAGACTTATGGAGACCTCGGAATGGTAGAAATATACCGCAACTACCTATATGCCTTCACACAACAGCTCATGGGATGCTGGAACACCACCAACTATGGCGGCAGACACACAGTTGACAACAACGAGATGAGCAGAATATGGACTTCATTCTATCCGAAAGCAATAAAAAATCTGACTGACGCCATATATCGCAGCAAGGAAGATGAAAACAAAACCAACATCAATGCCATTCTGCGCATATACCGCGTATATATGATGTCCATTATCACAGACATATACGGAGATGCTCCATACAGCGAAGCCGGACTTGGTTACCTGGAAGAGGTTTACAATCCGAGATATGACACTCAGGAAGAAATATACAACGATTTCTTCACCGAGCTGAAAAACGCTGCTGCCACACTTAACGCGGCAAACGACAAAATCACAGGCGACGTGATATACAACGGTGACATCACAAAATGGATAAAGCTGGCAAACTCGCTCAGACTGCGTTTTGCAATGCGCATATCTAATGTCGCTCCAGAGAAAGCTCGCCAGGAGTTTGAAGACGCACTGACTTCCGAAGGCGGTGTATTCACTTCGACATCAGACGACGCACTGATAAAATACATGGAAATATCGTTCAGTTTCGGACAGGACTCTTACACCGATTACAGAGGCAATGCCCTCTCGCAGCTTTTCTTCGGAAACGACCCTGCCAACAATCCGAGCTACATGTGCTCCACATTCTTCAATCAGCTTTACAACTCTGGAGACCCGCGTACATTCATGATTGCACGATTCTATTATGACGGACTGATGAGCTCTACAAGCCCTGACAACCGCATTGATCTGACAGAGGAGATAATCAATAAGGGAATAACCATGAATCCATGCGAACCGGGAGCATTCTCATACGATCCGTGGCCTTCTGGTTACGACAGCGACATCATGAAAGAAGTTGCCGAGACCAATCCTTCGGTCGAAACAACAATGGCACGCGAGACGGAACCGAAGCTGGCCAACAATTTCCTGAAAAGTGACAATCCGGGAGTAGTGATGACTTATGCTGAAGTCAATTTCCTGCTTGCAGAGGCTGCATTGAAGAAATGGAATGTCAATGGAACTGTGGCCGATCTTTACAGCAAAGGAGTACGTGCTGCAATGGACTTCCTTACCGACAACTATGGTTATGACCGTGTCTCTGACGAGGAATTCAATACGTTTATCAAAAACAACGGCATAGGCCATACTGAAGAACAAATGAAAGAAGCCATAAACACACAGGCTTGGATCCTGCACTTCACCAATCCGGCGGAATGTTGGGCCAATGTACGTCGCTCCGGATATCCGCGTCTCAAATCTCCGGCAGAATATGGTTTCGCCCAATATCTCACTGGTGGAAGCAAAATTCCCGTAAGACTATGCTATCCAACACTTGAATCATCTTACAACAAATCCGGATATGACGAAGCACTCGAACGCATGGGAGGAACGAACAATTGGAACATTCCGGTTTGGTGGGACGTTGAATAAAACAAAATTCTAAAATCAGAAAAATTATGAAATCAATATTCAGATTATTACTGGCCATGCTGCCATTAAGCATGATTTGCCTTTCATGTAGCGACGAAGAACCATTCTCTACGGTCGGACCGGATGATGATCCGCATATTCTTTCACCTTTGTTCCCAGACAGGGAAAACGGCGAGCTACCGATTGTATCCAACATCAATCGCGACGTGAACTTCAAGATGGTGCTCACAGTCACACCTGCCGACTATACCGAAGTAGTATGGTATATTGACGGAAATGAGGTTGCCAAAGGCGACAGCATCGACATGCCGCTGCCGGCAGGTCTATACCAGATGAAAGTTGTGGCAACAACAGTAAAAGGTAAATCCACTTCACGTGAAGGACTTGTAAAGGTAAACCCACTTGAAAGCGATCCCTGGAGCGCAGAAGTTAGTTATGAACGCTTTGTCTCTCCCGGAAATGAGGCTGTTCTATATGGCGACAATCTCGAACAGGTGAAGAGCATCAAGATAGGTGATGCAACCACCGGACAAGTAATTTATTCTACAGACGGCGGAACACCCCACCTCATCTACACCGTACCTGCCGACGCAGCAGAAGGCACACAGAGAGTACTGCTCATCGATGAGAATGGTGAAGAATATGGCGCAAATACGGTTACTGTAAGCAAGTCGGCACTCATCACTTCAGGAGCCAACCGTACAAAAGCCAACTCCGAATGGACCATGACAGGAATAAATCTCGATAGGATTGCCTCTCTTAAAATAGGCGACATAGAGATAAAAGAGTTTGTCCAGCAGACATCCGACTTAATCCAAATCACATGTCCAGACCTGGCTGACGGAGAATACGTCCTGACCGGAACGATGAAAGACGGAAACAGCGTGACATTCTACACCAACAAATCTATCGCAGAACAGACTACCGTGACTGTTTCTTCCGAGCAGTCCCTCTGGTCCGGCCACCACTATGTTTCATGGGACCGTCCTGACGGAGACCCGAACAAAACATTCAACCTGATAGGCAAAGAAGTCTTCGCCACCCTGAAGGCAGGTTCTGTAATGGCAATAAGCTATTCAATAGAACCGAACGACGAATATCATCAGATACAACCTACAACCGGATGGTGGACCGCACTGCCTGGAGTATCCAAGATTGACGTTACAGAAAACGGTGTCATGGAGTTCACTCTCACACAGGAAATCCTTGATATGATTCAGGAACAAAACGGATTCCTTATAACCGGACATGGATTCTATGTTGACGACATAACCATCAAATAACCCAAATCATGCATTCATTCAGAAACATAGCAATATTCACAGCTCTCGGCATTGCCTGCATATCGCAGGCAATGTCGCCGGCGATACGTTCTGACAAGGACATTGAGGCTAAAGTCGAGAATACTCTGAGCAAGATGACACTTGACGAAAAAATAGGACAGATGACAGAATTGTCCATTGACGTGCTCGGAGAATGGAAAGACGGAGAGTTCGTTCTCGACAAGGATAAACTCTACAACGCCATTGCAAAATATAAAGTAGGATCAATACTCAACGCCCCTGGTCCTGTAGCCCAAACACCGGAGAAGTGGCAGGAACTGATTGGAATCATTCAGAAACTGTCAATGAAAGAGATTGGCATTCCATGCATCTACGGACTTGATCAGACCCATGGAACCACATATACTCTTGGAGGAACACTATTCCCGCAGAACATCAATCTCGGAGCTTCGTTCAATCCGCAGCTGGCCTACGACGCCGCCACCGTCACGGCCTATGAGACCAGAGCGGCCAACTGCCCCTGGACCTATTCGCCCACTGTCGACATGGCGAGAGACCCACGCTGGTCGCGCGTATGGGAGAACTTCGGCGAGGACTGCCTTGTCAACGCCATTATGGGAAGCGAGGCCGTGCGTGGATTCCAGGGCGACGACCCGAATCACATACCTTCAGACAGAATAGCCACATCCGTAAAGCACTACATGGGATACAGCCAGGCAAGAACAGGAAAGGACCGCACGCCGGCATACATTCCCATTTTCGAACTGAGAGAAAAATGTTTCGCTCCATTCAAAGCGTGTGTAGAAGCCGGAGCTCTGACAATCATGGTCAATAGCGGAAGTGTGAACGGTGTTCCGGTACATGCCAACAAAGAACTTCTTACCGGTTGGCTCAAGGAGGGCCTCAACTGGGACGGAATGTTAATCACCGACTGGGCGGACATCAACAATCTCTATACACGTGAACATGTAGCTGCAGACAAGAAAGAAGCAATAGAAATGGCCATCAATGCCGGAATAGACATGGCAATGGAACCATACGATCTCAACTATTGCACCCTGCTCAAAGAACTGGTTGAGGAAGGTCGTGTGCCGATGAGCCGTATCGACGACGCCGTGCGCCGCGTGCTCCGTCTGAAATACAGACTGGGACTCTTCGACACACCCGTGACACACATGAAGGACTTCCCCGAATTCGCCTCTGAGGCCCACGCCGTACTGGCCGTGAAAGCAGCCGAGGAGTCGGAGGTGCTGCTGAAGAACAAAAACAACATACTGCCGCTGAAGAAAGGCGTGAAACTGCTCGTCACCGGCCCTAACGCCAATTCCATGCGCTGCCTCAACGGAGGATGGAGCTACTCATGGCAGGGACACATAGCCGACCGCTACGCTGGCGACCGCAACACCATCTATGAGGCCATAAGCAACGAGTTCGGCAAGGAAAACGTGACGCTCGAGCAAGGCGTCACCTATGTTCCAGAAGGCAACTACTACGAGGAAAACACCCCGGAAATAGAGAAAGCGGTGGAAGCGGCCGGAAATGTTGACGTGATAATAGCCTGCATCGGCGAGAACTCATACTGCGAGACACCCGGAAACCTTTCCGACCTGAGACTCTCCGCCAACCAGCGCGACCTCGTGAAGGCTCTCGCCAAAACCGGCAAACCCATTGTGCTCATACTCAACGAAGGACGTCCGCGCATCATCAGCGACATCGAACCGTTGGCCGAGGCTGTCATCGACATACTCCTGCCCGGAAACTACGGTGCCGACGCCCTTGCCAACATACTCTCGGGCAAAGCCAATCCGAGCGCGAAGATGCCTTACACCTACCCGAAGGATCCGGCCGCACTCACAACCTACGACTACCGCGTGAGCGAAGAGATGGACAAGATGGAAGGCGCCTACGACTACGATGCCGTGATATCCGTGCAGTGGCCGTTCGGTTACGGACTGAGCTACACCACGTTCAGCTACGACAACTTCAGGACCTCCGCCACCGATTTCAAGGCCGGCGACAATATCACCCTGTCTGTCGATGTCACCAACACCGGAACCGTTGCCGGCAAGGAAGTGGTGATGCTCTTCAGCCGCGACATGGTTGCGTCGCTCACTCCGGAGAACAGACGCCTGAGAGCATTCCAGAAGATAGAGCTCAAACCCGGCGAGACACGCACCGTCTCGTTCAATCTGAAAGGCAGCGACCTTGCCTTTGTCGGAGCCGACGGAAAATGGATACTCGAAAAAGGTGAATTCAGAATGCAGACCGGCAACAAGACGCTCAACCTGCATTGTTCCGAGACCCACAAATGGGACACACAGAACAAATGATATTTATATAATATGTATATATGACCGCAAGAAAATAAATCGACATATTATTATATTAGGGACTTTGACTGTCTTCAGATTCAATCGCGACACATACGTTACATATCGTCATGGCGCAGTTAAGTCTGAAGCAGTCTTTTTTATTTTTCACCTTTTCACATTCTCCGGATGACGACATCATCAACCGCAGAAACAACAATTCACGCATTTTCTGTATAATATTCTACGCCATGCCGGACAGCATTTGCAGGCATATCAATACACAAGCAACACACATACCATAATCCTGCCAACATGACTGTATATAAAAACATACAGTATTCCCTCATTTCATTGCAACCACACTATCTTATAATGATCTGATACACAAATCACAGTTCCCCACTCCAACGGCAAAATGCCGTATAATGTCATTCCTTCCCTAAGCAAATACTGTAATAAACAGATTGGAAACATTATATAATGAATGTACAATAAATAACTTGCCATATATCAGTAATAATTCGACAAGTAAGACAGATTTACCCTAAGAATATTTGCAAAAATTAATATCTTTTGGTGCTTTTGCATAAAAATGAAGCTAAAATTAAAATAATATAACTTAATGACATAATACATTATACAAAGAATGATATTTGGAAACATTCGTCATTATTAGATTCTTATTCACCTTATTAGATTATCCCACTGAAACATGACATAAATAAATTACAAAAACGTATGAACGGTCCACCCATACCGTAATCGTCTTATATGAGTTTATACCATCGCAAATCAGAATTAATATACACCATACATATAATAACAAAAAACAAACATTTATGAAAAAACAAAGCTTTTGTGTTTGTGGCTTTGGGCACTTTTCTGTTGCCTGAGTCCACAGACTGTTTTCTCGCAAAAGAAAGTCGCGACAGCAGACAATCCCCAGCTGGGATACGGCATTCTGCTGTTCGACCAGGGAGCTGAGACAAACAAACTCGTATCGTTTCAGATGCCCGATGTCTCGAGTTTCGAAACCGTTTACGACCTGGGTTACAACTATTGCAGCGCCGGCGCGTGCGTTGACGGAGTGTATTATCTTGCTTCGGTAAGCTATGCCACCAGTGCCGCCGACCGTCTGATGGCAGTCGATATGGAGACAAAGAAGATGTCGGTTGTCGGTTCATTTTCAGGACTTCCATATAAGTTTGCCGACATGACCTACGACTATTCCACCAAGACCATGTACGGCATCGTGGGCAGTCTGGCCACTTCAACAAGTGCACTATACAAGATAGACCTTGCGACAGCAGCCACGACAAAGGTTGCCGACCTCGGAAACTTCTACTTCACACTTGCCTGCTCGTATGACGGACAGCTCTACGTTGTGGACGGAAGCGGAAATTTCTGCAAGATAAACAAGAACGACGGCACCTGCGAGATAGTAGGTGCGACGGGCTATCGGCCGTCGGGAAACTTCTCGATGGAGTTCAACCATTCAGACAAGACACTTTACATGACCTTGAACACGGTGAACGAGGAAAGCCTGCTGTGCACCATCGACGTGTCCACAGGAGCCGCACAGCAGATAGGTACGCTCGGTTCGGCACAGGATGCAGGCATTGCCGGACTCTACATACCTTTCTCGGCTGCCATCGACGGTGCGCCTAACGCCGTGAGCGACCTTAAGATTGTGCCCGACGCCAACGGCGCATGCAGCGCCACAATATCGTGGACCAACCCGACAACAGTGTTCGGCGGCGGAGAGCTGACCGACCTTAAACGGGTGGATATCTATCGCAACGGCGAACTGGTATTATCCACTGAGAACGTGAAACCGGGTCAGCCGTCGTCCGTCACCGACGTGATTGATGGCGAGACTGGCGTCATGGCCGACTACAGAATCGTTCCTGTGAACGGCGTGGGCGACGGTGTCGAGACCAAGATGAAGCTGTTTGTGGGCGAGGATGTGCCTGCCACTCCGACCAATATCACGATGGAAAAGATAACATCAAATAAGGTGAAAGTGTCGTGGGACGCTCCTACAAAAGGCGTTCAGGGCGGTTGGATAGATCTTTCGACACTGCGCTACAAGGTGGTACGCCAGCCCGACGGCAAGACTCTGTACGAATCGCTTACGGAGACGAGCTTCACCGACGAGGCAGACGACCTTGAGAGCTACACCTACGAGATTACTCCTGTCACCAAAGCAGGTGATGGAGGCACGGCCACAAGCGACATAATAGTGCTCGGACCGGTGAACGAACTGCCTTACTCGTGCGACTTCACCACCACCGAACAGGCCGAATCGTGGAGCATAGTCGATGCTGACAACAACGGCCGCACGTGGTCAATGATGGAATATACTGGCGGTGCCATGCAGTATAACGGAGGTATCATAGACAATCCTCCGGTGGCAGCAGACGACTGGCTCATCTCTCACGACTTCTATTTCGAAGCCGGCAAACAGTACAAATTCACGTTCCAAACCAAAGGAACGAAGAGCAACAAGCTGCAGGTGTGCCTCGGACAGGGTCTGACTCCCGAAGCGATGACCACCGAACTGTTCAACCAGACACTCACTCCGGCTTACACCTACCAGGAGCAAAGCCTTGTCATCACGGTTGACAAATCAGGATACTACAACATAGGATTCCACATCTACTCCGACGGCAACAGCTCATTCTTCTATCTGACCAACATCGCCATAGAGCAGATGGCTGCCATAAACATGCGCGTCGTGTCGCTTGAGGGTGTGCGCAAACCGGTTGTAGGTTCCACATACACATACAATGTGACCGTGCTCAACAAGGGAAGCCAGACGGTATCCGACTATACCGTGAACCTGAAAGACGCCGCTTCGGGCAAGATTCTTGCCACAAAACGCGTTCAGGAAGCACTGGAGAATGGAGCCGAGAAAGAAGTATCGCTCGACTGGACACCTGCCGACCAGACCGTGACATCGGTTGTCGGCGAAGTGGTATGCACCGGAGACGAGGTTGACAACGACAACCTTTCTGAGCCGTTGGCCGTTGAGGTGCTGCCGTTGGGCTCTACCGACGTGCTCGACATCGACAAGATAGACGCGTCTAAGTTCAGCCGCAACAACCTGTTCAACTTCTACAACAAGAACAGTGCGGCGCTCAACATCTACACACCTGAGGAGATAGGACGTGACGGAGGACTCGTAGAGGCATTCACATTCACCGTGAAGAACTCGCATACTTACGACGTCGTTGACACGCCTATCAAGATATACATGGCGAACACCGACCTGACAACAGCCAACTATCAGACCGGATGGATTCCAGAATCGGAAATGACACTCGTATATGACGGCACGGTAACACTGCCGCAGGGACAGAACGAAATAACAATAGACCTGTCGCACAAGTTCGAGTTTGCCAAAGGCAAGAACCTGGCAGTGCTCACCACACACGCCATGCCGGAGGGATACTACAATCAGGTGAACTTCCCTTACTACGATTCTGCCGACGGAAGCGGCACCTACTACTACGCAAGCGACTACACTCCGTTCGATTTCACCAACTATGGAAGTGCCGCATATAGTCAGAAAGCCGCAGTGACGCTGTCGATGTATTGCCTCGGAACAGAGATTTCGGGTAAGATAACAGACGCCGATGGAGCACCTGTCGAGGGTGCGACAGTGGCTATAGAGAGCGAGAAAGTGATGACCCAGACCGATGCCGAAGGCTGCTACAGATTCGGATATATGCGCGACGGCGAGTACACCATAAAGGTAAGTAAGGACGGATACAACGATGTTGAGGGAACAGTGACCGTGGAGAACGGCCAGACCGTGACCAAAGACATGACCATCGAGAAGATTAACGTTTATCCGGTATCGGGCCGCGTGGTGTCTGCCGACGATAAACCGCTGGCCGGTGTAACGGTAACTCTCAAGGAAGGCGAGCATGAATACACCGCACAGACAGCCGAAGACGGAACATTCAGCTGGGACAAGGTGATTGCATCTGCCGATCATTACACGATGAACCTTAGCAAAGAGTGGTATAAATCGGCCGTGCAGGATGTTAAGGTTGAGAACGATGCCGTTGCTCTGGGCGACGTGAAGATGGACTATCTTGTATATGCTCCGTCTGCCGTAAGCATAGATGCCGACGACTCGAACAACGTAACCATAACATGGCAGACTGCCGACAAGAAGGCAGAACTGCGCAAGGACGACGGCAAGGTGGCAGCAAACATCGGCATAGAGAATGCCGTTGACCGCACCGTCATCGGTACCATCTACCGCGAACCTATGCAGCTGACTTCTGTAAAATGGTTCCTCACCGCAGCAGGTGGACCTCACTACGCTGTCAATGTGTTCGTATTCGACCTCGACGAGAACGGAGAGCCGACAAACAAGATACTGAAGAGCGTCGATCTCACAACCACTACCGACGAGCAATGGTCGTCGTGCGAATTTGACGAACCGGTCAATGCTCCGCGCGGTTGCCTCGTAGCACTGGGCTATTACGGATATCTGGGCGTAGGTGTTGACGCCGGTTCAGACCTCTCCTACCCGTTCGCCGAGCACACCCACGTGTTCAGCGGTGACTATGCAGGCGGCGACTTCGACTACATAGAGGACAGCGGATACAGAAAGAACCTCATGATACGTGCCGAAGGTTATCGTCTTGCCGACAACGACAGCACATACTACGCACACGAAGAAGGCAGCTATCCTGACCTGTGCAAGTATAAGGTATGGCGCTACCGTGAGGATCAGAAGGACGACAAAGACTCATGGACACTGCTTAACGACGGTGCCGAGACCACAGGCGAGACCACGTTTGTGAACAACATGGAGGGCGTAGGAAGCGGAGTTTACGGTTTTGCCGTCAGCTCGGTTTATCCTGACGGAAGCGAATCGGAGCGCGTCATGTCTCCGCTGTACGCTCACGACATGAAGACACGCATCACCGTTCCTGTCACAACCAACAGCAAGAGCGGCAGCGCTGAAGGTGCTACGGTAAGCATCAAGGGTAAGACCTACGGCAAGACTGCCACAGCCATGGTTTCGGCCGACGGTACAGCCGTGTTCGAGGATATGCTGAAAGACCAGTACGACGGTACAATCTCGCTGTCAGGATATGAAAACATGACCTTCAGCGGTGATTTCAGCACAGACAATGAATATACAACCCAGGCATACGAACTGAAAGAAATCATCGTGGAACCGTTCAACCTCACAATAGAGGATGTAGAAGGCGACAACTCGTCGGCACTGTTCACATGGAACACATCCGGCACGCTGTTCGATGATTTCGAGTCGTACGACGACTTCGCCATTGCTTCTCCGGGCGAGATAGGATGGAACTACTGGGATCTTGACCAGCAGGCAACATACGGATTTACCGGAGCTGACTTCCCGGGTATGGGCGGCGCAATGTCGTTCATGGTGTTCAACCCGTCTGCCACAACGCCGGCTGTCAATACCGTAGAAACTCTGCAACCGCACAGCGGATCTAAATATCTGGCAAGCTTCGCGGCCGAGTCGCAGAACAACGACTGGATCATTTCGCCTGTGCTCAACTATGCGCACGACTTCAGTCTGAGCTTCTACGCACGCTCTTACGCCGTAGATGCCGGCTATCCCGACTACTTCAGCGTGGGCTATACGGATGTTGAAGACCCAGAACCGGACGACTTCGTATGGCTTGCCGAGAATGTCGGTCCGTCATCTCAGTGGGACGAATACTCTTACACCATACCTGCGAGCGCTAAACATGTAGCCATCAGAAACGTATCGACAAGCGACGGATTCATCCTTATGATTGATGACATATACATCGGAAGCCTGCCACGCATGAAGACGGCCAAGGAGAAGAGCGCACAGGCAAAGGACAACACTCCGACAGTAGAGTATGAGGTTTACCTCGACGGCAACAAAGTGGGCACTACATCAGGCAACAGCTATCTGTTTGAGAATCTCGCCGAAGGTGAGCACGAGGCAGGTGTGAAGGCTGTTTACAATTCCGGCGAATCTGCCATCGTAACAATCAAGTTCGGTGAGGTTTCGGGTATAGAGGATGTAAAAGCTACCAACAAGCTGTCCATTTATCCTAACCCGGCAAAGACACTTGTACACATAGAAGGAAACTACGACCACTTCGTAATATCTTCTATCAACGGAGCACGTGTATTAGAGTCGGAAAAAGAGACAACGGTCAATGTATCCGGCTTAGAACCGGGCGTATATATCGTCACGGCTTACGACGAGACTAACCATGTAGTAGGCAACTCTAAGCTGATAGTTGCCAAATAAGGAACTGACAGACTGATATTCTTCAGTCTTGTCCTATAACAACGGGGCTGTGTTCTGAACGGAAGTTTAGAGCGCAGTCCTTTTCTTTTAAACATATACAAGGCGGTAAAGGCCGCCATGAATATACAAACCTGTCTGCCCGTTTGCGCCACAACAGCTTTTCCTTACTGGGGTCAGAATTCTTATTTTCTAAATATTTTCTTCTCCTATAATATAACTGCACATAACATCGGCAACGCACATACCGTCCCATCAGCCTTTCATGGACGCAACGTTTTCATACAATCGTCATCCGTTTCCGCCTTCATACATCACTCACATCTCTTATTTCGGCAACCATACACGCCCGGAATCAAAAATCCGCCCCAAATAGGGACGGACCTTTCAATCACTTAATCATATTAATAACCCGCACTTTCACGAAACATCATACCGTCCGCAGCGGGATGCGGGCATGGAATATGCGACACATACAGCATTGTGTTTATATCTTTCGCGCAGTCGCACTCAACCATTCATGGTGTGACCGCGTCGGATTACAGCCTACATCTTTTTCTTCAGGAATATGTTGAAACGGTATATGGCGTGTATGAGCACATAGCGTGGCGGGGTGTTGTAATAGCGTTCCACACGGCCCTGGGTGTTGATGCTGCTCTCCACTTTCTTCAACTGGTGGAGTATGTCGAAAGCGTCGGCACGGAGTGTGAGCTTGCCTTTCAGCAAAGACCGTGTCAGACGGGCGTTCCACACAAAGTTGTCGTCGTTCATCGAAGTGTCCTCATAGCCGCGGCGGCTGTACATGGTCAGATCGGTGTCGAGCTTGAAACCGAACGGAAGCTGAAGATAACCATATACGCCATAGTTGAAGTCGTATGCGTTGATAGGTACAAAATTGTCACGGTCGCCCTCTGTGTTCAACCATGACACCGAGCCTCTGAATCCTATGCTGTGCTTGCCCAGCGTATAGTCAAGGTTGAGAGTCTCCGAGAGCACGGAGCTTTTGACGGTGCTTTTCACCGGAGCGGATGCCAAATCATCGCCTATCATATCGACACTGTTGTAGTAGTTCCATGAAGTGGCTGAGTTGAAATACAGGCGTTTCTTCTTGTCCATCGGACCGTTCATGTTGAATCTGGCGGAAAGATTCCAGTTGCCGTTCACATTATAGTAGGAGTATGTGCGGCGGCCTGTGCTGCGGTCGTACACATAACCCATGGCCACATCGTTCTCGCTTATGTTGAATGTCACAATCGGAGATATCTTTATGGTGTGCTTTCTGTCGTTATAGTCGAGACTGATGGTGTGGGTGCGTCTATTCTTCAGATTCCTGTTGCCATAATTTATGGTCGTCATAGGGTCGGAGTCGTCAACGAAATTAAGAGAATAGAGCATGTTTGGCGTGCTGCTGTTCATGCTGTATTTTAAAGCTCCACCCTGCTGAAAATCCTTTGTCCTGAGATGTAATTCCAATAAAGGTTTCAACATCAATGTGGTGCGACTGAAAGCTGTGTCTATACGGGCGCGACGATAATCGAGTTTCTCGTTCAATATATCAAGTGTCAATCCCGGTATTAACTGCATGGCCAACTTGTCATCACGCAACAATTCTATATTTGCATTCACTCCGATGGAATGACTGTTATCGCTTTCCACCGAATTGTAGCTGTTCTTTCCGTCGAGTGTCGGCAGATACTCTGTGACCGAAGGCAGCGCACCTATAGGATGCTCAGTGTCCAGCCCCCAACCGTCGAGAGTCTCAAGATGGTAGAGTTTGTTTATGGACTTGTCACATCCGGCACTCATGTTGTAGTCGAAATTAATCGTTAAATTTTCTGAAAAGACAAAACCATAACTACCTATGAATTTAATTCTATAACCACGTGAGGGCGTGACATCATTATAACGGTTTATAAAGTCTGTCGAACCGGTTCCTGAAAAATAGTCTATACGCTGATGAGTGAAATCACGCATGTCGGAACCGAACATCGAACCCTTTAAGTTAAGGTACAAATAGTCACTGTTATGGGGCATACGCAGCATCATACTGGAGCCTAAATTAGCAGACCACTGTTTGCTGTCATAATAACGGTTTTTTATCTGACGGTTTATAAGGCGTGCACGAAGATTGTCATCGAGTACCGGTGTGGAAAGGATTTTCATAAAATCCTCAAAGCCGTTCCACGTCTCGTCTGAGGTGGCGGAGATTATAGAGAGGTCATTACGCTTGCGGCTGTAGCTTGCACCCAAATTAATATCATACTCCGCACGCGACATGTCACCCTTAGGCTTAAGTCTCAAATCATGGCTTGTGTTTAAAGACATATTGCAGAAGCGCGCATCCTGAACTTGGCGGTCGTAGGTGTCGCCATCGGCGAGGAAATTGGTGCGGAATGTATTCTGCACCTCATGATTGTCATAATGGGTAAAGTTTGCGTTACCGCTATATTCGTAGCGGCCCTCACGGTCGTCCACATTCACATTCACACCGATTTTCTTTGTCGTAAGCCGCCCGTAAGGCATCTTGTCAGGAGTCCAGTCGTTGGTGTTGGGAGTGGTGAAGTCGTTGATATTATTCATGTTGCCGAACAACGACACACGGGAGTGGTCGGTGGAGCGCATGGCGAACAGTCGGGCCATGTACAGGTCGTGGTTGGCGCCGCCGGCGTCTATATTGCCCATCCATCCTATGTTGTACTGCTTCTTAAGGTTGACGTCCATCACCAGCTGCTTGTCGTTCATGTCGCGGTCGAGAAACTCACTCAGACGCCCGGCCTTGTCGTAAACCTTCACCGTGTTTACCGCATAAGTGGGAAGGTTCTCAAGCATGATTGTGTTGTCGCCCTTGAAGAAGTCCTTGCCGTTGAGAAGAAGACTCTCCACAAAGCGGCCGTTCACATATATGCGGCCGTCGGATTTCAGCTCCACACCGGGCAGCTGTTTCACCAGGGCGTCGAGCATGGAGCCTTCAGCCAATTGGAAAGCGTCGGCATTATAGACAAGCGTGTCGCCCTTGTTGTAGAACTTCACTTTCGTGGCTGTCACCACAACCTCGTCTATGGCATGCACCTTCGGACGTTTCATATATATGGTAGAGAGCACTCTACTTGTCTCGCGCCGTCTGATCTTGCTTATCTCTATCGGAGTATATGTTGTTTCATATCCTTCCTTCTCGGTCTTGACGATATAGTTTCCTTCCTTGACTTTGAAACTGTACAGTTTTCTCAACGAAGTGTATCCGTAGTTGTTTCTGCAACTGTCAAGCACCACGCTGTCAGGAGACAGAAGCGTCACCTTCGCATTCTCTATTGTTGTGCGCAGAATGTAATCTTTTATCGTGGCATAAATGTTTATGCTTCGCTCTTTCTGTCCGAAGGATGAACAGACAACAGCCATCATGAATATCAACAAAATACTTATTCTCCTTCTCATAAATTCAGGTTTTTAACGGTTTTATAAATAATGTCTATTATTTTTATGCCAAGGGGTTCTTTCTGTTTATTCATAAAGAAAACGACGGCAGGGCGTTTTAACCCTGTCGTCTTGTTTATTAAAAGCCTACATCTTTTTCTTCGGGAATATGTTGAAACGGTATATGGCGTGTATAAGCACATAGCGCGGCGGAGTGTTGTAATAGCGTTCCACACGGCCCTGGGTGTTAATTGTACGTTCCACTTTTTTCAATTGATGGAGTATGTCGAAGGCGTCGGCACGCAAGGTGAGATTGCCTTTTAGGAAAGATCGCGTCAGACGGGCGTTCCACACAAAGTTGTCGTCGTTCATCGAAGTGTCCTCATAGCCGCGGCGGCTATAGACTGTAAAGTCTGTGTCAAGTTGAAATTTCCATGGCAGCGACACCGTGCCGGTAAGACCGTAGTTGTAATTGTACGCATTGATGGTTGTGAAATCCTTGCGATCGCCACACGAGTTAGTCCATGCGAACGAGCCTTTCAGGCCTACAGAATGTTTGCCAAGGCTGTAACTGAAGTTGAGATCCTCTGAAAGCACAGACGTTCTGACAGTACTTTTCACCGGTGCGGCGGCAAGTTCATCGCCTATCATATCAACACTGTTATAATAGTTCCATGCTGTTGCGGAACTGAAGGTGAGGCGTTTCTTCTTGTCAAGAGTTCCTGTGGCATTCAAAATCAAATACGTATTCCAGTTGCCGTTGACATTATAGAACGAGTATTCCTTACGACCGGTGGCGCGATCGTAAACATAGCCCATGGCAACATCGTTGCGGCTTATGTTGAATCCAGCTGAAGGTCTGAAAGTCACAACATTGCGACTGTTTGTATAACTGAAACTCAAATTGTGCGACTGCCTGTTCTTAAGATCTCTGACACCATAAGTTGTGACTGACATCGGGTCCGAGTCATTGATGAAACTGACGGAATAAACCATATTCGGAGAGCTCATATCCATTTCATAATCGAACCGTATCTCCTCTTTCCAGTCATGTGTGTTCCACTTCAAAGTAAAACTTGGTGTCACAAAGACATTAGTACGTGCAAAAGCTGTATCGACTTCCGCGCGCTGATACTTCAGCCTTTCACGTTGAATATTTGCCACAAGTCCAGGTATGAAGTACATGCGCGACTTCTTATTATCAAAAACCTTCAATGAATAATTCACAAACAATCTATGATTATTATTGAGGAGAGCCGACCTGTAACTGTTGCCTGCGTCCAATGTGGGAAGATATTCGCGCACTGAAGGGAGCGTGCCTACCGGGTGTGAAGTGTCAACGCCCCACCCCTCTATCTGTTCAAGCTGATACAGGCTCTGCTTTGTGTTGATATAGTCCTGACTGAAACTGTAGCCGAAATTCAGATAATCTGATCCGCCGAAATCATAGTGATAGTTTGCCTCGAAACTGTAATTATATCCACGCGACGGTATTCCGTCACTGAAATGATTTATAAAATCTGTCGAGGCTGGATCTGTCCTGAAGAAGTCAACCCGTTTTCTGTCGAAATACTTATTGTCTCCGCCATTAATGCCTCCGCTGACCTTGAAGCCTAACGCGTCATTACAGTGAGGAATCTTTATCTTCATATCCGCGGACAAAGAAGTCGCCCACGTCTTTATTTTATAATAGCTGTTTTGTATCTGACGGTTCAGCAGACTGTTACGCAGATCGTCCGACAGGACAGGAGAAGACAATATGGACACGAAATCGTTGAAGCCGTCCCATGTCTCTTCTGATGTGGCGGAAAGAATGTCCAGATTCTGTACTCTTTCCGTATAATTACCGCTATGACGTAGATCTATTGACACCTTGGCATCATCTCCGCCTGGCGTAAGATATAGTCTATGATTTGTAAAAATGAATGTATTACTTAAATCAGCATCCTGCACGCGCCGGTCATATGTGTCACCGCCGGAAAGGAAGTTTGTGGAGAATGTGTTCTGTATCTCATGATTGTCATAGCGTGAGTAATTGGCACTGCCGGCATAAGTAAAACGCTTCTCACGGTCGTCAATATTCAGATTCACGCCGAAAGTCTTCGTCGTGAGTCTGCCATAAGGCATCTTGTCCGGTGTCCAGTCAGAGGTGCTTGGCGTCGTGAAATCATTCAGGTTGTTTATGTTTCCATAAAACGACAGTCGGGAATGGTCGGTGGAACGCATCGCAAACAGACGGGCCATATACATATCGTGATTGGCACCGCCGGCATCGACATTACCCATCCATCCTATGTTGTACTCCTTCTTCAGATTGACATCCATGACAAACCGCTTATCCGTTACAATTTCCTTATTCATGAATTCACTGAACTCGCCCGCCTTCTCATACACCTTTACTGTGTTTACAGTATAGGTAGGCAGATTCTGGAGCATGATTTTGTTATCTCCTTTGAAGAAGTCCTTGCCGTTGAGAAGAAGACTCTCTACAAACCGGCCGTTCACATATATACGTCCGTCCGATTTAAGTTCTGCTCCGGGAAGCTGCTTTATCAGCGCGTCAAGCATAGAGCCTTCTGCCAGCTGAAAGGCGTCTGCATTATATACCAACGTATCATTCTTGTGATAGAATTTCACTTTCGTGGCCGTAACGACGACCTCATCTATCTTGTGGACCTTCTGCTTACGTTTCATTGTCATCTGTGGCAGATAGATATAACTCTCACGTCTGTGAAACTTCACATCTATAGGCAAAATCTGAGATTCGTAACCATCACTCTCTGCAAGCAGAAGATATTTTCCTTCAGACGGAACAGGAATGCTGTAACAATTATATTTAGGCGTAAATTCATACCAGGTCCGCGCCGTATCAACCACAACACTGTCCATTGTCATAAGCGTAACCTTGGCATTATTCAACTCCTTCCTTGTCACATTATCGACCAACTGACCATATATACTTTTCTCTTTGTCCTGTCCGAAGGATGAACAGACAACAGCCATCATGAATATCAGCAAAAGACTTCTTCTCATTCTCATAAATTCAGGTTTTTAACGGTTTATATAATTATTACTTTATTCTTTTTGTATCAAGAAATGTCTCTGACAGCACATCAACAGTTGTTTATTACGTCACACATTCTTATAATTTCAGATACTCCATGCGTCTTTCATATCAATACAGACCAACTCCGCAATGCAGAGAAATGAAACTGTGAGTACCCTCACAATGCACAATGCCTTTATCTGTCTGTCCATAGGTCTCGGTTTTCAGCAGTTTAAATTGCTGTTTATCCAGTACGGATGACTTTTACCTATAAGACACACGAAGCATGGATTTCTAAACAAGAAAATTACGGATTTAATATTTGTTAACCCTTGTCTTTCCCAAGCACCCAGTTGCTTTGATATAATAAGCTTCCGTCTTTTATATGAAATATGATATACTTTATTCATAATACACTTATCTGTTCATTATGCGTAGATTAACACGTTAACGGGCTTTCACAAAATTAATATCAGATACAGAAAAAGACGGTAGAAATGTATCGGATATATTACACAATATAATTTATTTGCCGATATCATATTATTGATTATCAGCAACTTGCGACAAAAATTACACAAATATGTGAATTAAGCCTTTTACAGAATTATATGATTATTATGTCTTTACACGCGGATTATAAAACATAACAAAAGATGTTATGGTTCATAATAATCAAGACTTGCAGTCTCTTATGTTACGGTCAAGCTCCGAAGTGCGGGACGAGCCGAACAGTTT
>ULUU01027019.1_pt1 | contig 24062 bp, 32 predicted proteins | sample 1958871 | NCBI WGS metagenome assembly ULUU01 (sample SAMEA4835770, study PRJEB28245) | human gut metagenome | biome: gut microbiome; material: fecal sample | place: Denmark | collected 2008 | reverse complement strand
GGAATACGCCTTCGATGTACTGCTGTTCTTAGATAAGAACGGCGAAATCAAGGACAGGCGGTCACTTACGGCTATGGCCGATACGCTGTTTATGGCATTGGAGTACATTACCGTAGACGGCGGCCGGAAGCTGCGCGGCACGGAGATGCGCTACCGCATTACGGACAACGTGCTGCATTTCCTTGTGTCGTATAACATGCATGTGCTGAAAGGCGTAGAAAAAGAGCCTGCAATGCAGACGTTACATACGGAAGGGAGAGTCAAGAATGAATGAGGAAACCATGACGACGGCGCCAGAAGCTACATTCGACGCCGTGACAATCGTAAAATCGAAGAAATACAGGCGGTATGCTGACTTACTATGCTGTGAACTGGAAGAAGGCCAGCAGTATACGCATGCCGACATTGACAAGATTATTCAAGGGGCGCTGACGCGTCCTGTCGTACGGACGGTCAATCCGTAAAGGAGGGTAAGCTATGGCATTAGGAGGCGGAATTTGGCTGTTTCAAAATAAGAAGCTGCCAGGTACGTATATTAACTTTGTCAGCAAAGAACGGGCATCTGTGGATATAGCCGACCGCGGCTATGGCACGATGGCGCTGGAACTCGACTGGGGCCCTGCCGGGCAGATTTTCCGCGTCGATGCGGATACATTTCAGACGGACTGCCAGCAGATTTTCGGCTATGACTACGGCCACGACAGCATGAAAGGGCTGCGCGACCTGTTTATCAACTTGAAGACGGGCTATTTCTACCGCCTCAACGGCGATGGGGAAAAAGCCAAGAATGAGATTGCCGAAGCCCTGTATCCGGGACTGCGCGGCAATGATTTATCCGTCGCTATTCAGGACGACGTAGACCATGAGGGCAAGTTCATTGTCACGACGTACTTAAAGACCGACGGCGTGTTGAAAGCCGTCGATAAGCAGGATAATGTCGCCACCGGTGAGGAATTGGCGGCCAACGATTATGTCAAATTCATCAAGACTGGCGACTTGACGGCAACGGCCTCAACGGCCCTTACAGGCGGTACGAACGGTTCCGAGGTCACGACGGCCAACTATCAGGACTATATTGAGCTCATCGAGCCGTATTACTTTAACTGCCTGGGCTACGCCGGGACGGATTCGGCGATTCAGTCGCTGCTGATCAATTTCGTCAAGCGCTGCCGTGAAGATTCGGGGGCAAAATTCCAGGTTATTTTGTACGGGAAAGAAAAAGCTAACTACGAAGGCGTTATTTCCATTAAGAACAACGTCACCGATGCCGGCGAGGAACCTGGCAGTCTTGTATACTGGCTGACCGGGGCCGAAGCAAGCTGTGCGATCAACGCCAGCTGCACGAATAAAATCTACGACGGCGAGTATACGGTCAATACGGCGTATAAGCAGTACGAATTGGAACAGGCCATTACGGACGGCCTCTTGATGTTCCACAACGTCACGGACGCCGTCAGCGGCAACGTGGAGGGCGACACGCGGGTGCTGAAGGACATCAACACATTCACGGAGTTTACGAAGGACAAGAACGAAGACTTTTCCTTTAATCAGGTTATTCGCGTACTGGATAATGCGGCCATCGATTTGGCGCGGCTGTTTAACCGGACGTATCTCGGCAAAGTGCAGAATGACGACCAGGGCAGGCTGGCCCTTTGGAATGACGGCGTGGCGCTCTTTGAAAATTACCAGAAAGTACGCGCCATTCAGAACTTCGTGGCTGACGATCTGCCTGTTCCGACGCAGGGTGATTCCAAAGATTCTGTCTTATGGACCTTTGAAATCCAGCCGACGGTCTGCATGGAAAAACTGTACTGCACGATTTACGTAGCATAGAAGGGAGGGACGAAATATGCCAGATGCAATTCGTACGATGTTCGCCGGCGACGTCATTTCGGCGAAGCTAGCGTCGGCGTATGTGACGATCAGCGGGAACCGATACTTGCTGTTTCAGGCGAAGTCGTTGAACGCGACAATCGAGAAAGATAAGAAGGAAGTACCTATCCTGGGGCGCCTGCTCAAAGGCAATAAGGCCGTCGGGGCCAAAGGAAGCGGCACGCTGCGGATCTATAAGAATACGTCTGTATTTGACGATATGATTATGGATTTCGTCAATAACGGCGTAGATACGTATTTTGACATGCAGATTTCTAACGAAGACCCGACGGCCAAAGCAGGACGGCGCACGGTTATTTTGACGAACTGCAATATTGATAAAACGACTGTTGCGGCGTTTGATGCCGACGGCGACTGGCTGGAAGATGAAATATCCTTCACCTTTGAAGGGATTCAGATTCCGGAAAAATTTACGTTACTGGACGGTATGCAAGCATAGGAGGAAATATAGATGAGTGAAGCAAAGACACTGAGCGCATTTTTTAAGGAAAATGAAATTGCTAAAGAGCCTGTAAAATACGTAGCGTCGAAGCGCTTTGTCGACGCAAACGGTGACCCCATCGAATGGGAGCTGCGGGCCCTGACGAACGATGAAATCGACGACTTGCAGAAACGGTGCACGAAGAACGTCCCGGTGAAGGGCACGCGGGAATATCAAAAGGTGTTTGACCGGGATAAATTCAATGTAGATTTTACGTTGAAAAGTGTCGTGTTCCCCAATCTGAACGACGAGACATTACAGACAAACCGCGGCGTTATTGGGGCAGAAGCCCTGCTGAAAGATTTGCTGACGCCGGGCGAGCTGATGGATTTGTATCTGGCGGCATCGGAAGCCAGTGATTTCCAGACTGGCATGGGGGATAAAATTAAGGCCGTAAAAAACTAATCCGGGCAAAAGACGCCGAAGCGATTCTGGCGTATTTTGCCCTGGTAAAGCTGCACATCCTGCCGAACGAACTGCGGGCCCTGTCTGAAGAAGAGAGGGCCTTTGTGTATGCCTGTTGCCAGGAATATGCGAAAGCGGAGAAAAAGGCCAGGGAAGAAGCGAAAGGGGGATAACCTATGGCAACGATTGAAAACTATATCCGCCTGCGCGATGGGTTTTCGCCGGTACTGGACCGTATCAGCCAGGCATCGAATACCGTTGCCAGGCGTCTCGACGAAGTATCCGGTGCGGCCCGTGTAGCTGGGGATTCGGCGGAGCTGGCTTCTTCTAAATTCAGCATGCTGAAAAGCGTTTTTGCCGGCAGTTTTCTAGCTAATGCGGCCATGCAGGGCATCGAGGCGATTTCAAACGGCATCAATAATCTTGTAAATACTGCGGACGAATACGCCGGTGTACAGGCGCGGCTGAACCTCGTAGCCGGTTCCCAGGAAAATGTAGCCTATCTCAACAACATGATTTATGAATCGGCTCAGCGCGCCCGTGGCGGCTACTTGGATATGGCGCGGGCCGTAGCGCAGTTGTCCCTAAGCGCCCATGACGCTTTCCCCGATCCGCGCGAAGCAACGCAGTTCATGGAAGGGATTCAGAAGCTCTTCGTTATCGGCGGCGTTGACAGGGCGCATCAGCAGGATGCCATGCTGCAGCTGACGCAGGGCTTAGCGTCAGGACAGCTGCAAGGTGACGAGTTCCGTAGCATCGCCGAAAACGCGCCGATTATTGAAAACATGATTGCTAAGGAAATGGGTGTACCTCGCGGGGCGTTGAAGCAGTTGGCGTCGGAAGGGGAAGTTACAGCCGACGTGATCCGTAATGCTATCTTGAATAATATGGACGAAATCAACGCCCAGTTCGCCACCATGCCGAAGCGCTGGGGCGACCATTTCACGGAGCTGACGAACATTGCTTTGCGGGAATTTGCCCCCGTCTTTACGCGGCTGAACGACCTAGCGAACAGCGACGGCGTCCGGTTCTTTGTCAATAACATCGAATGGGGCATTGAAACGGTCGCGCCGATGTTCTACGCCGCCGTCGGCGTCATTCAATGGTTTATGGATACGGCCGTCGGGGCTATTTCCTACGTCGGGGACTTCTTCAATACCCATGCTTGGGCGGCAGAAGCCGCTTTGGGGGCTTTAGGTCTGGCGCTGGTATACGTCGGGCTGAACGCTCTTGTCAGCGCAGGGCAGATGGGCATTGCCGCTGCGGCGACAGGGGTCAAGACTATCGCCGATTGGGCAGAAACAGCGGCTATTATTGCCCTGACATTAGCACAGGAAGGGTTTAATGCGGCCCTGGCCATGTGCCCCATCACGTGGATCATCGGGGCAATCGTTGTCCTCATCGGTATTTTTTACTTGGCTGTAGCGGCCGTCAACTATTTCGCCGGTACGAGCGTTTCCGCGACGGGGCTTATTTTCGGGGCCTTTGCCTGGCTGGGTACAAGTATTCTGAATATCATCAAAGCCGTTGCCAACGGCTTTATTGCCTTTGCCAACTTCCTGGGCAGCGTGTTCCAGGACCCGGCAGCCGCTACGTACAATTTGTTCGTCGACATCTGGAACGGCATTGTGGACTATATAGCCCAAGCCGTCAATGACATTATCGGCATCGTAAATAAAATACCGGGCATGAATATTTCTGCGGTCAATGCGGGAGATTGGCGAGGCGAGCGAATGGCTATCCCCGATGCGGCCTGGCATATTGAGCCATTTACTTATGGCAGCGCCAATGATGCGGCTGCGGCGGGGTATACGTTAGGTGCTAGCGACTGGATGCAGGGCGTGAAGGAAGCCATGAAGCAGGCTATCCCCGAGGCTTATGATACCAGTAAAATTACGCCGGCGTCGCACTACGACCCGGACGCGGCAGAAAACAAGAAAAACGCAAAACGGACAGCCGACAATACGGAACGCATGGCCAATGCCCTCGAAATGACCGACGCCGAAATTCAGGAGCTGCGCGATTCGGCGATTCAGCAGGTTATCTCCGAGTGGCAGCAGCAACATATCAATATTGTCGTTGAAAACCAGAACAGCATAGCCTCCGACGTCGATATTGACGGCATGACGAGCAACCTTGTCAAAGGCATACAGGAAGCAATGGCAATCCATCGGGAAGGGGTGAAAACGTAAATGTATTATATGTTTATGGATACGATGCAGATACCGATTCCCCCGGCGTCGATGCGTACCAAAATCAACAACAAGAACCGGACGGTCGACCTGCTGGGAAAAGGCGAAGTCAATATCCTAAAGCAGGCCGGCCTTACGGAGGTATCGTTTAAGTTTATGCTGCCGAACAGCGACTACCCCTTTAACCAGTCTATGCTTATGAGTTTCCAAAAAGCCTCGTACTATGTAGACCAGCTGGAAGCGCTGAAAGCGTCGGGGCAGCCTTTCCAGTTTATCGTCGTGCGCATGAAAGAAGACGGTACGATGCTGTCCATGACCAATATGAAGGCGTCGCTGGAAGATTACAGCATTGATGAAGACGCGGAGGAAGGCTATGACATGTATGCCGACGTTACGTTGAAAAAGTACGTCGACTGGGGCGCCAAGCGCATCGAGGTCAAGACGGACAGCGAAGGCAACACGAAAGGGACGGTTACGCAAGACCGAAGCACGGCGGGGCATGACATACCTTCGCAGGTTACGGTATCCCGGGGGCAGACGCTGCAGCAGGTCGTAAAGCGTCAGCTCGGCAACACGAGCAATCTCTTCGCCATTGCATCGCTGAACAAAATCGCCGTACCGGCTGCCCTGGCCGTCGGTCAGGTCGTAAAATTGGGGACGCAGGCGGCTAATAAGGTGGTGCTGCACTGATGCCCGATGAACAGCAAAACACCAATACGGCGCAGAATCAAGAGGCGGAATATCAGATTGTCCGAACGGATATGCCCGTACCACTGACGTATGAAATGGTCATCATCAACGGCGAGAATCAGTATCTCGTGGAGCCGGTCGAGGCCGTTAAGCTGACGCGCGGCATCGACTGTCAGCCGGCGAAACTAGACTTCAAAGTCCTAAAAGACGATGTGCTCGATTTCAAGGAAGGCAACGTCGTACAGTTCAAGGTTAATAATGAAATCGTGTTCAAAGGATTTGTTTTTGAAAAAGACCGAAATAAAAACGAAGAAATCCGCGTGCTGGCCTACGACCAGCTGCGGTATCTCAAGAATAAAGACTGCTACGTATATCGGAACTGGACGCTGACCCAGTTGCTGCAAAACATCGCCAACGACTACGGGTTGACTGTCGGCGACCTCGATAATACGCAGTATGTCATACCCAAGCGGTTGGAAGATAACAAGACACTGGCGGACATTCTGATGAAAGCCCTGGATTTGACAATTATCAATCTGCCGGAGCATACGCCGTATTTTATTTACGACGACGGCGGGAAAATCATGTTGAAATCGTTGCAGGCTATGAAAACGGACATCTATATCGATGCCGAGTGCCTGCAAAATTACAGTTACCGTACCTCCATCGATAAAGACACATATAACTACGTCAAGGTCGTCCGCGAGGCGCCGGGCGCCGTCGGCACGACGTTAGTACGAACGGGCGTCGTAGTCGATGAGGAGCATGTCAAAGAATGGGGCCGCCTGCAATACTTGATGAAACCCGATGATAAGACGACGAACGCCATGGATCGGGCGCAGCATATCATTGCGACGAAGAACCGCAAGACGCGGGATATTCACCTGAAAGGCGTCATCGGCGATGTGCGGGTCCGCGGCGGCAGCAGCGTCTATATCAATTTAGCGTTAGGCGATATAGAGCTGAACAATTACTATGTCGTGCAGAACGTGACCCATACCTTTGCCAACGGCCTGCACAGCATGGATATGGACGTTATGTACTACGAACCGCCGGCGCAGTACGAAGTCAAAGTTAATAACGATACGGCTGTATTGCAGCGGATTCAGGCGGCGAAGAAAGCGAAAAAGCAAAAACAAACGACAAGCGGATCGTATACGTATAATGGCACGGCGGACCCCAATCAGGTCGATACGGCGTTTGCGGCCTGCGAAGGCCGCGTCAGCCCATACGGCAGCGAGGGCTGTGTTGACACGGTATGCGCGGCTGGTTCGTACTACAATCCAGACTTAAAAGATTTATACGACAAGGGCGTTGCCAATACGGGTACGTTATGCAGCGAGTTGGAATCCCGGGGATATAAAGTAGAATCCTTTACGGGATATGCCAGCAAAGGTGACATATTGCTGTACGGCGACCGCGACCATGCCGTTATTGCCGACGGCGCCGGCGGCTGTTTTGGTAACAGCAGCTCGAACGGTTATGCCATGAAATACGGCGATGCCAATTACGCCTGGCATAATGGTGAGGCGCCGACAGAGATTATTCATATGGGGTAGGTGATATGTATGGAATCAGACTATACGAAACTGATAGAGCTGATTAAGCAAATCGTCATGGAGACCAATGCAGCGGCTGTTATGGCTGACGTGGTCATCGGCGAAGTGATTGCTACCGGTCCCCTGCGCGTCCGCATCGAAAATAAATACGTATTGGAAAGCGACGATATTGTCTTGACGAAAAATACGTCGGATTGGTCTGTCGACATGACCGTCGACCATCAGACTGAGGACGCCGCCGGCGGCAGCGGTTACGCCGAATATGCCAGCCATCATCACGGCTATGCTGGCCGTAAGACGTACCTGGTACATAATGCCCTGGCCGTCGGCGATAAGGTTATTTTGCTGCGCGAATCGGGCGGGCAGCGGTTCATTGCTATCGACCGGTATGACAATCCCGATAGGGGGTGCAGCGATTGACTACGAATCTACTATTGCCGGACTCTAGTTCGACGACGGTGGCCGAAGTATCGACGTATACGGAGCCATCGCAGACGTATAACCTCGAATACGATAAAGACAGCCAGATTCGCGGCTACTGTGATGAACTGAAAGCCATGAGGCAGGCTGTTTATAAAATACTCAATACAGAGCGATATCAATACATCATTTACAGCTGGAATTACGGTATTGAGCTGGAAGATTTATTCGGCCAGCCTATCCCGTATGTGTATGCCGAGTTGCAGCGCCGTATTGAAGAAGCGCTGCTCAACGATGACAGGATTACGAATGTGCATGACTTTGAATTTTCAAACAACGGGGGCGACGTCCTGGCTGTATTTCAGGTGGATACCATTTACGGCACGATAAAGGCAAGTAAGGAGGTGCAGGGCATTGTATGAGGATATGACGAGCGAACGCATTATCAAGCGTATGCTCGATACGGTTTCGCCGCAGTTTGACCGGCGCGAGGGTAGTATTATTTACGATGCCTGCGCACCGGCAGCCATTGAACTGGCCGAGGCCTATATCATGGCGCAGGTCATCTTAAAGCAAACCTTTGCCACAACGGCTGACCGGGAATACTTAATTCTGCGGGCGTCTGAATTTAACATCACGCCGGAACCGGCAACAGCAGCCGAAGTAGAAGGAAAATTTTCCCAGGCCGTCAGCATCGGATCGCGGTTTAATTATGACAACGTTAATTTCCAGGTAACAGAGCTCATTGACGATACGGAACATACGTATAAACTGCGGTGTGAGACCTTAGGTATTGCTGGGAATAACTGCATCGGCAGCATCGTTCCCATTGACCCCATTCCGGGGCTGGCGACAGCGGAGATTACGAAGCTTATCACGCCAGGAGAAAACGAAGAAGATACGGAAACGTTCCGGCTTCGCTACTTTGCGGCGCTGAAATCAAAAGCGTATGGCGGCAACGGTTCCGATTACAAAGAAAAAGTTTTAGCTCTTCCCGGCATCGGCGGTGTGAAAGTATACCGCTGTTGGAACGGCGGCGGGACGGTGAAGTTGGTTATCCTAAATAGCCAGTACGATATACCTGACGGCGAGCTCGTCGAAGAAGTACAGAATGAAATTGACCCCAGCCCGCAGGGGAAAGGGTACGGTATCGCGCCGATCGGTCACGTCGTAACCGTTGCCGCGGCGACAGACGTAAAAATCAATGTGTCGGCAGATATTACGCTGAAAGAAGGGTACGAACCGGAAGACGTACAAACGGCCGTCGAAGCAGCCATCAACAGCTATCTGGAAGCCCGCCGGCAGGAATGGTGCAATCAGAGCGATACGGAACAGGTTATCGTGCGGGCGGCGTATATCCTGACGGCGATGCTGAACGTGCAGAACGTCATAGACGTTGCGAACGTAACGATTAACGGGGAAACGGATCGGATTACCTTGGAAACGGACGAAGTACCGACGCTGGGGACGGTATCACTGACGGAGGGATAATATGGACGATTTAACGCGCGTTATATCATTATCGACGTTCCTGCCGCCGGTGACGCGGGATAGCAAGGACGTACAGGAGCTCATGCGCATCGAAGATACGGAGTTGCAGGCACTGTGGGAAGCTATGTGCGATATTTTTTATAACCAGTTCATCTCGACGATGACGGCATACGGCTTACAGCAGTGGGAAAAAATATTTGACGTTATGCCGAAAGCCACGGATACGCTGCAAGACCGGCGCACGCGTATCTTACAGCTCCTGATGGGGACGCGGCCGTATACGGTACTGAGTTTTCAGGCTATTCTGGATAATATTTACGGCCCGGGCAAGGTGACGATTCACGTTGACAACGATAAGTACGAGTTCTGGATGGAACTGACGGCTGATATGATGACGCAAAACATCAGTATACGTGAATTTGCAGAAACGATTATTCCGAAAAATTTGCTTATCTTAATTAGCAATACACAACAGTTAAGCTTGCACCAATATGTTGGCGGATACGTTAGACAACAGGCGAGTGTATCAATAATGGGCAATACGGGCGTTAATATTGAAGATATGGCAATACGGCAGTATACAGGTGGATATGTTCACGTGAAACACGTATATATACGAATAGGAGGATAACATGGCAAAATACCCTGATTTAGTCACGACAAAAAAGGGATTAGATTTGAACAGTGCGGCCAATGCGGCTCAAACGGCTATCATTTTTACTAAAGTTGTAGCAGGCGATGGAGATGTTCCATCTGGAAAGGCTATTGCTGATTTAACAAGCGTGGTGTCGGCACGTATGGAATTGCCGATAACTAATGGCGAAAATCTTGGGAATGGTCATTTTACAATACGAGCAACATTAGATAATGCAGATTTAACTAATGGGTTTTATGCAAAAGAAATCGGAGTATATGCAAAGACAAGCAATGATACGGAAGTGCTGTATGCATATACAAATGGTGGCAATTACGTTGACTATATTCCCGATAAATCATCGCCCATTGATGCGCAAATTTTTACGATTGATATTATCGTCGGGAATGCAGCGCAAATAGAACTTGTTATCAATGACGGCACGTATGCTACCATGAATGACTTAAACCGTCGGCTGATGGTATCAACGACCGCCGAAAAGCCGACGAGTATGGACTCACGCGGCATGTGGATCGAGATTATAAATTAAATTGATAGGGGGGGCAAACGCAATGTTTGAAATACACGGAAATAACATATATCACATCCGCGGTGACACCGGCACGCTGACGTTCGAGCCTATCTGGTGCGGAGAAGATGCACCGGACGCGTATACAGCTACTTTGTCAGTTAAACGCAATCTTGACGACGAGGCATACGTACTGCAAAAACACAGTGACAACGGCGTGTTTGAGTTTGTGCCGGCCGACACGAAAGACTTAGACCCAGGCATCTATGTATATGATATTGAAGTGCAGGCAGCGGATCAGGTATCGACTATAGGCCCGTATAAGTATGTGCTGCTGGCAGATGTAACGAGGTGACGGCATGGCAAGGTTAATCGGGAAACTGACATCGTCCGGCAGTGTATCTGGCAAAGTTAGTGCAGGGCAAGGAGCGGCCGGCCCGGGCGACAATGTGCAAACATTTAATACTTGTCTGGATTTTCCCAAGATTGGTAAGTTAAACGTCATTTATATTGACGTGGCGGATAATGCGTCTTATCGGTGGGATGATGCAGATTTAAACTATTATTGCATCGGCAGAGATTATACAGAAATTGATTTGATTAACGGAGGAAACGCAAATGGCTAATAAAACACTAGACGTTAGGATTACGCTGAGATCAGATACGGCGGCAAACTTTGCATCGGCTAATCCAGTGTTGTTGAAAGGAGAAGCGGCGTATGAAACGGACACGAACAAATTAAAATTCGGCGACGGTACGACGCACTATGCAGACTTACCGTATTTCGCCGCCGATGTCGGAGAGACGATTGAAGCGTTGTTGACAAATTATATGAAGGTGTCGGAATACCAGGGCAGTACATCTGGCGTCGTAAAAGCGGCTGACAAGCTGGCAAAAGCTGTCACCATCAATGGCGTATCGTTTGACGGGTCAGCGAATATCACCGTCGAGGATAATACGAAGATTCCGACGTCGCAAAAAGGCGCAGCAAACGGCGTGGCGACGCTGGATACTACCGGCAAAGTACCGTCCTCGCAGCTTCCCAGCTATGTAGACGATGTTATAGAGGGGTATTACAGCGGCGGTAAATTTTACACGACGTCTGCGCACACGACTGAAATCACGGGCGAAGGCGGCAAAATTTACGTTGATATTACGGACGGCACCGGCAACGCACAATATCGCTACACCGGGACTGCATACGTCAGCATTAGTAATCCGCTTGACTATGCAACACAGTCTGACGCAACGGCGGGCACTGACAACGAAAAAGTCATGACGCCGCTGCGAGTAAAACAGGCGATCGACGCCCGAGGGTTTACAACGACAGCAGCAGCCAATGCAGCATACGAACCGAAAATTGACGACAAAAAGACAGCGTTTAATGTCGATTTTGGTACGACCGCTGGAACAGCGGCGGAAGGCAATGACCCGCGGCTCAGCGATGCCAGAACCCCGACGGGAGCAGCCGGCGGGGATTTGACCGGCAATTATCCGAATCCGACGGTTGCCAACGGCAAGATTACAGACGCTAAAATTGCGGCCAACGCACTAAGTACAAGTAAGCTGTTTGTGCCATCTGGCGATACGCTTGTGTTAGACGGTGGTGACAGCGGGGCAGGTGCATAAAGCATGGCTATCCATTATGTAAAAGGACGACTAAAGGCCAAAATACATACGACGGAGGAATGGGAGTCCGGTAATTACCCAACGCTGTTAAACGGCGAAATCGGTATGGAAGTGCTGGCAGATGGCAGCCGGCGGGCAAAAGTAGGCGATGGCAACACAGCCTGGGCCAATCTGCCGTATATCACAGGGCCTGGGAATGTTACCGTCGCCGTTGCGCCGACCGGTTCTGATGTATGGATAGAGGCCCCGTATGAACGCGTCGCAATCACAACGACGTCGCCGTCAGGCAGCACAGATCCATTTGTCATCGAATTAACGAACTAGGAAGGAGAAATAAAATGTCTATCTTAAAAGCAATTTTTCATCGGTATAACTCGCAGAGTAAAAGCTACGATACGATGCACCCGGAAACTGAAGTGGCGCAAATTACAGACTTTGGAAACGGTGTTGTCAATACGCTCATCGGTACTGCACTGGCGTCGACCATCAGCGCGGTGACAAGCAACAGCGTATTTGGTAAATGCGTACAGCTAGTATTAAATGCCTCCGGGGTAAAGTACAGCTTAGCGCAGAATGGGTATATTTGTCTGGGGAGTTTTTTTGGCGGCTTAATTGTACAGTGGGGAAATGTATCGGGCGTGCAGCAAGGACAGATAGTTATTCTCCCCGTTGCGGTCAACACTCTTTTATCAGCAGTTTGCAATGATCAAAACACTCAACAAGGTGAGGGGAATCACGTTATCAGTACAAGTTATTACACTAATAGTTCATTTACAGTCTATAGCAATGGTCCCGACCTCATATATGGTCATTGGATAGCTGTTTGCCAATAGCTATCCATAAAATGTTTGCCAAAGAACTTCCAGGTGTATAAGGCTTTCCTGTTTCGTAATCAATTAAGACTTGTATCCCTGTTGTATCAGCGCTCTGAATATACGGTACAATCACAATATCAGGAATATCGCCGCTATTAATAGAGCAATCGCTCCAAATATAATTCATTGTGATGTTAAAGCCAATTTTCCTTGTAACAGCATCTATCGGCATCCCGATATAATTTCCCCACTGTTTACTGTCGGCCCAAAAGCAACCATGCTATCCATGATCCATTTCCTGTATTCATGCTGGAATATGCAATATATTTTCCACCTAAAGGTTCTATGGAGCCTTCGCAAATGGCCGTGCCGTTTGCCACAGCTGCTATTCTAAATAGTTCTGTTGACAATGACAAAGACGGGGTAAAAGCTGTTCCTGCTGGCTTTGCAATTACTCTTCCCCACTGTATATGCTGAACCGCTAGCGGCGCGAAGGGAAGAGGGGTGAAAATGGCATAAATACGATGGTTTTAGGAGGGCTTTGCGTTGGAAGTCACTCGCCGGTACTTAGTTTAAGCTCATAGTAAAGCTTAATTAGTGCCGATTTAGGTTATTTTTAAGTCTCAATTAGTAGCACTAAATCAGCAGATAAATACTGCGGTATGAAGCCATATACCTGTACAATTAGGCGCGTATTAGTAACAAATTATTCCCTAAATAGGAGGTTATTTATGAACAGTACAAACGTAGATTTTTACGCGGCCGGATTCGACAAGTCCGGCCATCGTGTCGTTACAAAGATTTGTGATTACGACCCGGCAAAGAGCAAGCATGCTGATAAAATCGCCGCGTTGCTTGACGATATTAAAGCTACGGCGTCTGATGTTGTCGTCGCTGAGATCATCAGTGCTGACGATTTTTATAAGTACACGAATGAAAACTGTGTCAGAGATGCGGCGACCGGCAAGCCTGTGCCGTACGTGCCGCCCGAACCGACAGATGAAGAAAAGACGGCATCAGCAGCGTCTGTAATTGCGGCAAAATACGACCCGCAGATTACTGACCTGAAAGACAGTATGGTGACGGCAGTTTTGACGGGTGATGATGAGCTGCAAGCAGAAATTAAGGCGGAATACATGGAGTTGGTAGCGGCATACAATACGGAATTGGAGGCGTTGAGCAATGACTAAACGATGCAAAATTTGTGCTCATAAATTGAATAGTGAAGGAGCTTGCACCAATACGATGTGCCCGGCCTGCAAAAAGGCGGCCATCGATAAGGCGGCGGAAGAAAGCAAAACTGAACAGAAAGGGACAAAATAAAATGGAGGGGATTATGAATATGTTACGGATGGTAATCCCCGTAAATACGGAAATCATATGGGGAGGCATTTCAGCGGTGGGCGGGACGATATTATCGAACTTTTTAGGCTGGGACAAATCTTTAGAAGTCTTGTTGGTCGCCATGGTGATTGATTATGTTACCGGAGTATTGGCAGCATATATTAATCCTCATATGGCGCTGAATAGTCAGAAAGGTTTTAAAGGAATCTGTAAAAAAATAATTATTATATTGCTTGTTGCTCTAGCTCATGAGCTAGATAAAATAACCGGACAACCGTTGGTACAAACAATGGTCGTCTGGTTTTTTATTGGCAATGAAGGCTTATCAATCATTGAAAATGCGGCAAAAGCGGGCCTTCCGATCCCGCAGAAACTGCGAGAAACACTGGAACAACTAGCAACAGAAAAAGGAGAGATGAAAAAATGAAAGTATTTATTAACCCCGGTCATGCGCCGAACGGTAAACCCGATCCAGGGGCCGTAAATGAAAAAACAGGCCTGCGCGAATCCGACGTTGCGGCAGCTGTCGGTAACGCTGCAGCGCAGTATCTCATCAACGCTGGCGTAGCAGCGGTAGTGCTACAGCATGATAACCTGGCTACGGTTTGTGATACTGCAAATGCCAGCGGTGCTGATTTGTTTATTTCTATCCACTGTAATGCCGCAGAATCGCCTGCCGCACTGGGCACGGAAACGTACTGTTACCCCGGATCGGCCGCCGGTAATACGTTGGCCAACGCGGTGCAGCGTCAGATTGTCGACAGTTTGCATACTGTTGATAGAGGTGTCAAGCTGGCTATTCCGGGGCAAAACGGGCTGTACGTGCTAAACAATACATCTATGCCGGCAATCCTCGTGGAGCTCGCGTTTATCAGCAATGACCACGACGCCGACCTGCTTACACATTACCAGGACGCTTTTGCCCGTGCGATCGCGCGCGGTGTAACCGACTATCAGCTGATGCAATAGGGAGGTGATCTCTTTATCTGCCGTCTCATGAGAAGGAGGTGAAAATATGGGAAATCTACTCAAACGGCTGCTGTCTAAGCTGCTTACGTCTGAGCTCGACAAACGAAAAGAGAGCCTGCGCGAAAAGTTGCAGGCGCAGATCAATACGACGTCATCGAGCTGGGTAAAAACACGGAACCAGTTGTATATTGATTTATTAAATATTGCCGGTGAATCTATGGTAAATCGTATAGAAAAGGAGATTTTAAAATGAACGAAGACATCAAAAACGTAGTGACGAACGCATTGGAAGAAGTATTTGAAGAATTGAAAGATAACGCATTGGATTTCGTAGAAAATACGGTATTCCCGTATGTCGATGCTGCTATCGATGATTTCGAAGCCGCGCAGACAGCCGAAGCCGAACAGTCCACGTCCGGCTGGGTGAAAATCCGTGCGAAGCTCATCAACACCGGCATTGATTTGGTGTGGTCCGTAACTAAAAAAGTGGTTACGAAGATTTTAGAAAAAGCAGCGGACGACGAGACGGCACCGGCTGCGCAGTAATATAATATTGTAATATAAAAGAGGGTACTAAGCTGATACATCATCGGCCTAGTGCCCTCTTTTTTTTTTTGACCCCTTTTTGACCCCTCGATAATAAAAAATATACCGATTTATACTATTAAAAATAGGTAAATTTAGCCTTTTTATGCTGTTTTCCGGTATATTTAAAGATTGGAAATCATGTATAGGGCTAAAGCTCTATCGTGGGTTCAAATCCCACGCTCTCCGCCATAATGAAGAAAGAATCTGTTTCGGCAGGTTCTTTTTTTGTACCTGATTTTTCTTGACAACAGCAGATAAACCTGCTATACTTACATTTGTTGAAAATAAAGCAGAAGCTATCCGCTTCTCACCTTACATGGCTTTCGTGTTACTAAGGTTTATGAGGAATCAGTCGAGCGGATAGTGTTATGCTGTCCGTTCTTTTTTTATGGAGGTGAAAGGCAATTAGTAAGGAATTGCGTATCAACGATCAGATTCGAGCCCGTGAAGTCCGCGTGGTCAGCGATACTAACGAACAGCTTGGTGTAATGTCTCTCCGTTCTGCCCGCCAGATTGCGGAAGAACGCCATATGGATTTAGTAGAAGTTGCACCGAATGGCAAACCGCCCGTATGCCGCATCATGAACTACGGCAAATATCGGTATGAACAGCAAAAACGGGAAAAAGAAGCCAAGAAGAAGCAGAAAGTATTAATCATGAAGGAAGTAAAATTACGTCCTAACATTGAAGATCATGATTTTTACGTCAAGATGAAGGCTGCGCAGCGTTTCTTGAGCGAAGGAAGCAAAGTAAAGGTTACCATCATGTTCCGTGGTCGGGAAATGAGCCATCCGGAGTTGGGCCGAGACCTGCTGATGCGTTTTGCTGATGAGCTCAAAGAAACCGCCCGCGTAGAAAAAGAACCTAAAATTGAAGGCAGAAACATGACGATGGTCATCGCTGCCGTTAAAGGGAAGTAAGAGGAGGATTTATATATTATGCCGAAATTAAAAACACGCCGTGCAGCGGCAAAACGTTTTACAACTACTGGTACTGGTAAATTCAAACGCATGAAACCGTATAAGAGCCACATTTTGGAATCCAAATCTCCGAAACGTAAACGTAACCTGAGAAAAGCTACGCTCGTTTCCAAGACGATGAACGAAGCAGTTCGCAAAATGTGCCCGTACATCTAATAGAAGCTTATATATTTAGTATAGATTTGGAGGAACTTAAGAATGGCTAGAATTAAAGTTGGCGTTACAGCACACGCTCGTCATAAAAAAATCTTAAAAATGGCTAAAGGCTACCGCGGTACCCGCAGCCGTCTGTTCAAAAAAGCTAATGAAAGCGTAATGAAAGCTCTGTTTTACGCTCGCCGTGACCGCCGCGCCAAGAAACGCGAATTCCGTAAATTGTGGATTGCCCGTATCAACGCAGCAGCCCGCGCTCAGGGCATGAGCTACAGCCGTTTCATCTGCGGCCTTACGAAAGCCGGCGTTATCGTTGACCGTAAGATGCTGGCTGACTTGGCTGTCAACGATGCAGCTGCCTTCGCTAAATTGGTAGACGTTGCCAAAGCGCAGTAATTACATATGCCACTTAAAACCGGAGACGTGAGTTTCCGGTTTTTTTGCATATGTGACAACTGCTGCAGCTATTCGTGCGCGTCGTCAATGCGGGCTTTATACTCATGCTGATGACGGGATGGGCGGAGACTATGGCAGAATATACCGTTGTCAATAGAGTATATAAAACCAGGGCGCCGAATGATGATCGTTTCATTCGACGCCCTGTTGTGTGTGGGAAAATATTTTGCATATTAATGCGATGTGGGGCGGCAGGACACGTTAGACGCATGGTGCCGTTTGTTCCAGGCCGCCAATACGGCTAAGGCGGAAATGCGATGAATAAAGGCAAAGCGAATATTCACTAAATTGACGAAACGGCCGACGAGCAGCATAGAAATGATCGTACCGACGCCAAGACCGACGAAATTGCCTATACCGGAAAAAGCAAAGGACATGGAGCAGGCAATCAGAAATAATGTGGTATCGAAGGCAATTTTTACGGTGCCAAAGCGCCAGCGGAATGTCCCGGCAATCGCTTGTACCAAGCCTTCTCCGGGAACCATGAGCACATTAGGAGCCACTTCAATACAAATGCCGAATGCCAGGATTAGACAGCCCGCTAAGAGTGCTGCTAACTTCAATATTAAGACCGTAGGTTCAACCCAGGATAAGAGAAACATAAAAAGGTCGATGCAGACGCTGAATAAGGCGACTACGCCGATTTGTAAGAACTGAATCGGGCGGAAGCGTTTTCTGAGGATCAGTATTTGAGCGAGAATAAAAAACATATTCATAATAAAGGTAAACTGCCCGAAGGTTGGCGTGAAATGCAGACACAGGACGTAAGGAACACTGGAAATGGGCGATGTCCCCAGGTCTGCCTTGGTGATTAGGGCTATGCCCAAGGCGTTGATGATAATGCCTAGGACAAAGTAAACATTGCGAAGAAGGAAAATTTTCATATACGTCATCTCGTTTTCTAGTATAGATATGCTGATGCGTCCTTTATTTTAAATGGGCGTCGAAAAAGTCAATGATGAGTTTTATGATTTCCGGCTGTATCCACAGTGCTCCGCCATGACCGGCTCCTTTGACGACATAGCGCTGGGCTTCGACGTTGTGCTGGGCCAAAGCGGCGCGAAGGATTTCCGTCTGGCTGGGCGAAACGACTGTGTCGGCGTCGCCGTGCATCAGGAGGAAGGGCGGCGTTTTGTCTGAAATGTAGGAGATGGGATTGGCTGCGGCGGCGCCTTCGGGATTTGCGTCTATGCCGCCGTCTTTACCGCCGAATACGGGAGAGCCGTTTATCCACAGGGCTTCCGTTGCGGCCGGCGAGCGGTGCAGTTCCTGTACATCTGGGCCGTAGTCGGCGCCGATGGCCGTCAAATCCGATACGCCGTATAAATCGACGACGGCCTGTACGTCGCTGCTTTGCTCCAGGTTGTCGCCGGAATCAAATTGCCTCATGCCGCTTGTCGTGCCGGCAAAGGCCGCTAAGTACCCGCCGGCCGAACCGCCCATGACGCCGATGTGCTGCGAGTCAATATGGAACTGGTCTGCGTGGGCGCGTAAATACCGGATGGCTGATTTTACGTCCTCCAGCGGAGCTGGAAAGGTCGACGCAGGCGCTACGCGATAGGTGATGCTGGCGACGACGTAGCCGTGCTCGGCTAGTTCGAGTCGCTGCTGGATGTAGCCGTCTTTGTTGGCGTTGATAAAGCCGCCGCCGTTGATGTATACGATAGTCGGATAAGGACCCTCTCCGCAGGGGACGAGGAGATCCATCGTCATGGCTTTGCTGACGTAGCCGCGATCGGGCACCTGGGCATAGACGACGTTGGAAACAAGCTGTACCATTTCTTTGGTTGGACGCACTTCCAGCGGTTGGCTGGTACTGGAAGCGGACGCTGCGCCGCCGACGGAACAGAGAAGCAGGCTTAGGGCGAGGGCTTGCGATATCGCTTTTATTTTCATGCGGAATGTTCCTTTCTTTTACCAGATGATAGCCATAAGGTTTTAATTAAAACTAAATATATCATACAGAGCGGCTGTACAAATGTCAATATACGCGCGCCGGGATATCCAGGCGTATAAAAAATTGACGGGACAGCAATATCTATATTATGATTAAAAAAAATACACCTGAAGGAGTGAGACTATGAATAGCTTATTTCCCCATGTCGCGGCGCCTCTGGCTGTTGGAAGCAAGACGATGCCTAATCGTATTGTCATCCCGCCGATGGCCGATATTATCCAAAAGGTGCCGGGAAATTACGTTACAGAGTATATGCTGCAGCGGTATAAAGCCTATACGGACGGCAATCCCGGGATGATCGTCGTGGAAGGAAGCAACGTGACGGAAATGCGGGATGTGCGCGAAGCTATCGGGCTGTGGAAGGACGATTTCATTCCCCCTTTGCGGCGGCTTGCTGAGATAGTCAAGGCCGGCGGAGCCGTCGGTTTAATCCAGATTTCCAACGTCGGTTTGAAAGTGATGGACGAAAATTCCATTGCCGATATCAGCAGGGAACAATTTTTATCCTATAAAGAGGATTTTATCCGGGCGGCAGTCCGCTGTCGTGAAGCGGGCTTTGACGGTGTCGAATTACAAGGCGCTCATGGATACTATCTCTGCCAGGTTATCGAGACGAGCGCGCGCGATGACGAATACGGCGGTTCCTTTGAAAATCGTATCCGCCTGCTCGTCGAATTAGTTCAGGATATTAAAAAAGCCTGCGGATCGGACTTTATCGTGTCCGCCCGCATAGGCTATCCGACGATAGACGGATTGATTGACCTGGCGAAGGCTTTAGAAAGCGCCGGCGCAGATCTGCTGAGCATTTCTACGGGGACGAAAAATTACGATGTGCCCGACGATTTTCCCCTCGACAATAAGATATACGCCGCGTCGCGCGTTAAGCAAGCCGTGCAGATTCCGGTCCTGGCGGTGGGAAATATCAAGAGCGGCGAAGAATGCGAATTGATTCTGAAAAAAGGATACGCCGACTGCATTGCCGTAGGCCGGTGCCATTTAGCTGACCCGGCGTGGTCCGGAAAAATATTGGCGGGACAGGACCCGGTGCCCTGCCGGCGCTGCAAGCCGTGCCGCTGGTTTAAAGATAGTTCGCAATGCCCGGCCCGCAACGAGCGGGAGCACGCATAAATATGTAATACTGCACAAAAATAAGAGCCTCTATGGGGCTCTTATTTTTGTGTGGAAATGAAAGTTTTACGGCTGCAGCAGAAAGGCTTCCAGCGAATCGGGGACGTTGCCGGGGCTGCGGGTAATATAGTAGCTGTCGACCTTTGGCGGTGCAAAGTCGAGGAGCGGAATCGCCCGCAGCTTTCCCAGCAGCAAATCGTCTTCAATGAGGCTGCGGGGAAGGAACGTATACCCCAGCCCTTCGGCTACATATTGGGGCAGCTTGGTGCTGTTGTCGATTTCCATAGGGAAGCGGTGATACCGGGGAAACAAGTCCTGAATATACAGGCCGACTCCCTGCAGGGCGAAATTGCAGAATAAATAATTGATCTTTTGCAGGTCGCTTTTATAGATGCCGGAAGCGTATTCCTTATCGTCGGCCTGACAGACGAGGACCAGCGTGTCCGTGCGGTAGGGCTGGCATATATAGCCGTCGCGGAAGATGGCGCTGAATGAAAATACGGCGTCCAGCATACCGTCCTGCAATTTTTGCAGCATGTCGAGGGTATGGCTGATCGTCACGCCGAGGGATATGTCCGGGTTCGTATGCAAGTAGGCCCGGATTTTTTTCTGCAAATGACACTCATAAATCGTATTTGTCGTACCGATATTGATTTTTTTTGCATACGTAGGAGAGGCCTGCACATCTTGCAGTGCCGTCGTTTCCAATTCGATAAAACGCTGGGCGTATTCGAGAAATTTCAAGCCGGCCGGCGTCAGGTCGACTTGCTTGTGATTGCGGATAAACAAGGCGACGCCCAGTTCCGTTTCCAAGTCGCGGATGCGGTTAGTTACGGTCGATTGGGCGACGAAGAGCTGCTGCGCCGTCTTGGTAAAATTCTTTATTTCCGCTAAGGTGATAAAAGTGCGAAGTGTCGTAGTATCCATGAGGTAGTCCTTTGCTTTATAATTTGAAATGCGAATTGATTAAATTAGAATAATCTATTTTACAAATTGCCTATGGCTATTATATAATATTAGCCGTAAGGAAGCAATGAATTGAAAGTATGTTTCATTTATAATTTTACTATTATGTTGTATATATAAAATGGAGTTGAATGTAATGAACAAGAAAACAGTACCGTTTACGGAACAGCAGATTCGCGACATTATCGCTAAATATCCTACGCCCTTTCATATTTATGATGAAAAAGCCATTGTCGACAACGTGCGGAAGCTGATCAAGGCTTTTTCCTGGGCTCCGGATTTCAAGGAATATTTTGCAGTCAAGGCTACGCCGAATCCCTATCTCATGAGACTTCTTCAGGCCGAAGGCGTCGGCGCGGACTGCAGCTCTATGGCTGAATTGGTATTGTGTGAAAAGGTCGGCATTACAGGCCACGATATCGTATTTTCTTCCAATGATACACCGTACGAAGAATACAAGAAAGCGATGGAATTAGGCGCTCTCATCAACTTGGACGATATTACGATGATTGAGTATTTGGAAACATACGGCCCGCTGCCGGAATGGATTTGCGCCCGTTACAATCCCGGTCCGCTGCTGAAAGAAGGCAACGCCATCATCGGTACGCCGGAAGAAGCAAAATACGGCATGACGCGCGAACAGATTTTTGAGGCCTTCCGTATTCTGAAAGAAAAAGGCGTTAAGCATTTCGGCCTCCATACGATGGTCGTTTCCAATGAATTGAACGTCAACGGCTTAATCAACACAGCTAAAATGATGTTTGAATTGGCTGTAGACGTACAGAAGAACGTCGGCATCGACATCGAATTCCTCGATTTCGGCGGCGGCATTGGATTGCCCTACAAGCCGGAACAGTCCTTCATCGATTATGATGAACTCAGCAAGGGCATTCAGGCTCATTACGAAGAAATCATGGTTCCGGCCGGTCTCGGCAACATCCGCATGTCTTTTGAATGCGGCCGCGCCATTACAGGTCCTTACGGTTATCTCGTCACGACGGCGATTCACCATAAACATATCTGGAAAGAATACATTGGCGTCGACGCCTGCATGGCTAACCTCATGCGTCCCGGCATGTACGGCTCGTATCACCATATCACCGTCATGGGCAAGGAAAACGCGCCGAAGGATCATATCTACGACGTATCGGGATCGCTCTGCGAAAACTGCGATAAATTTGCTATCGACCGGGCCCTTCCGGAAATTAACGACGGCGACGTCCTCGTTATTCACGATACAGGCGCTCACGGTCATTCCATGGGCTTTAATTACAACGGCAAGCTTCGTTCGGCAGAACTGCTTCTCCATGCCGACGGCAGCGTAACGCAGATCCGTCGTGCCGAAACGCTGGATGATTTGTTTGCTACATTAGACTTCTCCAATTTATAATAGGATCTGCTAAGGCAGTCAAGACCTCGATTGGCGTCGGGGTCTTTTTTTGTTTGCCTTTATGATTTATCGCAGCAGCGGAGCAGCTTTTTGGGAGAGAACTGGCGATGCAATAGTATTTAAATTTTATCTGATATACCCTATAATATAAGTATTGATTCCCGGAAAAGAGTGCAAAAACAGCATAGAGACTGCAAGGAGAGATGAGCGTATGATTCCTGCATACGATGTGTTAACTGGATTTCAAATTATTATGGCTGGTATCCTTTTTACCTATGCCTGCTATTTTCAAAGACCGAGGAACTGTATGCCCTTTGTCATCGTCATACCCTACATCGTGTTTTTATTGTGGGGGATTGGCATTATATATTATTTTGCCGTATTTTTTGCATTGGCCGTGCTATGGTTTCTGTTAGGAAGCTTGTTCGGCGCTGGGATTTCCGTATATTTTCGCCGGCGTTTTCCCCTAATGCAGGTGTTGGAAGACGGGTATATAATCCAATGTCCGCCGCTGCTGTTGGCGCCGGTTATATTGGTCGCCGCAGTGCTTCTGTTCGGCGGGATTCAGTTTGCAGCCTATGTATTTCCTTTTTTTAGCCAGTCATGGATATTCAATGAAATGATCGGCTTTATTCCGGGAATTTTTTTAGGTTTTTTATGGGGAAGAATTATTTGTATGCTCATCAGGGCGCAAAGCAATAGGGAGCATCGGAAAAGATAAGGAGGCGCGGCGCGTGGATAGTGCAGAAAGAAGAAAGCGCATCGTTCAGATTTTGACAAATGCGAAAGGTGCCGTTACGGGAACGGAGCTTTCGCAGCAGTGTGATGTCAGCCGGCAGATCATCGTCGGCGACGTGGCTATATTGCGGGCAGAAGGCCTGGGCATCGTATCGACGCCGCGGGGCTATCAGCTGATTGGCGATATTCTCCCGGGGGTACAGCATGTATTTGTATGCTGTCATGACATGGAATTGATGCAGGCGGAATTAGAGGCTATTGTGGATAACGGCGGTGTCGTTCATAATGTCGTCATTGAACACGAAGTGTACGGCAATCTGGAAGGTACGCTGAATCTCCGCTCGCGCCGCGACGTCAAACAATATGTCAAAAAGATGAAAGACTCGCAGGCAGAACTCCTAAGCCGGATCAGCGGCGGCATACATACGCATTTGGTGACGGCGGCTTGCCAGGAAGACATAGACGCCATTCAGGAAGCATTAGAATCGCTGGGCGTCTTATATACATAAAGAGAGGCTGGAAATTAAGCACGTATATAAGGTGGCTGCAGCACTGGAATCCAAATTTGGTAAGGTACAGACGATTGCCGGTTCTGCATATTTGTGAAAAAGGTATTGACAACAGGACGAAAAGGGGATATACTAAACAAGCTGTT
>ULUU01055098.1_pt1 | contig 24916 bp, 18 predicted proteins | sample 1958871 | NCBI WGS metagenome assembly ULUU01 (sample SAMEA4835770, study PRJEB28245) | human gut metagenome | biome: gut microbiome; material: fecal sample | place: Denmark | collected 2008 | reverse complement strand
CGGTTCGGTTGGCGAGCCGGTAGACCTTGGCTGTATATCGAAGATACTGAGCCACCTCGACATTCACGAGGGGATAACCGTTGAAGACATACAGAACCAGGTGGAGGAAGCGCTCATGAGGGAAGGCTACTACCGGGTGGCCAAGTCGTTCATGCTATATCGCCAGAAGCACACCGAAGACCGTGAGACGATGGAGAAACTGCGATTCCTGGCCGATTATTGCGAAGCTGCCAACGCCGCCTCGGGCTCTAAGTATGACGCCAATGCGAACGTAGAGCACAAGAACATAGCCACTCTTATAGGCGAGCTGCCCAAGTCGGGCTTCATCAGGCTGAACCGCAGGCTGCTGACCGACCGCATCAAAAAGATGTATGGCAAGGAGCTGGCCGACCGATATGTCGACATGCTTACCCACCATTTTATATACAAGAACGACGAGACAAGCCTTGCCAACTACTGCGCTTCAATCACAATGTATCCATGGCTCATTGGCGGTACGATGTCTATTGGCGGCAATTCTACCGCCCCAACCAATTTGAAGTCGTTTTGCGGAGGGTTTGTCAACATGGTTTTCATGGTGTCGAGCATGCTCAGCGGTGCTTGCGCCACGCCGGAGTTCCTGATGTATCTCAATTATTTCATAGGCCAGGAATACGGCAGGGAGTATTACAAGGAGCCCGACAGGGTGGTGGACTTGTCGCTGAAGCAGCGCACGGTAGACAAGATGATAACCGACTGTTTCGAACAGATTGTGTATTCAATAAACCAGCCTACTGGCGCACGCAACTATCAGGCTGTGTTCTGGAACATTGCGTATTACGACCGCCCCTACTTTGAAAGCCTGTTTGGCGACTTCTATTTCCCCGACGGAAGCAAGCCCGACTGGGAGGGGCTCAGCTGGTTGCAGAAGCGATTCATGAAGTGGTTTAACAAGGAACGTACCAAGGCTGTGCTTACATTCCCTGTCGAGACGATGGCCCTTTTGAGCAAAGACGGCGACGTGATAGACGAAGAGTGGGGCGACTTTACGGCGGAGATGTATGCCGAAGGCCACTCTTTCTTTACTTACATGAGCGACAATGCCGACTCGCTGTCGAGCTGTTGCCGCCTGCGCAACGAGATACAGGACAACGGTTTCAGCTATACGCTTGGGGCAGGAGGCGTGTCTACGGGCTCGAAGAGCGTGCTGACCATCAACCTGAACCGTTGCATCCAGTATGCCGTAAACAACAACATTGACTACAAGGAGTTTTTGACCGACGTGATAGACATGTGCCACAAGGTGCAGCTGGCATACAACGAGAACCTCAAGGAACTGCAGGCCCACGGCATGCTGCCGCTTTTTGATGCGGGATATATCAACATGTCGCGGCAGTATCTCACCATCGGTGTCAACGGACTGGTAGAGGCTGCCGAGTTCATGGGGCTGCAGATAAATGACAATCCCGACTACCTGGCTTTTGTGCAAGGCGTGCTTGGGCTTGTAGAAAAGAAGAACCGTGAGTACAGAACAAGCGATGTGATGTTTAACTGCGAGATGATTCCGGCAGAGAATGTGGGCGTAAAGCATGCCAAGTGGGACCGTGAAGACGGGTATTTCGTGCCACGCGACTGTTACAACAGCTATTTCTACGTGGTTGAAGACGACTCGCTGAGCATTATCGACAAGTTCCGACTGCACGGGGCACCATACATTGAGCACCTCACCGGGGGCTCTGCCTTGCACATGAACCTCGAGGAGCACCTGTCGAAGACGCAGTACAGGCAGTTGCTCCGCGTGGCCGCCAAGGAGGGATGCAACTATTTCACGTTCAACATACCCAACACGATATGCAACGATTGCGGGCATATAGACAAGCGCTACCTGCACGAATGCCCTCACTGCCATTCGACCAACGTTGACTATATGACGCGAATAATTGGCTACCTGAAGCGCGTGAGCAACTTCTCCGAGGCCCGACAGCAAGAGGCCGGGCGCCGTTTCTATGCCAAGGCGGGGGTTGAGCTTGCCGTCGACTGACTTTGCCAACTGTTTTGAAAATACTGACGGACAATGCTGAAATACGTAAACACAGGCGTAGTGTTCCAGGAAATACCCGACGAGGTGACCTTGGCTGTCAACCTCTCGGGCTGCCCTTGCCGTTGCCCCGGGTGCCACAGCCGCTATCTGTGGCAGGATGTAGGCACCCCGCTCACTCCGATGGAGCTTGAAAGGATGGTTCGGGCCAATGCGTCGGGGATAACGTGTGTATGCTTCATGGGCGGCGATGCCGACCCGGCTTATGTCGGTGTGCTGGCCCGATATATCAGGCGAGAGCATCCCGGGCTCAAGGTGGGGTGGTACAGTGGCAGGCAGCGTGTGCCGGCGGTTGTGCGCAAGGCTGACTTCGACTACCTGAAGCTGGGCCCATACATAGCCCATCTGGGATGCCTCAGGGAGCGCACCACCAACCAGAGGCTGTATAAGAAGGTGGCCGGTGACACCTTTGCCGACATAACCTCGAGGTTCTGGCGCTGAGCCGGGGGAGGCATGCCCCGGAAAAAACGGGGTTTGCCAATGTGGCCGTAGGGCAAAGAAACATGCATCCACGTTTCTTTGCCCTACGTTTTGTGTATTTAAATGCTGTCTACATCTACATATCCGTTCATCACGGCATAGATGGTAAGTGCCGAAACGCTCTTTATGCCAAGTTTTTCCATTATGTTTTTGCGGTGCGTAATCACTGTGGCAAGCCCAATGTTCAGCCTGTCGGCAATCTCTTTGTTGATGTAACCGCGCACGATTAGGGCCATCACCTCTGTCTCCCTGTCAGACAGCAGGCCGCGGCTGCTGCCGTGCATGGGCGGCAGGTTGCGCCCCTCGGCATGCGCGCTTTGCTCAAGCGCAAGCAGCGACTTTACAAATTGCCGCTCGGGCAAGTTGGTGCACAGGCAGTGGAAACCGGCTGGCTGCGACTCGGCCATGGCCGAAGGCGTGAGCACGATGGTCTTGTTGCGCCGTTCGGCAAAGAAGGTGTGGTTTGACATGAGCACGTTCAGCGCAACGAAATAGTGGTAGTAGAGTTCCGGGCTGTTGGCCATCAGTTCGGTGAACGAGCCGAACGTGTAGGCTTCCATCACCGGCACTACATCTTGAAGCATAAACTTCAGCCCAAGCGCGGCTGGCGTGTTGGGGTCGATGATTGCTATCTTTGGCCGGTGGCTGTTGCTTAACTCCATATCGTTTGCAAAGTTACATTAAAAAAGCCAGTCTGCAAAATCCTGCATTTCATTTTGTTGGTTAGTTTTACTGCAACAGATGTGTTGTTTTTTACCAACCGCGCACGGCCTTCACCGCTTTCAGTTTGCGGAGCGTCGGCGGGCCGCTACCGTGACGGTTGGGTGCTTGGCTGCAGTGGCTACGGCTGCACGCGCTGTGGGCTGTTGGCTCGTGCCTGGTGTATTTTGGTTTTATGTTTCTTCCGTGCCTGCGTTTTGCCGGCACTAAAGCCTTGCTGAATCACGTGAAACAGGTGTGAATGCCCGATTGACGGTGGGTTTTGCCGGCGTTGTTTCTTTCGTTTGTTTTATTATAACTTGTGCATCACGCCTCCGGGGGTGGCACCGCCGTGCGCTTCGCGTTGTTTTATGCTGCATCGCTGCTGCCGGAGCCGCATGTCAAACTGCATGCAAATGCAGCTTTGTGGTGGGGCAGCGACAGACGGTCTTGGCTTTGACTATATTTTAAAACGTGCTTTGCCCGGGCCAGAAGCCGTGTTGCCGAAACAACGTTCCGTGGCGTGCTGATATTTATCGCGCCGCATATTTCGCAAAAATGCCGGTTCCTTGATATGCCACGCCCTCGTGGTTTGGAAACATGTCCTGCCCTTTCTTTCTGCATGTCTTGTGTTTGCATGTAAGCCGCGATTGGCGGAGCAGCCTCGCTTTGCATTGATAGAAAACGCCGGCAGGCTGCATCTTGCGTAGGCCCTGCCAGCGTTCTGTCTATGGATATTCGCGTTGATTGAAATGCTGTCACATTCGTTTTTTGCCACATCGTTGCCTGCCGTGGTGTAGCCAGCAATCCGTTTGCCTTGCATTTCGGCTTGTTCTGCTCTCCCGTTAGGCCCGTTTCAGGCTATAAAACGGGCTGTTTTGAATGGCAACGAGGCCCGTATTGCAATATGCTGTCATTCAGTTGGTTATGACATTGGCCCACATCGGCTGTTTAATTGCGATGTGAATGGCCGGTCAAAGCTGCAAAAGCCATGCCGTGCATTATAATTTCCGATTGTGGTATGGTGGTGCTTCAGGTGATGGCCGGTTAGTATGGCAAGTCAGGCATGTGGCTGTTGTTTGTTGGTGAGAGCATATTGTTGGTTGAATATGCATTGTTGTGTATAGAGAGGAGTTGCCATAAAAAATATCGTCACTGCCCCGTGCGGGACAGTGACGACATGTTGATTTCTCTCTTTGTACGTCTGTTACGACAAGAAACCGAGCAGTGCTCCGGCGGCAACAGCCGAGCCAATCACTCCGGCCACGTTGGGGCCCATGGCGTGCATGAGCAGGAAGTTGTGGCGGTCGTATTCCAAGCCTATGTTGTTGCTTATGCGCGCACTCATTGGCACGGCCGACACGCCGGCGTTACCTATGAGCGGGTTAAGCTTTTTGTCCTTCGGCAAGAACAGGTTCATCACCTTTACGAAAAGCACTCCGCTGGCAGTGGCAATCATAAACGAGCACGCTCCGAGTATGAAGATGTAGAGCGTATTGACAGTGAGGAACTCGCTGGCCTGCGTAGAGCATCCTACGGTGAGGCCGAGCAACATCACGATGATGTCGTTGAGGGCCGATCCGGCAGTCTTTGCCAGTCGTGTGGTCTTGCCCGACTCCTTGAGCAGGTTGCCAAAGAAGAGCATGCCGAGCAGCGGCAGGCCCGAGGGCACGATGAACGTTGTGAGCAGCAGTCCGATGATGGGGAAGAGTATGCGCTCTGTCTGGCTCACCTGGCGTGCCGGCTTCATGCGGATGAGGCGCTCTTTCTTGGTGGTGAGCATGCGCATGAGTGGCGGCTGGATTAGCGGCACGAGCGCCATGTATGAATAGGCACACACGGCAATGGCTCCCATGAGGTTGGGGCTGAGCTTCGACGATAGGAAGATGGCTGTAGGGCCGTCGGCTCCGCCGATGATTGCTATGCCCGCAGCCTGGTTGGGCTCGAAGCCTAAGCCGAGGGCAACCATGTATGCTCCGAAGATGCCGAACTGTGCGGCAGCTCCGATGAGCACCAGCTTGGGGTTGGCTATCAGTGCCGAGAAGTCGGTCATGGCGCCGATGCCGAGGAACACCAGCGGCGGATACCATCCTTGGCGCACGCCCTGGTAGAATATGTTCAGCACCGAGTTGTCTTCATATAATCCCACCTCGAGGCCGGCGTCGGCCTTGAAAGGGATGTTGCCTATGATGATTCCCAGTCCGATGGGTATGAGCAACAGGGGCTCAAAGTCTTTCTTTATGGCGAGATATATCAGTATCGCGCCCACAATAATCATTATGATGTTCCCCGTTGAGGCGTTGACGAAGCCTGTGTATCCGAGGAATTCATTGAAATTTTCTGCTAAGAACTCTGTGAATCCCATAAGTCATCAAGCTATTGTGAGCAGAACGGCACCTTCTAATACCGAGTCGCCCTGGTTAACTAATATTGACGTGACCGTGCCTGAGAACTCTGTCTCGATATTGTTTTGCATCTTCATGGCCTCGAGCACAACTACGGTGTCGCCGTCTTTGACCACGTCGCCTACCTTGACGTTGACCGATGTGATGGTGCCTGGCAGTGGTGCCTTTACCTGTGAGCCGGTGGCAGAGGCTGCAGGCTGGGCTGCCGCGGCGGCGGGTGCCTGCGATGCGGGTGCCTGCTGGGGAGCCGCCGATGCCTGTTGGTGCACCTCGGGCTTCTTGCGTATGGCGTGGGCAGGGTTGATGGGCTGCTTGAGCTCTACTTCAAACTTGATGCCGTTGACCTGAACCTTGGCCACGTTGCCCTCCAGCTCTTCAATCTCTACATCGTAGTCTACACCTTGTACTTTATATTGAAACTTGTTCATAGTTGCTTGTCTTTAGTTTATTGGGTTAAGGATTATTCATGAAATTGAGTCATCTGGATGTATTCCACGTTCCAGTCCGTGTCTTTTGGCTTGATGGTTATGATGCCGCTTTCAACATCATGGGTGTTGCTCGTGTATTGCTGGATGGCAAGTGCAATTACAGCAATGTAGGTCTCTTTGTCGATGCCTTTCGACTTGAGGCCGTCTTGCAGCAATACGTTTGTCTTGTGCCCCAGCTCAACGGTCTTCTCCATCGTCTTTACTCCGGCCTTCAGAGGTTGCATGTTGGCAACTTTCTTGGCTGCGGCACGGTGTTTCATGAACATTCCGAACAGCGTGAAGAAGATGCAAAGCAACGCAAGGCAGAAGAACACGATGCCCATGGCAAGCACTGTGATGCCTATTCCGTATGGGTCGTTGCGTTTCAATTTGGCGATTTTCGTCTCGTCAACCTGTATATAGTTTGATATACCAGGCGTTACGGCGTCAGCCGGCTTGACCTGCCATACAGGCGAACCGTCGTGCTGGCGTGCGTATGACTGGTTGGCACCCAGTGCCGGAACAGTCACAGAGTCGAGGAGTTGTGTTGCGTTGCCGTTGTAGAGACCAATCCAGGTGGGTTTTTCCGGGTCGATCTTCACAGAGAGGTGCAGCGTTCCCTTGGCTGGGTTGCTGTTACAGTAAAGCAGCAAGTGTTGGCGTGCGCTAAGGTTTGTGCGTGCATCCCCGTTGGGAATGATGCTCATGCGCTTGATGCGCTCGGGAACACTCATTTCTGGGTCGAGTACGGACCGGTCTGTTGTCAGGAACATGCCCCTGACATTGTAGGTGGAGAATGACACATTGGCTATCTCCACCCATGCTTCCCTACGCCCGTATTCGTCCTGTAGGCTTGTTGTGTTGTTGGTCATGACTTCGTTCAGCTTGATGCTGTTGGACACCTGTCCCAAGGCGCCGGTTGAAGCTGATGTAAGCACTAGGCCTAACAGTAATCCGAACTTGTTCATTTCAGTGTGTGAGTATTATGTTAGTATTGATATTGTTAGTTCAACCTGTCAGATGCCGCAACACAGGAGTATTATCAGCTGTGCGGTGAATATGCGCAGGAACATGCTAAGCGGATAGACCGTAGAGTAACCCACTGCAGGCGCCTCTTTCGAGCACGACTGGTTGGCATAGGCCAATGCTGGCGGGTCGGTATATGTTCCGGCAATCATGCCCATTATCGTGAAATAGTTGAATTTGTATTTCAGCCTTGCTATCGTTCCTACTATAAGTATAGGTATCACCGTTATTATGAAGCCAGTGTAAACGTATTTCAGGCCGTCGCCCCTGACGACAGTGTCCCAGAAACCCTCGCCGGCCTTGATGCCGACGCTGGCAAGGAAGAGCACAAGGCCAATCTCGCGAAGCATGGCGTTGGCGCTGGTGGTTGTGTATGTCACAAGGTGTACCTTGTAACCGTAGCACCCTATGAGTATGGCTATGACGAGCGGGCCTCCGGCTATGCTGAGTTTCAGCGGCATGGGCATTCCCGGCACTGCAAATGGCAGGCTGCCAAACAATATGCCGACTATGATGCCTATGAATATTGTGGCGATGTTGGGGCTGTCGAGCCGCTTTATCGAGTTGCCAAGCACGCTTGACACGCGGTTGACAAGGTTCTCGGGGCCAACCACCATGACGCGGTCGCCCACTTGGAGGGCCAGGTGGGGGTTGGCAAACAGGTCCATGCCCTGACGTGTGACGCGGGTAACGTTGACGCCGTAGACAGTAGAGAGGTGCATCTGGCCCAGCGTCTTGCCGTTGATTGACGGGCGGGTGACGACGATTCGCTTCGATACCATGGGCTGGTCTTGCTTTTCCCATTCAACCTGTTCCTCGGGCCCGATGAATGCCTTTATGGCTTCGGCATCGGCCTCTGCACATACTATAAATACTATGTCGCCCAGTTCGAGCGTGGTCTGGCCGTTGGGTATGCTTACATGCCCGTCGTGCAATACGCGGGAACAAACGAAGTCGCGGTTCAGGAAGTCGTGTATCTGCTTTATTGAACGGCCGGCAAGGTATGAGTTTGTCACGCGCAGGTGCATGTTGTGGGGCTTTACGTGTGCATCCTCCTCAGATTCTTTGTTCAGCACTTCTTCCTCTTTGTCGAGCGATATGTGGCAAATGTATCTCAGAAGTATGGTCGCTCCGATTATTCCCAACACGCCGAGCGGGTAGGCACAAGCGTAGCCCGACGCTATTTGCGGGGCCTGGCCTTTGGGGAAGACGCTGTCGAGGGCTTCCGTGGCGGCACCAAGCCCGGGGGTGTTGGTCACGGCGCCATAGAGCGTTCCGACCATCATGGGCAGGTTCTTGGGGTCGCTCGTGTCGAAGAAAATGAAATAACATGCGAACATGACGCCAATGTTCAACAATATGGCCGCACAAGCGAGCACATTAAGCGTAATGCCGCCTTTTCGGAAACTGGCAAAGAATCCGGGCCCAACTTGTAGTCCTATCATGAAGACGAACAAGATAAGGCCGAAGTCTTGCAGGAATGTCAGTATGTTGAGTGGGGCTGTCTGGCCTATGTGGCCGGCAACTATGCCCGCAAACAACACGAATGTCACACCGAGCGATATTCCGCCTACTTTGATTTTGCCGAGGAGTACACCAACAGCAATCACTATAGCATACAGAATAGCTATGTGCGCTACAGACTCGGTGTTAGTGAATAGATTTATTAGCCAATCCATGTGGAATATTAATATTATCTAAGTTGCAAAATTAGGTAAAATATTGCGCAAATAACAATTTATGTGTAATTATTTTCTTTTGGCGCTTGAAGTTTTTGAATTTTTCACGATTGGCAATCTTTTTCTCGTTATATTTTTCAGAAACTCGGATATTCTGTATATCTTTGCATAATGATCGGCTGCGCCCGGCGCACTGAAGGTGGCGCCGCGACTTGCCAGGCCTGTGGCTCACCATGGCGGTGATGCCGCGCCGGCACGGGCCGGCGCTGGCTAGGGCATGCCTCACCTGAGGCGGACGGTATTTCAGCTCTGAGAGCTTGACGCGTGACTCAACGATTCAATAACTTATATAATAAATATTGTATTTTATGTCAAACAACAGAGAAAAACTCTTTACTGAGTTCGAAGCTCCTACAACCCAGGAATGGCTTGATAAGATTCAAGTTGACTTGAAGGGTGCAGACTTCAACAAGAGACTGGTTTGGAGAACCAATGAAGGCTTCTCCGTACCGCCGTTCTATCGCAGGGAAGATGTCGAGAAATTGAAGACCCCTGATGCTTTGCCCGGTGAATTCCCGTTCGTGCGCGGCAATAAGAAGGACAGCAACTCATGGTATGTGCGCCAAGACATAAAGGTTGATGACGCAAAGGAAGGAAACGCCAAGGCCTTGGATGTGTTGTCTAAGGGAGTGGACTCGCTGGGCTTCCATTTCTGTGGGGACTGCATAAGCGCAGAGTTCGTTGAGACTTTGCTCGACGGCGTCAAGTGTGACTGTGTGGAACTCAACTTCTGCACTTGCAAACGGCGCTCTGTTGACCTTGCAAAGATACTGTGCGCATATTTTGAAAGCAAGGGGTATGCAAAGGAGAGCATTGTCGGTTCGATTGACTGGGACCCTATCGAGAAGATTGTGATGAAGGGCAAGGACGTCACCCGCCTGCTGCCACTCGCTTCACAGCTGGTCGACATGTTCAAGGATTATCCTCATTTCCGCTGCATTGCCGTTAACGCTGCTTCGCTTAACAATGCCGGAGCATATATCGTACAGGAGTTGGGATATGCCCTCGCCTGGGGGCATGAATATCTCTCTGAGCTGGTTGAAGCAGGCGTAGACCCTGCTTTGGCAGCAAGCAAGATAAAGTTTAATATGGGCATCACCGAAAACTATTTCATGGAAATAGCGAAGTTCCGTGCCGCCCGCTTGCTTTGGGCCGAGATAGTGAAGCAGTATGAGCCCAAGTGCGATTGCGCTTGCAAGATGTGTGTCAATGCAACGACCACCACTTACAACATGACTATGTATGACAGCTATGTGAATTTGCTCCGCACGCAAACAGAGGCAATGAGTGCAGCACTGGGCGGAGTCCACTCTATATCTGTCGTTCCATTCGATGCCGTTTATGAGACTCCTACCGACTTCTCTGAGCGCATTGCCCGCAATCAGCAGTTGTTGCTGAAGGAAGAGAGCCACTTCGACAAGGTTGTGGATCCTTCTGCCGGGTCATACTTCATCGAAGAGCTGACCACTTCGCTCGCCGATGCAGCGTGGAAGCTGTTCCTCAAGATAGAAGAACAGGGCGGATACCTTGAAGCTGTCAAGTGTGGCGTCGTGCAGGATGATGTAAATACGACCAACACCAAGCGCCATGAAGATGCCGCCAAGCGCAAGGAGTTCATCCTCGGAACCAACCAATATCCTAATTTCACGGAGGTTTCTGACGGAAAGGCGCCCTTGTCGTGCTCTTGCGGATGCGGAAGCAAGCATGAAGACGCTCCGTTCAAGGCCATCACTTCCACGCGTCTTGCCGCCGACTTTGAGCAGTTGCGCTTGCAGACCGAGCACAGTGGCAAAGTGCCCACGGCGTTTATGCTTACGATAGGCAGCCTGGCCTGGCGCCAGGCACGTGCGCAGTTCAGTTCAAACTTCCTTGCCTGCGCCGGATACAAGATTGTAGACAACCTTGGATTTGACACGGTTGAAGAAGGAGTGGACGCCGCAATGAAGGCCGGTGCCGACATTGTCGTGCTTTGCTCAAGCGACGATGAGTATGCTACATTTGCAGTTCCGGCATACAATTACCTTGCCGGCCGCGCAATGTTTATCGTTGCCGGAGCCCCGGCATGCATGGATGAGCTCAAGGCTGCAGGCATTGAGAACTTTATACACGTGAAGTGCAATGTGCTTGAGACATTGAGAGAGTATAACGCTAAATTGGGAATCAAATAACCACAAGAGTCATGAGAAAGAGTTTTAAAGATGTTGATATATTTGCCGGGATAAAGGCTGCCAACGGAGCCGACTGGCAGAAGGCCAATGGTATTGCTCCCAATTGGAAGACTCCGGAGCATATTGAAGTGAAGCCTGTTTACACAAAGGAAGACCTCGAAGGCATGGAGCACCTTGACTTCGCTGCCGGTATTCCGCCGTTCCTGCGCGGCCCTTACTCAATGATGTATCCTTTCCGTCCGTGGACGATACGTCAGTATGCCGGATTCTCAACGGCTGAGGAGTCAAACGCTTTCTATCGCCGCAACCTGGCTTCCGGACAGAAAGGTCTGTCGGTGGCTTTCGACCTGCCAACACACCGCGGTTACGACCCCGACAACGAGCGTGTGGTCGGTGACGTTGGAAAGGCCGGCGTGTCGATTTGCAACGAAGAGAACATGAAGGTGCTCTTCGATGGCATCCCACTCAACAAGATGTCTGTGTCGATGACGATGAATGGTGCGGTGTTGCCCGTGCTCGCGTTCTACATCGTGGCAGGCTTGGAGCAGGGGGCCAAGCTGGAGGAGATGGCCGGTACCATTCAGAACGACATCTTGAAGGAGTTCATGGTGAGAAACACCTACATCTATCCGCCAGCCTTCTCAATGAAGATTATTGCCGACATATTCGAGTTCACTTCTCAGAATATGCCTAAGTTCAACTCTATATCCATCTCCGGTTACCACATGCAGGAAGCCGGAGCCACTGCAGACATTGAGCTTGCATATACGCTTGCCGACGGAATGGAGTATATCCGTGCCGGAGTCAACGCTGGGATAGACATCGATGCGTTTGCACCCCGCCTGTCATTCTTCTGGGCAATAGGCGTCAACCACTTCATGGAGATTGCCAAGATGCGTGCGGCCCGCTTGCTTTGGGCTAAGATTGTGAAGAGTTTTGGAGCCAAGAACCCGAAGTCGATGGCTCTGCGTACGCACTCGCAGACATCAGGTTGGTCGCTCACCGAGCAAGATCCTTACAATAATGTCGGCCGCACTTGCATCGAGGCAATGGCTGCCGTGCTTGGCCATACCCAGTCGCTGCACACCAATGCGCTCGACGAGGCCATAGCATTGCCAACCGACTTCTCTGCCCGCATTGCCCGCAACACCCAGATATACATCCAGAACGAGACAAAGGTTTGCAAGCACATCGACCCGTGGGCCGGTTCTTATTATGTAGAGTCGCTCACAAATGAGCTCGTTCACAAGGCATGGGAGCACATACAGGAGATTGAGAAGCTCGGCGGCATGGCCAAGGCCATTGAGACCGGCGTGCCAAAGATGCGCATCGAGGAAGCTGCAGCCCGTACACAGGCCCGCATCGACAGTGGAGTGCAGGTTATAGTCGGCACAAACAAGTACCGTCTTGACCACGAAGACCCGATTGACATCCTCGAGGTTGACAACACCGCCGTGCGCAAGCAGCAGGAAGAGCTTCTGGCACAGATCCGCTCAACGCGCGACAACGAGGCTTGCAAGAAAGCGTTGGCCGAACTTACGGAATGCGTTCGCAGCGGCAAGGGCAACCTTTTGGCCCATGCCATCGAATGCGCCAAGTTGCGTTGCACTCTCGGTGAGATAAGTGATGCCTGCGAAGAGGTCGTAGGCCGTTACAAAGCAGTAATCAGAACTATTTCAGGCGTGTATTCATCAGAAAGCAAAAACGACAAGGACTTCGACGTGGCTTGCAGGCTTACCGAGGAGTTTGCAAAGAAAGAAGGGCGTCGCCCGCGTATCTTCGTAGCAAAGATGGGACAGGACGGGCACGACCGTGGTGCAAAGGTTGTGGCCACAGGATATGCCGACTGCGGTTTCGATGTCGACATGGGCCCGTTGTTCCAGACTCCGGCCGAGGCTGCACGCGAGGCTGTCGAGAATGATGTGCATGTGGTGGGCGTGTCTTCTCTGGCTGCAGGCCACAAGACACTCATCCCTCAGCTCATCGACGAGCTGAAGAAACTCGGGCGCGAAGACATCATGGTCATTGCCGGAGGCGTGATTCCCGCACAGGATTACGACTTCCTCTACAAGGCCGGTGTTGCCGCAATATTCGGCCCGGGCACATCTGTTGCCAAGGCTGCAGTTGAGATAATGAACATCTTGCTCGACGAGGATTGAGCAAAACCTCGTCTTTGTATGGCATGAAAAACGCGCCGGAAGCATCTTCCGGCGCGTTTCTTTATTGTGCAATTGCATGTTGGCAAGGCCATGCTTGTCGGCCGCCTCACTTTTTTATCCGCACAACCGGTGCAATGTTGTTGGCTGTTTTCGGCAGTGTGATGTGCAGACCTTCGGCATCCTGCACCGCTTTCAGCTTGCCGTAGCCAAGCAGGTAAACGCTTTTTATTGTCTTGCCTATGTGCTTGTTGCCTGAAGCCAGCGACGTTATGGTGAGTTTTCCGTCTTTTGGCCATGCCATTGATGTGGCGTAAACGTACCTCTGAGTCTGCGTGAACCTTATTTCGCGGCTGTCCATATCCCGGTACTGCGAGTCGTTGAAGCCCTGCGCATTCAGTGCAATGCCTTTCCCAGCTATGGGGCCCTCACCGAACACAAGCCACGGACGGGTGCCGTAAACGCTCTCTCCGTTTGTCTTCAGCCACCTGCCTATCTCGTCGAGAATAGCCTTTTCTTTCTCGTCGAAGGTGCCGTCGGCGCGCAGAGGCACGCTGAGCAGCAGGTTGCCGTTCTTGCTCACAACGTCCACAAGCTGGCGCACCACCAATGCAGCCGACTTATATCCTTTTTCGTAAGTGCGCGTGTTATAGTGCCAGTCGCCCAGGCATGTGCATGTTTGCCAAGGCTGTTCAATCATCTTGCTCGGTGCTCCACGTTCCACGTCCCATGTGATGGCTTTGCGTTGTTGTTCGTCCAGTATTTTGCCGAACATCACGGCAGTGGCCTTGCCTTTGTTCATTTTCTCGTTGTGGTTGTAGAAGTGGGCGGCAATCTTCAGCCCAGCGTCGCTTATCGGGTAGAACGGCATCACCGTGGCGTCGAAATACAGCAAGTCGGGGTCGTAGCGGTTGATGGCGTCGAGTGTTCTGTTGTAAAAGTTGGTGACAAATTTCTGAGATGGCAGACTTGCCCCGTTGCCCCATGCCCATTGTTGGTGAATCATGCCGTCTGCCCATGTGGCTTTGCTTGGCGTATGTTCTTGGGCATACAGGTCTTGCGGGTCGTAGCCCTCCCACCACTTGCCCACGCCGTCGGCCTTTGTCATCCATCCGTCATATGGCACTCCCATCTTCTCGCCGCTGCGGTCGTATCGCCGTGCCGGTTCGTACCATGTCCATGCATGGTCGGCGTGCAGGCTAATGCCAAAAGGCAGGCCGGCTTTCCTTGCTGCGGCGGCCCATTCTCCGAGAACGTCGCGTTTAGGGCCGATATTCATCGAGTTCCACGGCTGATACTTGCTGTCCCATAGGTCATAGTTGTCGTGATGGTTGCCAAGGGCGAAGAAATATTTGGCCCCAATTGCCTTGTAATATGCCACGAGAGAGTCGGGAGACCAATGCTCCGCCTTGAACAATGGCAGGATATCCTTGAATCCGAACTCCGACGGATGGCCGTAGTGCTCAACGTGGTACTTGTATTGGTAACTGCCTTCGAGATACATTTTCCGCGCCATCCAGTCGCCGCTGGCCTCTACGCACTGCGGCCCCCAGTGTGCCCATATTCCAAACTTGGCGTCGCGGAACCATTCCGGCGTCTCATGGTTGGCCAGCGACTCCCACGAGGGGCGGTAGTTGCCTTGTTCCATTTTCTCGTCTGTTTCTGCTACTTTCACTTTGTAGTCTTGTGAATGCGCGTCACTTAAGGCAGCGCAAAGGCATAGTGCCGCAATCAAATGTTTTTTCATCTGTTTCTTTCAGGTTGTTATTGTTAGTCGTTGCACTACGTCGGCAAAGGACGTACTGCTTTGTGCAAAGATACAACATTTCCCGCCAATGGCATAATGTGCGCTTATGTATTTGCCTTCAAGGCTTGGTTAGTCGCCCACTTTCCGCCCTCGTATGCTTTTGTTGGCAACAGTTGCCTGTTACACAAAACTTTGCCGCTGTAAGGTTTTGTGTTCTCGGCTTTATTTCATACCTTTGCAGATACAGTGTTTCATACAATAACAACAAGCCTATGACAGCAAATACGGCAAGGGAAGAATACATATCACTGTTGAAGTCGACCGGTCGCAGCGGCATCGACAGTGTGGTCGACTACCTCGACAAGGCAGGTTTTTTCAAGGCTCCGGCTTCGGTTAACCGCCATCTGAGCCATGACGGCGGCCTGCTCGAGCATTCGCTCAATGTCTATCGGACCGCCATGATGCTGCGAGAGCAGATGATTGCAATGCGTCCCGACATAGAAGGGCGGCTTCAGGTAGACAGCGTGGTTATATCTTCCTTGCTTCACGACATTTGCAAGGCAAACATTTACCACAAGACAACCAAATACCGCAAGGACGCCAACAACCGATGGGAAGCCTACGACGGCTACGACGTGGATTACACCCGCTTCCCCCTCGGCCATGGCGAGAAATCTGTTGTGATGCTGCTTCGCCTCGGCCTGGAGCTGTCGAATGACGAGATACTGGCCATACGTTGGCACATGTCTGCGTGGGACTTGTCTTTTCAGAGCTTCGAGTCGAAGAGCAACATCTCTGCCGCCAGCGACGTGCCACTTGTGGCCATACTCCAGGCGGCCGATGCGCTGGCTGCCCACATCCTCGAATGCTGAGCGTTGGTGCCTGCCGTCACTGCCGGCAGTAGCTTGCCATGTCGGTTTCGTCTGTCAGGGTGCAGGTGGGTGGCCCGCATGTTTTTTATTATCACAAAGTAATGGATAGGTTGGTATTGTCTACCGCGAGGCTGATGGTAAGGGAAATGTCGCCATCCGACCTTCTGCCATTGGCGGCTATTTTGCAAGACGACGGCGTGATGTATGCTTATGGCGGAGCATTCAGTGCGGCCGAGACAGAGGCGTGGCTTGACAAACAGTTGCGTCGTTATGCCGAACTTGGTTTCGGTCTGTGGGCCGTGTGCCTGAATGATACAGGCGAGATGATAGGGCAGTGCGGCATAACGATGCAAGAATACAATGATTTGACTGTGCCGGAGATAGGCTATCTGTTTGCCCGTCGGCACTGGCACAATGGATATGCCGCCGAGGCTGCCATGGCTTGCCGTTGTTATGGCATGGCCAACTTGCATTTCAACAGGCTATATTCAATAATAAGAATAACCAATGTGGCTTCGCAAAAAGTGGCATTCCGTATAGGCATGCGCCCCGAAGGCACAATAGTCAGGCACTACCGTGGGCAGTATATGCGCCACATCGTATTTTCTGCCGGCATAGACTGATACCTATTCGCATGGCTCCACGAGCCATGTTTTCCATGCAGAGCGGCGTTCTCCGGCCTTTTCTCGCATGCCGGCATTCACCGCCCGTCTTCAATCGCCCGTTATCTCCCCAAGCTATCGCTTCCTTTTCCTCACATGTCCTGCCTGCCGTAATGTCCCGGGGCATGGCTGGCTGCCCCAAGGCAAGTTGGCAGCCAATCAGCAGGCAAGATGGTGTGAAACGTTTGGCGAGCATGATGTTGTTGCGGAAAAGGCAATTCGGCGCCCGATGGGCGACAGTGAGTGAATCGTAAGACAATGCCCATGCTACGCCAGCGGTAGCTCCCCGGTGACCCAACCAACATCGTCTGCTGTATTCTTTTTGCCACATCATTATTGTAATAGAACCAACTGCTGCGGCTTAGTTGGCCCTATCCGTTCTGTCTTTGGTTTAAGTTTCCAATCGCATATCACCAGCGGTAAATCCACTGCGTTACTGTTGCTTTTGTTTATCTACATCCCGTTTTATCATGGTGTTTGTGCGCTTTGTGTCAGGACTTTACGCTGCAGGTGGCTTTAATGGTGTTTTGCAATTCGTCATATTGGTGCCACAATTAGCCCAAACCACCGCATTCCGGCAAAAAGGACAATGTGTGGGAATGTGAGTCGCATTGTTTCATATATATATATCTAATTTTGCATAAAACGAAAGGGTGACGACAGTTGGCTCGGATTGCTCAAGCAGCATGTTCTTGAGCCCGAAGGCATAGCCCGGCAGCAAGCCTCACGGTGGCCCTTGCCTCAGTCCGGCCTGCATATTTCGAGCCGGATGGCAGTTGGTTGATGCAGGGCATGCATGGTGCATTCTGGCACTCAATGTTGCCGGGCTATTCGTCATGGTCGTTTTAAAGTATATAACAGTTTAGAATAATTGATGGAATGGCATCAGTAAAGGTGAAGTTCAGGCCTTCAACAGTGGAAGGTGGAATGGGGAGTGTTTACTTTCAGGTAATTCAAAATAGGGTAGTCAGGCAGATAGGCACAGGCTACAGGCTTTACAGCAATGAGTGGGATGATGGTTCGTCGATGCCGGCAGAGCTTGGCGAGGGCGAAGCCCGTGCTGACGAGGTGCATGGCATAGGCGAGGACATTAGGCGCGAGAAGGCTTTGCTCGACAACGTAGTGGCCTCGCTCGACAGCCATGGCCCTTACACGGCCGACATGGTTGTGCACTCATATCACAGGCAGGATGCAAGCCTGTCGTTCTCTGTGTTTATGAACGGCGTCATTGCCAAGTTGCGCAAGCAGGGGCGGATGCGCACAGCCGAGACCTACGATTCGGCCCTGCGTAGCTTTATGGAGTTCAGAAACCAGGTTGATGTCACGTTGGATGCCATGAACTCCAACCTCATCGTACATTATGAGGCCTACCTGAAGAAGAGGGGGTTGAAGAAGAACACCATCTCTTTTTACATGCGCATACTGCGGGCCACCTACAACAGGGCCGTCGACAGCGGGCTCACCTCGCAGGCCAACCCGTTTGACAACGTGTACACAGGGGTTGACAAGACCGTGAAGCATGCCCTGCCTTTCGGCCTTGTGAAGCGCATGAAGGATATCGACTTGACGTCGGACTCGTCGCTTGAGTTTGCCCGCGATATGTTCTTGTTCAGTTTCTACACCCGCGGCATGTCGTTTTTAGACATGGCTTATCTCGACCGCGACAGCATCCAGAACGGCGTGCTGTCATACCGCCGGCGCAAGACCGGCCAGACGCTTTACATAAAGTGGGAGCCCTGCATGCAGGACATTGTCGACAAGTATCCCGGCGCTGAAAACGGAAGGTTGCTGCCGATAATAAAGCGTAGCAACAATGAGCGCCGTCAGTATGAGAGCGCGCTCCATTTGGTAAACCACAAGCTTAAGGAGGTTGGAGCCATGATTGGGGTTACTTCGGGGCTCACCATGTATGTGGCCCGCCATTCGTGGGCCTGCGCGGCCAACAGCCAGGACATACCGCTGGGCGTGATCAGCGAGGGGATGGGGCATGACTCCGAGAACACCACACGCCTTTACCTTGCCTCGCTCGACAATTCGGTTGTCGATACGGCCAACGGCATGATACTTCACAAGCTCTGATGGCTGCCGGCCCGGGCTGCCGGTAAAGGTTGCAATGGCCTGCTGGCGGGCATTGCGCTTACTTCCGGCAGGCATGGGCAAGCCAACCGGGCGTGGAAGGCCCGCGACACTGCCCGTTTTCCGTATCAAAATCAAGCCTTGTTTCGGTGTGCGACGGCCGTCACGCCACGAAACAAGGCTTGATTTTATTATTTCTGCCATTGCCGCAGGCCAGTTGAATGCCACTGTCGGGCTGTGTGTTGGGCATCGTTCATACCGTATATTCCGCAGTACGGTGGCTTGGCCTGCGTCTGCCGGCATCATCGAGGCGCTATGTCGGCGTTGCCGGTGCAGCCTTGCGGCCATCGCCATAAGGCCGTTGCGCCTCATTTGGCTCGCCATTCGGTCGCCGGTGTCTGTTGCTGCCGCAAGCATCAGTCTTGCTTGGCGTGGCCCAGGCCATGCCGTGCGGCTAAAGCCTCCCGCTCTTAGGGAGTGGCGGCCTTGGCGGCCTTGGGGCGCTGCAGCCCTTGTTCAGTCAATCACCCCGTAGTGCATCAGGGCGTTGCGTATGCCGTTGTCATCAACGTGCGAGGTCACGTAGTCGGCAGCCTGCTTCACATCGTCGCCCGCATTGCCCATGGCCACGCCCACGCCGGCCCGCCGCAGTATGGAAATATCGTTACCGCCGTCGCCGAAAGCCATCGTCTCGGCAATGTCGAGCCCAAGGTACTCGGCCATCTTTTCGAGCCCCTTGCCCTTGTCGGCCATGCTCGACGTTATGTCGCAGAAAGCCGGGTGCCACCGGCCGGAGACGCAGTTGGGCATCAGCTGCATGAGCCTCGCTTCCCGGTTGGCGTCGATGAACGGCGAAAACTGCAGTATGCGCTGGCCGTTGAGGGCGCTCAGGGGCAGCGAGGTGTCGATGTTGGTCACGTTGAGCTGATTGATGAACACATCGGTGAACACTTGTTTGGCATTCACCAGCACCACATCGCGCTCGCCGGCCACCAGGCAGGCGTAGTCGGAGGCAATGCTGTCGGCCAATATGGCGTCTATGTCCGACTGGGGCACAGGGTTGCAGTAAACCGTGGTTTCGCCCTTAATGCATAAGGCCCCGTTGGTGGTTATGTATCCGTCGATGAGGTCTTCAATCTGCCCGAGGTTGTTGATGAGCAGTTTCGGCCGCCCTGTTGATATGTATATTCCCACCCCGTTGTCCTTGGCACGGGCGAGGGCGTCGACGGTTGACGTGGGTATGGTGTGGGTATTGAAGCTCACAAGCGTACCGTCGATGTCTAAAAATATGCTGCGAATCACAGTTTTGAATGTTTATTGGTTGTTTTCTGTTGTTGATGTAATTTGAGTGTATGCGTCTCGCCGGCATGCCTGCATCACCGCATGCAGCCGTGGCTTTGTGGCGTCAGTAGGCGGGTGGTGGTGTGTCAGGGCCGTGCGCCCATGCTTTCGCCGCCCGGGCCACGGCCGCCTTGGGGCCTTGTCACATTGGGAAGAGCAGCGGCAGGGCGAACACCATCACTATGCCGATGATGATTTGCAGTGGCAGTCCCACCTTGATGTAGTCGCTGAAGGTATATTCACCGGCGTGCATTACAAGGGCGTTGGGCGGTGTCGAGAATGGCGAGGCAAAGCACATGCTTGCCCCCAGCGTCACGGCGAAGAGAAACGGATACGGGCTTACGCCGATTTCCGTGGCAGATGTCATGGCTATTGGGGCCATGAGCACCGCCGTTGCCGTGTTGCTGATGAACATTGTGAGCAGCGACGTGGTGAAGTATATGCCGGCCAGCAGCACCGTGGGGCCCATTGAGCCGAGCGACGACACCAGCGAGTGGGATATGAGGGCCGATGTGCCCGTCTTCTCGAGGGCCACCGACATGGGCATCATGGCCGCTATGAGCATGATGCTCTCCCAGTTGATGGTCTTGTAGGCCGCCTCGACGTTGCGGAAGCACCCCGTTATGACCATAAGCAGCGCCGCTGCCATGACAGCCGTCACCGGCGCGATGGGAATGAACTCGAACACCATGGCCGCTATCATCAGCAGCATTATTATGGCGGCCACCGGCGCCTTGTAGTCGAGAGTAACCTGCGAGGCCTGCTTCTCAGGCTGCCCGAGCACCACCCAGTCGGTCTCGTCGTCGTCGAGCTGTGCGATGTTGCTCCACTTGCCCTGCACGAGCAGCACGTCGCCCGACTGCAGTTTCACCTGCGGCAGGTCGTTCATTATGTAGTCATTGTTGCGCTTTATGCCAAGCACATTGATGCTGTAGCGCTCGCGGAAGCCCGATTTGCGCAGTGGCATCCCAATGATTCGTGCAGTAGGCATGAGCACAATCTCGGATATGCCGATGTCGTAGAAGTCGATGCTGTTGTTGTCCAGTTCTTCCATTCGGTTCTCGCTGGCAAATTGCGACATCTTGGCCGTGTCGCCCGTCAGGTATATTATGTCGCCGGCAGTCAGTATGCTCTCCGGCGAAGCAAGGCTTTGCGTGACGTTGCGTATCAGTCCGCTCCGGTCAGAGCTTTCGTTGCGAATCTCGAGAATCGACAGTCCGTAGCGTCCGGGCAGGTCAAGCTCGGCCACGCTTTTGCCGGCTATTGCCGAGTGTTGCTTTATTCTGTAGCGCCTCAGGGCGTTGCTCAGGTTGTATTCGCTTACCAAGTCGTCGAGAGTCTTGCCCCTGCCGGAGTTGTGCTTGCCGCTGCCTTTCTTCTTGTATAGGAACTTCTTGCTGAGCGGCAGCATCACCACGATGCCCGTTACTATGCAGATTACGCCCACGGGGAAGAACGAGAAGAACCCCAGGGGCTCATAGCCTGCCGCCGTGAGCGCATCCTGTATGACGAGGTTGGGCGGGGTACCGATGAGCGTGAGCATGCCTCCCATGCTGCTTGCAAACGCCAGTGGCATGAGCAGGCGTGCGGGTTGCGTGCCGCTTTGCACCGCCATGCTCACCACTATGGGCATCATCAGCGCCACTGTGCCGGTGTTGCTTACGAAGGCGCCTATGGCCGAGGTCACTATGACCACCAGTAGAAACATCCGTGTGTCGCTGCCGGCGGCCAGTTTCATTATCTTCTGGCTCACGGCCTTGGCCAGGCCGGTCTGCAAGATGGCTCCGCCAACCACAAACAGGCCCACCATCATGATGATGACCGTCGACGAGAAGCCGGCAAGGGCTTCCTCGGGGGTGAGTATTCCGAGCAGGATTAGTGCTGTGAGGGCGCAAAGGGCCACTATGTCGGCGCGTATCTTGCCTATGATGAACATCACGACAGTAAGCGCAAGGATGATGAGTGTTGCTGTCATTTGCTATTCGTTGTTTTCTGCTTGTTTGTTAAGTTGCTGTTGGTATGGGCATAATGCTTGTTTCTGTTAGCATGGTCGAGAGTGTGGCCCGTGCCTTGGTGTTTCAGTCTGCAGCGCCAGTGGCCGCGTTGGGGCCCGTGATGGCGTGTCTGGCTGTGGGCCTTGCGTCGGCTCCGGCTTGCTTGTGCCTTGGCGCCTTTGTGGCTTCCGCCCGGCATGGCCGGTGTTGCCGCGCTCGGAAAACAATGTGTGGGGGGCGGCATCTACGGCTTTTTGATTTGTCTGCCCGTTTGTCTTGTGTCTTGATGCCGCCACGCGGTCTTGTCGTTGCCCGCGTGTCGGTGCGGGCTTTGTGGCCCTTCGGGGCGTGAGGCCTGCTGGCCTTGTGTTATCCTTTCAGGCCGTGCCTGTGCGGTATTGTGTAGTTTTGGTGTTGCTGTATGCGCAAATGGCTATATCGTCCCGCCGTGCCTGCCACCGTGAGGGGGATTCCCGGCCATGGCCTTTTGTTAGTCCGAAGCGGCCATGGCACCAGTGTGCCATGGCCTTTCGGTATTGTCGTCTTGCTGTTTCGCAGTTTGCAAGATAGTGGTTTGCTGTCTGTTCCGCGCGCCATTGTGTGGTGCGCCATGGCTTTTGGGCATGTGTCGGGCCATGCAGCCCGCCCGTCGGCCGTGTTCCGCCATGCCTTGCCCGTAGCCGTTTCGGCGCGGGCGGTTGCGTCATAGCTTGGCGTTGCCTTGTGTGGCGAGCAGTTTGTTGACCGTTTCGGTAAGGAACGGCTTCAGGTTTTCGTATGGAATGGTGAACGAGATGCTCCCCACGGCATACGGCGCTATTTCGTACGGCTGGTAGATGAAGGCCATGCCTTTTTCCGTCAGGTACGGCGGGGTCTCAGGCAGCGGCAGGTAGTTGACGTCGTTGTTGATGAACAGCACCTCAGCCAGTTGCTTGTCGTCGTTCACCTTCTGCCCCGTCGACTCAACATACTGCTTCAGTCCCATTTTGAGCAGTTTCCTGAAGTCCTCGGTGTTGGTGTTGCGCAGCATCTCATATCCGAAGCGCCGTCCGTCGGACTTGCGGAAAGTGATGCCGCTCATCGAGTGGCTTCCATGCGCCCCGCCGAGGAACTGCTCGTTGAAGTCGGTGTAAGTCACATACGTGTCGGTCTCGGCGGCCACCTTTATCTCCTGCTTGTAGTACAGCGGAGCGGCTGCCGAGCCCTGCATGTCCTTGGCCAGCTCGTTGAGTCGTGTTGTCTGTCCGTTGCCGTAGTAGGCCATTATGGAGTCGCTGCTGGTCAGCGGGCCGGTGTAAGTGCCGCCCAGTTGCTCGCTGATATACTCGCATACGGCGTTGGTAAGTGTTGCGTTGCCGCTTTTGGGATAGTCGGCCAGAAGCGTCACGTCAGATGCATGGCTTTTGTTTTCGTATTTTGCCGGTTCGGTTGTGAATCCCTTTTGTGTTGCCTGTGTGTTTCCGCATGCGGCGGCCATGGCCGATGCAAAGACTATGCTGATAAAGTTAGTTCTCATTGTAAGTATGGGTTTTATTGTTAAAAGGCAGCCCGCGCTTGCTGGCCGGGCTGCCTTTGATATGGTGTTCTTTAATGCTCAGGCGTGCCGATTAGCCCTTGATGGCGGCTACGCCCGGAAGCACCTTGCCCTCGATGGCCTCGAGCAGTGCTCCTCCGCCAGTAGAGATGTACGACACCTTGTCGGCCATGCCGAACTTGTTGATGCAGGCCACAGAGTCGCCGCCACCGATGAGCGAGAACGCTCCGTTGGCCGTTGCCTCTGCAATGGCGTCGGCAATGGCCTTCGAGCCGCCGATGAAGTTGTCGAACTCAAACACACCGGCAGGGCCGTTCCACAGTATTGTCTTGGCGTCCTTGATGGCGTCGGCGAATGCCTTGCGCGTCTCGGGGCCGGCATCGAGGCCTTCCCATCCGTCGGGAATGTTGTCGGAGGGGCAAACCTGGGTGTTGGCATCGTTGGAGAATGCGTCGGCAGCTATGCAGTCGGTGCCCAGCACGAGGTTCACTCCGTTCTCCTTGGCTTTCTTCATCACGTCGAGGGCCACGTCGAGCTTGTCGTCTTCGCAGATGGAGTTGCCAATCTTGCCGCCCTGTGCCTTGGCGAAGGTGTATGTCATGCCGCCGCAGAGGATGAGGTTGTCAACCTTTCCGAGCAGGTTCTCGATGATTCCGATTTTTGTCGACACCTTTGAGCCGCCCATGATTGCGGTGAACGGGCGCTTGATGTTGCTCAGCACGTTGTCTACGGCCTTCACCTCCTTCTCCATCAGGTAGCCCAGCATCTTGTGGTCTGCGTCGAAGTAGTCGGCTATTACGGCTGTCGAGGCGTGGCGGCGGTGTGCGGTGCCGAATGCGTCCATCACGTAGCAGTCGGCATACGAGGCCAGTTTCTTGGCGAAAGCCTTCTGGCGCTCCTTCATCTCTTTCTTTGCCTCGTCGTATTTCGGGTCTTCCTTGTCGATGCCCACGGGCTTGCCTTCCTCCTCGGGGTAGAAGCGGAGGTTCTCGAGCAGCAGTGCCTCGCCCGGCTTCAGGGCGGCCACCTCGGCGTCGGCGTTGGCGCAGTCGGGTGCAAACTTGACTTCGACGCCCAGGGCTGCCGAAACATTCTTGACAATCTGCGAGAGAGAAAGCTCTTTCTTCACCTTGCCTTTGGGCTTGCCCATGTGGCTCATCATGATGAGCGCGCCGCCGTCGGCCAGCACCTTCTTCAGTGTGGGGAGCGCGCCGCGTATGCGAGTCTCGTCCGTTACGTTACCATTCTCGTCCAGTGGCACGTTGAAGTCCACGCGGACAATTGCCTTCTTGCCGGCAAAGTTGAACTGATCGATATTCATAGCTGTATTTTAATTTGATTGAACTTCTTGTTTTTGCGAACGCAAAGTTAGCGATTATAATTAACATTTGGGCCATGCCGGTCGAGTTTTTATATATTTTTTACGGCATTTACATTCAAATGCAACTTCCGCTTTGCAAAAATGGCGTGCCG
>ULUU01037415.1_pt1 | contig 25263 bp, 13 predicted proteins | sample 1958871 | NCBI WGS metagenome assembly ULUU01 (sample SAMEA4835770, study PRJEB28245) | human gut metagenome | biome: gut microbiome; material: fecal sample | place: Denmark | collected 2008 | reverse complement strand
CCTGCCGGCAGGCTGACACGGGTCAGACCGGAGCACTTGTTAAAGGCGTTGCGACCGATGGTAGTCACAGACTTAGGTACCGTTACACTCAGCAGGGATGAACACCCATTAAATGCATAGTCCGGAATAATCGTCAAGGTATCCGGCAGCTTCAGATTCACCAGCTTATTGCAGCTATCAAACGCATAACTGCCGATTGTAACCAGTCCTTTGCCCAGATCTATATCAACCAGCTGACTGCATGCATAAAATGCATACTCCCCGATGGATGTAACCGTATCCGGCATTGCCACACCGGTCAGCTCCGTATGTCTGTAAAAAGCTCTGGCACCGATGGCACTGATGGGCTTACCATCAATGGTTTCCGGCAAAATCAACACTGCGTCTGTGCCGGTATAACCGGTAATGGTAACTGTATCGTCCTCGTTCACAGTATAGGTATACTGCTCAGCGGTGAGGGTTTCTGCGGTGATATGCATCACCGCAGTTTTTACAAGGTTGGTACACTCAGGGTTCATCTGTGCGCCCACAATACTCAGCGCAACAGCCATTGCCATAGAGCGTCTGATATACTTATTCATTGTTTCCTCCTGCATTCTTGAGAAAATCCGCAAACGTAAGCTCCGGATCTACCAGCTTTTCCGCACAGTAATTGAGAATCAGAATGGCATCCGTCAGCGTGATGGAACCATCTTCGTTTACGTCTCCACGACTCCGCTGTGCTTCGTCCAGGGTTGTGGTTCCCACTGCACGGGCTGCACACTCATCCAGGAGCATAACGGCATCATTGACGGTAATTTCCCCATCCCCGTTTACATCCCCGATGGTTACGGTGGGAAGGCTTCCGCTCAGATAAACAGCAACCAGCTCCTCGTTGTCGGATTCATCATACTCCGCTTCATCCGCAGTCAGCTTGACCATCACATACCGGTTGTCCTCAGAGATGATGGAATCGTCCACATCCACTGTGTATACGGTGCTCTGACCAGGCTGCAGTTCCTCCACGATCAGGGAAAGAACCGGATCCTGGGATTCATCATAGTGATACAGATCCAGAATACCGCCGGTGGGAATCTGACTTTCATTGGTCACACAAATCTGCAGCTTTGTGCCCTGTGCGGTAATCAGCTGATCGGTTGTCAAGGAAAGCTCCGTGTAGCCGATGCTGAACGCTGCTGCATTGTCTGCTTCGTTCACATCCGTTGTATCCGGAACGGATACAATCACCTGATACTCCGTGGTGCTCATGTCCTCCGGAACCTGGAAGGAAGCGGCGAGTACCTGTGCCGTACCGGACAGGAGTGTGGTTTCCACATCCTGTGTGCTGATCAGAGTGCCATCCTTGGTATATACCCCGATGGTCACGCTGTTGACTGTGCTGTTCCCATGATTGGTGACAGTCACATCCAGAGGCAGCTGACTGCCGGGCTGGATCTGCGTAAAGTCGTAGTCCACCTTGTCAACGGAAAGGTCGCTGAAGGTGCTGCGGAGCAGTGCGCACAATGTGCTTTCTACCTGCACATCATCCTCTGTAATGGTAACGTTCTGCTGGAGCATAGTCATCAGCAGCTGATCGCCGCAAACTGCAGCCCCTGCGCCGTTGATATAACCCTCTGTATCAGTCAGCTGAACCGGTGCGCCCCATGCCTGCTGTGCCGCATCGTAACGGATCAGGAACAGATCACTGCCGTCCTTGCCGGCGCTGGTGTATACGACTCCGTCCGGCAGCAGGGTGTATGCGTCGGTCAGACCGCTGATGCCCTGTGCAAAGAGCTGTGCAATTTCCTTGCCGTCCGCCGTGCAGCTGAGGTTGTAGGTATCGTACCAGATCAGCAGCGGAGAGTCAGACCATGCAGGCTGTGCAAAGACAGGTGCGGATACACAGCCGGTCACTACCTGCTGCTGTGTGCCGTCTGCTGCAATCAGAGTCAAGGTACGGTCATCCGCAGTGGTCAAAACATTATCCCCGTCGGTGATGCATGCAACGGACACGCCGCTTTCCAGCTTGCCAATCTGCAATCCGGTCACTGCCGTCAGGTCAGAAGCCAGTGCAGCCGGTTCACTCCAGGTGCCCTCTGTGCAGATGCTGTAGAAAATGGTGTTTGCACCCTCTGTGCCGAAATAATCGCCCTTTGCGTTGGATACCCAGGCTGCATACACCAGTCCGCCGTCTTCAAAGACAGTGGGAATGGAATTGCAGCTGTTTTCCGGAACAGTCATGGTGGTTACAGCCCCGAAGCTCTGCTGCTCAGCGTCAAAGACTGCGCAGGTTACCCCCAGGGATGCTGCATAGGCGTCCACTGTCAGCTCGCTGTCCGCACCGAATGCCTGGTTTGCTTCCTGGTAAGCCAGGTAAATGCCGTCTGCATTGCCGAACAGAGCGGGCTGATAATCGCCGGTCTCGTTTTCATCCACCGGCTTCGGATCACTCCAGGTACCGGTTTCAGCGGTGTATACAGCATACATCAGTCTGGATGCGTCGTATATGCTCCGTGCCGGATCCTTTTCCAGATATACCAGCACATAGTTGGTGCCATCGGTTGCAAGCTGCGGATCCGCCCCGTTGTTGGCATTGGTCAGCAGAGTCTGCACCTTGTCCGGCTCCAGCTTGCTGCCTCCCAGCCACTTGGAAACCTCCTGGGTCTCCTCGCTTACGCTGTAGGCTGCGGTGTCATACAGGGGTGCCAGATAGCTGGGTGCTGCATCCTGTTCGGAGTTTGCAAGCTCCGGATTGGTGTACAGATGCCATGTCTGGCTCGCCCAGGCTTTCTTATACTCAAAGGGTCCCACATATGCCCGGAAGCCCAACTCGCCGGTGAGATCCAGGGTATTGATCCGGGGACCGGAATCATCGGAGGTATCGTACAGCTGCATATCCAGATCCAGCTCTGCGCCGCCGTACACGCCAATGGCTGCAATGCTGGAGAAGCCTACACCGCCGAATACTTCCACCCCGAAGGTGCCCTGTGCGGTGACCTTGGCATCCAGCTGCCATGCATGATCGAAGTCGTAGGTGAATTTAATGGTGGTGCCTGCTACGATTTTACCGGTCAGGCCAAGCTCTGCGGTTACTGGAATTACCCATACCACAGTCTGATAATCAAAGTTTACGCCGGCTTCAATGCCGATATAGAGGTAGCCGTTCAGGATCGCCTTCCCGCTCTCGGAGAAGTCACCCTCCACATAGCCGCCGCCAAGCACCTTGACCTCAGCCTTGCCCAGGCTGATCTTTCCGGTGTTGATGGACTTATCGTGCAGCAGATCCGAAGGAGAACGCTTTAAATTGGTCTTCAGCTTTTCAAAATCCTCTACGAATTTATCCAATGCTGCCTTGTCTTCCTTATCCGTTGACACAATCGGAAGATCCACATTGATACCGATCCGGATCTTATTTTCATCCATGCAGATATTCAGATGCTCCAGGATGGGAGGATACGGGATCTTCACGGAAGAACCGCCGAAGAAGGGGATGGAATCGCTGATGCCAAAGGTAAATGCATCGCCGGAGAACTCAAAGCTGGGCTCTACCACGGTGGGATCCGGCAGAATGGTCAGATTGATCTTGCTGTCGTAGTATGCGCCATTGGGCTGGTATACCCGGACAGTCAGCGTCTCTCCATCTCCCATTTCCTCGAAATCCTTGACATTCAAGCCGGTAAAGCTAAACTTGCTGCCGCTGGGCTTCACTTCCTGAATGATCTTACCGTTCTGGAGCAGCTGGCAGCTTTCGGCGTCCTTTGCAGCCACAGCGCACTCAATGGCAAAATCCAGAACCTTGTTGCCCATATTCAGGCGCTTATAGCCGGTCAGCAGGTTCCAGGAACCAGCCTTTTTATACATTGCTTTGGTCAGGGCATAATCACTGCTGGATTCTCCGTTGAGCATCACAGTATCCGTGCCCCGGTACTTCAGATAATAATCACTGTCTTCATGGGTCTTATAGGTATCGGCGGAAACCCGGATGCCCACTGTTTCAGAGCCGCCTGCCGGCCGATCGAATCTGACCCGTCCCAAGGAATCCGCAGAAAAGGTCTTGGTGGTCTTGTCCGGATAGGTTACTTCAATCGTTGCACTGGGTACCCAGTTTCCTGCTGCATTGACCACTGCGATCACATATTCCTTGGACAAGTCCACATCCTTGTCCACACGGACATTGGAGGTAATGCCGTCATAGTCGCCGTCTTCCAACAGCTTGATACTGTCCACCCAGCGCAGGGATACAGGGAAATTGCTGTCGGAAAGAGAACGGATGGTGGCATCCACCAGGCGCACCGTAGAACGAGCAAACAATGTACCCGGTACGATATTACGGATTGAGTACACAACGCTGAGGGTGTAACCCGGGCGCAGCTCCTCAATGGATTCCGTCAGATCGATCAGTTCCATTTCGCCCTGCGGAGAAATGATCCGAGCCTGTAAAGGCTTGCCCTCCAGGGTGTACTTTTCATGCTCCATGATCTGTGCAACAATGGTACCCACGGAAGCACCCACGTTGTATACGGAGCTGTCCGTGTTGTTCTTCATCTGCACATCGAAATAGGTCTTGTTGTTTCTGGAAGCTCTGGGCACATTGATGGTGATCCCTACAGCGGTTTCGCCATAAACCTTGATCGCTTCCTCGCTGACAAATGTAGTCTCGATCTTCTCGTTGAACTGATCCAGGGTGCCGCTGAAATCTGCGGACAGGTAATACTCACCCTTGTGATCGCCCCGGAGAATCCAGGACAGCGTCTTCTGGCTCTTGCCGGGAATGCTGGGGATGTTCACAATGCGGCTGTCGCAGCTTGCGGCAGACTCCATCAGCGTCAGCCCCTTGGGCACATTCAGGCTCACGGTGCTGTCGGAAATATTGAACTGCTCATCTGCGTTGTTGATGATATGCAGCTGCACATCGAAGAATTCCTTCAGATAGCTTACATTCACCGGCACACTCAGCATTGCAACGGTGCTGACCTCTCCGGTCTTCTCATTATACCGTACAAACACCGGTTCGTAATGGACACTGGTGTCTCCCTTGGTGGTATGGGAGGAAATGATGGTTTTGGTCCGGTTGTTTACGTAGAGCGCCATGGACTGGGTCTTCTTGCCGCTGTCCGTGGTGATCTCATAGGTCAGATCCACATTGATCTGTACGATCTGCTGGTTTTCCGGCTGGGTAATATCGATGCCTGCGGCAATGATCTCATCCAGGGTCATACGCTTGATCTCAAACTCCGCAGAAACGATGTACTGCTCCACCACTGCAAAGGAGAAGGCATTCTCCTCTCCGGCAGTCACGACGCAGTTCTTCACCTGGGGCAGATAGCCGTCCCCGTATACGCCGATATCGTGGGCGCCGGCAGGTGCCTGGAAGGTCACGATGCCCCGGCTGTCTGCCACATACTTGGTCTGGGCATCGGTGCCGAAGTCCATGTATACGCCAATGTTGGAAGCTGCCTTGCCGTCAGTGGTCTTGACCTGAACGGTGACAGTCCCCAGCAGCTGACGCTCCACTACCTGAACGGAACGGGTCAGAACGCTGACCAGTCCGAACTCATTGGTACAGGTCAGTTTCACCTGGTACACGCCGGTTTCCTGGTAAGTATGCTCAAACTTTGCAGTTTCCGGAGAAGTCGCCTTTTCCACTGCGCCGTCCCCGTATTCGATCACCAGAGCGTTGAGCAGTCCCTGATCCTTACTGCCGCTGGCGTCAAACACATATGCAACGCCCTGCTCCATAGCAGTGTCACAGTTCAGTGCCGGAACCGGCTTGGTATGTACGGATACAGAACCGCTGACACGGGAGGAGGTGTTCCCGTTGTAGTTGACGGAAACAATTTTATATGTATAGGTTCCGGCAGTGCGCAGATCCTCATCGGCAAATGCATAGCTGCCGTCTCCGTTCTTTTCCACTGCACGGGTTGCGATCAGATCATAGCTGCCGGAGCCGATCTTCCGGAAGATCCGATAGCCGCTGGTCTGCTCGGATTCATTCGCCGTCCACTTGACGGTATTGGCAGTTTCCGTCTGCTCCACAGTCACTTTGGTCACCGCAGTCACTGCATTGTTGACCTTGTATGCGGAATATGCATACTCGCTCACATTGCCGCTCCGGTCCGTGGCCTGGGCACGGATATAAATGGTGGTACCATCCACCATCAGCAGGTTGGGGATCTCCACCGTTGCAAACAGATAGTAGTCCGTCAGATCTGTGAAGCTCTTGAGGGTCTGATAGGTTTCTGCGTCCGGATCTGTCTTATACTCCACTGTCAGACTGGACAGCAGCAGGTTGTCCGATGCCAGAATGCCGATGGAATGGTCATTCAGGCTCAGTTCACTGCCGGTTTCCGGGCTGATGCTCTGGATCTCCGGCGCGGTGGTATCCTCCTGCAGGGTTGCAGTTACCACATTGGAGGGTTCACTTTCGTTGCCGGCAATGTCCACCGCAGTCACCTGATACCGGTACTGCACATCCGTGGTCACCTGCCGGTCAAAATGATTCAGATACCGGATTCTGTCGTAGAGCAGCCGGAATTCTCCGTCCTCCCCGTCTGCCCGGTACAGCCGGTAGTAATTCACATCTGTATCTGCTTCTTCCCACAGCAGCTCGATGCAGGAATCGTTCTCCACTGCCCGCAGAGTATCCATAGCGGCAGGGGCAGTCCGATCCACCATATACTCATATACAGCAGCATTCTCTACCGTACCCTTGTTCCCTGCCAGATCCTCTGCGTAGGCACGCACATAGAGCGTCCCCTCCGGATAGCCGGTCACATCCAGGGTGTAGGATGCATTGAAGTAATTTTTCGTGGGTTCGGGATTTTCAATGACAGCAATCTGCTTCCAGGTCTTCTGATCCGTGGAAGCCTCCACCGTTACGGACGCTACAGAGAAGTCATCCTTTGCGTTTACCTGCAGCGGAATGGACTTTGCAAAATAGCTGGGGGTCGGATAGATCGAAGCGATCACCGGCGCTGTGGTGTCCTCCGGGGTGGTGAAGATCAGAGGCTCGGAGAATTCGCCCTGGTTGCCGTATGTATCCACTGCGGCAACCACTACGGTATAGCTCTCTCCGGGCTTGAGTCCGCTCAGGTTAATGCCCAGGGTGCGGTAGATATTCTCCGTTTTGTAACCGCTGCTTCCCGTCACACCGTATCTGACCACAAAGTGGTGCAGATCCTGGTCGGGCACATCCTCCCAGGCAACGGTAGCTGTGGTTGCGCCGGATGCCTTCAGATTTACGCCGGTCACCTGCTCCGGTCCCTTGTTGTCAATGGCGTAAATATTGATGTTGGCGCCGCTGCTTTCATTGCCGGCGTAGTCATAGGCAACTGCCTTGATCTGTACGGAAGCCTCATCATAGGCGCTTGTGTCAAACCGATAGCTTACGCTGTCCCCGTTGGCGGTAAACAGTTCCTTCCAGGTCTCGCCCTCATCGTCGGACAGGAAGCAGGTAATCTTCGCTACGCCGATGTTGTCCTGTGCCTTGACATTCAGCGTCACCACCGAGTAAAGCACGGTACCGCTGCCCGGCAGGAACAGGGTGATCTCCGGCATGGTCTGATCCACATGCGCAGATCCGCTGACCTCCGCAGAGAAGGTTCCCTCCATGCCGTACTTGTCAACGGCTGCAATGATATAGAAGTATTCCAGACCGGTTTCCACGTCCTTGTCCACATACTTCAGCGTGGAACGTCCTTCCACATAAGCAAGCTCGCTGTAGTTGCTGGTGGCAGTCCGGCGATAGATCCGATAGCCCACAACCTTCAGCTCCGCTGCAATGCCCCAGGTCAGCTCGTTCTGCTCATCCCCGGGAATGACGGTAAAGCCGAACACCTCCCCCGGCGGTGTGTTATCCACCTGTGCAGTGGTCTCCGCAGAAACTTCAGCACCGTCCACATCCGTCAGAGTCAGTCCCAGCGTATACGTGCCGGTTTTCAGCTCGGACAGCTGCCATCTGACCTGTAGCTCAGAAAAGCTCTGGTCCTCTCCTTCGCTGATGACGGTACGGTTGCCCTCCTCATCCGTGCAGTACAGGGTGTAGGTCTTTGCCCGTACCCCATGCTCCATCAGACAGGTCACAAGGGTGGATGCTCCGCCCACCGCATTTTTTCCGTCCGGCAGACTGATGGACTGGATCACCGGTGCAGTGGGAGTCACTGTAATGGTGCGGGAAGGGGCGGACAGATAGTCCGTGCCGTATGCCTGCACGCTATACAGATAGCTCTTGCCGGTTTCCAGATCCTTATCATCAAAGAACAGATCCTCTGTACGGCCGATCTCCTCTCCGTCCCGGCTGATGATATAGCCGGTCACCTTGTCCCCGTCAAAGGGCATACTCCAGCTCAACTGCAGGGACTTGGAGTTCAGCTCCGAAGCCCGCAGATAAACCGGCTTGGTTTCCATATCCACGGTCACGCCGCCGGTGGTAGCCTGGTATGCATACTCCTGGTAAGCGCTGTTGAAGAAATCTGCACCCACTACGGAAACGCCGTAATCCCCGTAAGCCTCCGGCGGAAGTGTAACCGTAATGGTCGCCAGGGTACCCCGGTATGCGGGAGAGCCGCTGTACATGCCGTACAGCTTCAGTGTGCTGCCGTCCAGCTTATACTGCACATCTCCGTTGCAGGACACCTCCTCCACGGTCAGTGCATTGTCCAGAGACAGCCGCATTTCGTAGGCGGCAACGTCCATTTCCCAGTCCGCCAGGCTGATCGCAAAGGTTGCCTTTTCCCCGGCGTATCCGGTTGTGGAGCTGATGTTCAGATCAACCTGCTCTGAAACATTCGCCTCCTCCGGCACATAGGCCTTTATCCCATTGATGGCATCCTTCACTGCCATCAGATCCCGCACGTCGATGACTGCATCGCCGTACACGTTCAATGCCGCATTGTCTGCTGTGACCGAAGCGGTTCCGGTCGTGCTGCCGATCGCTTCCAGGATCAGCGCACAATCCTTCTCGTCAACCTTCTTGTCTCCGTTGACATCCGCCGAGCCGATGGTTACGGTGGATTCCAGATCCTCCGCAAAGACCGCCAGGCTGTCGAATGGAGCCGCCATGGTCAGCATGGTGGCTGCCAGCAGTGCAGACATGCTTCGTTTGAAGAACATGCTCATATTCTGCCTCATTTCCTTAAAATACTATAAAACTACATGCATTTTTAGCAACACTGCACAAAGTTTATAGACTTCATTTGTGCAAAGTTACTTTAATACGCTCATAGCTTTACATTTTGATTATACCACGCAATCATCGGTGCGTCAATGATGAAAGCATCCAGAATCTATATTTTTTTGCGCCTGCATATTTCCCATTTCAACAAAAAAACGGTACAGAAGTCTCTGTACCGTTTGATTTTGCGTATTTGATTAAGATGCCTTTCCAAGCTGGGATGCTTCAATCAAGTGTGCCAGATACCGTGCAATGGCTGTAATGTCCTCCATATCCACAGTGCCGTCCTTCACACAGTCCGCATTCAGCAGTCCCTGTGCAGTGACCGCCTTTGCATCCTTGTCCTGTGCCACATACCGGGACAGCAGCACAACATCTGCGATTTCCACAGTGCCATTGCAGTCCACATCTCCGTACAGGGTTTCATCCTCCTGCGCATCCGCAGGCGCCTTGCCCCATACATGCTCTCCATCCACGTACATGGTGATCAGATCGTATTCGGTCAGCGCCTCCGCCAGCGTCACACCCAGTTCATCACAGGTAGACAGACCGGAACGGCTGTAGTCATTGGTGGGATCCCAGATGAAGGTATACTCCTCATTCTGCACCTGTGCCATCAGGGCGAACTGGAACTGCATGGTTCCGTAGAATTCATATCCCGTCCAGGTCAGCTCAATGTAGCAGTCCCCCTTGTCGTTGTACTGCACCACATTGTAGGTGACTTCATGCTTGCCGTCCGTATTGGACTTCATTGCGTCATAGTCCATCCGGACAGTCAGATCGTCCAGAGTCTGTCCGTTCTTCAGAAGCTCTGCAATGCTGAAGTAGTAGCGCACCTTGGTTTCCTTCAGATAATGGGGCGGCAGGAAGCTGGAGTTATCGATCTCCACCAGTACCTGCGTTGCCATGTTGTCTTCCTGACCGATGGAAGCCTTCAGCTTGTATTCCACAATGTCCCCCTTCATGGAAGCCTCGGAGGGCGGGAAATTGGACTGGGGCTTCATATCCTCCGTGCCGCAGAAGTTATACAGACCGGCACATGCCCCAACGAATGCTGCGTTATAGTCCACAGCAACCTCATTATAAATGTAGTCCTTGGTAATATCACGGTGCCAGTCGCTGGCATCCGGCCCGCCTACCAGTGCGCCCCAGAGTACATGGGTCTGGGTCTGGGGATCGTCCATGTTCAGAGTCTTGGAACCGTGTGCAGCCCGGTGATGGGGATGGCTTGCTGCCGTAGGAGAATATCCTACAATGTAGGGGCGGTTCATGGGGTTCTTACCCATAATGTACTCCATCTGCCCCTCTGCCCAGTCCACAAAGGTGTTATCCCCGGTTTCCTTGGCGTAGACGCAGGCGCAAAGCTGTGCGGCAGCGTCATACCGGGCGGAGCCGTATTCGTTCAGCATGGAAAAGCCAGCCGGTGTCTTTGCCAGGAATGCACCATCCTCGGTGGGCAGATCCGCAATTTCCTCCGCCGTGATCTTGGTGTTCCAGATCTGATCGTCCAGACCAAAGTTCTTATGGGAGGTCACCGCAGGCACGCTTGCCGCCATGGTAACATTGTTCTGCTCTGCTTTGGCAGGTGCTGCCGCAGCATCCTGCTCGTTCATGCCGGACCAGTACTCCAGATTCCACCGGAAAATGTACCAGTCACGGGAGATGTTGGTGATGGGTGCCAGCTTTGCAAATACACCGCCCCATACCGTATCCCAGCAGTGCACCCAGATGTTCTGCCAGCAGTTGCCGGTGTCAGAGATGATCCGCTTCAGATAACCGGTGTAGGGATGAGCCCCCATGTCCCCGGTTATGGTTTCATCCACATGAATGATGTCGTCAATATAGTCCCACTCGCCGGTGCATTCATACAGCCACACAGCTGCCCACGCCAGTTCGTCGTAGTCATAGCTGGAGGTGTAGAAGCCCCCGTCATAGCCCAGACTGGTGACCTTCAAGCCCTCCGTCTCGGTATGGGTCTTGACTGCAAAGTCATACAGGGCGATTGCCTTTTGCAGGCTCTCGGCTGCATACTCCGGCTCCGTGTCCTTGAAGTTCAGGTAGTTGATGGCAAGGGAAGCCGCCGTGCCGGCACACATGTCGGAGGCAGGGGTTTCTGTTGTGGCAAAGTATGCAGGACGGGCAAAGTCCAGCAGATTTTCGTTTTGCAGCTCCGGTGCGATCCAGTAGTTGTGGTCGATATTGCCCTCGCCCACCTGGTAGCAGTATGCCACCACTTCACCGTTTTCGTCCAGATATGTGCTCTTCATGTAAAAATCGTTGAACCAGTGCAGGATGTCCTCCACATGCTCCTGCGTGCCGGTTTTCACATATGCGTCCCGGAATTCATAATAGCCCCAGCCTACGGTGGATGCGGCATAACTGCCGGGGAGACAAAATTTTACATGATCTCCTGCATCGTGCATGCCGCCGGAGCAGTCGATGAGTCCGTCCCCATCCGGATCCAGCAGATCCTTATGCTCGTCGATGAATTCCTGGGACAGGTTCGTGCCCTTGAAATCCTCTCCCATGGGCTTGAGAGGAATGGTAGCATCCTCTACATGGCAATCTCCCCGCCATTCCAGATTGCCTCCGGTGATGCCGGGGCCACACTTGTTCGCATCGTAAAAATACAGGGAATACTGCAAAGCCTTCGCAAAATTGATCTCTACGTCATCATAACTGAAACTGTCCGGATCCGGGAACACCCGTTCCTCCTCTGTGACCTCCGGCGGCTTCTCCCCTGCATCCGCAAAAACGGGCATTACAGTGGTGGCCGCCATAGCTGCCGCAGTGCAAAGACTGCATGCCGCAACGAGAACCTGCTTGCTGAGTTTGACCTTCATGCTGTTCTTTCCCTCCTGTTTTGTTGCATCAACCCTGCGTCATAGCCCGGATCCTCTGCATCGTTTCCAGGCACATCCGGCTGTTGTGATAGGGACACTTCCAAGGCCCAGCCATGTCAAACACCTGCATGGGCACGTTGTCAAACGCCACCTCCGCATGCCACTCGCCGCCCTCTCTGCGGTCGATCTGGTATGTACGGATGTACCGCCACAGCTGCTGGGCTGTCCGGAAAAATGCAGGATCACCACTGAGCTGGTACGCATTGAGAAATCCCACAACGCCCTCAGCTTCCACCCACCAGACACGCTTTTTGTTGATGTTTCCTGCCGCATATTCATCATTCAGCGCACCCTGCTCCAGGGCGCAGGACTGAATTTTTCCGGCGATCCGGACGGCAATCTCCGCAAACGCCGCTGTATATGTTTCATCCTCCAGCACGTCACAGGCACGGGTCAGAAGCCAGCTTGCCTCAATGTCGTGACCGTAGGAATAAACATCCCCGATTTCATTCCACTGTCCGTCAAAGAACACCCGCAGTGCGCACCGCTCCGGATCATAGATCCGGTTCCGGGTCAGATCCAGCAGCCACCGCAGCCGCTGTGCCACCTGCTCCCGCCGGGTCACCCGGTAAAGCTCCGTATAAGCTTCCACCAGATGCAGCACCGTGTTCATGGTCTTCACCGCAGACAATCCGTTTTCGGAAAGCGCCTCATTGTCCGCCGGCTGGCAGTCCCGGGTAAATGCCTCCCCGTAGCCGTAGGCATCCGGTGTTTTCTCCTCAATGGTGTCGAACAGCTTTTCTGCAAGCTCCAGGGCGGTCACATCCCCGCTCGCCCGGTAATAGGCGCACAGCCCATATATGCAGAACGCTTGATTGTATGTATGCTTAATGGTGTCACAGGGCTCCCCCTGTGCCGTGACTGACCAGAACATGCCCCCATATGCTTTGTCGTAGCAGCATGTCCGGAGAAACCGGTAGGCATGTGCTGCATGCTCCAGCAGAGCCGGATCCTGCAATGCAAGATAGGCGCTGGAGTATGCCCAGAGGATCCGGGCATGGAGGATCACACCCTTGGGGGCGTCCGGATACAGCTTCAGCGCCGCATCCATCCTGCCGTAAAATCCCCCTCTTGGGTCAGAAAGCTGATTCCAGAAGGGCAGAATATGCTCTGTCAGCTCCCGCCGGCAGTCCGCGGCCAGTGTCCTTCCCTGTTCGATCACTTCTTCATTCCGCAGCATAATTTATACTTCTTTCCACTGCCACAGGGGCAGGGCTCATTGGGACCGATCTTCTTCTTTGCCGGTGCATTGGAAAAGCTGCCGTCACCGGCACCTGCATTGGGTGCATCGGGCTTTGCTACCTGCTCACGCTCCGGCACCTGGTTCTGCTGCAGCTGAACGGTCAGCAGCAGGCGAACCGTATCCTCCCGGATGGAGTCGATCATAGCATCGAACATATCCATACCTTCAAACCGATACTCTACAACCGGGTTCTTGTTGCCCATTGCCCGGAGACCGATGCCCCGCTTCAGCTCGTCCATGTCGTCAATGTGCGCCATCCACTTGGTATCCACTACCTTCAGCAGGATCACACGCTCCAGTTCACGAAGCGTCTCTGCGCCGTAGTGGGCTTCCCGGTCTGCATATGCCTTCAAGGTACGCTCCGTCAGGAACTTCTTGATTTCATCCTTGGTGATGGACTCATACTCCTCACCCTCGTATTCCAGATCCCCGTCCACGGTGATCCAGCCCATGAAGTGATCACGAAGCCCGACCAGGTTCCAGTCTTCCTTGTTGTCATCGTCGATCAGATACTGATCCACCGTAGAGTCGATCAGCTCCTCCATCATCTTGAGAATATACTCGTGGATATCGTCCCCGTTCAGCACGGTTGCACGCTGCTCATAGATGATCTCACGCTGCTTGTTCATAACATCGTCGTAGTTGAGGACATTCTTCCGGATCGCAAAGTTTCTGCCCTCCACCTTCTTCTGGGAGGACTCGATGATCTTGGTGAGCATGCGGCTCTCGATGGGCATGTTCTCCTCTACGTTCAGGGTACGCATCATGTTCTCCAGACGCTCCCCGGCAAAGATCCGCATCAGGTCATCCTCTACGGACAGGAAGAAGCAGCTTTCGCCCTCGTCGCCCTGACGACCGGAACGTCCACGGAGCTGGTTATCGATCCGGCGGGATTCATGCCGCTCTGTACCCAGAATGTACAATCCCCCTGCTTTCTTGACCTCCACTGCCTTTTCCTTGACCTCGGCACTGAACTTGTCATACAATTCCTTGTAAACAGCTCTTGCCGCCAGGATCTGCTCATCCTCCGTATCCGCATAGCCCACAGCCTCGTTGATGATATCATCCTCGTAGCCCTGCTTGCGCATTTCTGCCTTTGCCAAAAATTCAGCGTTACCGCCCAGCATAATATCCGTACCACGGCCCGCCATGTTGGTTGCAATGGTCACTGCACCCAGCTTGCCTGCCTGTGCCACGATCTCTGCCTCACGGGCATGCTGCTTTGCATTCAGCACATTGTGCTTGATGCCCTTCCGGGTCAGCATCCGGGACAGCAGCTCAGACTTTTCAATGGAAATGGTACCAACCAGCACCGGCTGCCCCTTGGCATGGCACTCGCAGACCTGGTCGATGATGGCTTCAAACTTGCCCTTTTCGGTTCTGTAGATCCGATCCTCGTGGTCGATACGCTGTACCGGCTTATTGGTGGGGATGGCAATCACGTCCAGCTTGTAGATTTCCTTGAACTCGTCTTCCTCGGTCATTGCCGTACCGGTCATACCGGACAGCTTGTTGTACAGACGGAAGTAATTCTGGAATGTAATGGTAGCCAAAGTCTTGCTCTCGTTGGCAATCTTCACGCCTTCCTTTGCTTCGATGGCCTGGTGCAGACCGTCATTGAAGCGTCTGCCCAGCATCAGACGGCCGGTGAATTCATCCACGATGATGACTTCTCCGTCCTTGACCACATAGTCGATGTCTGCGTGCATGATGCCGTTTGCCTTCAGCGCCTGGTTGATGTGATGCAGCAGAGTCATATTGTCCGGATCCATCAGATTTTCCACGTTGAAGTACTTCTCTGCCTTCCGGACGCCCCGGCGTGTGATGGTAGCAGTCTTGGCCTTCTCGTCGATGATGTAATCCGCCTCTTCGTTGGCTTCATCCTGATCCAGCTTATCGTCCATTTCCACCACGGTGGTGGCAGTCAGAGTCTTGGCGAATTTGTCCACAACCGTATACAGCTCTGTGGACTTATCCCCTCTGCCGGAAATGATCAGCGGGGTTCTTGCCTCATCGATCAGGATGGAGTCCACCTCATCCACGATGGCAAAATTGTGTCCGCGCTGTACCTTGTCCTTTTTATAAATGACCATGTTATCACGCAGGTAATCAAAGCCCAGCTCATTGTTGGTGCCGTATGTAACGTCGCAGTTGTATGCTTCCCGGCGCTGGTCATTGTTCAGACCGTGCAGGATGCAGCCAACGGTCAGCCCCATAAAACGATGCACCTTGCCCATTTCCTCGGACTGGGTCTTTGCCAGATAGTCATTGACTGTAACAACATGAACGCCCTCGCCGGACAGCGCATTCAGATAAGATGCAACGCATGCCACCAGGGTCTTACCTTCACCGGTCTTCATCTCGGCGATTCTGCCCTGATGCAGTACGGTGGCACCGATCAGCTGTACAGGGAACGGACGCTTGCCAAGCACACGGTCAGCCGCCTCCCGGACTGCTGCAAATGCCTCCGGAAGAATATCATCCAGGGTCTCGCCGTTGCTCAACCGCTCCCGGAACTTTACAGTCTGTTCCTTCAGCGTTGCATCGGACATGGACTTATATTCATCCTCCAGATCCAGCACCTTGTTCTTGATCGGTTCGATCCGAGCCAGCTCCTTCTTGCTGTAGGAGCCGAAAATGCGTTCAAAAATACCCATTCAATTTTCCGCCTTTACTGTTATATACTTTGGACAGCACGCACTGAATCTGCCGTGCAGACCCCATGCGGTGCTGCCTTAGTTTTCTTTTTTCCGAGTCACAAACACATAACATAAGTTTACAATGCTTACGCCTGTTTGTCAAGCCTTTTTGGGAATTTATCATGAAAATCCGGACACAGATCCTGCAAAGGGCAGCCCTCACATCTGGGATGCCGGGCACGGCAGATTTCTCTGCCGAACAGCACGATCCGGTGGCAGAAATCCGAAGCACGCTCCGGCTCCAATACCTTCCACAGATCCGCCTCCACCTTTGCCGGTTCCTTATGTCGGGTCAGACCAAGCCGTCCGCAAATGCGGATGCAGTGGGTATCCGTCACCACCGCAGGCTTGCCGTACACATCCCCCATCAGCAGATTCGCCGTCTTCCTGCCGATACCCGGCAGGGTCAGCAGATCCTCCATGGTATGGGGCAGCTCGCCGCCGTACACCTCCAGAATCCGCCGGCACATGCCGATGATGCTCTGGGCCTTGGTGTGGTAAAAGCCGCAGGGCCGGATATCCTGCTCCAGCTCCGTCAATTCTGCATTGGCAAACGACTCCAGGGTGGGATACTTTTCAAAGAGGGTTCTTGTGACAATGTTCACCCTGGCATCCGTACACTGGGCAGACAGCCGTGCAGCAATCATCAGCTCGTAGGGCTTCTGATAATGCAGTGCGCAGACAGCATCCGGGTAGACCTGCTCCAGCCGGTCGCATACTGCCCGGGCACACTGTGTTCCGGTCATTTCCTTTCCTCCTTCGATCCAGACAGTACCGCAGAATGTATGCAGTACATTATTAGTATATCACATTTCCGCCTGTCCCGCAAGCCTATTGTGACAATCCTACACAAAGCATTGTAGCGCTATCATGCATATTAGGCAACGCCGTCCAAGCCCTGCACGGTGTTGCATGAATGCGCCGAAGTCGCTGTCACAGTTGAAGATGGATCGGTTAACGCAGGATACGTTGCATGCGTAACAAATCTGATTTGTTAGTTATTCTGATTGAAGCCTACGTTCCGCTGCCTTACGAACATCTTCATGATCATCATGAAGCAGTTCATATATCTTTGATAACGGTGTATTTTGATTTGAAATAGCTGCTTCTCTGACTTGAAAATCTTTATCTCGCAGTAATGTTTCAAGAGTTTCCGTCGATGTGTGTACATTTGCTGCTACACTTTCCCGAACTTCGATATATGGAGAATGGGATAGCCTGTTTAATAAATTGACGTTTGTTAAATGATCCGCAGCATACCAAAGTCTTGCTCTTGTCTTTAATTCTCTGTGAGAGATAGTTTCTCCGAATATTTTTGCAGTATTTGCAATCAATTCTTCTCTGTTATAGTTATCATGTTCATGTCTTACATGATCAAATGAAGATTGCAAGAAATACATCATAAATCGCCCCGTTATCATATCACTTTCCCTCCAAAAAAGCCGCCATCCCAGGTACTTCACACAGCAAAGCGACCTGCTTTTATGAAAAGCAGGTCGCTTCTTAGTCACCTTCTTCTGCAAGCTCGGTGATGATCTGCCGCACCTGCTCCACACCCTCAAAGGTCTGGGAGGAAAACGGAATCACGGTCAACTCCGAAAAATACGGGATCTCCTGTGCAAACGCCTCCATCCGAGCCTGACGTGCCATCTTTTTCAGCTTGTCCGCCTTGGTGAGGATCACCACAAAGGGCAGCTCCGCCTCCACCAGATAGTCGATCATGTGCAGATCGTCCGCCGAGGGAGCATGCCGCATATCGATCAGCAGGAAGATCAGCCGGATATCCCGCTCCGAATTCAGATATCCCTCGATCAATCCCGCCCAGCGTTCCTTCTCGGACTTTGCCACCTTTGCATAGCCATAACCGGGCAGATCCACAAAATATACATGCTCCAGCTGATAAAAGTTGATGGTGGCGGTTTTCCCCGGCACAGCACTGACCCGTGCCAGATTTTTTCGATTGAAGATCTTGTTAATGAGTGTGGACTTTCCCACATTGGATCTGCCCGCAAAGGCGATCTCCATCCGGCTGCACGCCGGAATCTGGGAGAAGGAACCGTATGCCGCAGCAAATTCCGCCTTGTTAAACTGCATGCTTGCCTCCTCAGGAATGCACCGGCATCTGACCCGGCTGCTTCCCCTGCTCCGTCTGATTGTATACCTTGGATGCCGCCAGATCCGCCGGAACGGATTCCAGAGCTACGGACAGCACGTCCGACATGGTTTCCGCATACACAAAGGTGATGGCATCCCGCACCACCGGATCCACCTCTGTGATATCCGGCTGATTCGCCTTGGGCACGATCACCGTGCGAATGCCTGCCTTGTATGCCGCCATGGTCTTTTCCCGGAGTCCCCCGATGGGCAGCACCTTGCCGTGCAGGGTGATCTCCCCGGTCATTGCCACATCGCTCCGCACCGGAATACCGGACAGTGCAGAAATGACCGCTGTCAGCATGGTAACCCCGGCAGAGGGGCCATCCTTGGGCACTGCCCCCTCCGGTGCATGAATGTGCAGATCCTTTGTCTTGTAGAAATTCGGGTCAATGCCGAACTGTCCAGCCACCAGCCGGGCATAGCTGACAGCCAGCTTGCCGCTTTCCTTCATCACATCTCCCAGAGAACCGGTCAGCTCCACACTGCCCTTGCCATCCAGCACCAGCACCTCGATCGGCATCAGCACGCCTCCCACGGAAGTCCATGCAAGGCCGTTGACCACGCCCACCTCGTTCCGGTCGCTGTGTACATCCGGCAGGAACTTGTGTACCCCCAGATATTCCTCCAGGTTGTCTGCGGAGAAGATGATCCGCTTTGCAGATCCCTCCACGATCACCTTGGCAGTTTTCCGGCAAAGGGTTGCCACCTGACGCTCCAGATTCCGGACGCCGGCTTCCCGGGTGTAGAAATCGATCAGATCATAGAACGCAGAATCCTCCATCTTCATCTGGTTCTGCCGCAGACCATGCTTTTTCAACTGCTTGGGGTAGAGATGCTCCTTGGCAATGTGGAACTTCTCCTCCCGGGTGTAGCTGCTCAGCTCAATGACCTCCATACGATCCAGCAGGGGTGCCGGAATGGTATCGGTGGTATTGGCAGTGGTCACGAACAGCACATGGCTCAGATCAAAGGGCAGCTCAATAAAGTGATCCCGGAAGGTCTTGTTCTGCTCGCTGTCCAGCACCTCCAGCATGGCGGAGGAGGGATCCCCCTTAAAGTCATTGCTCATTTTGTCAATTTCGTCCAGGAGTATCAGGGGATTATTGGTGCCCGCCTGTTTCATGGCATTGATGATCCGGCCGGGCATTGCCCCCACATAGGTCTTACGATGGCCCCGGATATCGGACTCATCCTTAATACCCCCCAGGGATACCCGCACATATTCCCTGCCCAACGCCTTAGCGATGGAACGGCCGATGGAGGTTTTGCCCACACCGGGAGGTCCCACCAGGCACAGAATCTGCCCGGTCACCTCCGGCACAAGGGCGTGTACGGAAATGCTCTCCAGAATACGCTCCTTCACCTTTTTCATGCCGTAGTGATCCTTATCCAGCACTTTAGCCGCCTTTTCGATGTTCAGCTTGGTCTTGGTACTGTGATTCCAGGGCAATTCCAGGCAAGTATCCAGATAATTCCGGATCACAAAGGATTCCTGGGTGTAAGGGGGCATCTTGGTGAGACGCTCCGCCTCCCGCATCAGCTTATTGCGGCATTCCTCGGACAGCTCCAGGGCTTCGATTCGCTCCATGTAGTCATAGGCATCATCCTGCCCGGTTTCGTCCTCCCCCAACTGGGAGGAGATCACCTTCATCTGCTCCCGCAGGTAGTAATCCCGCTGGCTTTTGTCCACATTTTCCTTGACTTCCTCCTGGATCTGGCGCTCCAGATTCAGAATATCCACTTCCCTGTTCAGGAATCCGTACAGCATGCCCAGCCGGACAAGAATATTGTTCTCCTCCAGCAGCTGCTGTCTGGCAGCAAAGTCCAGATTCATATTATGCGCCACATTGTCAAAGATCTCGTAGGGGTCATCCTGGCACAGCACAGATGCCACCAATTCCTTAGGCATCCGGGGCACCAGCTGGCAGTACTGCTCAAATGCTTCCTTCACGGATCGTGCCAAGGCAGTCAGCTCGGTTTCGTCCACCCTGGCTCTGCCGTAATCCGGCACCTTCCGCACTTGTGCCTGCAAATACTTCCCTTCTGTATCCAGAGTCAGCAGCTTTGCCTTGTCCACACCCTCGATCAGTACCCGCAGCACATTGTCCGGGGTTTTCAGGGTCTGGCGCACCTCGGCGATCACGCCTACTTTATATACATCCTTGGGGCCGGGTTCTTCCGTAAACACATCCCGCTGCGCCACCAGGAACACACGGCGATCCCCATGCAGAGCAGCGTCAATTGCCTTGACGGAAGGATCCCTTGCAATATCAAAATGCATGACCATACCGGGGAATGCCACCAGCCCACGCATTGCGATGGTGGGCAGCCATTCTGTTTTCGGTCTGATCGTCAGCTTTTCATCCGGTTTCATATCTCTATCCAATCTACCGCTGCACCGGTCCAGTCGCCGTTTCCGCACCTGTGCAGGGTGTGCGGAAAGTTCCGATTCCTTTGGAATCTACACCTATTATACAGGATTTCGGGGAATAATGCAAGTGAATTGCAGAGGAAAACCGTGTGAAAATTGTGCGAAAATTCCCTCATTCCGACAAAAATCCAATATGGCAAACCAAAATCGGCAGGCTCCGCAGTCTGGCTATGCAACGGGTTTTTGAGCGTCGGGCGACAGCAGTAAAAAAGAATGGCAGGGAGCATCCCTACCATTCCTTTGGCATTATACACATCAAAATGATACAACGCATTTCACATGTTATGCGGACTCGCCCACAGGCGCACCATCCTGGTTCAGCATCAAAGGCTGCTTATGCTCCTGTACGCAGGCTGCATTCACAATTACCTTGGCGATACCGCTTTCCGAAGGAGCATCAAACATGCACTGCATCAGGATATCCTCCAGAATCGCACGAAGTCCCCGTGCACCGGTTTTTTGCTCCAGAGCACGCTTGGCAATCGCCTCCAGCGCTTCCGGCTCAATGACCAATTCGATGTTGTCATAGCCGAACAGCTTGCAGTACTGCTTCACCAGGGCATTTTTCGGCTCGGTAAGGATCCGCACCAGGGACGCCTCATCCAGCTCATCCAGGGCAGTGATGATGGGCAGTCTGCCCACAAGCTCCGGCACCATGCCGAATTTCACCAGATCCTGGGGAATTGCCTTGCGGAAAATGTTTTTGATCTTCGCCTTTTTGGAGATCACATCCGCCCCGAAGCCCAGGGAGGAGGATTGAAGCCGCTTGGAAATGGCACGCTCCAGTCCATCGAAAGCACCGCCGCAGATAAAGAGAATATTCTTGGTATTGATGTGGATAAACTCCTGGTTGGGATGCTTTCTGCCGCCCTGAGGAGGTACGTTGGACACGGTGCCCTCAATGATTTTCAGCAAAGCCTGCTGTACGCCCTCGCCGCTGACATCCCGGGTCAGAGAGGTGTTCTCGGACTTGCGGGCGATCTTGTCGATCTCGTCAATGTAGATGATGCCTCGCTCCGCCGCCTCCACATCGTAGTTCGCCGCCTGGATCAGACGCAGCAGTACATTCTCTACATCGTCCCCCACATAGCCGGCTTCGGTGATGGTGGTAGCGTCCGCAATGGCAAAGGGCACGTCCAGGGTTCGTGCCAGGGTCTGTGCCAGGAAGGTTTTGCCCACGCCGGTAGGCCCCAGCAGCAGCACATTGCTCTTTTGCAGCTCCACGTCTTCGCCGTCATCCTGGCTGAAGATCCGCTTGTAGTGGTTGTATACAGAAACGGACAGTGCGACCTTGGCAGCGTCCTGACCAACAACATACTCATCCAGGACTTTTTTGATCTCTGCCGGCTTCAGCAGCTTCATTTCCTTTTCAGCCGACTTTTTCCGGGACTTGCCCTTGCCCTTTGGCCGTGCATCTGCCCCATACAGCAGCTCATAGCAATAGCAGACGCATTCGTCACAGATATTTACATCTCCTGCGGAAAACATGCTCTGTACCTTGTTTTCGCCCTTGCCGCAGAAATTGCACTTCTTAAAATTTTCTGGCATTCCGATTACCTCTTTGCAATAACCTTGTCGATGAGTCCATACTCCATCGCCTCGTTGGCGGTCATGAAGTTGTCACGATCCGTATCCCGGCGGATGTCCTCAATGGACTTGCCGGTGTTCTCAGACAGGATCCGGTTCAGGTTTTCCTTGGTGCGCAGCAGGTTCTCTGTGCGGATCTGGATATCGGTTGCCTGGCCGGATAAACCACCGCCGCCGATCAGAGGCTGGTGAATCATGATCTCACTGTTGGGCAGAGCAAAGCGCTTGCCCTTGGCACCGGAGGAAAGCAGGAATGCGCCCATGGACGCGGCAAGACCGATGCAGATGGTAGAAACATCGCACTTGATATACTGCATGGTATCGTAGATGGCAAAGCCCGCACTGACAGAACCGCCGGGACTGTTGATATACAGACTGATATCCTTGTCCGGATCCTGGCTCTCCAGGTACAGCAGCTGTGCCACCACCAGGCTTGCGGTGGTATCGTTTACATCCTCGCTGAGCATAATGATCCGGTCGTTCAGCAGCCGGGAGAAAATATCATAGGAACGCTCTCCCCGGCTGGTTTGTTCTACTACATATGGTACTAAGCTCATTGTTTCTGTCGATGCGCACGGCTGCACGCATCTCTCCTTTCCCGATATTCTGACAAATGATCTATTACCACAATATCCACCCCGATCAATACGAGGTGGATATATGCTTCCGATTATTCAGCAGCTTCTTCTGCCGGCTTTTCTTCTTCGATGGTGTTGTCAACCACAGCGGCTTCCTTCACCAGGTCAGCAGCCTTGCCAACCTTCAGATCCACGATGTAGTCCTCCATGGGGATGCGGCTCTTGATGGCTTCCAGCTCCAGACCGCTCTGTGCAACCAGGGGTGCCAGACCTTCGTTGATCTCCTCCTCGGTCACCTGGATGTTCTCCATCTCTGCGATCTTCTCCAGTGCCAGGCGAAGCTTTACTTCGTTCTGCGCCCGCTCCTCAAAGGTATCCCGGAATGCGTCCATGGTCATGCCGGTGTACTGCAGGTAGATGTCCAGGGACATACCCTGCTGCTGGAGGGACTGCTCAAAGTTCTGGATCAGGGTGTCGATCCGATGCTCGAACATAACATTGGGGATCACAGCCTCGGTGTTCTTGATGAGGGTATCGAACACATAGTTCTCAAATGCGGAAGCCGCAGACTTTTCTGCGTTCTCCTCCATGTGCTTCTTCATATCTGCACGGAATTCCTCAGCAGTATCGAAATCGGAGGTATCCTTTGCAAAATCATCGTCGAACGCAGGCAGTTCCTTGACGCTGATGCTGTTGATCTTGATCTTGAAGGTTGCAGGCTTGCCAGCCAGATCCGGCATCTGATACTCTTCCGGGAAGGTCACGCTGATCTCGAATTCCTCGCCGATGCTGTGACCAACCAGCTGATCCTCAAAGCCCGGAATGAACTGACCGCTGCCGATGGTCAGCGGGAAGCCTTCGCCCTTGCCGCCGTCAAATGCTACACCATCGATGAAGCCCTCAAAGTCCATGTTGACCTCGTCACCGTTCTGAACCGGACGGTCATCCACGGAAACGATTCTCGCATTTCTCTGACGCAGCACATCGATCTGTGCGTTGATCTCATCGTCAGTAACATCCTTGACCTTTTTCGGAGCCTTTATGCCCTTATACTCCGGAACGGTAACCTCCGGCTTGGTAATGCAGGTTGCCTTGATGACAATGCCGTTTTCCTTGCTGATGGATGTTACCTCAACCTTGGGTCTGTCCACCAGAACCAGCTTGGTTTCCTCGATGGCATTGCCCAGCTCAGGGCCCAGCAGGCTGTTGATGGCATCCTCATAGAACACGCCCTCGCCGTAGATCTTCTCTACCATTTTCCGGGGAGCCTTGCCCTTCCGGAAGCCCTGCAGAGTAATATTCTTCTTCTGCTTCTGGTAGGTCTTCTCCACTGCGTCCTCAAACACGTCAGCGGAAATCTCAAAGGTAAGTTCCTGTGTATTTACGTCAATTTTCTCGGATGATTTCAAACTCATTCTTTTCGTCCTCCAATTTTTCATGTATCCGTATGCGCAGGGCAATACGGCTAAATCGCACTTTTATATTATAACATATCTGCCCGCCCTTTGGCTAGTAAAAAACAAGAGTTCTACATATTGCACAAATTTAAAAGATAAATTCCGGTCGAAATCCCAAATAATCGCTGGACACCATATGAAAATCGATGCCGTCCCGCTCTCCGGTAATGGCATACCGGTGACTATAACCGTGAATATGCCCGTAGTAGCACCGGGTAATGTGGTGTCGGTACAGCACATCCAGAATGTCATAGTTGCAGTTGCTGCCAAACATGGGGGGATAGTGCAGGAACACCACCGGCTCCAGTCCAGCTTGTTCCGCAGAGCAAATGGAAACCTCCAGCCGCTGCACCTCCCGTGCCAGTACCTTGGCACTCTGCTCCTGTTCGTTGCCGATATTCACCCACCCCCGGGAGCCGCAGATGCCGTACTTGCCATAGGGGTAGTGGTTGTTGTGGAGAATGTGCAGGGTATCCAGACCGTTTGCCTCCAGGAATTCCTCCATTTTCTTCATGGAGTTCCACCAGTAGTCGTGGTTCCCCTTCAGCAGGATCTTCTGCCCGGGCAGATCCTGTATAAACTGAAAATCCGCCAGTGCCTCCGGCAGGGTCATGCCCCAGGAGGTATCCCCGGGCAGCACCACCGTATCCTCCGGCGAGATCAGCTCCCGCCAGTTCTGCTCCAGCAGCTCCATATGGTTTTCCCAACCGCTGAACACATTCATAGGCTTGCTGGGCACCCCCAGGGACAAATGCAGATCCCCGATGGTAAACAGGCTCATGGATCAAAGGCCCAGCTGCCGCAGCACGTAATCCTTCATATCCGTGCGGGCAATGGAATCGGTAAACCGCTCCGGCTTGTTTTTCAGCTGTGCCAGAGCTGCCGGGATCTCCAGCTTGGAGCGCTCCGCTAGGGCATCGATCATGGCATACTCATCCAGTGTGGAGGGCGCACCCTCCAGAGCCTCCAGCACGCTGGCACTGAATTTGTAGGGGCTTGCAGTGGAAGCAATCAGGGTCTTGGTGGTATCCCCGGTCTTTTCCTTGTATTCCTTGTA
>ULUU01047673.1_pt1 | contig 25425 bp, 20 predicted proteins | sample 1958871 | NCBI WGS metagenome assembly ULUU01 (sample SAMEA4835770, study PRJEB28245) | human gut metagenome | biome: gut microbiome; material: fecal sample | place: Denmark | collected 2008 | reverse complement strand
CCGCTGCGGCGGCCTTCCGCGCTTCTATGGCGTCCATCTTGCGGGCGAAGATACCAGCCAGAATCGAACCCGTGACCTGATGAATGGCCGCGCCGATAGCCGCGGGAATCGCCACGGCGGGAGCAAAGAATACCGACACGAGGGAAATAGCCAGGGCGTCGTTCTGCATGCCTACTTCCAGCGTAACGGAATGGCGCTGACGCTGTCCCAGGCCCAGCTTGCCCGTCACGAAGTAGCCGATGCCGAAGCCGAACAGGTTATGAGCCAATACGATGAGGACCATGAAGAAGCCCAATTCCAAAATCTTCGCGCCGTTGATGGCGATGACGCCGCCGACGATAGTCAGCACGCCGAAGGCCGAAATGAGGACCAGTACCTTGGACAACGAAGCGATGTGCTTTTCACCGATGATCTTGTGAACGATCAGGCCGGCAGCCAGCGGCACGAGAATTACCTTCATGACGGTCATGGCCATGGCCAAGAACGAGACTTCGACCCACTGGCCTGCCAGGGCCCAGACGATAAAGGGCATCATAATCGGCGCCAGCAGCGTCGAGACCGTCGTAATCGATACGGCCAGGGGGACGTCTCCCTTGGCCAGAAAGCTCATGACGTTGGACGCCGTGCCGCTGGGGCAGGAACCGAGCAATACCATGCCGACGGCCAGTTCCGGCGTCAGGTCAAAGGCCAGCACCAGGGCATAGGCCACGATGGGCATAATCGTGTAGTGAGCCGTGCAGCCGATGAGCACTTCCTTCGGCCGCTGGATGACCAGCTTGAAATCCTTGGCGTGCAGGGTCATGCCCATGCCGAACATGATAATGCCGAGAAGCGTAACCGTATGGGGCACGGACCACAAAAACGCGCCGGGCATGAAGTACGCCCAAAGGACGACCAAGAAGACGATATACGTCAAATACCGTCCAACAAATCCACTCAGCATTCCAATCCATTTCATCATACAAAAAACCCCTTTCTGTACCCCTATCTTACGTATAACGAACAGCAAAACGGCGATTGGCGAAAAAAAAATACTTTGCCTCAAAAAGAGACAAAGTATCATATACTCTGCGGTACCACTCTTGTTGCCCGTCGGGACCCCTCGTCGGCATCTCCGGAAAATCCTTTTAATGCCCGGCATGATAACGGATGCCTGCCGGCTGCGTCTACTAACTGGAAAGATAAGCGTTCGGGCAGCTGCTCCTGGGCGACTTCCTGCAGCGCTTCCATCCCGCCTCTCAGCATACGGCCGGTTCTCTGTAATTTCTGCGGCAGCAGTACTATTCCCAATCAACACTGTTTTGTATTCGTTGAAGCTTATTATACGCTTAAATCCTTCAAAGTCAATACATTTTTTAAAATTTTTACGAAGTTTACTAAATAAATTAATCATTTAACTTTATATTTTAAAGTCAGTAAAACGTATCATCTATCCGGCAGCGCCGAAGGGCGGAGGCCCGTCAATCCTTGTTCAGCTGCTCGTCGAGCATATCCTGGCTGACGTCGTCCAGCTCGCTCAGCAGCTTGATCTTCAAGCGCGTAATGCGGAGATTTTCCACTTCTTCCACGTAAATTTCCGCCTTGGGCAGCTTGACCATCTGGCCGGCTTCGGGCTGCGTGTTGAGCTGCGTGTAGACCCAGCCGCCGATAGTATCGCACTGCTGGTCTTCCAGCTCCAGCTCGAACAAGTCGTTTACGTCTTCCAGCAGCATCTTGCCATCGACGGAGTAGATCTTATCGGTCTTTTCCTCTACCTCCGGCCGTTCCTCGTCAAATTCGTCCTGAATATCGCCGACGAGCTCTTCCAGGATATCTTCGATCGTCACCATGCCGGCCGTACCGCCGTACTCGTCGATGAGGACAGCCAGCTGCTTCCGTTCCTTCTGGAGCTGGCGCAGGAGCTTGCTGATAGGCATGAAGACCGGCACTTCCAGCACGTCGCGGGCCAAGGTCCGCAAGTCCGATTTTTTCCCGTCCTTTAAGGACCGCAGCAAGTCCTTGATGTGCAGGAACCCGATAATGTGATCCTTGTCGCCGTCGCAGATAGGGTAGCGGGTCATGCGCTCGTTCAGGGCCGTCTCGACGCAGTCGTCGAAGCTGTCGTCCAGATACAGGCAGACCATATCCGTACGGGGCACCATGATCTCGCCGGCGCTGCGGTCGGAAAAATCGAAGACGTTGTCGAGATAGGTCAGCTCGCTTCTGTCGATATAGCCGTATTTATAGCTTTCCTTCATCAAAATGCGGATTTCTTCTTCGTTATGAGCTTCTTCCGCCTCGCTGGCAGCCTGTATGCCCATGCGGCGCAGCGTCCAGTTGGCGATATGGTTCAGCGTCCAGACGGCCGGGTACATGAGCTTGTTAAACAGAATCAGCGGGCGCGATACGAACAACACCACGGCTTCGGTCTTCTGAATCGACAGGGATTTCGGCACCAGCTCGCCCAATACGATGTGCAAGGCCGTAATCAGGGAAAAGCCGACGATAAAGGCCAGCGTGTGCTCCAGCTGTACGGGCACCTGGAAAAAATGAAACACCGGCGCCAGCATCTTGGCCACGGCAGGCTCGCCGATCCAGCCCAGCCCCAGGGAGGCCAGGGTAATGCCCAGCTGCGTCACCGACAGGTAGGCGTCCAGATGCTCCGTCACCGTGCGGGCGTATACGGCGCTCTTATTCCCTTCCTTAAGCAGCGTATCGACTCGCGACGGGCGCATCTTGACGATGGAAAACTCCGACGCTACGAAGAAACCGTTCAGCACGACTAAGGCTAAAATCAAAATGATGTCGAAAGTTATCTCAAAATAATCCAAGTACAGCGTTTCCCGAAGGAAACAGTCACCTCCGCTCAAAAAGCAAATAGTATTAAAAAGAAATATCATTTTTATTGTATCATATAACGCAAAGGCTTCAAAGAGGCGGTACGATTATAAATTTGCATAGCTGTCCTCAGGCGGCGTGATTCTTTGTCCCTGCCATTTCCTGCCATGGCCAGACCGAAAAAACTATTTGAAAATTTTACTTATATGCGTATAATTGTGTATAATATACATGAGAAAGGATGGTTTGCTTATATGATGATTGATAACGCAGAAGGCCTCGTATTCCGGCCGCCCAGCGAAGCGCGCAGCTTTATCCTGCGGGTGACTATCGGCTGTTCCCATAATATGTGCACGTTCTGTGCGATGTACAAAGATTCCAAATACCGCGTCCGTTCCCTCGAGGAAATCGACGGCATTATCGAGCGGGCCGCCCAGGCCTACCCCTTCGTGCGCCGCGTCTTCCTCGCCGACGGCGACGCCCTCGTCCTGCCGACGGACGATTTGATCCATATTCTGAAAAAATGCTATGCTACGTTCCCCAATATTAACCGCATCGGGGCCTACGCCACGCCGGCCGACCTGAACCGCAAATCGCCGGAAGACCTGAAGCGCCTGCGCGAAGCCGGCCTGGGCATCGTGTACATGGGCATCGAAAGCGGCGACGATGAAGTCCTGCGCCACGTCAAGAAAGGCACGACAGGCGCGCTGACTGTCAAAGCCGGCAAAAAGGCCCTCGACGCCGGCATGAAGCTGTCGGCCATGATCCTCATCGGCCTGGGCGGCAAGGAGCGGACAAAGGAGCACGCCCTCCATACGGCAGAAGTCGTATCGGCCATCAACCCGACCATGCTCAGCGCCCTGACCCTCATCATCCCTGGCAACGTGCCGCTGTACGAAGAAGTCGTCACAGGCAAGTTTACGCCTCTCACGGCCCGGGGCTTCCTCGAAGAGCTCCATATGATTCTGAGCCATACGGACATGAAAAATCCCTGCATTTTCCGCAGCAATCACGTGTCCAACCTTGTCCCCGTCGGCGGCACCCTGCCGATGGATAAGGACGCCATGCTGGCTACGCTGGAACGGTATATTCCCCGGGCCGACAACGTGCGTCCCCTCTTAAACGACACCGGTAATTTCTGATAGGAGGTCTTTCCTATGAAAAAGTTCCTGCTTCTCATCCTGGCATTGTTCACTATGACGGCGTCGGCCTTCGCCGCTGACAGCGAGCCGCGCTTTGACAACATGCGCACGGCCCTCATCGTATCTACGACGCAGCGGGGAGCCGAAGCGCAGTACATGCTGAAACGGCTGAGAGAACCGTTCCGCATCCCCTACTGGGACCGCGTAGAGGCGCAGGAACAGCTCGCTCCCGACGGCATTACCATCGACGCCATGCGGGCTTTATCGGAAAAATACAACGCCGACATCGTCGTCGTTCCCGTCGTCCAGACCTGGTATTGGCGGCAGTATCAATTCTTCTTCCGCTTCGACGGCGAAATCGTCACAGACTGCGCCTACTACCTCTCGGTCTACGCCTACGACCGCCAGCAGGACACGCTGAAGAGCTACAGCTCCCGCGGCCGCGAACGGGAATCGGCGTCTATCCTCAACAACCCCTACGAAATCTTAGGGAAGGCCATGGACGAAGTCCTGGCCAAGCTGCCGTACAAGCGGATTCCTACGGACATCGAAGCCGTCCGCGGCAGCATTTCCAAGCTGGACGTCAAGACGACCGAAGGCGGGGCAAAGATCATTACCAACGAACTGCCTATCCCCGTAACGCAATAACACGACAAAAAATCGGAGCAGACACTTTCGTCTGACTCCGATTTTTTTATTGCATCCTATTTTCCAAAGGCCCCTTCGACTCGTTTTAACAAGGCTGGAATATCCAATCCCTGCGGGCACTTGGCCAGGCATTGGCCGCAGTTCGTACAGGACGAAGCCGGGTCGCCGCGCTGGATCGGCGACATGGACGTCGTGTAGTCGAACATGGCCCGTTTTAAATCCTTGTGGAGCAAATAGTTGTTGTACACGTAGGCAAAGATATAGCCGATGGCTACGTTTTCCGGACAAGGAATACATTGATAACAGCCCGTGCAGTCGATATGACCCGGCGTTTCGCGGTAGGCCCGGATCGCCCGCCCCAGGGCTTCCCGTTCGTCCGGCGTCAGCATGTTGGGTTTGGCCTTTGCAGCGTACTGCAGGTTCGCTTCTACGTCCTTCATGGAGCCCATGCCGCTGACGGCGACGCTGACTTCAGGAATATCCCACAAGTAATCCAAGGCCCATTCGTTGTCGGGCTTATGGATGCCCGTCGAGGCCAGGGCCTCGCGCATGGACTTAGGAAGGTTCGCCAAAAAGCCCGTCCGCGCCGGCTTCATGACGGCCAGGCCCATGCCGTTTGCCGCCGCATACTTCGGCCCCAATACGCCGGCTTCGTATTCGTAATCCAGATAATTATGCTGAATAAGGCAGAAATCCCAGTCCGCCGCTTCGACGACCTCCTTAAACAGCTCCAGCCGGTCGTGGAAGGAAAATCCCATGAAGCGGATTTTTCCCTGGGCTTTCAACTTTTCTATCTTTTCAATGAGGCCGAAGGGAATGACCTTTTCCTTCCAGCCGCGGTGCATGATCATGTGGATATGGTAAAAGTCGATGACGTCCGTGCCGATAGCCCGCCGCGATTCGTCAAACATCCTTTCGAAATCGTCAGGCGTCTCCATGATCCACCACGGCGACTTCGACGTGACGTATACCCGGTCGCGCCAGCCGTTGGCCAGGGCCTTGCCTACGGCCAGCTCGCTCTGTCCGCCCAGATACACCCGTCCCGTGTCGATGTAGTTGACGCCGCCGTCGATGGCCCGATGGACCATATCGACGGTCTGGTTCATGTCGATGGTCTTGCCGTCGGCCAGCATGGGCAGGCGCAGCATGCCGAAGCCCAGGGCTGATACCTTGACGCCGGTCTGACCCATAGGCCGGTACTTCATCTTAGGATTGTAATTTAATATGTCTTTGCCGTCTTCTGCAACGCTTTCCGTCTTTTCTTTTGCCAGGGCCGTCGGCCCCATGACCATGCCGGCGGCGACGGTCAGGGCCGCGCTTTTGAGAAAATCTCGTCGGTTCATCGCCATCTGTCTATCCCTCCAGTCCGAGTAAGTGCGCCGGATTATGACGCACCAGCGTATCGACGACACGCTGGGACACGCCGCCGTCCAGCAGCTCGCCGATGCAGGCCCGCATCCCTTCCGACGGGTCGGGCATGTTCTCCTGTCCCATGTCGGTAGAAATAAAGCTCCGCTCCGGCGCGACGGAAACGTAATCCAGAAAATCCCGAGCCGACTCCCGTTCGTACTGGCTCATGACCGTGCCGGCTCCCCATACGCGGGGCAGATAACAGATTTCGATGTACGCGCCCAGCTCGACACAGCGCTTGATGTCATCGGCCGTCATGCGCCAAATCAGGGAGTTGCCATGGGTGACGACGAATTTATTTACGCCCACTTCCTTAGCCTTAGCCGCCATGAGCAGGCTCTCCTGAGGCGACGAATGGCCCGTCGCAAAGATGATGTCGTAGTCGGCGCAGATTTCCATGACCTGCACGACCTCCGGCAGGACCTTGCCGTCCTGGACAACGGGAATCCCCTGTCCTCTGCGGCCTTCGACGGCGTTAGGATATACGGCGGCCATCGTCGGCATCCAGATGCATTTGCAGCAGTGCCCCGTCGTTTCCACGGCCATCTTCGCCGCGTGGACGTTGATTTTGTCGCCGACGGCGTAATTCATGCAGAAGCTGCCGAACACTTCAAAATCCGGCAGGGACTGGCGGATGAGATAGGCCCGGTCGTGGCAGCTCCATTCGTTCGACTTGTACATGACGGCCCGATAGCCCAGCTTCTTGGCCTTGCAGGCGAAATCAAACTCATTGATGCACCGCTCCCGCACGTCCGGCGCGGCATGGATGTGGATGTCGCAGACTCCCTTCAATAATTCGTCCGCAGCGCCCTTCTCTTCTTCCATCGCCGCCGCAGCCGACGGGATGCCGCCGGCTACATTGGCCATGACCATGGCGCCGCCGGCTAATCCGGCTTTTTTCAAAAACTCCCGCCGCGTATATGTGAATCCCTCACGCATAGCAAGCTCCTCCTCATTTTATTACAAGTTAATACAAAACGTTATGTATATGGCAAGCAGTCGCCGTCCGGCGCCTTGCCTCTACCGATATTGTATCCCTTTCATGACAACGGGGCTAATGCTTGTTTCAAATAAAAAGAAATACGGCGCAAGCATTTTTACAGATCGGCAAGGTTCCATCTGTCTGGCGCCAATTAATTGTAGCTGGGCTGATGAAACAACGCTTCAAAGGCTTCCCGTTCGGCAACCCGGTCATAATAGGCTGCTTCCTGCTCCGGCGAATCGAAGGCCGGCGCGGCGTAATACGACGCGCTTTCTAACGCCGTCTGGTTGTCGTATCGTTCGGCAAAGGCCTGTCTTGCCCGTTCCTGCTGGTAATGGGCCGTTTCCTGTTCCGGCGAATCAAAGGCCGGCGCAGCGGCAAAGGCAGACGTGCTCATCAGACATACTACGATAGCAGCCGTTACATTTTTCATCATCGAATCTCTCTCCTTTAAATAAACATTTAAGAAACCATGCTAGTAATCCTAAAAATAAGACTTCTAATTTTTTATTCCCTTTAGGATAACTTTAGTTTACACCTTGTTTCTTATTATGTCTAATGCCTATGTTTTATCGTTTAAAATACGATGCGAGCATTTTTATTGTCCCAAATTCACTTCGCTCCCTCTGAGGTCATCGCCATGACCAGACAGCCGAAGGGCATAGAAATACCCCGACAGCTTGTCTTCACGCAATCTGTCGGGGTATTCCCATACTGCGGCATCCCTGTCTACAGCCATATTTCTATGACGGAAAAGACGAGGAGAGCCGCCAATATCCAGTTTAAAAGGCGTTCGTAGTTTTTAAAGAAGCGGTCCAGCGCCGCGCCGGCCAAGGCCCAGACGACGTTGGACGCCGCACAGGCCAGGCACATGACAATTCCCAGGCCGACGATGAGGCCTTCGCTCGTATACACGGGCAGGAGAAACGACGTGTAGCCGATGATCATGAAAATCATGACCTTGACGTTCGTGAAGTTCAGGAGCATGCCGGCCAGAAACCGTTTCCCCTTGTCGACGGCCTTGCCGCTGCCGCCGCCTGCCGACGGCGCGAACATCTTATAGGTCAAATATAAGATATACGCCGAGCCGACGGCCTTTAAGGGAATTTCTATCCACGGCAGGGCCGCCTGCAGCGAATGGATGAAGCCGTAAATGAGGCCGTTCAAAATGAAAAAGCTGACGAACAACCCCCACAGCAGGGGCGCCGCGCCGCGAAAGCCGAGACGCCGACTTTCGGACATGGCCATGAGGTTATTTGGCCCCGGCGTAAAGGCCATGACGAAGGTATACGATAAAAATGCTATCAGTTCCATAGGGCACTCCCCTTCTAGCGGCGTCTTACAGGCACTCCTTGACCATTTTTATTTCGTATACCGGGTCACCGTCAGGACGCCATTCCGTATTTTTCACTCGTTCTGTGATATGAAATCCCAGGCTTTCATACAAGCGTATCGCATCGGTCAGGGGCTCCGCCGACCAAAGCATGAGGCGGGTACAGCCCAGTTCCTTTGCCTTGTCTAAAACTGTCTTCATCAAAGCCGACCCGACGCCGCAGCGCCGGTAGTCCGGTTCCACGCAAAACAGACGAACCTGCCCTTCGCCGGCCTCGCCACGCTGGCAAAGCATGACGCTGCCGATCAGCCTGCCGCCGCACTCGGCTACCCAAAGGGCTTCCCCCTCCTGCTGCGCGCCGGCAAAATCCACGGCGATCTTTGCGGCATACTCCGTAAAAGCCGGCCCCCAGCCGTATTCGGCCGGATACAGCCGCCGATGCGCGTCGGCGACGTACTGCTCTTCACCGCGCCGATAGGGACGAACGATATACTCCATATTCCTCCAGCCTCCTTTGCCTGTCTGTACTACAAGCATACCATACGATAGGTCAAAAAGAAATTTGACATTATTCATGCCCGGCCATAGAATGAAGTTATATCAGCAAACTGAAAGGATGAAGCGTATGACCTTGCAGCAATGTCGTTATATCATGGAAATCGAAAGGTGCCGTTCCCTCACGGAAGCGGCGAAACGCCTCTTCGTCACCCAGCCGAGCATTACGAAGGCCGTGCGAGAGCTGGAAAAGGAGCTGGGCATCACGATTTTAAAGCGAACGAACCGCGGCGTAGACTTTACGCCGGAAGGCAAGGAGCTGGCATCGTACGCCCGTCTCCTCGTCGAGCAGGCCGACGCCGTGCGCAGTCGGTTTGCCGGCAAGCACGAGCCGCCGCCGTTGAAATTGACCGTCGCCTCGCAGCATTACCATTTCGTTACGCCGGCTCTGGCCGCCTTGATCGGCGAGGTGGCCGATCGTTCTTATGAAATCGCCCTGCGCGAAGGAAAGGGAACGGACGTCGTCGAACAAGTCGGCTCCGGTGCGGCCTCCGTCGGCATCCTATGTGCCTCATCCCTCAACCAGGCCGTACTGGAGCGCAAGCTGGCCGCTCACGGCCTGGTCTTCACCCAGCTGGCGACGCTGCCGGAGCACGTCATCATCAGCAGACATCATCCCCTGTCGAGCTTTGCTTCCCTGCGTCCGGAGCAGCTCGCGCCTTACCCCTATATCACCTTCCGCAAGGACGATACGCTTCTCGATATTACGGAAAGCTATTTCACCCTCCGCCGCGCGTCCCGCCAAATCTTCATCGAAGACCGGGCGACGATGAACTACCTCATTGTCCATACGGACAGCTACTGCCTCGGCACGGGCTGCCTGAGCAAGGGCTTCATTCCGCCGGATATCGTCCCTGTCCCCCTGGACGTACCATGGAATCTCTGCGTCGGCTATCTGCAGCGGAAGGACGCCCTGCTGTCGGAAGAATGCCTGCTGTTCATCGGGCACCTGCGCCGGGCCCTGCAGGATTCTCTCCCCCATCATTCCTAACGTACAGATCATCTATGTATATTGCCTGCAACAAAGCCCCGGCATCCGAACACCGGGGCTTGTTGTATATCCTGTATCCTGCAAAGAAATGAATTATTTCAATACGGCGCCCGTATTAGCCGACGTAACCAGGCGGGCGTAACGAGACAAGTATCCCGTCTTGACCTTCGGTTCCGGCTGCTTCCAGGCCGCCTTGCGGGCTGCCAGCTCTTCATCGCTTACCAGCAGCTCCAGCTTGCGGTTCGGAATGTCGATGGAAATCATATCGCCGTCTTCAATGAGCGCGATGGGTCCCCCTTCCATCGCTTCCGGAGAAATGTGCCCGATGCACGCGCCCCGGCTGGCTCCGCTGAACCGGCCGTCCGTAATCAGGGCCACCTTCAGGCCCATGCCCGTAATAACTGCCGTCGGATTGAGCATTTCCCGCATCCCCGGGCCGCCCTTCGGCCCTTCGTAGCGGATAACCACGACGTTACCTTCTTTAATGCCGCCGCCGATAATCGCTTCGATGGCTTCTTCTTCCGAGTCGTAGCACTTGGCTGTGCCCTGATAGACCAGCAAGTCCGGTTCGACGGCGCTTTCCTTGATGACCGCTCCGTCAGGAGCCAGGTTGCCAGAGAGGATAGCGATGCCGCCGCGGTTCATGTAGGCGTTGTCTACGCAGTGGATGACGTCAGGCCGTTCGATGTCTGCATGGGCGATGCGGTCGCCGATAGTTCCCGTCACGGTCTTGGCCTCCGTATGGATGATGCCCAGCTTCGTCAATTCCTTCATGACGGCGCTGATGCCGCCGGCTTCGTTCAAGTCCTGCATGTGGTACGTGCCTCCGGGGCTCATCTTGCAGATGTACGCCGCCTTGCGGCTGATTTCGTCGAACTTCTGCAGCGGCAGGTCAATGCCTGCTTCGTGAGCGATAGCCGGCAGGTGGAGCACCGTATTGGTCGAGCCGCCGATAGCCATGTCTACGGCGATGGCGTTTTCAAAGGATTCCATCGTCATGATATCCCGCGGGCAGATATTTTTCTTCACCAGCTCCATGACGACGGCGCCGGCCTTTTTCGCCAGCATGCGGCGGGCTCCGAAATAAGCCGCCGGAATGGTGCCGTTGCCGGGAAGGCCCATGCCCAGGACTTCGGTCATGCAGTTCATCGTGTTGGCCGTGAAGATGCCGGCGCAGGAGCCGCAGCCCGGGCAGGCTTCGTGTTCCATCTGGTGCATTTCTTCCGGCGTCATCTGGCCCGATTCGACCTTGCCGGCCGCTTCGAACATGGTGCTGACGCTGATATCCTTTCCCTTATGGCGTCCGGCCAGCATGGGGCCGCCGCTGACGACGACTGTCGGGATATTGATGCGTCCGGCAGCCATGAGCATGCCCGGCACGATTTTATCGCAGTTTGGAATCATGACGAGGCCGTCGAAAGCGTGGCCGTTGGCGACGGCTTCGATGGAGTCGCAGATGAGCTCGCGGCTGGCCAGCGGGTATTTCATGCCGTCGTGCCCCATGGCGATGCCGTCACAGATGCCGATGGCCGGAAATTCGATAGGCGTACCGCCGGCGGCGGCGATGCCCAGCTTGACAGCTTCGGCGATTTCCCGCAGGTGCATGTGGCCGGGGATGATTTCGTTAAAGGCGTTGACCACGCCGATCAACGGCTTCTGCAAGTCTTCGTCGCTGTAGCCCATGGCGTGAAACAAGGTGCGGTGGGCCGTACGGGTGCTTCCTTTTTTTACTACGTCGCTTCTCATATCAACTATCCTTTCGTATATAGGGTATATTATCTCATGCGCATCTGCTTGACGGGGATGACGCCGCGGGACAAGGAAATCTGCCCCGTTCTGGCGATTTCAATGACCTCGTAGTCGTCGAGCATCCGCAGCAGCGCCTCGATATGGTCTTCCCGTCCTGTCAGGCGGAAAATAAGGGAGTCGCGCTGTACGTCGACGACCTTGGCGTGGAACAAGTTGGCAATATTGGTCAGCTCGTCCCGCACAGCCGGCGTATCGCATTTTACCTTGACCATAGCCAGCTCGTAGCTGACGAGAGGCGCGTCGTCCAGGTTGACGACCTTGATGACGTCAATGAGCTTGGCCAGCTGGTTGACGGCCTGGTCGAGCTCCCAGCGGTTTTCAACGGATACGACGATGTTGATGCGCGTCACGTCCGGCTCTTCCGTATAGCCGGCGTTGATGCATTCGATATTGATGGCCCGGCGGCTGATGAGGCCGGCCACGTGGGTGAGTACGCCCGGTTTATTGTCGGCTAAAATAGCCAAGTGCTGTCTCATCATTGTGCTTCTCCTCCTAAGACCATTTCGTCCAGGCGCTTGCCGCCCGGTACCATGGGATATACGTTTTCATCGGCCGGAATGTAGACGTCCAGCAGCGCCGCCCCTTCAGCGGCAAAGAGCCAGTCCAGGCCCTGGACCAGTTCCTCAGGCTTGCGGACAGTCCGCCCCGGCACGCCCATGGCTCCTGATACGGCCGTAATATCCGGGTTATCGGCGATGACTGACTGGGAATAATGCTGGCCGTAAAACAGGCGCTGCCACTGGTTTACCATGCCGAGGACGCTGTTGTGCAGGACGACGACCTTGACGTCGACGCCGTATTTATGGAGCGTCGCAAATTCCTGGCAGTTCATCATAATGCTGCCGTCGCCGGTAAACAGGAGGACCGTCGAGCCGGAGCATCCCAGCTTGGCCCCCATGGCCGCCGGCAGGCCGTAGCCCATGGTCCCCAAACCGCCGGAGGTAATGAAGTGACGAGGCTTGGAAATATCACAGAACTGGGCGGCCCACATCTGATGCTGGCCTACGTCGGTAACGACGAAGTCGTCTGCGCCCAAACGGCTGTTGACGGCTTCGAACAGCTTCTGCGGCGATACGGCATCGGGAAGATCCCGCGTCGCAAAGGGATGGGCCTCGTTCATAGCCAGGACCTCTTTCCGCCAGTCGGCAAACTGGGCGGCGAAATCGACGCCGCTTTGCCCTACCTTTTCAGCAAACAGCGGCAGGGACCAGCGAAGGTCGCCGTTGACGCTGATATCGGCATGAACGATCTTGTTGATTTCTACCTTGTCGATGTCGAAATGGACGATTTGGGCGTTGGGCGCAAAGTTTTCCACGTCGCCTGTAATGCGGTCGTCAAACCGCGTGCCTACGGCGATGAGCAGGTCGCACTTCGTCACGGCCATGTTGGCAGCGTACGAGCCGTGCATGCCTACCATGCCCAGATGGGCGTCGTACGAATCGGGCACGGCCCCCTTGCCCATGAGGGACGTAATGACCGGCACCTGCGTCTTCTGGACGACGTCCCACAGGTGAGCAGCCATATCGGCGAGGATAATGCCGCCGCCCGTCAGGAAGACGGGGCGCTTCGCCTGTTCCAGAGCCGCCACGGTGCGGTCGATGTCGTAGGCCTGCCCCGTGTATACGCCGCTGTAGCCCCGCAGCTCTACCGTTTCGGGATATTCATAGTCGAACTCGGCGTCGAACACGTCCTTGGCTACGTCGACGAGGACCGGGCCGGGCCGTCCCGTCGTGGCGATGTAAAAGGCTTCCCGCAGCACGCGGGGCAGGTCCTTGACGTTCTTTACCAGGTAATTGTGCTTCGTAATAGGCGTCGTAATCCCCGAAATGTCGGCTTCCTGGAAGGAATCGCGGCCGATGAGGGTCGTCGCGACCTGCCCGCTGATGACGACGAGAGGGATAGAGTCCATGTTGGCCGTCGCAATACCCGTGACCATGTTGCACACGCCGGGGCCCGACGTGGCGAAGCATACGCCCGCCTTGCCCGTCGCCCTGGCGTAGCCGTCGGCAGCGTGGACGGCGCCCTGTTCGTGGCCTGTTAAAATATGGGGAAATTTGGCTTTGTATAATTCATCGTACAAGGTCAGAACAGATCCGCCGGGATAGCCGAAGACGACTTGTACTTGTTCACGTTTCAAGCTTTCGATGATCGCTTGTGCTCCGGTCATTTTCATAGGCACATACCCTCTTTTCTATGTATTGGAATGATTAGTCGTTGGTGTCGTTTTCATGAAGCCACGGCATCATGTCGCGCAGCTTCGCGCCGACCTGTTCGATCGGGTGTTCCGCATGCTGGCGGCGCATCGCCATGAAGTGGGCCCGGCCGCCGGCCTTGTTTTCCAGGAGCCAGTCCTTGGCGAAGGTGCCGTCCTGGATATCGCTCAGGATCTTCTGCATAGCCGCCTTCGATTCAGCCGGGATAACCTTCGGGCCGGCCGTGTAGTCGCCGTATTCCGCCGTGTCGCTGATGGACTTGCGCATCTTGGCCATGCCGCCTTCGTACATGAGGTCGACGATGAGCTTCATTTCGTGGAACGTTTCAAAGTAGGCGATTTCCGGCTGATAGCCTGCGGCGACGAGCGTTTCGAAGCCGTTGGTGATGAGCTGGCAGATACCGCCGCAGAGGACGGCCTGTTCGCCGAACAAGTCCGTTTCCGTTTCTTCCTGGAAGGTCGTCTGGATGACGCCGGCCCGGGTACCGCCGATGCCGCGGGCATAAGCGAGGGCGATGTCAAAGCACTGGCCCGTAGCATCCTGTTCGACGGCGAATACGTCGGGAACGCCGCCGCCTTCCACGAAGGTACGGCGTACGAGATGGCCCGGCCCCTTCGGCGCTACCATGAATACGTCGACGTCGGCCGGCGGCACGATCTGCTTAAAGTGGATGTTGAAGCCGTGGGCAAAGGCCAGGGCGCTGCCGGATTTCAAGTTCGGCCCGATTTCGGCGTTGTATACGTCGGCCTGCTTTTCGTCGGGAATAAGGATCATCGTAATGTCCGCTTCCTTTACTGCTTCAGCTACCGTTTTGACTTCCAGGCCTGCGGCTTTCGCTTTTCCAGCAGATTTGCTGCCTGCGTACAAGCCGACGACGACGTCGACGCCGCTTTCCTTCAGGTTCAGCGCGTGGGCATGGCCCTGGCTGCCGTAGCCGACGATAGCTACCTTTTTACCGTGCATGACATCCCAATTTACGTCCTGATCATAAAATACCTTTGCCATTTGAACATCTCTCCTTTTGTATGTAACAAGTAATGATTTCGTTGGCCTTTAGAGAATACTGCAAGAGGGAAATAAAAAAATCCGTCCCTCACTGAGGGACGGATTGAACTCCGCGATACCACCCTGATTCCCGAATCCATTACTGGACCCAGGCTCTCTACAACGTACCAACATACGCGTTTCCTATAACGTGGAAAAATCGTCAGCGCTTAATACGTACTTCAGCGCTCCTCTTCCGGGATGATTTTCACGGCCCTGCAATTACCGGCTCGCACCGCCCGCCGGCTCTCTGTGAATTGACTGAGGCAATTACTCTTTCCCATCATCAGATTTCATATATGTCGCCCTCAGAAGGACATCCTTCTGAAGAACTTGAACTTATTCTACAAAATGCCGTCCCATTTGTCAATACATTTTACTTGCATTTTTCTTAAAAAATCAAAGTTAAACGTTGCATTTGTTAAGTAAAACGTTTATTTTATGTTTGATTTCCAAGATACCAGCGGACGAACTGGCGGGCGATGCGGCCGTTGCGGCCCGAATGTTCCATTTCCCAGCGCAGTCCCAGAATACGCAGCTCGTGAGCCTCCAGGGCGACGCCGGCCTTGCGCAGCTCGTGGTCGATGATCTGCAGATACTCGTCCTGCGTCGGCGCGGCGTAGTGGATGATGAGGCCGAAGCGGTCCGACAGGGAAATGGATTCGTTCTGGCTGTCGTCGCGGTATACCTCGTCCAGATCGTCGCGCCGGTCGCGCCACGTTTCCTTGAGCAGATGGCGGCGGTTGGACGTGGCGTAGATGACCACGTTATCCGGCTGGGGGATAATGCCGCCGTCGATGACCGATTTCAGGTATTTGTATTCCTTTTCATCTTCATCAAAGGACAGGTCGTCGAAAAAGAGGATAAACTTCTTGCTCTTGATGGCGCTGAGATGCTCCATGAGAGGCGGCAGCTTCTTCATCTGCCCCCGCTCGACCTGGACGAGGCGCAGGCCCTCCTTGTGAAATTTGTACACCAAGGCCTTGACGGCCGTCGATTTCCCCGTGCCGCGGGCGCCCGTCAGGAGGACGTTGTTGGCCTGCCGCCCTTCGATGAAATTGACCGTATTGCGCAGGAGCTTTTCCTTCTGTACGGCGTAGCCGATGAGGTCGTCCCATTCGCGATGGCGGAATGTCTCGATGCCTTTCAGCTCCCCTGACGGCAGCAGGTAAAAGGCCATATACCGGGCCATATCGCCCCGGCCGTAGGCCTTGTAGTGATGGAGCAGGGCTTCGGCCATCTGCGCCGCGTCGGCCCCTTCCATGGCCTCTGTCAAGGCCTGCAAGAACTCATATTCCTTCGGAGCAGCAGGCTCGTAGTCGTCCAAGAAGGCGTCGAAGCGGAAATCGGAGGGCTTAGCCTGCAAGTAAGGCCGCAGCAAATGCATATCCTTCTGCAAAGCCCGCAACAGCCCCGATCCGTAGGAACCACAGTCCTCGATGGCCGTCGCGGCGATATTGTTGCCGCGGCACAGCAGGTACAGCAAATACTGCCGCCAAATATTCCCCGACAAGCCAAGCCGTTCTGCCGCCGCCAGCAGCGCCGCAGCCGCGGCGTTCCGCTTGTTGACATTGTCCGAGCTCAGCAAATATTCCCCCATAATCAACAACACCGGGTCGGACAAAAATTCCCGGCACACCAGCAATCCCCGCAAATCAGGATAATTCATTATACGTCCCCCTTATATCGGCCCACGCCGAATCGATATTTCATTTTTCAAAAGAATAGCAAAAAAAACATAAAAATGCAAGACAAACCGCCTATCTGTCGTCAAACGCTTCGATTTTACTTGACGACTACAAGGCCGACAGCATATAATAAACATGAAAAGAGGCATGACGCCGACAAACGGATATTGCCCCTATATCAGCTGGATTGATCGCCTAAGTTTGGAGACTAGAGGGCGGTCATTTCTTTTACCGGAAAATGCGGCATCATAAAATGCGAAAAGACACTGCTTGATACAAGCAGTGTCTTTTCTATATGCACATAACCGTTCAAAAAGCAATCTTATTTTACCGTATCGTCCCGTTTTACAACACGGACGCGTTCGACCGTCGGGTTGCCGTCTTTATCTTTGTGGACGACGTCGACAGTGAAGCGTTCCAATTCGGGCGCAAATTCGGCCAAAATCTTATCAGACAGTTTCGCTCCATTGAGCATGGCCCGATACAGCATAGCAGCAAATTCGTAGCGCGTCATGGGACGAGCGCCGTCGAAGTTCCCGTCGGGATAGCCTTCAATCACGCCGTTGCCAGCCAGGGTCGCGACGTATTCGTAAGCCCAGTGATTTTGCGGTACATCCGGGAAGAGCTGGAGCTTCGACGTATCGAGTCTGCGGCCGGCGTTGACGTCGAGCATAGCCGACTTCATGGCTTCTAATTCTTTCCGCAAATCTTTGATTTCCTTAGCCATGGCGACGCGGGACGTGGAAACGCCGTTGCCCTGTCCAATCTTAAAGGACACACCGGCGTTGACCATGTTGTCGTCGTTGCCGACAGTGCCGCCGACGCTGAACATCGTATCTTCGTTCGGACGGTAGAAGGCGCCGATAGCCACAGCATTTTCACCGCGGTAATTGCCGTAGCCGGCGGCAAAATCCCACTTGTCGTCGGGGTCGAAATCGAGCGGATGGAGAGCCGCCAAGGCCGCTGCTCCTGCGCCGACTTCATCAATGCGGCTGTCTAATTCGCCGACTTTATTGCCGATGTTGGTAATAGCCGTCGTGTTGTTATTAATCTGATCCCACGCTTCGTTGAGCTGGCTGACATTGACGGCATCCATATCTGCCGTACCAGCTGCCACATTGTGGATAACCGTGCCGCCTTGGTCGAGATAGATATCCCCTTTGTTAACTGTTCCATCTTCGTTGCGGTCATACTGAACAGCCCCTTCCATCGCACCGTGAAGCTGAGCTTCCGTCGCAGCGTTGGACGATTCGGCATAGCCGCCTTGTTCATATTTATTCCAATCCCAATCCGTATTGTTCAAACCCGAAACCAGCCCATCGCCAACACCGTTTTCATCCTCCTTATTGATTGTAATGGCGTTGCCGTTTGCGTCTTTCTGGACTGTCAAGCTGCCGGAATTAAAGGTGCCATCTTCATTCTGTTCACCCAGAACGACATCTTCGGTCAATCCGACATAATGGGTGTTATCATTAGCTGGCGTTTCGCTACTCGTATCAGTTCCACTATCGCCAGTTAAACCCGTTTCACCAGTACCTGTACCGATTTCACCTGTATTTCCTGTATCCGTATTGCCGCCTGTAGCCGTTTCGCCTTCCGGGTGTTTGATGGTAATGTTATCATCGTCAGGCAAAATTTCACCGCCACCCATATTTTCTTCCAACGCATCAATTCGGCCACCTAAAAATTCCATTGCGCCATACAACTGACTACCGTTAACAGCATCCGTCGAATCAGGGCCGATGCGACCTTTAGCCACATTGATAATACGTCTGGGGCTGCTTGCAGTACCTACAGAAATAACGCCGTTTGTATCGCCGTTTTGAATATTGTAAAAATCATTATATGCACTGCCTAAGACATTAGTATCTAAACCAGCAATAAAAGCTTTTACATCTTCATCAGAGAGAATGTCTTCTTTCGTAGCCGTACTGCCACTACCAATAGATGTGCTATTATCTGCCCCCTCTTCAACAGTTGCACTTGCCCCCAACGCCGTACCTTTTGCAGCTTTAACAAAACTATTGTACCCTACCGCACTTCCATAGTTTGCCGTAATCGCTGGCGTATCATCAACGGAGTAATGCGCACCAATTGCTGTACCATAACTGGCAGCTATGGCACTTTGTGAACCTATTACGGTTCCATAAGACCCAGAAATACTATTATCATATCCTAATGCAACAGCATATCGACTTTTGTCTGCGATGCTCACATTGTTACCAATTGCCGTAGAATATCCAGAATTAGCACCAATCGCTCCTTTATAGCCAGCTAATACACTTTCTCTTGAATTATTTGCTAATGTAGTTTGGGCACCAATGACAGTAGACCAATAATCATTACTGCCAATTGTCGCACCATATCCTAAAGATGTACTATAAATACTGTTTTCACCAATAGTATTTGAATTACCTACTCCGATAGAATAGTTGGAATTAACAGTCGACTGCTGACCAATAGCTACTGAACTTCGGACACCAAAACTATTAGTACCTATGACCGTTGCTGTTCGCTCAGCAGTTGCCATATCCCCAATAGCAATACTGCTCTGATCAGCATCAGCTTCTGCCCCAATAGCTACCGCTTTCCCTGCATTGCTCACTTTACTTTTATAACCTATTGCAACTGCTCGCTCTCCATTATCACCAAAAGAAGCCTCTTGCCCGATAACGACACTGTAACCACCTTGTATATTTGCTTGATTCCCAATAGCAACAGAATTAGATGCTCCAAAAATCGTCCCAGTCTCATTAGTAAGACCGCCAATAGTAATGCCTTCACCTAAAGCAACATTATTTCCTCTCGCACTTGAAGGAGCTCCATCAGTGTAACCGATTACGGTTATATCATTACCAATAATCGTACTATGGGGAGAACCTCCAACAAAATTGCCGCTAGCTCCTGTACCTTCATGACCTACAGTAATTCCATCACCAATGAGAAGCGAGTCAGTTGTATTGCTGTCATGGTTATTAGTTTCTTTATGTATAGTAGCTTCTTCATCTCCATAAATAATAATATTTCCGTCTTCATCCGGAGTAACAGCTTCAGCCGCCCACACCGGCACAATTCCCACGCCAGCCGTCAAAGCCAGCACAGCCATCAAGGCCGCAGCGCTTTTACTAAGCGTCCGCCCTGTGCATTTAGCGCAGCTATGGGCCAGTTCCGATACGACGACGTACCGTTGTTTTGTTTTGTTCCAAATGACTTTGTATATCTTGTTCATACGTCTTCCTCCTTATATATGTCGCGTTTTCTTTTTTCGGTGTTGTGAAAACCATTGTTTGCGGCAAGCTTCGCTGCAAAAGGATGTCCGCCGGTCTTTCGGATCACTCACATCGACGCGGACGCCGCAGTTTCGGCAGTAAAAGGAACGGGCAACGCCGTGCGGCTTCACGTGCTGCGAATGCTTCCAATACAGCCGCTCACAATGAGCCGAGCAAAATTTCGTCCGTTTATCTCGTCCGTCGACGATGGTGACGAGTTTGCCGCAGCGAACGCAGTGAAATTCTCGTATTACGTCCGCCCCTTTAGGATGTTCGCCGCGATCGATTAAACCATACCGATGGGCATACCTCCGGCAAAAAGCGCTGCAATACTTCTGCGTAATCCTGTCGGCCGTAAAAATAGCGCCGCAAACTAAACATTTGGCTTTTCGTTTCATCGTCTCGTCCTGCTGCCTCCAGCTATGCGAGGCAGAGAGAAAAACTGAATCCATGGACGCAAAAAAGACAGCATATACCTATGCTGCCTAAAAAAATACCTTCTATATATAAGGGGACGCACGTATCCCCATACATTTTTCATTATGGGCAGGTCAAAAATAATATACTTATAGTACCCCCCCCCCGTATGCGATTTTTTCATGTTGCTGCCTGCCGACGCATGACTACATCTGCCGTTCGTTCCAGCTAGAGACCATCTTGCTCACCCCCTTTATATAGTTAAAAGTATACATCTTTTTTCCTATAAATACAATATGATAAATGCTTTAATTCATAAATAACAGCGTTATAATCAGCTATTTTCTGCTATATATTAAACATATATGAACACCTCATTTATATGTTTGTCAATGTATTTTATTCCAATTAGTATTCATTTTATTAATGTTTCGTTTGTATCGTTTCCTATTTCTTATATTTACAGTGACTTTTAATGATTTATAGTTTTTGACAAGAAAAAAAGCGCCAAAATCATGCAAATGGTTTGGCGCTTTCATGCATCAGGCCCATTCTCCTGTCCTCATCGCCGAGGCGGTGGAGGTGGCGGCGGCACCGGCGGAGGGATGGGGCGAATGGGCCTCGGTTTTGGAATTTCCGGCGGCTGCGGAGGCGGAATGGGCTGCCTGGGACTTAGGGACGGCGGTTTAGGAGCCGGTTGAGGTCTGTCCGGCCGCGGTGCAGGCGTGGGAGAAAGCGGAGGGGGCTGCGGTTGGGGCGGCCGTCCCGGATGCAGCGACGGCGGAGGCGGCATCGGCGGCGGTATAGGCCGAATGGGCCGCGGCGCAGGAATGGGAGGAGCTGCCGGAGGCGACGGCGGAGGAGGAAGGGGTCTCGTCCGCAGTACCGTCATATAGGCGCCGTTCCCTCTTGCCGTACCTTGACCGGCAGCCTGCGCCGGAAGGGCCAGTGCGCCCCACAAGACGGCGACGCAGGCTGCGGCGGCAAGATATGCGGCTATTCGTTTCAACATGACGCACCTCTCCTTTCAAAAATATATGCTAACGCAGCGTATGCCAAAAACGACAGAAATCTCTCTGCGAAATTCCTGTCGTTTTCAGCATGTACCTCATGCCTCCCCTTAGCGATGATGACGCGGCGGGGGCGGAGGCGGCATAGGCCGGCCGGGCTTATGCGGTTTCGGTTTTGGCTTCTTAACTTTTTTAGGCGGTTTCGGTTTCTTTTTCGGCGGAGGAGGAGGACCCGGATGATGAGGACGAGCCTTGAACTCCGTCAGCTGCGCGCCTGTAAAGTTCATATCGCCAAAGGAATTTGCCTGAGAAGCCATTGCAAAGGTCGGAGCGCACAACGCGCCGACAATAGCAGCTACGATAATAGACCGTTTCCAAATGCGCATATCGAATATCCCTCCTTCGTACTTCAATTTCTTGTCTTAATTGTATCACAAAATAGCCTCGATTCAATCCATTTTGTGTCACAGTTTCTTTACAATTTCGTTGCAAATTAAAATATATCCCTCGTCATTCTTTCGTAAATACTTTCTAATCCCCTATACACTTAAAAATAGACATTTCTCTATACAGCCGCTCTTTTCCCATGAACGACATAATACAAGACAATGCAGAACAGAATAACGATGGCTGTCATCTTATACAATCCGGCATACCCAGTATACGGTATGGCCGCCCCCAACACATAGGAACCGACGCCCATGCCGATATCAAATAAGGACATAAACGTAGCCGTCGCGACGCCGATACGGGAGGGCGCGGCGACTTTGACGGCAATCGCCTGCGCCGTCGGCATAAACGAACCATATCCCAGGCCAACGAAGGCTGCAGAAAGCAATAAAACGAGAGCGCTTTCCGCCTGACTCAAAAGGGCCATGCCGGCAGCAAAGGACAGGAGAAGCGGATACATCACATAATTTTCCCCGCGATTGTCGAGAAGGCGTCCCATAAACGGACGGGATAAAAAAATACAGACGGCGTATACGAAAAAATACCATGCGCCGGCCTCGGTCAAACGCGCCTCTTTTACGAAGGAGGTCAAAAAGCTTACCAGCCCGGAATAGGACATGCCGATGATAAGGCCTAGCACGCCGATTGGCACGGCAGCCGGCTCGACATATTTCCGCCAAAAAGAGCCTTTATTCTTCGCCGGTTCATGAGACGGCAGCATGGGAGTCCGAAGAAGAACGGCAAGCCCTATGTTTATGCCGCACAGAGCCATGCACAAAAGCATGTCGGCCGTATACAAGCCGTATCGCTGAAACCACATACCCAAAAAGGGCCCTGCCGCCGTTGCTAAAATAACGCTCAGCGTGTAGTACCCAATACCTTCTCCGCGGCGCGACACCGGCGTCAAAGCAGCCACCAAGGTGCCCGTAGCAGTAGACACCACGCCGAACCCAAAGCCCTGCAGGATACGAACACCATACAACGCCGTCACAGAAGAGATGACGACATACATTGCCGAAGCCGCAAAAAAGATAAGACCTCCTATATACAGCAAGGGTTTCAAACCCAGCCATACGGCACACCGTCCTGCGGCGATGCGCCCGGCAAAGCCGGAGAATACAAAAATACCGGCGGCTAACCCGGCCTGACTGGCCGTCGCCTGCAAAAAGGTCATCGCATATTCCACTACGATAATAGTAAACAAGAAAAAGACCATGTATACATTAAAATTGATAAAAAAATTGACGATAAAGTCCTTCGTAAAAATCCGATCCCTATCCATGACACGTTCTCCTCTCGTCAGTATCCAAAGACATATGGTATTATAGAATAGAAAATATATAATTTAAAATACATAAATCCTTATGTAATATGTCTGTAAAAGCATAAGGAGAACCTATGGAACTACTGCATTTATCCTATTTCCAAACCATTGCCCGCTTAGAAAGCCTGACGCAGGCCGCCGACGTGCTCCACGTATCGCAGCCGTCTCTCAGCAAAATATTAAAACGTCTGGAAACGGAGCTCGGCTATCCCCTTTTCGACAGACAAGGCAAACGGCTGCGGCTAAACGACGGCGGACTCTTGTTTTTATCTTACGTAAACCGCATGTTTGCTGAATTAGAATTGGGAACAAAGGAATTTCAAGCCTACGCCGCGCAAAAAGCCGAGCGTCTCCGCATCGGCGCCGCTTCGTCCCGTCTCTTGCCTCAAGCGCTGACGACGTACGCGGCGCGGCATAGGCAGGGGCAATTCTGTATACGTCAAATCATCGAACCTAGAGAAATGGAAGAACAGCTGTTGGGCGGCCGGATAGATTTCTGCCTATCCTTCCACTCCTTGCGTCACGACCAGCTATACAGCGTTAAGCTGACCGACGAAGATATTTTTCTCGCCGTATCGCCTCGTCATCCCTTAGCCCGCCGCCCCTTCGTCGACTTGGCCGAGGTAAAGGACGAGCCGTTTATTACGCTGACCAGCGAATGCGGCCTCTATGAAACATCTCTGGCCTTCTGCCGCGATGCCGGCTTCATCCCGACAGTCGCGTTTGAAATCAACAGTCTCGAAGTCATCGCCAACCTGGTCAGCGCGGATCTCGGCGTTGCCTTTGTCCCCGCCTTCGGCTCCGAATCCCTGAGCCAAAGCATTACGCGCCTTCCTATCAGAACGCCGACATGCCGCCGAGGCATATGGCTGTCGTATAAAGCCTTATGGCAGCCGTCGCCGCAGCAAGAACAATTCCGCACGTTCTTACTACATTACTTCTCCGGCCCCGCGCCGGATAGCTCCGTCGTCTATTGACGAGCGCCGAAGGGGCCGTTATACTAAGCGTTGGCAAAAGGATGAAATCACAAATTCATAAGCACAGCGAAAAAGCCACAGGCTGCATCCTGCGGCTTTTTCTATTCCGAATAAATTGAATACGCGTCTTCAAAAAACAGCGCTCTCCCAAGGGAAGGCGCTGTTCTTTTTCATACTACGTGTGCCGTTATTCATGAAGCGAGGTGACGACGGGGTTATTCAGGAAATCGTAGACCCGTTTTACTTCGCTGGGCCGCTCCGTATCGAGCATCTGCGGATGACCTAAATCAAGGGCGGCAATGCCCTTCATTTCATCCGCAGTCAGCTCGAAATCCCAGATGGCGAAGTTTTCCCGAATCCGTTCGGGCCGGACTGATTTAGCGATGCACGGCAACCCACTCTGGATTTCCCATCGCAGAATGACCTGGGCGACGCTCTTTCCGTGAGCCGCGGCAATCTCCTGCAATACGGGCTGGGTGAACATGCCGTTCATTCCTTCGGCGAAGGGAGCCCAGGCTTCGGCCTGCACGTTCAATTCTTCCATGACAGCTAATTCCTCTGCCCGCTGATAGAAGGGATGCCGTTCAATCTGGTTGACAGCCGGCGCGATGTCGGCGTTATAGCACAAATCCATCAGCCGGCTGCTGCTGAAATTGCTCACGCCGATCGCCCGAATCTTCCCTTTCTTATACAACTCTTCCATAGCCCGCCACGAGCCGTAATAATCGCCAAAGGGCATGTGCACGAGGTACAAGTCGAGGTAGTCCAGCCCCAGCAGGCGGAGCTGGCGGTCAAAGGCTGCCTTCGTCTTGTCATAGCCCATTTCGTGAATGTAGGCCTTCGACGTGATAAACAATTCGCTGCGGGCGACGCCGGACTGGCGAATTGCCTGGCCGACGGCTTCTTCATTTTGATACGAGCTGGCCGTGTCGATATGCCGGTACCCTGCGGCAAGGGCCGCCGCGACGGCCTCTCGGCAAGGGGCTCCATTGGGAATCTGAAAGGTGCCGAAGCCCAGCATAGGCATAGACACGCCGTTGTTTAACAATACATATTCCATGTTCTCACCTTCCTGCATCGGTATACGTTTATTATACGTCTGGCCGCCGCCTTGTCTAATGCCTGCCCCGTATTTCCCAGCATACAAGTTTTCTATATCTTGCAGCTCCTGCGCAGCAACGCAGTACGACAAAACCCGCCGGCCCTAGAAAGGCGGCGGGTTTGTCATATACACATGTATCATTTATTTGATTACGCGCCTAATATACTGCCGACGATGATGCCTAAATAGGTGCCGATGACGTAGCCGAAGGTGCCGACCAGCATGGACGGACCGACGAGCTTCG
>ULUU01000686.1_pt1 | contig 25476 bp, 28 predicted proteins | sample 1958871 | NCBI WGS metagenome assembly ULUU01 (sample SAMEA4835770, study PRJEB28245) | human gut metagenome | biome: gut microbiome; material: fecal sample | place: Denmark | collected 2008 | reverse complement strand
TTACATCACAATCATACCCCCACACCTCATCCAAGATTTGATTGCGAGACAAAACTAACCCCTTATTGTCGATTAAGACTTTCAAGATTTCCAGCTCCTTTGGAGTAATGTCTATCTTGCCATTTTCATCACTTGCTGTATATCCAGAAAAATCAACGGTAATATCTCCAAGTTTAACCGTATTAACAGCAGGCTTGTTCTGGCTTCTGCGAAGTAACGCAGTAATCCGTTTCCCTAAAATGAGCATAGAAAAGGGCTTTGTTATATAATCGTCTGCCATTTCATCAAAACTGTTGGATTGTGTATATTCATCGTCAAGTGCAGTAAGCATTATTACAGGAATATTGCTGATTTTCCTGATTTCATGCAGAACAACGATACCCGACATTTCGGGAAGCATAATATCCAGAACAATTATATCCAGTTCTTTTTCACGGAATATTTTTAGTGCCTCACTACCAGTAAAAGCGGAAAAGAGCGTATGCCCTGCCTCTTTCATATATTCGCATATCGCCTTGTTTGTCCCTTGATTATCTTCAACAATCAAAATTTTCGCCATTAAGAACACCTCCCATATTTGAATAGAATACCAGCACTATGTTGTGCCAATATGAAGTTCCCAAGAAAAATTATATATTCTCCTTCGCACCCCCGCAAGTATGTGAATGGACAATAAAATACTACCAAAATGTAAAATTGCATTTCGTTCTCATAATCACACCTGAAATGTAGAATGATATAGGGGTGATATGATAACGACAGGCAACGCATCTGTTGAAATTGCTGACAAACTGGATTGTGAGATACATATGTATCCGGAATATGGTCATGCAGCGTATGATGAAGCTAAAGATTTTAATAGTATAATATATGATTTTTTATCTGAATAGTCTAAATTGAGAGAAAGATCTGTTGATTCCTTTAGGCGAACTTGTAGAAGTGAAAGGTCACAATATGAGTATCTATACAGAAGGGGAAGGAGACAAAACACTTGTGTTTCTGTCCGGAAGTGGAACCTGTTCGCCCATATTGGATTTTAGATCATTGTATTCCTTGTTGAGCAATGAATATAAAATTGTTGTAGTAGAAAAGTTTGGCTATGGCTTTAGCGATGATGTAGATGAAACCAGAGACATTGATACGATATTAGGCGAAACCAGAATGGCACTTAATAAAGCAGGGATCAGAGGACCGTATGTGCTTTGCCCTCATTCAATGTCCGGATTAGAGGCTTTATATTGGGCGCAGAGGTATCCGGAAGAGGTGGAAGCCATCATAGGACTGGATATGGCTGTACCGGAGTATTATGATGAAATGCAGATCCATATTCCAATCTTAAAATTAGGACAGTATGGTGCTGCACTGGGAATTACAAGATGGATCCCCAATCTTGCAGAAAGCGATGCGATCAGGTTTGGAGCATTGTCTGAAAAGGAAAATTTGTGTTTCATGGTATGATTGCCCTATTCTTCTTGGTAAGGAAGCAGAATAGAATCTACAGACCCGATATGGAATTATCCTGAAGCAGCGGAAACTATGAAGGGGTCAGATATGTGGTGCATTTTGGCAAGGTAAAGGTATTTGCGCAGTGCCATGCGGCGATTGCCAACCGAATGGAAGGTATGGACAGAGTGACAGCGGTGGATTGTGGTTCATGGACACTGGATATTATGTCGGTGGTGAATAAGGTTCCTGTTCTTGACGAGTGTCACACTTACCAGCAGGGACTGATTACTGCCATTGACCGTATTCAGAAGGAGTGCATTGCAAAACATGGTAAGGAAGTGCCGGAGTATATCATCAATGAAGTGATTGAAACGGGAGATACCAATGCCATTGCCAAAAATAAGGAATTCATTATGGATACCATCAATGTAGGGCTTAAAAGATATGCTCTTGAAGTGGAAGAAAAGCTTCGTGAACTGAAAATTGACTTTGATTTTACCAATGTGGTGTATGTCGGTGGAGGAGCCGGAGTTATGAGACGTTTTGGCAGTTGTACCGGGGAAAATGTGCGATATGTAACAGATGTCCGTGCCAATGCTTTAGGTTATCAGTACTTAGCGCAGAATCTGGAGGTGTAGCCTATGGCAACAAGGTCGATTGCATTCCGGTTGAATGATAAGAACCGGGAGGATAAGGAAATCATGGAGTGGCTGGATAAAGTAGTCTATGAGGGTGAGTATTATGAGTCTCTGACGGAGGCTGTGAAGTGGGCAATTCTATGTTTTGTACGTGGAGAAATCCGATTTCGGGAGGAAATGAGCACCATGGAGCTTATGCAGGAGTTTGTCAGGGATTTTGCTAAGCAGAGTAAGGCAGACAATGAGCGGATTATGCAGGATGCAGTTACGAGGATTCTGGCTACCATTATCAGTGCAATGGGACAGCAGACAGGTGGTTATGTGGCTGTCCCTGCCATGATGCAGATGCAAGGGATGAATGTAGTATCGATGCAACATGAGACATCACCAGCTCCAACAAAACCAGTAAAGGAAGCGGTGGAGAAATTACCGGAGAATAATCTGGAGCTGTCTGATAAGCCGCTGGATGATGGGGCACTAGCTTCTTTGTCTGCTATGTTTGGAGATGATGAGGAAGATTAAATTTTAAAAAATGCACAATGTATTTGAATTTTCTAATATTATGTGGTAAACTCAAAATAGAAAATTTTGAAAAAATCATAAAGTATTAAAAATAAATAATACATTGTGCTGCTTTTAAAACAGTAGGAGGTGATGCGTAATGAAGCATTATGAAAAAATGCTTGCAAGGGGATGCTTTTCAAGGGAGCAACTGATAGAACTTGTGGGAACAGCAACAGCAGCCAATCAGGTAATCTATGAATACCAGAAAAAGGGTCTGATAGAAAAAGTCAAAAGAGATTTTTATGTAGTAATCAGCATAGAAACGAAACAGCCAGTGTTCTCCCGTTATCAGATAGGTTCCAATCTGTTCCCGGATGCTTGTATCACCCATCACAGTGCATTTGAGGTATTTGGTTATGGAAGTCAGGTTTTTTATGAGTGTTATGTAGCAACAGACAAACGGTTTAACGATTTTGAGTATGACGGAGTGATGTATCGCCGCATAGAGCGTAAGCCCGATATGGAAGTAGTACAGCAAGGCAACATAAGGGTGACATCTGTGGAGCAGACGGTTGTAGACAGTATCCGTGATTTTGAAAAGGTAGCAGGTCTTGAGGAAGTAATACGCTGTATGATGCTGGTGCCGGGATTGAATGAACAGAAAGTGTTGGAATGTCTGGCAAGAAACAACAATGGTTTTTTGTATCAGAAATGTGGATACCTTTTTGAAGAAATGCAGGAAGAATTCCACTTTTCTTCCGAATTTTTTGAAATGTGTGAGAACGGTTCTTCTGACGCAAAGCGTTATTTGATGAAAGAGTCACAGGATAATGTATTTCATAAGCGGTGGAAGCTTTATGCACCGGCGTCACTGAAAGGGCTAATAGATAAGGGGGTTGATGATTATGATGCAATGGGATAGATTAACTCTGGGCAGAATGGCAAAAGAACTGGGTTTTCCGAGAGATACGCTGGAAAAGGTATGTCGTCTGGCAGACGTATTGAAGTTTATGGAATCGGATGAGATTTTGGCAAAAGGGATTGCCTTGAAAGGCGGTACAGCCATTAATCTTACTATTTTTGATTTGCCAAGGCTTTCTGTTGACATTGATTTGGATTATTGCAGAAGTATTGACAGAGAAGACATGCTTTCGGACAGGGAGATTATTACAGACAGAATCAGAAAGTATATGATTGCAAATGGATATGTTCTGAGTTCGAAATCAAAGAACTATCATGCATTGGATTCCTTTGTTTATGAATATGTGAATTGTGGAGGAGTAAAGGATAATCTTAAGATTGAGATTAACTATATGCTTCGCTGTCATGTACTCCCGGTAGCAAGAAGGGAAGTGAAACTGCCATGGAATGAGGAGAAGCTTACTGTACTTTCCGTAGCACCATTGGAGATATTCGCTTCAAAAACAGTAGCATTACTTACAAGAACAGCTCCACGAGATTTATATGACATGCATAATATGGTAAGATTTGGGTTGTTTGATGAAAGTGAGGAAGCAATGCTTCGTAAATGTACTGTGTTCTATAGTGCAATCGGAGCAGCACAGCCCCCGAAAAAATTCGAGCTTGATAATATTGGAAAAGTGTCATCCCTGCAGATTAAGCGAGATCTGGATCCGGTGCTTCGTAAGGGAGAACGATTTAACTTGGAATTTGCTCAAAGGGAAGTAAGAGAATATCTTGCATCCATTCTGGTGCAAACAAAGGAGGAAGAACTGTTCTGGAAAGCTTTTTCAGAAGGGAGCTATTATCCTGACTGGGTATTTGGTGATAGTAATGAGCTTAGAAATGTAGCAAAGCATCCAATGGCATTATGGAAGTGTAGGGACAAGAAAGAAGATAAGAAGCCTTTGGAGAAGGGCAATGCAAGATGAATGTAACACAAGCCGTAAAACAGAATAGGAAAAATAAGTAAAAACTGTGAAACAAAATGGTTCAAATGAGCCGGATGTGTTTGACAGTTTTTTATTGCCCTTTTATCCGTATAACGGTTTGTATAACAAAATGCAGGATATTGGCAGAAAGTGTATTACATTTTCGCCGGTAGTCCTGTCTTTTGTTTTACAGAAATTCATCTACAAGGGTGGATTTCTGTGAAATATCGGTATAAATATCGGGGTTTTAGGGGCTTTGCCCATAACAAGATTGGAAACGCATTGCGATTTCCGTATCTTGCCAGTTTTTACAGTTTTTATCTGAAAGAAATTCTGTTCACAGCGTCAGAGGAGATTTCTGCGAGCAGAAAGAGTGTAGCAACTATTCGAATGATTGGAGGATTTATTTATGGAGAAACAGATAACAAGAAAGAATACAGCAAGGCAGAACCGGACATTTAGACTTTCGGAGTATGAGCTTCGTAAGCTGTCGGAGGATGCCAAGTCTGCCGGAATGAATGAGAGTAAGTATCTGCGTGAACTGATTGTTCACGGCGGAGTGGATGCAACACACGCAGAGGACAGAAGAAACCTTATCCGTCAGATTAGTGGAATTGCTACCAACATCAACCAGATGGCAAAGCATTGTAACGAATCTAGGTGGTTTGGTAATGTGGATGTGCTTAGGATGACACGGGCGTTGGAAGAGGTGCTTAAGCTGTTGAAGCAGTTGGTGGAAAGGTGGCGGTGATTATGGCAATAACAAAGATTATGTGTATGAAGTCGGCGGAGCATGGAAATGTGGCAGCTCATCTAAAGCATTCCATAGCTTATATCTGTAATGAGGCAAAGACGGAAAACGGAAGTCTGGTAGGCGGTATTAACTGCCTGCCGGATTTTGCTTATGAGCAGATGATAGGAACGAAGGAAATGTTCGGGCAGACTAGAGGAAGGCAGGGGTATCATTTTATCATATCCCTAAAGCCGGGAGAAGGAACCAGGGAGCAGATGTATGAGATTACCAGACAATTTGCAGAGGAGTTTTTGGGTGGTGAATATGAGGGTGTATTCAGCGTTCATACGGATAAGGATCACCTGCATGGGCATCTTGTTTTCAACAGTGTAAATATGGTTACAGGTAGGAAATACAGCTATAAAAAAGGGGACTGGAAGAATGTGATACAGCCCATAACCAACAGACTGTGTGAGGAGTATGGTTTGTCCATTGTTGCGGCAGAATACAGCAAAGACCCTGTTAATATGAACCGTAAGCAGTGGTAAAAGGAGCAGAGTTGGGGCGATTTTATCATGGGGGATATGCAGTATTGCAGGAATAAGGCAGAAAACTTTGAGGAATTTATTTTTCTTATGGAAAAGCTTGGCTATGAGGTTAAGACAGGTGTCCATATTTCTGTAAAGGCAGAAGGTATGAGGCGTAGCAGGAGACTGGATACGCTGGATGAAGAATTTTCAGTGCGGAATTTGAACTCCTTTTATGAGCAGGAACGTACCTACAAGTATGTGGAACCGCCGGTATATCATCTGGGCTATGCTTAGAGCGTATGTCAAAGGTGAAATAACGAGAGAGGAGCTGCAGTTTACCAACGAAAAGCAGGAAGAGGAAGTAAAGAATCTTGAGAAAAAGCTTTTGCAGGCGGAGAAGGATTACAGGAGTTTTCTTCGGTAGAAAAAGGAAAAGAAGCAGTTTGTAAATGCTCTTTTATCCGTAAAGGAAAAGTCTGTATTAACACCGGAACTTATCCGTATGCTGATTTCGAAGATTATTCTCACACCGGAGAGGTGTATGGAGATAAAGTATCGTTTTGGGCATACAAAGGCAGGATATACGGATGTATTTCAGTATCCGAGAAGAACCAAATGGAATGAAGGAGGCAGGAACGATGACTAATCTGGTTATGTATTTAAGATTATCATTAGAGGATGATGTGAATGCGGATGAAAGTAACAGTATTACCAACCAACGCAGAATCATCCGTGATTATATCAGTACTCATGAGGATTTACGCTCCATGAATGTGCTGGAGAAGTGTGATGACGGATATTCCGGCACCAACATGAACCGTCCGGGAATGCAGGAGCTTCTTGCAATGGTAAAGGAGCAGAGGGTGGATTGTATCATTGTAAAGGATATGTCCCGGTTTGCACGAAACTATCTGGAAACAGGGAAATAATATAGAGCAGATTTTTCCATTTATGGGAATCAGGTTCATTGCAATTAATGACAATTATGACAGCAAAGATTTTGTTGGCGGTATCGCTGACATAGATGTGCAGTTTAAATCTCTTCTGTATGATTTTTACAGCAAGGATTTGTCTCAGAAGGTGTCAACGGCGGTTATGGCAAGGAAGGATAAGGGAATGTTTATCGGTATTTGTGCTCCTTTCGGATATCTGAAATCCAAGGATAATGCTTGTGAACTTTTAGTGGATGAGGAGGCTGCTGCTGTTGTGAAGCGTATATTTACCCTTCGCACTGCCTACGAATCTTATGTTAAGGGCATTACAGACAAGGAAACCTATCTGATGCAGAAGGAATCCTATGAAGTGATGATTTCCGGTATTAAGGAGAAGATTGAAGCACAGAAGGAGGCTATCATCGCTTTGGAGAATCAGAAACCATCAGACATCAGTGGTATTAAGTTCTTGGAGAGAAATTCGCAAGTGACTGAGATTACGGATGAGTTACTGGATGTGCTGCTTGAAAAGATTGTGGTATATGCAGATAAGACCATTGAATTGAGATGGAAGTTCACAGGCAGGAGAAACTAAGGAAGTGTGTAAGATTGTATCAGCTTTTGGTAGATTATCTGTCAAAATCTGATATAATGGAAGGAAAGAAAAAGTTTAAGAAAATGTTGTCAACTACTTGACACAAGAGGGAATTCTTATGCCAGAAATGATATATAGTTTTAATGGGAAAGACATTACGATGAACGTATGTATACAGATCAGAGATGTATTAAAATTGTTACAGGATCATTTCCAGATTGATTTTGAAGAAGCCGTGCTTCGTTTTTATAAGTCTGAAACATACAAGACCTTACAGCAGACCGAAAATGGATTATGGGCAGAATCAGCAGAATATATTGCAGATCAGTACTATGAAGAGGTGGGGTGTGAATAAAACATTGCAGAATATGAACCATATTATGGATTCGGAGCAGGAATTTGAGAGTGCAGTTGAGCAGATATAGAAAAATATGGAATTATAGGTGTAAGGTATAATACAATTGTGTTATATCTTACACCTATTTTTATGATACAATGCAGATACAATTAATGTTATTAAAAGATGTAATGTAAATGAATTATACGGCGGTGCTTGTTTTGTATACACAACTTTGGTAAAATGAAGACAGGACTTTCGGGAAGGGGTAAGTGCATGAATAATAAATTATATAAATTAATGAACTGGCCGAGAATTGAAGGAATTGTGTATTCGGAGGAAGCAAACCCGCAGGAGATTCTGGGGGTACATACCACAGGTAAGAATGTCCTGTTTCAGATGTTCTGGCCTGGGGCAGTGAAGGTAAATGTACATTTTATGGAAGAGAAGCGTTCTGAGGCTGCAGAGGTAGTATCCACTGCAAAATTGGTACTTCCGATGGAAATGGCAGATGAGAACGGTTTCTTTGCATGTCTTTATCAGGGAAAGAAGCCGCAGCACTATGAATATGAAATTATTGATGCCGAAGGGAACAGCAGAATGATTAAGGATGCCTATGCATTCGCACCGGTATCCTTATCTAAAAAGGATGCTGTACGTTTTACTTCAGGCATTCATTATACCATTTATGAACATTTGGGAGCACATCCTTGTACGAGAAACGGTGTTGCCGGAACACAGTTTGCGGTGTGGGCGCCGAATGCGGTCCGTGTCAGTGTCGTTGGAGATTTTAACAATTGGGACGGGCGCATTTATCCCATGATAAAGGATGGTACAACCGGTATTTTTGAACTGTTTATACCGGATGTTCAGGCAGGCGATTGTTATAAATATGAAATCAGGAAAAAGGGCGGTCTGACCATTTTAAAGGCAGATCCTTATGCATTCCGCCAGCAGCTTCGTCCGGATACGGCTTCCATCGTGGAAGATTCTCATTACAGCTATCAGGATGCAGAATGGATGAAGAATCGGAAGAAATATGCCGAAAAGAATGCGCCCATCAGTGTTTACGAATTATATCTGGGCTCCTTCCGTCATGGAGAGGATGGAAAAGAAAGCTTATCCTACCGTGAACTGGCGCCTCTTGTTGCAGAATATGCAAAGGAAATGGGCTATACACATGTGGAGCTGATGCCGGTGATGGAGCATCCCCTGGATGCATCCTGGGGTTATCAGGTGATTGGTTATTATGCACCGACCGCGCGCTACGGAACACCGGATGACTTCCGGTACTTCGTGGATACGCTTCATCAGGCGGGCATCGGTGTGATTCTGGACTGGGTTCCGGCACATTTTCCGAGAGATACCTATGGACTTGCCGAGTTTGACGGAACCTGTCTCTATGAGCATGCGGATCCCCGGAAGGGAAGTCATCCGCACTGGGGAACATTGATTTATAATTACGGACGCCCGGAAGTATCCAACTATCTGATTGCCAATGCGTTATACTGGGCAGAGCAGTTCCATGCCGATGGAATCCGCATGGATGCGGTTGCTTCCATGCTGTATCTGGATTATGGACGTAAGGATGGCGAGTGGGTTGCCAATATTTATGGCGGCAATGAGAATCTGGAAGCGATTGAAATGATCAAGCATCTGAATTCCATTATGAAAAAGCGGAATCCGGATGTGCTGATGATTGCCGAAGAATCGACCGCATGGCCGAAGGTGACGGGAGCTTTGGATGACGAAGGACTTGGCTTTGATCTTAAGTGGAATATGGGCTTTATGAATGATTACCTGGCCTATATCGGCTATGATCCGTATTTCCGTGCACATCATCATAATGAATTGACTTTCAGCATGATTTACGCCTACAGTGAGAACTTTATGCTGCCGTTTTCCCATGATGAAGTCGTACATGGCAAGTCCTCCATGATTGGCAAGATGCCGGGCACCATTGAAGATAAATTTGCAAACTTACGATTGACCTATGGCTACGTGATGACCCATCCGGGTAAAAAGCTTCTGTTTATGGGACAGGACATTGCGGAGTTCCAGGAGTTTGACGAAACCAGACAGACAAAATGGGAGCTGTTAAAGGAACCTGCACATAAGGGAATCCATGATCTGGTGCGTGATCTGAATCACTTATATCAGGAGCTTCCGGCACTTTATGAGAAGGATACGGAAGCAGACGGTTTCCAGTGGATTAACTGCATTTCTCCCGAGAAGTGCATGCTTTCTTATATGAGAAAGGCCTTAAAGCCGGAGCAGACACTGGTTGTTGTCGCAAATTTTGCCAATATCGAGCAGGAATTCTGTATCGGGGTTCCGATGGCAGGCAAATATAAAGAAATTCTGAATACAGATGATAAGGCCTACGGCGGAAAGGGACTGGTAAATGCCCGTGCGATACCTGTAAATGATGAGGAATACGATGGACAGCCCTGTTCCTTTACCATGAAGGCTGCACCGCTTTCTTTGAGTATCTTTAAGTTTGTTGCCTATACAGCCAAAGAGAAGCAGCAGATCGAAAACCGCAAAGCAGAAACGAAAGCGATCCGTCTGGCACAGGAAGCCGGGCAGCGTGCAAAAGAGGCTGAAGCAGAAGCCGAAGAGCTGACCTTGCGTGCAAAAGAATTAAAGAAGCAGGCAGAAGAAATCATGCAGCAGGCCCAGAAGGCCTTACAACGTGCTAAGGAAGAAGAGAAGCTTGCTTCAATTGAATGGAAAAAGGCAGAAGAGGCAGCAAAGAAAGCAAAATAAATAGGATAATAAGATTCTGGAAGGGTATGAGATATGGATACCAATATTGCTGAGATATCAGACATTACCGACATTGATCTTTCACCGGGAGTGATTGAAAAGTTTTTAGACGAATTACCGGATAAATTATTCCGGTTCGGCTTTAAGCTGGTGATTGCCATTATCGTTCTGGCCATTGGACTGCAATTGATTAAGCTGATCCGCAAGATCCTGCGCAAGTCCCTTGAAAAAGCCAATGTGGATGAGGGCATTATCCATTTTACGAACTCTTTGCTAAAGGTTATTCTGATGTTTGCCCTCTTTGTGGTAGTCATTGCAACCTGTGGTGTGGAAATCAGCAGCTTTCTTGCTGTATTGGGATCAGTCAGTGTGGCAATCGGTTTTGCATGGCAGGGAAGTCTGAGTAACCTTGCGGGAGGCCTTCTGATTCTGGTATTAAAACCGTTTCATATTGGAGAACGGATTGTGGATGAAAAGGGAAATGACGGAGTTGTTGAGGAGGTGGACATTTTCTATACGAAGATTGTAACGGCGGATCAACGTGTCATTGTTCTGCCGAACGGACCGCTCGCGAATGGCTCTATCACAAACTATACGAGATGTCCGGATCATCGGATTGATATTCCGGTTGGAATCAGCTACGATGCCGATATCCGGAAAGCACGGGAGGTGCTTCTTGATCTGCTTGAACATACTGATAAAATTCTCCAGGAAAAGGATAAACAGGTTATTGTAGATTCACTGGGAGACAGCAGTGTGAACCTCATCGTCCGTTGCTTCGTAAAGACGGAAGACTTTTATGAACGGAAGGCATATCTGACTGAGAACATCAAGCTTACATTGGATGAGGCAGGAATTTCCATTCCCTTTCCGCAGATGGATGTCCATCTTTCAGAAAAAGTATAAAAACACTTGCAAAATATTTATTCCATGTATATAATAATTTTTGTTCGTGTATTGCTACCGTGGCTCAGCCGGTAGAGCAGCTGATTCGTAATCAGCAGGTCAGGGGTTCGAATCCCCTCGGTAGCTTTCAATTCAAAAATGATCCACTGGATCATTTTCTCATATGCATGGCAACTAATGGCAGGCTGTCACAGAATTGTGGCAGCCTGTTTTTACTTCTATTCTTAACTGATTGCATTCTTTTTCTTATTCCGGTGTTCGAGATGCTGCAGGAGCTGATAGAGAAGTAATGCCAGGAAGCACAGAATCAGAATGGAGGTAATCACCATATTCAGCTGGAAGACCTGGGAGCCATAGATAATGAGGTAACCGAGTCCTCTTCTTGCAGCAAGAAATTCTCCGATGATAACGCCGACTAAAGCAAGCCCGACATTGACCTTCATATTGCTGATGATTCCGGGAACTGAGGAAGGAAGAATAACCTTTTTATAGACATCAAATCTTGTTCCGCCGAGCGTATAAATCAGCCTGCAACGTTCCTCATCCACCTGCTTAAAGCAGGTATAAAGATTAATCACCGAACCGAACAGGGCTACGGAAATTCCGGCAATAATAATGGTGTTCATTCCGGTTCCAAGCCAGACAATAAGGAGTGGGGCGAGTGCGGATTTGGGCAGACTGTTTAAGACAACGAAATAAGGTTCGGTCACCTCGGCAACCGGATGATAATACCAGAGAAGCGTTGCAGAGAAGATTCCCAGAATACAGATCAGTGCAAAGCTTACAAGAGTTTCAAATAAGGTGATTCCGGTGTGGACAAAAAAGCTGCCGTCCTTGAGCATTTTTAAGAAATAGACAGCCACCATGGAAGGACTGCTGAAAAAGAAGGAATCAATCCAGTGGAGCCGTGAGGCCGTTTCCCACAGAATTAAAAAGGCAATCAGCAGGAAAATCCGTAAGAAAGTAATCGTGTTGTGATGGCGCCGGTGTTTTATATAATATTGCTGCTGGGCATAGGATTCAGTGTTCATCCGAGATCTCCTTCCATAAGATATTAAAATAATGATGAAATTCCGGAGCGTTTCGGGCAGCCAGAAGTGAATCATCCGGAAGCGTCAGGGAGATAGGAAGATTCCGTACTACTTTTCCGGGGCGTTTACTTAAAACAATTACGCGGTCAGCAAGGGAAATTGCTTCCGATAAATCATGCGTAATTAAAATGGCAGTAATTCCGGAATGACGGATAATCCTTCCGATATCGGCAGATACCATGAGGCGCGTCTGATAATCCAGCGCACTGAACGGTTCATCCAGAAGAAGCAGCTCCGGCTCCATGACCATGGTACGGATCAGAGCAGCGCGCTGACGCATACCACCGGATAACTCATTTGGGTGCTTATCCTTGAAGGGAAGAAGTCCATAATCGGTTAAAAGGTGCATGGCCTTTTCTTTTTTGTCAGGAGTCAGGTTCTTCTGGATTTCGGGGCCTAAAAGAATGTTGCTCCAAATGGTACGCCAGGGGAGCAGATGATCCTGTTGGAGCATATAGCCAATCCGGGGCGAATCATGTGCAAAGGTAATCGTTCCGGACTCCGGCATGATCAATCCGGCAATCATGGAAAGGAGCGTCGATTTGCCGCAGCCGCTAGGACCGACGATTGCAAGAAATTCCCCTTCCGTAACTGTAAAAGAGACATCACTTAAGGCCTTGGTTTCTCCGTGAAGGGTATGATAGGAAAAGTCTATATGCTGAAGACGTAAAAGAGTCGGATTCATAGATTGCCTCATTTCTACATATTCTGAAGATATAGATCATTCGTAACTGTGAGGGTACTGAGCAGTTACGATAATTCTAATATAACTTATGAATAAAAATACCAATATGTGAGTATCTTTTGTTGAAATGCTTCTAAAAGTATGATAGTATCAAATTCAGATTTAATAATTGGAGGATGGATATTTATGGCGCAATTGTGGGGCGGCCGTTTCACCAAGGAAACGGACAGGCTGGTATATGATTTCAATGCATCCATTAACTTTGATAAACGGTTGTTTGAGCAGGACATTGAGGGTAGTATTGCACACGTTGTCATGTTAGAGAAACAGGGGATTCTTACCTGTGAAGAAAAGGATCAGATCGTAAAGGGACTGACCATGATCCGGGAGGATGTCCGCGATGGAAAGCTTGTGATCACTTCCGAATACGAAGATATTCACAGCTTCGTGGAAGCCAATCTGATTGACCGGATCGGTGATGCAGGTAAGAAGCTGCACACCGGAAGAAGCCGGAACGATCAGGTGGCATTGGACATGCGGTTATATGTCCGTCATGAGGTTATTGAGGTTTCTGAGTGTTTAAAGGAGCTTCTGACGACTCTCCTTACGATTATGGAGACGAATCTTCACACCTATATGCCGGGCTTTACCCATTTACAGAAGGCACAGCCGACTACGCTTGCACATCATATGGGAGCCTACTTCGAAATGTTTAAAAGGGATCTTCTTCGGATGGAGGATATCTATAAGAGAATGAATTATTGTCCGCTTGGAGCAGGTGCTTTTGCCGGAACGACCTATCCGTTGGATCGCGCTTATACCGCATCCTTAATGGGCTTTGAAGGACCAACCTTAAACAGTATGGATTCCGTTGCGGATCGTGACTATGTGATTGAATTTTTAGCAGCGTTATCTACAATTATGATGCATTTAAGCCGTTTTTCCGAGGAGGTCATCATCTGGAATTCGAATGAATACCGTTTTGTAGAGATTGATGACGCCTATTCTACCGGAAGCAGTATTATGCCGCAGAAGAAGAACCCGGATATTGCAGAACTTGTAAGAGGAAAGACAGGACGCGTGTATGGAGCACTTGTTTCCATATTGACAACCATGAAAGGAATTCCGCTTGCATACAATAAAGATATGCAGGAAGATAAGGAAGTGACCTTTGATGCCATTGATACCGTGAAGGATTGTCTTGTTTTATTTGATGGCATGTTAAAGACCATGAAATTCCGTAATGAAATTATGGAAAAGAGTGCAATGAACGGCTTTACCAATGCAACTGATGCTGCCGATTATCTGGTTGGCAAAGGAGTTCCGTTCCGTGATGCACATGGCATTATCGGACGTCTCGTTCTTTATTGTATCGAGAAGGAAACAAGCATTGATGCGTTATCCTTAGAGGAGCTGAAGAAAATCAGTCCGGTATTTGAAGCAGACCTTTACGATGCGATCAGCTTGAAGGCCTGCGTGGAACGCCGTCTTACAATCGGTGCCCCGGGCGAGGATGCCATGAAGGAAGTGATTCAGATTAATAGAGAATTCCTGAACCACATCTGGTATGAAGAGCAGTAATTTCGTTTATAGGACCAGAAGAGTCTTTTAAATATTTTTACATGAGGAGAGGAAAAATGAGCGACAAATTAAGAGTAGGGATTTTAGGTGGAACAGGTATGGTTGGACAGAGATTTATCTCTCTGCTTGAGAATCATCCCTGGTTCGAGGTAACAACAATTGCAGCAAGCCCGCGTTCCGCAGGCAAGACCTATGAAGAAGCAGTAGGGGATCGTTGGAAAATGGACACCCCGATGCCGGAAAAGGTAAAGAAGATTGTAGTAATGAATGTCAATGAGGTAGAGAAGGTTGCTTCTGAAGTGGATTTCGTATTCAGTGCCGTTGACATGACCAAAGAAGAAATCAAGAAGATTGAAGAAGATTACGCTAAGACCGAAACACCGGTTGTTTCCAACAATTCTGCACACAGATGGACACCGGATGTACCGATGGTTGTACCGGAAATCAATCCGGAGCATATGAAGGTCATTGAATTTCAGAAGAAGAGACTCGGCACAACCAGAGGCTTTGTAGCAGTAAAGCCGAACTGCTCCATCCAGAGCTATGCACCGGTATTAACTGCATGGAAGGAATTTGAGCCGTATGAAGTTGTTGCTACAACCTACCAGGCGATCTCCGGAGCAGGAAAGACCTTTAAGGATTGGCCGGAAATGGTAGGAAACATCATTCCTTACATTGGTGGGGAAGAAGAAAAGAGTGAAAAAGAGCCTCTTCGTATCTGGGGTGAAATCAGGGACGGTGTGATTGTACCTGCTACAAGTCCCGTCATTACCTGCCAGTGCATCCGTGTGCCTGTATTAAACGGACATACCGCTGCCGTATTTGTGAAGTTCCGCAAGAAACCGACCAAGGAGCAGTTAATCGAAAAGCTGGTTACCTTCAAGGGCGTTCCACAGGAGTTAGAGCTTCCAAGCGCACCGAAGCAGTTTATTCAGTATCTGGAGGAGGACAACCGTCCACAGATCCGGCTCGATGTAAATTACGAAAACGGAATGGGAATCAGCGTCGGACGTATCCGTGAAGATTCTGTATATGACTGGAAGTTTGTGGGACTTTCCCATAATACCGTCCGCGGTGCTGCAGGCGGTGCAGTTCTTTGTGCAGAACTGTTAAAGGCACAGGGGTATATCGCAAAGAAGTAAATCAGTAACTGCAAATTTGCAGAGCAGTTATATCAGACTTACAAGTTGGGAAGAGAAGGATTAGATCGGTATGGATGAGTTACGTTATCAGGTAGACCTGTTAAGCGCAATGAATCAGAAACTGGAGAACGAAGAACGGATGTACCGCCTGCTGTGTGCCACATCCACCAGTGCATTTCTTTACGTGAATTTATTAGATGGCTATATCAGGACACTGGGAAGCTGGGAGCAGTTCTTCCCGGAAATACAGATCCGCGATGTCAACGATTTTACGAAGCTATATTCCAGAGTGGAAGACAAGTATGTTCTTCCATTCAGGAAGCTTCTTTATCTGGAAGATTTAAAAGAAAATTCAGGGAGCGACATCCTGAAACTTACGGATGGCAGTACATGGGTAGAGTGCGAGGTAACCGTGATCTATGATTACGCACACATGCCAACAGATAAGATCATCCGTTTCAAAAACATATCAAAGCTGAAGAACCAAAATGATGAATTGACTTATATGGCGTATTATGATGTCATGACCGGACTTTACAACCGGAATTATTTCGTGCGCCTTCTTGCTGATTTCGTAAGACGCGCAGAAGAGGAAAATACGGTAGTCTCTGTCATGTTTATTGATGTGGATGATTTCAGTAAAATCAATGATGGATTCGGACTTGCGGTCGGTGATGAGGTTGTCCAGCAGTTTGGACAGTTCCTGCAGGAGTTTTCTTCGGAGCATGTGCTGGTATCCCATTTTAATGCAGACCTGTATTGCATCGGCATTTTCGAACCCATGGGGAAATACAGTGTTGAGAACATCTATCAGGCAGTGCGTGAACGGACGAAGCTGCCATTCCGGTTAAGTAACGGTCAGGATGTGGATATTTCTGTCAGTGTTGGCGTCGCAGAGTTTCCGGAGGCAGCGCAGAACACCCTGGAACTCATCAATTGTGCTGAAATTGTCATGTTCAAGGCAAAAAAGCGTGGAAAGGATTCCATGCAGTATTTTGATGCATCTATATTAAAGGATTTCCTTCATAATGTTGCGATTGAAACAAAATTAAAGGAAGCTGTATTTGCCCAGAACTTTACTATGAATTTCCAGCCACAGTATTTTACGGAGAATGGGAAGCTTCGAGGTATGGAGGCACTGATCCGTTGGCGCGATAACGATGGACGCATGATCAGTCCTGCCGTGTTTATTCCCATTGCGGAGAAGAATGGAACGATTGTTCCAATCGGGGCATGGGTGGTTGATGAAAGCATCCGGATTTTTTCCCAATGGAAAAAGGATTATCGCATACCAATGATCTTATCTTTGAATATTTCAGCTATTCAGTATAACCGGGATGATTTTGTGGACATGATTCTGAATTGTCTGAAAAAGTATGACCTGGATCCGAACTTCCTGGAACTGGAAATTACAGAAAGTGTATTTATTGAGAATTTCCATGGTGTAACAGAGAAGCTTCGTCTGCTGCGGGAATATGGAATCAAAGTGTCTCTGGATGATTTTGGAACGGGATATTCGTCCCTTTCTTATCTGAAAAAGCTTCCAATTGATACCCTGAAAATCGATAAAAGTTTTATTGATACCATAACAATGGATGAAAACACACGGGTCATTGCGGATTCCGTCGTGAATATGGCAAAAAGACTTGGCTATGAAACTATTGCAGAAGGTGTGGAAGATCAGGATCAGTTTAATTATCTGAAAAAGATCGGCTGCGACTGCATCCAGGGTTTTTTTCTTGGAAGACCATCTACTTCTGAAGAAATTGAACGTTTACTGCTCCGGATTGAGGAGAGTGAGAGGTAATACAGAATGTTTTTAGGCCGTACATCAGAATTGAACTATCTGAATGCATTTTATGACAGTGAAGGAAGTCAGCTTCTTGTCGTGTATGGACAAAAGAATATCGGGAAAACCAGTCTTTTAAAAGAATTTGTAAAAGGGAAACCTTATCATTATTATTGTGCAAGATCTGCATCGGAGCGTGAGCAGACGTATGAGTGGGGAAAAGAACTCACAGATCACACCGGAGATCTGCCGGAATATCCTTCGTATGCTGAAATTTTTCGGAAGATTTCAGGGGATGAATCCGGCAAGACCGTTATGATTGTGGATGAATTCCAGCATGCGGTGAAGTCAGGAAACGCTTTTATGAAGGATCTTGTTTCTTTTGTGCAGGGAAGTGAAAAGCACGGGGAGATTCTGGTTGTACTGTCAAGTTCATCAACCGGCTGGGTGGAAAACAGCATGGTGATGAAAATCGGAGAATCAGCATATGCCCTGTCAGGATTTCTGAAGATCAAGGAGCTTCCGTTTGAAGAGATGCGGCACTTCTTCCCGAAGTTTTCAGCAGAACAGTGTGTGGAAGCGTATGCCGTTCTGGGAGGCTTTCCTGGACTTTGGACACAGTTTGATGATTCCTTAAACATGAAGGAGAACATCTGCCGGTTTGTTTTAAATCCACATACCTATCTGCAGGAAGAGGGACTGCGTACCGTTGCGGAAGAACTGCGGGAGACAGCTGTTTATCATACAATTCTTTCATCCATTGCAGCCGGAAGACATAAGCTGAATGACCTTTACCGGCACACCGGATTTTCCAGAGCGAAAATCAGTGTTTATCTAAAAAATCTGATGGAGCTTGAACTGGTGGAAAAGGTCTTTTCCTTTGATACCGAGGGGAAAGCAAATAGCCAGAAGGGGATATATCGGATCAGCAATCATTTCGTTCATTTTTACTTCCGGTTCCTGTACCCGAACCGAAGTGCGCTGGCATTGATGAGTGCAGATGAATTTTATGAAAAGAATATTCAGTTTTCCTTTAAGAATTTTGCAGCCCTGTATTTTAATGAGATCTGTAAACAACGGATTGAAAAATGGAATCAGGAAGAAAAGCTTCCTATTGTGATTGACCGCATTGGGGAATGGGTTGGAAAATCAGGAAATATTGATGTGGTTGCACAGGATGAAAACGGAAAAACACTTGCGGCATACTGCAACTGGGAAAAATCCGTGATGCAGTATGGAGATTATGAGAAGCTGCTTTCCAGTATGGGAAAGGCAAAGCTGAAGGCAGATACGATCTACCTGTTTTCCATTCAGCGTTTTGATGAAAAGCTGAGTCTGGAAGCAAAGATGAAAAAGAATTTGAAATTGATTAGTCTGGAAGACATGTAATGGGAAAAAATTTATTTATTGCAGAAAAACCGAGTGTTGCCCGTGAATTTGCGAAGGCTCTGCAGATTACCGGCAGCAACCGGGACGGATATATTGAGTCAAATGATGCCATTGTAACCTGGTGCGTTGGACATCTTGTGACCATGAGTTATCCGGAAGTTTATGATGAAAAATATAAGCGATGGTCTTTAAATACCATTCCATTTATACCGACGGAATTTAAATATGAGGTGATCGACAGTGTAAAGAAGCAGTTTCAGATTGTAAGCGGACTGTTGAACCGCGAGGATGTGGAAACGATCTATGTCTGTACCGACTCCGGACGGGAAGGAGAATATATTTACCGTCTGGTGGAACGTCAGGCAAACGTTCATGACAAGACACGAAGAAGAGTCTGGATTGATTCCCAGACGGAGGAAGAAATTCTGCGTGGGATCCGTGAGGCCAGGGATCTTTCCGAATACGATAATCTGTGTGCAGCGGCTTACCTGCGTGCCAAAGAGGATTATCTGATGGGAATTAATTTTTCAAGAGTCCTCACACTGAAATATGGCAATGCAGTCAAGGATTATCTGAAGCTTGACCGGGCAGTTGTAAGTGTCGGACGTGTGATGACCTGCGTACTTGGCATGGTTGTGAACAGGGAACGTGAAATCCGTAACTTCGAAAAAACACCGTTTTTCCGTGTGGTGGCATCCGTTCTTTTAGGAGAGCGTGGGATTGATTGTGAGTGGCGTGCCGTAGAAGGAACCCCATATTTTGCTTCACCGCTTTTGTATAAGGAAAACGGCTTTAAGGAACGTGAGCCAGCGGAAAATCTGATCCAATATCTGTTGGAGGAGCCGCGGAAAGCCATCGTTCATTCTATAGAAAAGAAAAAGGAAAATAAGAATGCACCGCTTTTATATAATCTGGCGGAACTGCAGAACGACTGTTCCAAATATTTCAAGATCAGTCCGGATGAAACCCTGCGGATAGCACAGGAGCTTTATGAAAAGAAAATGACGACCTACCCAAGAACGGATGCGAGAGTGTTATCGACTGCCGTTTCGAAGGAGATCTATAAGAATATTAAAGGTCTGACAAACTTTCAGCTGGTAAGCTCCCTGGCTTCCCGGGTATTGCAGGAAGGAACCTATAAGGGAATCGCAAAGACAAGATATGTTAACGACAAGCAGATTACTGATCACTACGCCATCATTCCGACCGGCCAGGGGCTTAATAATTATAACCAACTAAGCTCCACCGCACAGAAGGTTTATGAAATTGTGGTCCGCAGGTTCCTGAGCATTTTTTATCCGCCTGCGGTTTACCGTAAGGTGGCACTGTGCGTAGCCATCCGGGAGGAGAAGCTGTTTGCCAATTTCAAAGTGTTGGAATCCCCCGGATACCTTACCGTTACAGAGTTTTCTTTCCGTAAGAAAAAGGAAAACGGCAGGGATACGGCTGGAGATTCAGACAATGGGGAGAACGCTAACGCAGACAATGGAGAAGAACAGAGCCTTGATGTGGGACTGATGGAGGTTTTGAACCATCTGAAAAAGGGGATGGAGCTTCCGGTAAAGGATGCACAGATCAGGGAAGGGGAAACCTCACCCCCGAAGCGTTACAATTCCGGAACCATTATTCTGGCAATGGAAAATGCGGGACAGTTAATTGAAGATGAAGAGCTTCGTGCACAGATCAAGGGAAGTGGAATCGGAACCTCTGCCACGCGGGCTGAAATCCTGAAAAAACTGGTCAATATTAAATATCTTGCATTAAACAGGAAAACACAGATCATTACCCCGACATTGATGGGAGAGATGATTTATGAAGTAGTAAACCAGTCCATCCGTCCGCTGCTCGACCCTAAGCTTACCGCAAGCTGGGAGAAGGGGCTTACACTGGTTGCCGATGGTAATATTACAGAACAGGAATATATGGATAAGCTGGACGACTTTGTAAGAAGACGGACGAATATCGTGAAACAAATGAACAATCAGGCTGCTTTAAACCGACAGTTTCGGGAAGTCGCAAAAAATTATCGAACCGGAGGAAAATAACATGGAACAATTTACAATCAGGGAACTCTATACCTTAGAGGAAACAATCGCTGCTGATCTGTTTGAGGGTGCAGTTTATCCGTGGGAATTACTGCCAAAGATCAGCGCCTTTATCGTGGAGCTTGGAGAAAAGCTTCCCAAAGACCGTTATACGGAAGTAAAAGAGCATGTCTGGGTAGCCAATAATGCCACGGTTGCACCGAGTGCCTTTATCAATGGACCGGCCATTATTGATGAGGAGGCAGAGGTTCGTCACTGTGCATTCATCCGTGGAAATGCCATCGTTGGAAAGGGTGCTGTTGTCGGAAATTCGACCGAGCTTAAAAATGTTATTCTCTTTAATAAGGTACAGGTGCCTCATTATAATTATGTCGGTGACAGTATACTGGGATTCAAGGCACATATGGGTGCCGGCTCTATTACCTCCAATGTAAAGAGTGACAAAACGCTTGTTGTCGTGAAAAACGGTGAGGAAAAAATGGAAACCGGATTAAAGAAGTTTGGTGCCATGCTTGGTGATCATGTAGAGGTTGGCTGTAATTCCGTGCTGAATCCCGGAACCGTTATCGGACCGGATACCAATATTTATCCGACCAGCTGTGTGCGCGGCTGTATTCCCGCCGGAAGCATCTACAAAAAGCAGGGAGAAATTGCGAAAAAGTACTAGATTTTTTTGGTATTATATGCGAAAATATATAGCGGATTATTAAATATCTTTACATATTGAAAGGAGTTTTCACATGATTTATTCAAAAGAAGTTGAAGAAATGTGTACTGTTGCTCAGGGTGTTAACCATGGGTGTGCGCCTATCCCTGAAGAAGCAAAATGGGTTAAAGCCAAAGAAGTTAAAGACATATCCGGTCTTACACATGGTGTAGGCTGGTGTGCTCCTCAGCAGGGTGCCTGCAAGCTTACCTTAAATGTTAAGGAAGGTGTCATTCAGGAAGCTCTCGTTGAGACCATTGGATGCTCCGGTATGACTCATTCTGCAGCTATGGCTGCTGAAATTCTTCCCGGCAGAACCATTCTTGAAGCATTAAATACAGACCTTGTATGTGATGCAATCAACACTGCTATGAGAGAATTATTCTTACAGATCGCTTACGGCAGAACCCAGAGTGCATTCTCTGAAGATGGTCTTCCGATCGGAGCCGGTCTTGAAGATTTAGGTAAAGGTTTAAGAAGCCAGGTTGGTACAATGTACGGAACCTTAAAGAAAGGTCCCCGTTATCTGGAAATGGCAGAAGGATATGTAACCGGTATCGCACTGGATGCAGATAACCAGATCATTGGTTACAAGTTCGTAAGCCTTGGCAAGATGACCGATTTCATCAAGAAGGGTGATGACCCGACAACAGCTTATGAAAAGGCAAGCGGACAGTACGGACGTGTTGCAGATGCTGTTAAGATTATTGACCCCAGAACAGATGAAGAAGTGAAATAAGTAAAGAGGAGGATATTAGAATGGCTTTATTTGAATCATATGAAAGACGAATTGACAAAATCAATTCCGTATTAAATAGCTATGGAATCGCTTCTCTTGAAGAAGCAGAAAAGATTACAAAAGACGCAGGTCTTGATGTATACGCAATGGTTAAAGGCATTCAGCCGATTTGTTTTGAAAATGCATGCTGGGCTTACATTACCGGTGCAGCAATCGCAATCAAGAAGGGATGCAAGAAGGCTTCCGAAGCTGCTGCAGCAATCGGTGAAGGTCTTCAGGCATTCTGTATTCCGGGATCTGTTGCAGATACCCGTAAGGTAGGTTTAGGACATGGTAACTTAGGTAAGATGCTCCTTGAAGAAGATACTGAATGTTTCGCATTCCTTGCAGGACATGAATCCTTCGCAGCAGCCGAAGGAGCAATCGGTATTGCAGAGAAGGCTAACAAGGTTCGTCAGAAACCGTTACGTGTTATCTTAAATGGTCTTGGAAAAGACGCAGCACAGATCATTGCAAGAATTAACGGATTTACTTTTGTTGAAACTGAATATGATCCTTACACCAATACCGTTAAGGAAGTATTCCGTAAGTCTTATTCTGAAGGACTTCGTGCAAAGGTTAACTGCTATGGCGCAAACGATGTCTGTGAAGGTGTTGCAATCATGCACAAGGAAGGTGTTGACGTTTCCATTACCGGTAACTCCACCAACCCGACCAGATTCCAGCATCCTGTAGCTGGTACCTACAAGAAGGAATGTATTGAACAGGGTAAGAAATACTTCTCCGTAGCATCCGGTGGTGGTACAGGCCGTACCCTTCATCCGGACAACATGGCTGCAGGTCCTGCTTCCTACGGTATGACTGATACCATGGGACGTATGCATTCCGATGCACAGTTCGCAGGTTCTTCTTCCGTTCCGGCTCACGTAGAAATGATGGGTCTGATTGGTGCAGGTAACAACCCGATGGTTGGTATGACCGTAGCAGTAGCTGTTTCCATTGAGGAAGCTGCCAAGGCTGGTAAGTTTTAATTCATTTACCGAAACAAATACAGAATAACAACAGGAGCAGTTTGCAGAATTATTTTCTACAGACTGCTTCTTTTTATTTTCATGATATTTTTATAGGACGTTTGTACATTGTAATTTCTGAAATTACCAGTTATAATAAAAGTGTTATTCGAGAGAGGAGATATGAAATGAACGAAAAAATTTATTGTACTTCCTGTGGCGCAGAGAATGAAGCCGGCGCGCATTTCTGTGTAAGCTGCGGAACGAAACTTGAAATGCCTGTTCAGGATCAGAATCCAAATACAGAATCCTTAACCGGTGATGTGGTTTCCAATAATACACAAAGTACCTATACCTATACCACCCAGCCTGCACAGTCCGCACAGACTTATTATTCGGTTCCTGAGGAACCTAAGAAAGAAGGCGGCTATATTGGTGTAGCCATTGCGTCACTGGTCTGTGGTATTCTTTCTTTGCTTTGCTGCCCGTTTGCCTGTTGTGGAAGCTGTTGTGGGGGTCCCAATGTATTGCTTGCGATAGCATCAATCGTTCTTGGTATTATTGCATTGGTGAAAGCCTTTGATGGAAAAGGCATGGCGATTACCGGACTTGTCTGCGGAGGCATTGCATTGGTTGGAATGATTTTTGCATTTGCATTACCGGCATCCTTTACGAGAGGTTTGATGACAGGAATTCTTGGGGAAGAATATAATATCGGTAATATGGATGAGCTTGATGATCTTATGGATGATTTTGGAGTGTACTACAACTTTTCATGAAGAAGATAACAATAAGAAGAGCCGATGATTTATTTTTTTATCTCGCCATGGTGGTTACTCTGCCGGGAATTCTGTTTGGAATCTGGTTTTCACGATGGGGATACCATTATACGGAAGAGCTTACGAGGTGTACTTTCCGGTTAAATACTGGACTTCCGTGTCCGGGCTGCGGTGGAACAAGGGCTTTCATCCTGTTTTTCCGGGGCGAGTTATTTTTAAGCTTCTGTTATCATCCGGCGGTACTTACACTTGCCGTATGTTATCTGCATTTTATAATATTGTATCTTTACCGGCGATTCAGACATAACAAAGTAACTTACCGTAAAGAAATACCGGTACAGATCTATGCCTATGTATTTATTGGCATAGTACTGCTCCAATGGTTCGTAAAGCTGTTTCTGATTTACTTAAAATTGAAAGGTCACTGAGCGTTTAACAAAATAAGACAAGAACACAGGAAGAGCAGATTAAGAAATATGCAAAATTTATTTTTGATACTCATATCGTAACTATTCAGCACCCCATTCGTAAAACTGTTACATAATTTGCATGGCTCTGAATAGTTACCTCATATCATAATATTATATAAGGAGAACAAGGATGAAAGTATGTAAAAATTGTGGAACGCAGAATAAGGATACTTCTTTATTCTGTGAAGGATGTGGAACCAGATTGGAAGAAGCACCTGCAGTAGTGACGCCCGTAGTGGAAGAACCGGCTGCAACGGTTGTACCTCCTGTAGCAGAGCCGCCGGTAACAGAAGTGCCAGCGCATGAGCCGCAGGTTCAGCCTGCCTTTGAAGAACGCCCGGCAGACACCAGGAGACCGGAGGGCGCATTCTCCGGACAGACGGAGCAGACCGGGACTCAGCAAAATGCGTATCAGCAGCCGCTTCAGCAGAATATGTACCAGCAGCCTGCACAGCAGAACATCTATCAACAGCCGGCTTATAATGCTGTACCGCAGGAGCCGCAAAAGAAGAATGGTAACTGGATGACCATTACTTCCCTGATTTTGTCCATTTTATCGATTGTTTGCTGCTGCCTGGATGTATTCGCACTGATTCTGGCAATTGCATCAATTGTACTTGCCATCATTGCGTTGGTTCAGCATAAGGGCAATAAGGGAATGGCAATTGCATCCCTGATTGTTGGCATTATCGGATTTTTAATTGCTGTATATCTTCTGGTTTATGCCTATGCAATTCTTCCAAACAATCCGGCGCTGCAAAGCCAGAT
>ULUU01073969.1_pt1 | contig 25622 bp, 25 predicted proteins | sample 1958871 | NCBI WGS metagenome assembly ULUU01 (sample SAMEA4835770, study PRJEB28245) | human gut metagenome | biome: gut microbiome; material: fecal sample | place: Denmark | collected 2008 | reverse complement strand
GGTTCCTTTGCTAACAGTACAAACTCCGTCTTTCAACTAAAATTGCGGAAGAACCACTTTTTTTAGGGAAAGACAAACAGACAACCAAATATCTAAAGACTTATTTGCAAAATCTTTATATGAGAACTCTATTCCGAACTCTATGTACGAAGCGGTATTAGGAAATTCCCATGTGCAAATATGTAGTCGTTCTATCTGGATAGCCTCTTTTGCTAATATGTAATATGCATTATCCATAACATTTTCACTCTTACGGTCGCTGCATTGTTGATTATGACATTTAGGAATTGTCGTTTAATGTTTTAAATCTGAGCACATTTCGGCGATAACCACCCACTTGAGTTAATGTTTCAAACCTGGTCTGTCAATGGTATTATTATTCTCTCATACTATCTCGAGCTATGGAAAGCCACTCAAAACTCAAGCGAGAGTCCAAGAAAGAAATATTAACTTCGTAGTCAATAACCTGTCTTTACTCATAAAGTGAACTGGTATCGACCGGGAAACGTGCCAGTCAGCAAATCCACTCAAAACAGCAATCTACCGAATTGCCTCCTTGATGCAATCGACAATATAGCGTACATCATCGTCAGTCACGTATGGGCCGGCTGGGAGACAGAAGCCGACCTTGAAAAGTTCGGTCTCCACATCGTTGGTGTAGGCTGTGCAACCGGCATAAACCGGCTGCTTGAGCATCGGCTTCCAGACTGGGCGACATTCGATTTTCTTCGCTAGCATAAACACCCGAAGAGCCTCCACATTCTCAATTCTCTAAGACTTCACTCCCGTCCTCACCATATTTGCCGTCCTTCGCCTCGTAGATGACGGAAGGTTCAATGACCTCGACCGTGTGCCAGAGGCCGGCAGGGACAATGCAGCCGAAATTTCCGGCTGACGGGGCCAGCTCAATGCGGGCTGTTTCCTTGAGACGACGCCCTCTAGTAACATCCTGTGCATCCATTCCGCGTTCAAAGCCATCTCCAAGCCGTTCTTCTTCATAAAGAATCTCCACCAGCTTGCCCTTCAGCAGCAGGACATTCTCGGTGCTGTTCGGATGACGATGAATCGGAACCTTGGTGCCAGGAAGGAGAGCATTGAGCATCCGCTGACTGTTGTCCTCTAGCGTGGTCCGCAAGTCATAGTTCTGCCTAAGCCGTGGATTTTCCGCCGCCTTCGCGAGCAGATCGGAAAGGAATTCCTTATTTATTTCAATCATGGTTCTTACTTTTTAAGTGTCGAGAGATACTCTTCGTGCAGATGATAGTATTTCTTCATGAACAGCACATACGCAGCCGCGAGAACCGCCAATGCACCGAGCAGATAGAGCCAATGCGCAAGCGGAGTGTCCGGTATCAAGAAGATAAAGCCAAGGGAGACGGCCAGCTGAATGGCCATATAAATCACCGACACAAGAGGATGGCTCATTTTAAGTTCATTGGCCATCAGTTGATAGGCGTGCTTGCGATGAGCCTCGCCGAGTTTTTCGTGCAGCATAATGCGGTGGCAGATGGTTAGACATCCGTCCACGCCATAGACAAGCAGGAATATCAACCAGGTGATGTCGCCTGTGCGCGCGATAAGCATCCCGATTGCAAACAGGACAATGAACGCAATTCCGACGCTTCCGACATCCCCGGCAAAGCACTTAGCCTTGCCACGCTGACGGAAGTTGAAGAACGAAAACACCAGCACCGCAAGCATCATCACGAGCAGAAACGACGGCTCGATGAATTCCAATTTCCAGTCCATCAATGCGAGAGGCACAAGTACCGCGAAGGAATATCCCGCCGTTATTCCATTAATACCGTCCATAAAGTTGTAGATATTCGTCGCCCCGACGCAGACAATCAGCGCAATGACCACAAATATAATCTTCGCCCACAGGCTCTCGCCGAACGCAAAGGCGCTGGAGTCAGAAAGGAAAATCTGCCCAATCATCAGCCCCATTGCAATGAACTGCACGACAAGCCGCACCGAATCCGGCAGCGAATATATGTCATCGATGAAGCTGATTCCTGCAGCGAGCGTAACCGCCGCAAGAAACAACGGGTAATGAAATCCGAAAAATGTGCACCAAAGCCAGACGCCCAGCAGGAAAATGATTCCCCCGCCACGCAGGACAACGCTGGAGTGCGACGAGCGCACGTTAGGTTTGTCAACGATGTTGAAATGCTCCGCCAAACGGAAATAGAGCACTTCTAACACAAAAAGAAGTACGGCTGTCAGGCCGTACAGGAGATATTTGTTCATTAGGATTGGATTATAGAATTATCACCACTTGTGCACAGCAGGGTAAGATAGACAGTTTATGATTGAGGATAATAAATATTTGATTATCCAGAAAGTTCTTAATTGACAAAATTTAGTCCGATGCTATTGTCAAAATAGAATGCCTTGTCTTCAAAAGTGAAGTTTCTATCCTTAAGTGCCATTCCTCCATATGCGTCAACGATAGCATCACTCATAGGAATAACGGTCATCTTCATTTCCTTCTTCAAAAGGTGGCATTCTGAAGCATTTGAAAAACAAATTTTAGCGTCTGCTGATTCAGGCTTTATCGCAAATTAAATCCTGCACCTTGGGCTGGTACAGAAGGATACTTCCTTTCTAAACTAATCTATTTCACAGGCCTCGGTACAGAAAAGCATTCAATCCTCAGTTGAAGTAATTTTGACGTTCTTAATCTCAATGTAGTTCACACCCATACATTCCGCATCATTAGAATTGAACAAAACAATATTCGTCCCACCTTTATGTACAGAACTACTGAACTTAATACCATCTATTTTATTCAACTTGCAATACTCGCAAATAAGTTGAGTCGGGACATATTCCAGTTCCGTGTCGAACCGGCGAAGCGGCTTGGACATATCGTGGCTGATGCTCTGCAGAAGAAGGAAGTTCGATATGTCAAAGCCCCAATCCGAAGACTGCGTGCTGGCAACGTAAAGGCTCAATCTCTGAGTGAAATCCATTATTTGTAAATCCCTTGACACTCTAAATTTACCGATTGCCAGTCTGTCCAGGTACACAGCCCGTACCTCGTAATAAGTAGTCTCTTCCTCCTGACACAGATATAGATATGGTATACCTAAAGGATTGGCTCTTCCGGCAGTAGCTTTACCTGAAGGTGGGCAACCCATACATTCTTTATCAATAATTTTCTTTTCTGGAGACATTACTCGTGCCCGATACAGTTCAGTTCCCTTTGGGAGAGTCCAGTTAGCCCGTATCAGTCCTAGTTCATTGAAAGTATCCAGATTTGTAAAAAAACGGGATCGCTCCTTTACACTAGTCTTCAGTTCCTCCCAAATTCCGACTATCTGCTGAACGGCACACTCATAATCAACCTTATCATCTAATGAATAACCGAAATCATCACCGCTGCTTCTCAAAAAGTAGTCGACAATTTTGGACCCGGCAGCCTTATCCGCGAAAAGATTCCAATCCCTCTGCAGCAAAGAAACCACATTGAGTCCCTCATCACAAGGGGTAAACAACTTCAAGACTCCCCAGAAGAACTCGCTGAGAACCTCGACATCTATTACATTTGATTTTCTTCCGCAGACATCGCAAACTCCAGAAATGCCGTTCTCATTCCGGACAGCGAGCTTCAGTTCCTCATCATTGAAGCAATCAGCACATATCCTCATAGCCTTACTCCGGTAAAATGCGGTTAATCAACTCTAGATGATTCTTTATGCTCAATTTCTTGATATATCCAAGTCCAGGATAACCGTCTGACGACTGCGCTTTGGAAATCAGTTCCTCAACGGCCGGGGTCTGAGGATATCCTCCAGCCGCATAAAACGGGGCAATCTTCACCGCAGCCTCATGGAATTTCCCTCGGATGTTGGATTGGTCGAAGTTGTTGTCTGAGACAAAATGATGCACGAAAATCTGGCTGTCTGACTTCTGATAGGTAAGATGTATAGCTATAGCATATGGTAGCATACCGCCTTCCGCATACTCTTTAGCCATAGGTGTATAGTCTGAAAAACCATATAACCCGTCCTCCTTATAAAAAGCGAAATCCTCGCTAAACAGTTCATCCGGGTTGTCTGCATAGTCTGCATTTCTTACTTTGCTCTCAAAGCAATCTTCAAGTGAAATAACCTCCTTACTCAACCCCCTCAGGATTTTCTTGGTAGTTCGGCTCATACGAAGGTTTCCAGCGACCACATATTTCACCCTCTCATTCGAAATGAACGCCATCTGCGACTCATTGTTCGTATCGACATTGGGGAAAACAACCATTATCTGCTCCAGTCCATTATCCTCAGCATGCTTCAATACGTCCATTCCTTTATTTCCATAAATGTAAGCCGGTATCCACGCATCATTTTTCCGGTTAAGCCCTATGAGTCCCTTCAACACATCATTATCAGAAATATGCTTAAAATCACCATCTTGAGGATTCAGAACAATAGCAAACTTCATTCTATTTTTCAGCATTGCCCCAACAGCCATATTCAATCCTGACAGCTGTTGCTTCACCGGTTCAATAATAGGAACAATCTTCTCATTGCCAGGGAATGCAGAAGAAAACTCGCGTAAAGCGAGCAACTCAAACTGTTTTCCTCTTAAATACGGACAATACATATCAGTTACGGTTAATAGGATTATTCAAACGGTTCAGAAGAATCTCCATCTCCTTCTTTGACAAGTTCATAGACAAGACCATCTGCCGAAGTACCTTGGGAGTATGCTGCAGTAAACCGATTGCATTCTTCCGTTTCTTAACTTCCTCCAAGAAATAACGGTTCAGCTCAAAATGGGAGATTCCACATATAGACTCTTCGCAAGCCCCATACATATCATAGGCAGGGACATCCGGAAGCGCCCCTGTATGAGTTCTTACAATATCCTCATATTCACAGATCCTTAAACACTTCATCATAATATGAGGATCAATTTCTGTCTTTAGCGAAGCTGCCCTGCGCTCCTCAAGCCGAATATGCCCCCTATCATAAGACAATGTGACTATCCCGACTTCGTCATCGACACTTCCAGCATAGTCATCAAATTCGGACTCGTCAACCACGATGTAGCAGCGGTTGAACAGACGCCTATAGTCGTCCATCTGCTTTTTCAACCTGCGAGGTGAATCAAGCGAGGTCTTTATCTCGAAAGCCTTGCTTTCGCCATTCATCATAGCGAAGTCAACAATCGAATCTCCGACCTTGAATTCATTGAAAGCGACAGTATGCTTCGTTCCATATTTCTTCAGAAGCAACTGATTGATAATCTCGTTTTTATAGACATACTCGCACCTGTAGAAGCGGGACAAAGTCTTATAGATATAAGATAGATAAGTGAGATAAGTGCAATCGTCCAACTCCCCATCATATTGCTCTGACAGCCAGTCGAGACGGGTAAAATCCGAGAATCTGATTATTGAAGAGAAAACACTACGGGAAAAAGCTGAAGAGTAACTCCTCAACTTATCCACCGACATATTCTTCTCTGCACTTATCATAGCGTCAAATCTCACTTACATATCTGTCACACGCGTCACAATGAGGCTTTGTCTCAAGACTCTGCAAAGATAGCAATAATTCAGAACTATACTTAGGGATTGTCGTTTAATGTTTTAAATCTGAGCGAAGCAGTAGTCAATCCCTTCAATTTCTGTGTCCGAATCATCAAAATTTCAATTTATATCTGATTCCGGTCTTTCCGACCGGATTTTTTGTCTGTTTTCTATGACAGGGATATAAATTCCCCCCCCCAGCTGATAAGTTGAACCCCCTATCAATGCAGTATTTGGATTAAATGATCAGTTCACCTGCCTTCATGGTTCAAAATGCAAGCACCAATGAGAAGAACAGCTTTTATTCTTTTACTCGAAATTGACTCAGAATAAGAATAGAATGAACAACCCTATCAGACATCATATAATTGAAACTATCTGATGGCAATAAACCATGGCTAACGAGATTCCTTAGATTCCAACCTGACGGGCTCACATATAAGACCCGGAAATAAGTTATCAGATCCTCTTTTAAGCACTCTTTCGCGACATTGGAGTCCAAGAGACCATCTAGGGACAAATATCGATTACCCTCTTTGGGATCCTGTTGTGCGCATAAAATGCTTGCGCCATTCATTTCCATCAGCCTTCTCAATAATGCTTCAAACAATGGAATCAGAACATGACAACAAATCATATTTTCACCATTAAGATATGCCTCAAAGCCTTTTACCAAGAAATCACGATTGTCTTCTGTAATAAGTGGCGAACCATCAAACAATTCCAACAAAGACTCCAATGTAAGTTGCTTTTCCTGACGAAGTCTTCCCATATGAAGATGCATCTGCGGTGTAGCAAATTTAATATTCTCATACATACTATGATGTAGTTTTTGTTCGTCAGCATCTTTACCGACACCTATTCTGTTTATTGTGTTACCGGACGAGTCAATTGTGACGGTCTCAACCATATACATTAGTGGATACTTTTCTGCGTTTTCTTTCTGCTGGCGGATTTCCTCTTGCCTAATTGGTATATATTCAACGATATACCGAACAATAGCTTCTTGTAATGTACCACGGACAGCCTCTTGTAAAAAAGACTCCACAACTTTACCATCAATAGGTATAGAGTACTCTACTGGTTTCATTTCTTTGAGAGCGAGTCGCCCCAAGTCGCTGATTTCTAGATACAATTTGTTCGCTTTTTTATTCAGATTATATTTCCGATAGCGAGCCTGCATTTGTTCAAGCATTATCTGCCCCCACATTCCGCCTCGAATAGGAATGGATTTCTTTAAACACAAAAGCAATCTATCCAACAGATTCTCAATCCTGTCATTCTCCCTGATGGTGCGATAATACTCACAAAGGATATCTACCTGATCTTCCATAATATGGGCATATCGATCAGTCTGCGCTCCCTCCGTAAGAGCCTGCTTCTCTAATCTCATTAACCGTTGGAGATTCTCGGCTAAAAGATCCACTTCATACCTGTCAAATAAATCACGATGCGAAATCATCGATTGTACAATAATTCCCCAAATACCGGATTTTGAATCATCTGTTGCCAATCTTTTATGAGCATTATAATAAGCATCAACGACACGCTGCTGAAGATCCGTGTTTTTAAATTGAATGGCAAGCTGTAGTGCTCGCGCTGCATAGTCTAGTTCAACAGTTTCATATCTGGGATAATCCTCATTTACCACATCAATTATGGCCTCCACATTTGCCTTACATATTGACTTATAGTCGGGCTTCTCATGACTCACTTTCCATTTAAAGTCATATACCAATCCAGTATAGCGCATTTTAAGAAGAGGATTGACAACCTTGGCGGCACGAGTTTCCCAATAGGCGATAATCTCCGGCGTGATATCTTTGATATCTGGCACATGAACTTTTTCTCCTGTATCCTTCTTGGTGAACGTACACTGAGAAGCATAATATGTTCCCCATTCATTGCGCCCCTTATGCGTGATAAAACTGAAGGCCAGGGATTCAAACCTGCACAATTCGGCCTCCGAGCCCTCTTTAGGGAGTTCTGACAAGGCGGCTGTAATGTCGTGAGATGCGAATCGTTTACGTTCTACGACATCAAAGTATGCCCAGATATCCGATAAGGAGTTATATCCCATGTTACTCTGAGATTTCCAGATTCATTTCCGCGCAATCCACCGTATTGGACGATGCTCCACTTCGTAGAGCCTTTTGATCTTGTCGCACATAATCAGTCGACTGAGTGCTTTGCGATCCTTCTCTATCATAACACCTTAGCTAAAAATTATGACACGAAAGTCGGAATTAATATTCAAAATAACGATGTACTGTGTTACCGTTTTTGCTGCACTCTTATTACCGATTTGTCGTACTCTTGTTGCCATTTTCGCTGCAGTCTCATTTCCGATTTTGCTGCATTTCTCATTTCCGATTATAGGTACTCGATGTTCTTCTTCAGATCGCCGAGGCAATTCTCTAACCTAGCTGCTGAGCTTCGGACGATTCAATCTTAAACTGTTCATTTCCGTCCTCGTCATACCGGTCTTCCTTTGCTTCAATGATGAGTGTAGGTTCAAATACCTCTATGCTATGCCATACAAATTTCGGAGCATTATCACCCAGTCTCAAGCAAATCGTATCCACCGACTGCGGCGGGAACGGCTCCACACCTCTCCAGCCTCCCCGTCCCACAGATACTGCGCCATAAGCATTCGCCACCAGTATCAGCATCTGCGAAATCCGCCTATAATCCTCATCACGATTCGAAGGAGCAAAAATCTCATCCAGTATCTGTTCCGTTCAAAGAGTTTCATCCTTGATTCTGTCGCCAGAAGATACTAGAGGTCTTTATTTTCTATTGCCGATTCAATCCCCCAATTTATAACAATACTTAATGCTTCAGAGACCCCCTTGATGTTCACATTTTGAGAAAATAACTCATTACCTAAATCCAGATATAATCGGCCAAAAATGATTCTTGCGCACAACGTTGTCATCGCAACCATTTTTGTGAGATCTATCTCAACTCTATTTTCTCTGAGGTTTAACCGACTCAATTCATCATATATGGATTGTGCCGTTTTTTTGTCACTCAGAGATGGGGAATACTGGTCAAAAGAATATGGTATCATTATCAAATATATTGTCTCTTTGGTTTAACACTCTGTAACACATCGGCAAAACATGCAGGGTTGCCGAGAGGAATGTCTAAATATACTATGGTTCCTTTCCAATAAGGACTTTCACCACATTTGATTCTTCCTTTTTTATTAATCAAATAGGCATTCTCTGAATACATACAAAAATAGCCTTTGGAGCTAGTAACGTACTGATTTACCAGCCACAGACCACATCCCATATGGCTTTCAGAAAGTTTAGAAGAAATCCCTTTCTTAATGGATTCCTCTAACAATTTATACTCCGACTTGTTATATTTCTTTCTATACATACTCTTCAACGAAGATACAATTCCTATTCCATTATCAGCACAGGCTATCTCAAAGTGACTTTTATTTCCTTTAGCGACTATCACGGAACGAGTATCAATCTCAGCGTGCTCCTGGAAATTTGAAGATATCTCTCCCATACATGATAGAATTGTTGAAGCTATCAAATCATTGGATGCATAATAATTGGATATCTTTAACTCATTCTGCTTGCCATATCCGGAAATAGCTGTATCCTTCTCTAAAACAGTGGGGGAAATAAAGCAATCCCCATTATCTTGAAATTTGAGTTCTTTATCCAATGGGATCGGTTCATTAAAGTTCTCCTCAACCAACTTCTTAAATCCCATAGAAATAAGTTCAGAAGTAATGATATTCTTGGCATTTATGTTAGTCTTTGGATTAAGGAAACAATGGTTGTGAACAGAATAATCGAGAAACTTATAAACAAGAAGTGCCCCGATAATGTTTACCTTCCTTGTGCCTTTTACATCAGAAAACACCTCTGGTACTTGTTTCCCGGACAGCAAGAACAAATCCCTAATACTATTAAGAAACTCTCTGATATAAAGGTGGTTGAATATTTCAGGAGTCTTAAAAACCATATTCATTGTAGATATCCTTTAAATCGCCAAGTACATCAGAAACTTGATTATAATCAGCACCTGCACTATTTGCCTTCGACTCAACGAAAGAATCATATAATGCCCTTAACTTTTTAATAAGTTTCTCGGACAGATACAATTCACTGGCATTAATATCCTTAACGAGCTTATCGATACTGTTCTGTTTCATCGTCTCTTTCACCTCAACGATTTGCTTGTACAAAGCCTTTGCCGTCGCTTGCTTATCCTTTTGAATTTGATCTTTCTTTTCAAGAGAACGAGTTAGCATGATAACAAAAATCGCGACGAATACGGAATAAACTCCACCAACATATGCCCCAAACGCACCCCAATCATTTGGATCGTCACTAAGGTAATGAAATTGGTAAAAGTACACTGTCAACGGAATCAGAAAAACAATCAATATTATTATCCACCCGAGTATTTTTCTACATTTCCCATTCATAACATAGTGATTTTAGAACTGTTACTTCCCCTATGGTTAGTGATTGTCGTTTAATGCTTTCAATCTGAACGAAGCAGCAGTCAATCCCTTCAATTTCTGCGTCCGACTCAGCAAGATTTCAGTTATATATCTATTTCCGGTCGTTTCGGCCGGATTTTTTGTCTATTTTTCATACAAGGGTATAGTCCCCCCCCCGAGAACTCCACATTGACTGCATGATTCCACGTCAAGCCGACACCAAACGCGCTCTTTGTTCTATTCTGTCCGCCAACTGCACTACGTTTGCCGCGTGGATGCCGAAGAAGATATACAAGATTTCTGTCCGTTTCGCCTTGGTCTTCCCTTCAGGAGTAAAGAACGACTTGCGTCCTAGCTTCGGCCTCAAGCTTTTCCTTACCAACCCGAAGTTCTCTGCCATCTCGCGGAGAGGAAGCAACTTCTTTATCCTGCCCAATTCACTCTTCTCAAACATCGACCTATAGAGGTCATTAAAATTGAACTCCGGAAACGCAAAGTTTGGCACTATTTCAGAAAAACTTCGTATTTTTGATATGCAGATTGTTTTTGCGATTCCCCCAATTTCTCACTTTAGACGGTGGTTGGGGGAATTCTTTCCCCTTTTTCAAGGCCACAAATTTTATATCACCTTGTCAATCAGCTCATTAAGAAAGTAGAGAGCTTTTTAGGGATTTCACGACAGTCCCTAATTATTCATTTTACATTATTACCCCTTGCCTTTCAATGTATCCCGCGAGCCTGCGAACAGGTATGGGATATAGAAAGCGAGGGAATCTTTAGGGAAGATATGTAATCTATCAAATGTATATTGCAGGCTGTGAATAAGAGAAATTTGAAATGATCTATCTCATTGCGATATGTCCATAATAACCGGCACCAATCACATATTTGTCTTACGCCGATGCCACCCTTAAAGAAGTGTTGAAGTATATGAGTAAAGACAAATATCACATCGTTGTCAGCATGGGGAAGAAGCACGTCCGTTTCACCATCCTTCCAGATCCTTGTTTCATCCTTTTCGAATGTGTCTTGCTGAATCTCGTCTAACATCCTATCTATCCTGGGCAGCAAGACTTCCGTGAAGCGATCCGTGTAGCTCCACCACTACCAATAGCAGAGCGATAATTCCGTAAGTCTACCAAATATTCATAATGCCTAAGATTATTCTCGGTTATCTTAATCCAACCTCGGTTCCTTCTCAAACAGAAATCCCTTTGCTTGAATCCACAAAGCTTTGAACCACGATATATCCGTGTAATCACGGTACTTCCACCTCGCTCTCCACGTGTTCCCGGCCAAGGCCAGTTTCCCAATTACTCCAGTAACCGTCTCGTGTAAATCAAGAGGAGCCCAAATATCATCGAGCACCCTCAGTTCTTGCTCGCTTAAACTCTTGAGTTCTTGAACATCTCCGATGAGATATTGTCCCAATCGTGAAAATGTTTCATAGAACATCCTGAACCCGAACTCATCTACATACCCCTCAAACACCTTCCAGTCAATCTCCTCCCTGTGCTTCCGGCAGAACATCACCCAGTCCAGCACCATCCTCCACGTCAGCCCCTCATGTAGGAAATGCGAGTACGCGTGCTCTATCAAGAATAGCGCAGTTACCATAACTGGTGGGCGAAATAGATACGTTTCTTCGAACTTGTCTTCACCCTTATCTTGACGCAGCAACGCTTGCAAAACCTTTTCGAGAGCCTTTAGTTTCTTATTGCCACGGAATGGCGTCAAGAACTTATGATTCTCTACCGTCAGGCCCGAAAAGAAAAAGGTGCTGTTCTTATAGAAATCAGTCGCCACCTCAAAACCATTAGAACTTACGATAGAGTTGCCAAGTTCCCATGCATTGAAATCACTCCGTTCTGGAAGGAGGAAGCAATCCACGTCCACGCTACTCCTATGCTCCGGTCTCGGATAGCATTCCGCGATCACGGCTCCTTTCAATACATACGTCCTGATGCCGTTCTCATGAAACAATAACGCCATCTCTCCTGCCGCCTTCTGCTGGATTGCGTTCATCTGCTCCTGTTGCAGCACCTCACCAATCCACTCCAGCCGCGCCCTCTTCGACATCTTATTCAAGCCATCCGCGAAATTCGCGTTCAGACTGTCCATTCCATCTAGTACCACCGCCAGCAGCCCTTGCTCAGCAGACAGCCCCTTCAGTGCCTCCCAGTCCACGTCTTCAGGTATCGTAGCCGACTCCGCAGCTCCGATTCCCACTCTCAACAATTGTATGAATAATTCGTGTAAATTCGTGTCCATCAGTATTCAAGCTATGCCCATCAAGTCATCCAATTTCTTCAAGCACTTTTCCTTCACAAAATGCTCGTTGTAGTATTTTGCTGCATTAGCACCCTTTGCAGCCAATTCTGAGGCATCTTCTCTAGAAAGTACAATAGCCAACTTCGCAAACCCTTCCGCATCTCCCGCAGCCAGCGTCCATCCACAACCCGCGTCACGAATCACCTCCGCCCCTTCGCCATTCAGCACTGCCACGATGGGCTTCCCTGCTGCCATATACGAAGAAATCTTGGCCGGAGCATACAACTTGAACAACGGATCATCACTCAGCGTCACCAGCATCACGTCCGCCTGATTGAAGAACCACGGCATCGTCTCAGCCGGGAACCGCCCAAGTGTATAAACCGTCTCCTCTAGTCCGTTCTCTTTCACGAAACCACGGACCCAATCAAGTTTACGACCATCGCCAACTATGATCCATTTGATGTCCCGATGCTCCTTGGTTAGCAATGCAGCTTGCATCGTACACTCAAAGCCATGCGCTTCTCCTACAGCCCCTGCGAACATCAACTTAAAGCCATTAGGAATAACTGGAGCACTATCCGGTTTAACCATCTCCCCGTTATTTCCATCTGACCACTGCGGATAATAGACTATCTTTTCTTTATACGGGCCGTACTCCAGAATACTCTTCTCAAAACTCCGAGAGCTGGTAAGAATTATGTCCGAATGCCTATACTGTTTCTTTACATAATGCTTAAAGAAACCTAGCACATACTTGTTATTAATCCCCCCGGCAGCAGTCAGACTCTCTGGCCACAAATCCAACACCCACGTATAAAGTGGCACGTGACGTAGTTTTTTATACAACACGGCAGGAGCAGACATCATCACCGGTGACAACTGTTGTACAAATACCCTGTCATACTTGTGGAAAATAGCATGAAACAACATCCACATCCATGCCACCACCAGATAGCTGAAGTAGTTCAGCATCAGCATAATCTTGTTGTTACCACGAGGGATGATAGGCAGACGAGTCACCTTCACACCATTTATCACCTCATGACGACGCTTGAACCATCCATATCCCTTATGGAACACTCCGTCCGGGTAGTTCGGCACCCCACAAACCACGTGCACCTCGTGCCCATCCTCAGCCCAGTGGAACGCGATGTCGTTCCCCCTGAACACCTCCGGATAAAAGTATTGACAAACAAATAGTATCTTCACTATGTATATTCGTTTTTATTCTTTTTGATCATCACCAGTGCCTTCCAAAGAAAAAGTACCCTATTCTCCTCACAAAAGTTCTCACATATCTCGGCAAGAACCTAAACAGATATAGTCTCAGACCACACCTGATACTTGAATCCGTTGGTGAGCCTGACGAACCATGAACCATGAAACCGAAACCATCAGCATCCCTCACCATCTTAGCCCGCAAGAAGTACGCATCGTTACCCATATTCCTATCATGAATCACCTCGCACCACATGGGTAAGTCCTTCACGTGCTCAATTCTAACACCCTTTATCTTGTTGATGTAATAATGACTCCCATATCCATAAATCGTCTTCACAATTGATGCATTTCCGCTCTCGACCACACTCATAAAGTGATTTCTCGGGAAGTTGATACGCATCATATAGTTGTAATCCGTGAAGAACTGGTAGCCGCTATCGTATGTAATAAACGTCCCATCTGGCAAAGCCTCTGCCCTCCGTTGTACATCCTCCACAAACTGCGCATTCAACGCATCGTCATTATCCAAGTAAGTCGTCAGAACTCTACTTAAACCATCGAACTTTTTAACCTCTTGAACTCTTTTGACGACTTCGTCTCTAAATATCTGTGAGAAGAAGCGTCCACTCTCCGGCATCACATACACCGGTTTCAACTGCGGACAACTCTTCTGGTACTCCGCAATCTTCTCCTTTAACCGCTCTGGAGTCGTGCTGTCAAACAGTACTATCCACCTGAAGCACTGACACGTTTGGGCAATGATTGACGGCAAGCAATACCGCTCAAAAAGCGCAAACCGATGCTCCAACCACGATGCCGACCTAACCTTCTGCCCCTCTTTATCTTTGTTGAAGATAAGGAGGTTGAAGCGGGTGAGGATGAAATGTTGCAAGTCCTTCTTATCTTCCATTACTTCACAAAGAACTGTTTCTCATACCTTGTCCAGAAAGGATGCCTATAGCCCCAATCGTTCAACACTTTCGAAATTTCCATCAAACAACTCTCCGCTTTCTCTTTTTCGCAGCCACATATATCCCACCTCTCAGGAAGCCTATCCGTCCCGAAATATTTCTCAAACGAATCCAAAATAGCCATGAACAAACTCAAAAACTCCTGCTGCCCGAAGAACTCCTTGTGTTCTTTCATCACCCACGACAGATGCGAGAACAGGTGGTTGACAGATGTTGACTTCTTAGCCAGCAGGCAACTCACTAATGCCTTATACTCGGCTGTAAGAGACTCTATTCCATCGATCTCAGTCCGTATCATCATCCCTCGTATTGCCCTGTACATTTCGTCATCAGAAATCATCTGAAGAATGGTCTTACCAAAGCAGCAACGATTATAGGTTTGCTCCAAGTCGGCCACCACGTCCTCATAATTCTGCTTGCTCTGCAACTGATTGGCGTGATTATGTACAAATAGTTGCATGTCCATCACCATCTCACGGTATGTATTTTCACTCGACAGCATCCCTTGATCCATTATCGGGTTCCGTGAATGGTCTAGCCTATCGTTCACTTTCTTCAAAGTCAGCACAATATCGTCCCAGATATGCAACACCTGTCTATCGTCAAAGTGCAGAATCTTGTCCACCTGACTCACCCTCACATGGCCCCCGCCCATTCTGGCTCCAAAGCCACTGATTCCAGACTGCCACACATCTTCCCTTGCGGCAATCTTTGCCTTGAAAGCCAATGCCTTCTCTCGCACCAATCTTATCAGATATGCATACGGAACTGCAAGTTGATTGTCTCTTAAGGCTTGCGCTTCCAACACGTCACATACCTTCAGCATATCATCCCTGCCTAACAGTGGTGACAGGTTGATGAGAATATACGACTGCAAACGGTCTTTCTTCTTTTGCGCAAAACCAACCAGCAATTCTGCAAGAGGGGCAAAGTCCTTGGCCGCAACGCCCTCTTTGGCCGCGATGGCGATCAAATTCAGATAGTTGTCTGTCTGTTCGGTAATCTTGGCCTCAAGTACACGCTTCAGGAGCATCAGCTTCATCCGCTTATCCCTAATATATTCCACACCAGCGCTGACCATCCCGTATAAAGCTTTTTGCGTGTTGTACTCTGCTTTTTTGTCTGCATAATCCATACAAGGGATGATTATCTCTTTGAACGGCTTACCCCATTTCGACACCGACACAGCCACGAACAGGCACCTTGTAAATTGTGCCATTGTACCCATCATCCAACCTGGGACATTCTCATTGCACAGAGCCTTCAACAAGCGTTTCAGAATATCCGATGCAATAGTATATGAATGCCCGTCATACATCAGTTCCTGTGCCACTCGTTTTATTACCGACTCTTTGCTACCTCTTGCTATCGTATAGAATACTATCGGATAAGGATAGTACGGCATCAGTTCGTGTACCAGATCCACCCAGTCTTTGTCCGTCAGCACAGTATGTCCCGCAAATGTCACTCCCAGCTCTATCAGCGAGTTCAGCAGCACCGCTGCATTCTCATACCCAAACAGCCTACCATCCAGGTAAATGGTTTCCGTGACGTTTCCGTATGGGTCAGGCTCCTTCTTTTCACGCATTTCCTTCAGATAAGCCTCCACATACTCACTCAAATGGTATGTTTTGTAATTCTCTCTGTATTTCTTCGCTGCCTCCTTGATGGGGCTCTCAAGATCTCTTTCCAACCAGTTCAACCAATCGTTGACAAGCGTCAACTCCTGTGGATTTGCGAACATCGAAACAATGCTATCCTCACGCAAGTCAATCTTCGAGCGACTAAACAGCATCCGTTGCAAGGAATAAAGACGGATACGGTCTAGTCCTGTCTCACAAGTAAACGCGCATTCCTTTTCGTTAGGAAAGTCATACAAATACAGACGCTTCAGAATGGCGGTATAGCCATCTCCAACCATTTCTGCTCTTGTCAATGTCTGTGGGGCATAGAGCAGTTTCTGCCTGCGGGTCACATAGCCAAGTCCTTCTTTGATGTATGTATCTTTGCTTTTCGTACTGGCGGTTTTCATCTGTGCTAGTAAACTGGGCGCCACGGGAAGCAGTGAGCAACGTGCTGCAGCAATCATCACCTTCAGTTTGTCGTCATCAGCATCTTTCAAATAGCGATATGACGAGTCTTCCACAGTAACAGTCGCATAATGTACTGGCGATGACGGTTTGAAGAACATGTTCTTCTTTGACAATTCGCATAACTGCCGTAATGCGACTTTGTCCATCGAAAATGATCTACCCTGCTCAAGGCTGGCTCTGTCCACATCCTTCCACAACTTGACCATTTTCGTCGTGTTGTTGATGCTCGGCTGAATGTACTCCAAAAACAGTTTCACCCTATCCGTATCATCAGCGGCATTCGGGAAGTAGTCTTTAAGTATGACGGGAATGATGAAATGATTCTCCAGCATCTGCTTCATATCCCTGCCCAGGTCATCTGTTCCAGCATATACAAAGAATGAGTGCTTCTGCTGCAAACCATCCTCATTTCCAGTTTTGTCTAGCACATCCTTCACCCATCCTATCCAAGCCAAGAAGTTGGCATCACCTCCTGATACTCCAACTATACAGAAGCGCTTTCTGAGCAAATCTATCCGCATCAAATTGACAAATGCTCCATGCTTCCTTTCATAGCTTTCATAATCCTCTCGTGTGATAATGTAATGTGCATGTTTGTCCCCATCAAAACCGTAATCCTCTTCTTGGCTCAGACGCAGACTTCCGTGAATCTTGTATATGTTGCGTCCATCATCCGTTTGAGCGATGTCCGATGACCTCGATATAACCAGATAACTGTCATCCAACTTCTTCTGAATCTCCTTCAGTCGGTTGGTGAGGTTGAAGACCTTTGCATCCAACCTTTTTAGGCGTTCTAAATACTCGCTGTTCTTCTTTTCTTGGTCCTTGTGCACCTCCACGCTTTTTAAATCGCCCCTACTTTCTCCTTCTCTGGTCAAGGAAGAAAGGCCGTTCTTCGTCCTCTCTGCTTCTTGAAGGAAAATGCTATATTCATCTTGAAGTAACCTTCTCTTATACTCAGTCTTTCTAAGATCGCCTTCCAATTCTGCCTTTTCTTTGCTCAATATCCTCTTGTCACCAAGACAGAACTCCAACGCATTGTCGTAGTTGAACGTGTAGATATTCTTTATATTCAACTGCCGCAGCAACTGGTGGCAGTCAAGCGACACCTTGTCTGCAAGTTCTTTTCCTGCTTTTTTCAGCACAACACTCCCATCTTCTGCCAAGTCAAGATATGGTGTATGCTGCTCAATGTAGTCATCCACCGCCTCGTGGAAACCGGCATCCGAAACTATCTTTGACGCAACTCCAAGCAGTCCATGCTCGCGTATCACCTTATTCACCAGCGCCTCTTCCTTCTGGTTCAGTTCTGGCTCTTTGTCCAATCCATACTTCTCCCATATCGCATCGGTAAGCAGTTCTTTCCAAAATGGGAAGACTGTGCTGATGTTCTTACCGAAACCGGCGCCTATCAAGAACGAGAGACTTTCGCTCTCGACGAGAGTTTTGATTTGGTCGATGGGTGGTATATTTGTAATCATTCTTTCTTTTTAATAGCTCCTTATCTATCAGCGGTAACGAAGCAACAAACTTATCAAAACAATAAACTCGTACCAAGTTGTCCTTCAAAGAAGTATTTGTCCAGGTTCTGCATATTGTAATTAGGGATTGTCGTTTAATGTTTTCAATCTGAGCGAAGCAGCAGTCAATTCCTTCAATTTCTGCGTTCGACTCATCAAAATTTCAATTTTATATCTATTTCCGGCCGTCTCGACCGGATTTTTTGTATTTTTTTTCATAACAAGGATATAGTTCTCCCATAAGAGATCCGCATTGACTGCAAGTTTTCGTGTCAGGCAGCCGACAAACGAGCTCTTTGCTCTATCCTGGCCGCCAACTGAACCACGTTCGCCGTGTGGATGCCGAAGAAGATATACAGGATTTCAGTCAACTTTGTCCGGGCTTTGACTCTCTTCAAGTCTTAATGCTCTTTCTGCGTCCCAAACGAGCCCTCCATCGCTGTCGCCCTCACTCTGGCAAGTTCCCGGCGGACAAGGTCTTTCTCTTTCTTCTCCTCACTGAACGGACGCCCTCTCTTCACCTCCTTTCCCCTCACGATTGGCCTCACATATGACTTGTTGATGCTCACTATCCTGTCCTTTATGCTCTCGCGACAGTCCTTGCTCTGGAAGTGCTTCTTCTGCTGGCGATACATCTTGGTGATGATATCTAGGTCTCCTCTCTCTTTGACTGTAAGCTATTGGCGGGCTTTATCCATCTCCCTCTCCATCTTCCTGATTTCTTTCAGTATCTTTTCAAGCAGATCCAGTAATCTGCGCGTCATCTTTCTATTCTGACTCTTTGAGCGCTTGCGCTGTTTCCTATAAATCAGATTACCTTCTGAACATCAAGATATTGCGTCCTTGGACGATGTGTTCCCAGTCTTTTACTCATCTCACACATCGTCTCGTAGCTCTTCTCTATCCCTTCCCACAACAACTTGGGATCAGTTGGGTATCGCATTTCGCTCTCATAGCAGGTGGCATCCGTGTATATCGTATCAAGATTCTGCATATGCGGTTTCCACATCTCTGCAAGTATGTCCTGCTGTTGTTGGATCTTCAACTTGCTGGACAACTCCAAAATTATGTCATCCAACAACTTGTAGTTTGTCAGCGGTTTGGTTGGGTCGATAATAAAGCAGTTTCGGACAGCAACTTCTTTACCCTACCCAACTCGCTCTTCTCGAATGTTGATTTATAGAGATCATAAAAATCGAACTCTGTGAATGGAATATTTGGTGTTATTTCAGCAAAATTTTGTACTTTTGACATCGCAAGGTTTTTTGCAATTCCTCCAAATTCAGCTTTTCCTGGCCGGTTGGAGGAATTTTTGTTTATATGTCAAAGACACAAATTTCTATCATATTGGCAATCATTTTGTTAGAAAGTTTTCTGACATTTCACGACAATCCCTAGTATATGATGCAGAGAATCCATTTCTTAATAACTGGATTATATGTCTGACGACTCGGCATAAGTATCCGTTAAATATTTTTTTTTGTGTGTGGCGGGATTACGTTCCAAATGATGTCAAATGGCGTTTCAATCTAATACACCACTTCTTGTTTTTTGTTTCCCCATTGTTCGAATATAAGTTCTAATTGTTCGCGACTACACCTTTTATTTTCGGGGTATAGTTTCATCTCATGTTCCAGAATCTGATCGATTGTCCAATAGAACTTAATAAATCTTGCAGGAACCCCTCCACAAATGCAATACGGAGGCATAGTTTTGACTACGACAGCACCAGCCGCAACCGTTGTTCCTCTTCCTATGGTAATCCATGCAAGCAACGTCACATTGGAACCTATCCACACATCTTCTTCTACGATGACATCTTGGTCATATCCTTTCGGTTTCTCGGTTTCAGTAATCGCACTGACAAATTTTCCTACCACGCGCGCATGATTGCCCGTATGAACCGTCAAGTTTTCAGCTATCGCACAATGCCCCTTACAAATAAATTTAGCATTGGTCGCAGAGATATATGCATAAGCTCCTATACATACACCCTCTCCGAGGTATATGTTTTTATGGTTTCCCACATTTATTGGCGGCGTAATTATTACATTATGTGCACATTCCCCGAATTTACTCTTATTCACAAAGTAACTCTTAAATCTAGAAAAACTAAAGAACGCTCCTCTGATAAAACTATTCTGTTTAAGATTTGACATCGATGCTTGCATTGTTATATTTTTTTCCAAATATCAACCATTTTTGGCCAAATAGCCTCCATGGTATATCGTTCAATCACCCTCTTCCGTGCATTATCTCCGCACTTTTCCTTCATTACATTTTCACTTAAAAAAGATAAGACTGCTCTTTTTAATGAATCAACATCTTTTACCGGTGTCAATATTCCGAATTGCTTTTCATTCTCCGACTCTAGCATCTCTGGTATGGCTCCAACTGGTGTAGTAATAATGGCGCATCCACAAGCCATAGCTTCTAGAATAACATTGGGGAATCCTTCTGTATAAGTGGGAAGCACAAAAATGTCACATGAGAGCATTTGCCTTATAACCTCATCATACGGTTGTTCCCCCATTATCTCCAACCATTCTTCGTGGTCGGTGATTTCAAGAAGTTGCTCTTTAACATCATTGTGAATAGAACCTGCTAGACGCAGTCGTATTCCGGGAATACCTCTACATGCGTTAACTAATTCAAATATCCCTTTTGTTGCAATACAGTGACCCGTGAAAAGCAATACTCCAGGTTCTCTCTTTATTGTTCCATATTTTGAAATAGTTTGCATAACTCCTGGGGCCAAAGGATTTGGCAACAACTCAATATTAGAATAGCCATCATTAGCCAACGTATCATAACTACTCTTGTCAAGAATAATTACCTTATCAGACTTACGTAGGACTATCGACAAAAGATGATATTCCCAATTTTTATGCACAAAGAGTTGAGGAATTCTGCCAAATCTAAAATGAATAATGATTTTTACTTTTCTACTATGAGCTATTCTAATCATTATTAAATCCCTAATGAGGCCAAGACCGGCACTTGAAGTTAAATGAACCACATCAAATTGATTATAACCCAAGGCTGACTTAAAACCTTTCAGGATAGAGCCGTAATCTTTTATCGCCAACCTAAGCCGTGGCATCAAAGGAATATCATCAGGGATGAATTCGCTACGAGCCAAATCATATATCTCCAAACTCACGGGCTTGTCGTCTAACGACTCATAGTAAGCCTTAATATGCTTTGTCCAGCGACAAATACCCCCTGCTGGTCCCGAAACTGGAGCCGCTAACAATACTCTCATTTTGTATTACTACGAATATTCAAAACAAAGAATCTTTTGCCCTACAGACGGCCATCTACGATTTCTCGGTTCAACATACACTTCACATCAAAGATGACATGCCTCCCTTTCAACAAAGAAGGAACATCCATCCCGTCAAACTTTTTGTGAGCAACCGCAGCTATAGCTGCATCAAACTTCTGCGTAGGCAGTTCACTCACTACTTTGATACCATACTCATGCTCCACAATAGCAGGATTCGCCCAAGGATCGTAAACGGTAATATTGAGGTTGTATTCCTTCAATGCCTTGTAGATGTCAATGACTTTAGTGTTACGGACATCCGGGCAGTTTTCCTTGAACGCAAATCCAAGGATTATGATCTCAGAGTTCAGAACTTGAATGCCCTTTTTTAACATCAGCTTAATAGTCTCAGTGGCTACATACTCTCCCATACCATCATTCATCCGACGTCCGGCAAGGATAATCTCTGGATTGTATCCATGACGCTGTGCGCACTGGGCAAGATAGTACGGATCAACACCTATACAGTGGCCACCGACCAGACCTGGACGAAACGGAAGAAAGTTCCACTTGGTGCCAGCAGCTTCAAGGACATCGAGGGTATCTATTCCCATCTTGTTGAAAATTTTGGAGAGCTCGTTGACAAATGCAATATTGATATCACGCTGGCTGTTCTCGATAACCTTAGCCGCCTCAGCGACTTTAATGGTGGGTGCCAAATGAGTACCAGCCGTGATAACAGAACCATAAACCTCGTTGATATACTTACCAATCTCTGGGGTAGAGCCCGAAGTAACCTTCTTGATGTGTTCAACGGTGTGTTGTTTGTCACCAGGGTTGATACGTTCAGGGCTGTACCCACCATAGAAGTCTACATTCATTTTGAGGCCGCTGACCTTCTCCACAACGGGGATGCACTCGTCTTCAGTTACACCAGGATATACCGTGGATTCGTAAACCACTACATCTCCCTTGCTAATTACTCTACCAACTGTGGTCGATGCGCCAACCAATGGAGTCAAGTCAGGATTGTTATCCGCATCCACGGGAGTAGGAACGGCAACTACATAAAAGTTGCAATCCTTAATCTTTTCAATGTCATTGGTGCAGATGAAACCATGATTCTTTATAGCATCCTGAAGAATATCATCTGCTACTTCCAAAGTGGCGTCATGTCCAGCCATCAATGCATCACAGCGCTTCAGGTTCATATCAAACCCCACAGTGGGGTATTTTGTTGAAAACAAGCGTGCCAAAGGCAAGCCAACGTAACCGAGTCCGATTACACAAATTTTAGTATCCTTCATTGTTATATGTACTATTGTTGTTCTACAAGTTTGCTCTATACCATTCAATAGATTCATTCAGACCACGGACAAAGTCATACTGAGGGTCGTAGCCTAGCAGATGTTTTGCTTTGCTAATATCAGCGTTAGAATGTTTGATATCTCCAGCACGGTCAGGGCCAAATTCGGGTTCTATATCTACACCAAGGGCCTTGGTTAAACCATAATAGATGTCAATCAAATACTCACGACCTCCGTATGCAATATTAAATGCTTGACCTGCAGCTTCATGAGGAGCAAGACAAGCCTTAAGGTTGGCTTCAATAACGTTTTCAATGTAAGTAAAATCACGAGACTGCTTGCCATCACCATTGATACGGCACTTTTGACCATTTAGCAATTGCTTAATAAACTTAGGAATCACTGCTGCATATGCTCCATCAGGATCTTGACGACGACCAAAAACATTGAAATAACGCATGCCATAAGTATCAAGTCCATAGTGACGAGTATACTGTTTCGCCCATTCCTCATCACAACGCTTGCTCACAGCATATGGAGAAAGCAAGTTACCTTCAACACCCTCCTTCTTTGGAAGATTTGGCTCATCACCATACACAGAACTTGAAGATGCATAAACAAACTTCTTAACACCATTCTGACGAGCAGCCTCTAACATATTCAGTGTTCCCTGAATATTGTTAAGCGAATAGAAAAGCGGCATCTCGATAGAACGGGGTACAGACCCCCATGCAGCTTGATTAAGGACAAAGTCTACACCTTCGCACGCTTTCATGCAGGTGTCAAGGTCTTTGATATCGCCTTTGATAAACTCGTAGTTGGGATTGTCCTTAAACATATCCACATTTTTCTGCTTACCTGTAGACAAGTCATCGAGTGCGCGCACACTATAGCCCATACCAAGGATCGCTTCACAAAGGTTGCTGCCAATAAAACCCGCAGCACCTGTCACCAAGAACAATGAGTTCTCAGGGAATTTTAAATGTTTATATGCCATAAAATATTACAATTATGATTTTTGTTTTTTAATGACTATAAATTTTAAGATATTCAAACGCAGTATTCTCTATCGAATATCTTACAAATGATTTACTTGCCATTAATTTCATATGTGTTCTTTCTTCAGAAGACAAACAACTAAACCTTTTCAACATGAAATAATAATCATCAACAGAAAGACTGTGTGAAAGCATTCCGTTTTCACCTTCCTTAATCATATTAACAATACCACCAACTGGTGTACAAAGAACAGGACAGCCAACAGAAAAAGCCTCAATGATTGTTATTGGCATACCTTCCATTTTAGATGAAAGGCACATTGCATCTGCTTGAACTAAATAATCTCGTACATGGGCGATAGGCCCTATATATTTAAACTGATTAACCATATCTGGTATTAATGATTCATATAATGTTTTATAGGTATCATTTCTACCCATCCATATCATCTTTGAATTTGGATATTCTTCAACAAACTTTGCAAACGCTTTTATTAATAATTGTTGATTTTTTACTGGCTGACAACTCGCGGGATGTATAAATAGAATTTGTGTGTCATTGTCCCTCAAGGATGAGATGCCATTCCCCATATAGTTAGACACACCATTATAAATCATTGGTGCATTAATTTTATAGAAATTATAAAATGATTTTTTTGACTCTTCGGATATAGTCACAGGAGTACAGAGGCCATGTTTAAATAAAAAGAATCTACTCCATTTCATAATACCTTTACCTGCTTCACGACGTGCCTCCGAATGTATTGTAGCATAAAACCAAATTTTATTGCGCAGTAAAACAGCCGATAATAAAGTATATGTAATTGCGCCTATATGCGCATGCACCACATCATATCCACCCTCTTTTATTAATTGATAAAGACGAATATAGCACTTTATATCAAATCCTTTTTTCTTTTTGAGAGAATAATGATGGGTCATTCTATTCAACTCTCTAAATAAATCATTGTCTTTTGTAATATCAAACAATGTTACAATATCGCACTCATATCCGAGTTTAACCAACTCATTTGTAAGTTCAACCGTAAAATGTTCTGCTCCCCCTTGACCAAGAGTAGGTATAACTTGTAGGATTTTCATATCTTATTTTTTGCTTGACCTTGTATAGCATTAATCCTATTTATTCGATAATAACATTCAAATACGACCCCAAACATAAACACCCATCTTTTGTATTCTGTTTCCAACACAAACATTACAATAAGAAATGGTATTAAATAAGCAAATATATAGACATCTTTATACTGTTTATATATTTTCATTACAATCTTACACATCCTAAAAAGAATAGACAGGAAAAACAAAAATCCTATACATCCAAAATCTACTAAATAAGACAAATAGGTATTATGAGAAGCCATCTGCCATCCAAAATGATTATGTAGCATTGTACTAAAATTTGAATATCCAACTCCGAATAAAAAATTTTCATCTTTGAAAGCTAATAATCCAGCAGACCAAATGTCGCCTCTTTCAGAAAAATTTCCACTTTCAACCAAATCATTAGTTTGTAGAAAACGATCCCAAATACTTTCTGGTATATAATTATAAACTAATGGTGCTAACACTATAACAAGCATTATCATCAGTAGGACATTTTTGAAGCTACCACAAGAAATTAAATAAAGCGAAAATACCAGAAAAGTTAACATTAAACCAGTTCGAGAACCTGTTGATAATATTACTATAACAAAAATAAAAAGCAAACCAATACTTATATATTTTTGCAATGACTTATTGTTTTTTCTAAAAAAATCCAAAACAATAGTAAACCCTATACATAATAAAAAAGCAAGGGTGTTTTGATCCTGTCCAAAAGCAGTCAAACGTTCTTGTCCAGCATATTCTGCTGCAGCTAAAGTCGCATCTCTAAACATTAAAGTCGAAATAGCCGCAATAATACATCCTATAATAAAAAAACTTAAATACAGATATATAT
>ULUU01045830.1_pt1 | contig 25958 bp, 24 predicted proteins | sample 1958871 | NCBI WGS metagenome assembly ULUU01 (sample SAMEA4835770, study PRJEB28245) | human gut metagenome | biome: gut microbiome; material: fecal sample | place: Denmark | collected 2008 | reverse complement strand
CATGTCTCTTTTTATTTTTGCGAAACTTATTGTACCTTATCGACGTCAAACGTTTAACTTAAAAAGGTGAATGAAAATATGAATTATTGAATGATTTTCATGCGGAAAATAAAAACATATCGTTTTACTTTCGCACGTTGTCGATGATATCATGAAAGCACAGAATGCATTCGTTAAATGTAAAGCGTACATTTGTCATGACTTAATTTGTTATTATTATTGGTTTAAATTTTTTAATTAGTAAAGGAGATGAGAGACATATGGATTTTAACATTCTCGTTATTTTGCTGAGCTTGATTGGCTTGATGACCTTCGCATACCGCGGTTTCTCCGTTATCATGATGGCTCCGGTTATGGCTATTCTGGCGGCAACCTTGACTGGCCTCGACGTCATGCCTTCGTACACCGAATTGTTCATGGGCAAGGCCGTAACGTACATCAAGTCGTACTTCCCTGTCTTCATGTTAGGCGCTATTTTCGGTAAAGTCATGGAAGAAACTGGATTGGCCCGCGGCTTGGCCAGCGCCATCATCAATGGCTTGGGCAAAGAACCGGCTAAAGCCGTTCTCTCCATCGTATTGGCAGGTTCGATCCTGACCTATGGCGGCGTTCTCTTGTTCGTCGTTGTATTCGCAGTATATCCCTTTGCTGCGGCTCTCTTTAAAGAAGCAAATTATCCGAAACGTTTAATCCCGGTCTGCATTGCCCTCGGCGCGTTTACGGCTACGATGGACGCCTTGCCGGGCACTCCGCAGATTCAGAACGTTATTCCGACGACATATTTCGGCACGAACCTCTATGCCGGTCCTCTTGCCGGCTTCATCGGCTCGGCTATTATTTACGGCTTAGGTATTGTCTACGTAACCCATCGTTTGAAAGCTGCGATTGCCAAGGGCGAAGGCTACGGCAACCACACGACGAACGAATCGGTTATCGATCCGAACGCAAGATTGTTCCCCTGGTATGTTGCCTGCCTGCCGTTGGTAACGGTATTGGTCGTCAACTTCGCCATTACGGAATTGGTTACGTGGAACCCGGCTATTTTGGAACCCTTCCATTCCATGAAGGGCGTTCCCCTTGTAGCTGCTAAGGTTCAGAACGTAGCTAGTATCTGGGCCCTTATCATCGCTCTCGTAAGCGGTATTTTGGTAGCCTTGGTTGTCGGCTGGCGCGAAATCAAGACGGTCGACGGCATGTCCAAGATCCTCAACGCCGGTGCTATCGGCTACCTGCTCGCTATTATGAACACGGCATCCGAAGTTGGTTATGGTAACGTTATCTCCCAGCTTCCGGGCTTCGCTGAAGTTGCTAACTTCCTCATCAGCATCCATATCGGCGGCACGCCGCTCGTATCTGAAGCTGTCAGCGTAACGGTACTGGCCGGTATTACAGGCTCCGCTTCCGGCGGTTTGGCTATCGCTTTGGAACTGATGGCTCAGGATTGGCTCGCTTGGGGTCAGTCTATCGGCATGGGTCCGGAAATCCTTCACCGCGTCGCCTCCATGGCTTCCGGCGGTTTGGATACCTTGCCTCATAATGGCGCGGTTATCACGCTGCTCGCAGTTTGCGGCCTGACCCATAAAGAATCGTATAAAGATATCTTTGCGATTACGGTATTGAAGACCTTCACTGTATTCGTCATCATCTTTATCTACTCTGTAACAGGGCTCCACTAAACGATTTATATATAGACGTTTGTTGAAGTATAGAATGGGAGGAGATGCTCATCATGGCAAAATTTGTAACGGCTGCTGAAGCGGTTCAGCAGATTAAAGATGGTTCCATGTTAGCAACGAGCGGTTTTGTCGGTGGCTTGCTTGCAGAAGCCGTATTGAAGGAAATCCAGGCTTCGTTTAAAGCCAACGGCACGCCGAAGGATTTGTCTATCGTATATGCGGCTGGTCAGGGCGACAGCGGCGAACGCGGCCTGAACCACCTCGGCGAAGAAGGTTTGATGAAACGCATTATCGGCGGTCATTTCAACTTGTCCCCGCGTCTCGGCGAATTGATCAACAACAATAAGGTAGAAGCCTACAACCTGCCGCAGGGTACGATTTCCCAATGGTTCCGCGACATCGCGGGCCGCCGTCCCGGCACGATTGCCAAAGTAGGTCTCCGTACCTTCGTCGATCCCCGTGTAGAAGGCGGCAAAATCAACGATGTAACGAAGGAAGATATCGTTGAAGTTATTGAATTGGGCGGCGAAGAATGGCTCTGGTATCATCCGCACAAAATTGATGTAGCTATCATCCGCGGCACGACGGCCGACGAAGACGGCAACGTTACGATGGACGGCGAAATCGGCACGGGCGAAGCGCTGGCTATTGCTGAAGCTGCAAAAGCCTGCGGCGGCATCGTTATCGCCCAGGTAAAAGACGTAGCCTGCAAGGGCACTCTCGACCCGAGAGACGTCAAGATCCCCGGCGTTATCGTCGACTATGTCGTAAAAGCTGACGAAGCCGATCACATGATGACTTGGGATTACGCGTATAACCCAGCATTCAACGGCGACGTCAAAGTGCCCTTGGACTCCGTAGCTCTGCTGAAACTGAACAACCGCAAGATCATTGCCCGCCGCTGCGCTATGGAACTGATTCCCGATGCAGTCGTAAACCTCGGTATCGGCATGCCTGAAGGCGTTTCCATCGTTGCCGCTGAAGAAGGCATCGACAGCATGGTACTGACGACAGAAGCAGGCACCATCGGCGGCGTACCGGCCGGCGGCCTGAGCTTCGGCGCAGCCACGAACGCCTCGGTTATCCTCGATCAGCCGTACCAGTTTGACTTCTATGACGGCGGCGGCGTAGACCTGGCAATCCTCGGTTTGGCTGAATCGGACGTCAACGGCAACATCAACGTAAGTAAGTTCAACGGCCGCGTAGCAGGCTGCGGCGGCTTCATCAACATCACGCAGAACTCCAAGAAGGTAATCTTCTGCGGCACCTTCACAGCCGGCGGCCTGAAGGAAGAAGTCAAAGACGGCAAACTGGTCATCACGAGCGAAGGCCGGAATAAGAAGTTCCTGAATCAGGTAGAACAGGTAACGTTCAGCGGCGCCTATGCAAATGCCGTAGGACAGCCTGTACTGTACGTCACGGAACGCGCCGTATTCAAGCTGACTCCGGAAGGCTTGGAACTGATCGAAGTGGCACCGGGCATCGACATCGAAAAAGACGTATTGGCATACATGGACTTCAAGCCCATCGTCAAAGACGTCAAGCTGATGGACGCTCGTATCTTTGAAGACAAACCCATGGGTTTGGAACTGTAATATGCAGTTATATACTTCACAAAGAGAGGAGATGAAAAAATGGCACGTGATGTAAAATATGAAGATATTAAGATCGGTGATAAAGCATCCGTATCGAAGACGATTTCCGAATTCGACGTATATGCCTTTGCCGGCGTAACGACAGACTTCAACCCCGTTCACATCAACAAAGAATTCGCTAAGAATTCCATGTTCAAACAGCGCATTGCCCACGGCATGATTTCTGCAGGTTTGATTTCGGCCGTACTGGGCACGGAGCTGCCGGGCGTGAACACGATTTACATGAATCAGTCCCTCAGCTTCCTGGCACCGGTATTCTACGGTGACACGCTGACCGCGACGGTAGAATGCAAGGAAAAAGACGATGCAAAACACCGCATTATCTTCAAGACGACTGTCACCAACCAGGACGGCAAAGTCGTCACCGACGGCGAAGCTCGCGTCATGAAAAAATAAGACGAGCTGCTGTCAAAGGTAGTACCCGGACATAGAATCCAAAGCCGATGATTCACCGCTTACATGTTTCACCGACGGGATGTCCGGTCTGTAGTAAACGAAAACAACCTTTTAAGTGCTTACAAGCTCTTGCCAACTTGTTGTGGCTATGGCCGGCAGGTTGGCAAGAGTCTTTTTATAAGAAAAAGGCCCTCGTGCTCTATGGATAGATTTCATAGAGCGCGGGGGCCTTTGGTATTATGCTTATGTCGCCGTATGCTGCAGGCGCTGCAAAATCGTGTGGTAGCAATGGGCTGAGAAGGGAACGGGGACATGCAGCTCGTCAGCCGTTTTTACCAAGTATCCGCTGAAGGTTTCCAGCTCGCTTTGACGGCCCTGCATGATATCGCGGGCCAGGGAGCTGGAGACGTCTTTATTCTTTTGGCGCATGACGCGGTCGTAAATTTCCTCGGGAAGAGTTGGCGAGAGGGCGATTCCCAATGCCTTGCCGACGGCATAGGCCTCATCCAGGAGGGTACGGAACTCCTCTTTGCCCTTGGGCTGGGAAAAGACGTAGCCGATCGTCCCTTCGTAATAGGACGTAATGACATTGTAGGCGCAGTTTGTAATGTATTTGTTCCAGATTTCCGCCGTAATATCGTCGGAGAGTCGGCACGTCAGGCCTTCGCAGTTGAGCACGTCGTAGGCGCGCTGCGCCGCTTCCTTATCGTCGGAGCCGATGAACAGACGGGCGAAGGTTCCCGATTGGCGTATAGAAAAATCTGCTTCATAGGCTGACGTAATGTAAATCGTCGTGTCGACGATGGGACATTTCGGCAGGATCTTTTTCGCCGCGGCGCCATGGTCGACGCCGTTTAAAATCAAGACGACGACGGTATGCCGGCCGACACAGGGACGAATTGCCGTCAGCGCGTCGGCAAGGGAGTAATTTTTTACGCAGACAAATATCATGTCTTGTATGCCAGCTGTCGACGGGTCGTCGGTCACGGCGGGAAAGGCCGTATGCTCTCCGAATACGTCGCTGTGGAGGACGAGGCCCTTTTTCAGCAGCGCTTCTTTGCGCGGTCCCCGGGCGATCAGCGTGACGTCGGAGTAGGCGGCGCATAATACAGATGCGACGTAGCCGCCGACGCCGCCGATGCCTGTTACCATCAGTTTCATTTTCCTACCTCCCGTTTCAGCAGCTCTTGATAAAACCGTTTGGACACGGGTGCCGGCACGCCTAGCCGGTCGGCCAGGCGGACGAGATGGCCGCTGAACGTCTCAAGCTCCGTCGGCTTATGAGCCATGGCGTCTCGGGCCATGGAGCTCGTCGCGTCGGCGTTGCGGTAATGCATCATGTCTTCGAAAATCTCTGCCGTCAGTCCGGAAGGGAGCTGTACGCCATCGGCTATGGCTACGGCATAGGCTTCGTCGAGAAGGGCCCGAAACTCTGCCAGCCGTTCCGGATGCTCCAGCAGTCCTCGTGTCGTACAGGTGTAATAGGCCGTAATCGTGTTGTAGGCGCAGTTTATGATGTATTTTTTCCATACTTCGCTTTTCATATCCTGGGGAATCGTACATTCCATGGCCTGTTCGTGATGCAGCAAGCGGCAGACCAGGGCTGCGGCGTCGCGGTCGGGGCTGTCTGCGCGCATGCGGACGTAGGGGCTGGCGTGGCAGATGGCGTATTCGCCGTCGTAGGATGATGTGATGTAAATAAGCGAATTTACGACTCGGCCCGCAGGAAGGGCGGCCCGGGTCCGGTCGGCATGGTCGATGCCGTTCATAACAGGGACGACTACGGTGTGCTCGTCGACGCATGGGCGAAGGGCGGCCAGGGCTTTGTCCAGGGAAAAGGTTTTTACGCAGACAAAAATTACATCCTGAATGCCAACGTCGGCCGGGCAGTCTGTCACGGCGGGATGATAGGTTTGTTCTCCTAAGACGGCGCTGTGGACGACCAATCCCCGCTGTTCCAGGGCCTTCTTCCGTTCGCCCCGGGCGATCAGCGTGACGCTGCCGGGATAATAGCGGCAGAGAACGGCGGCAATGTAGCCGCCGACGCCGCCAATGCCTGATACCATTAATTTCATAACGTATTCACCTTCTTAATCAGCGTGTATTGTAGTAATAAAAAGGCGGAATGCCTAGAGCCGGGACGTTTCCGTCTCGATAACCGCCTGTATTTCCTGCAGGAAGCCTTCTATCTGAGGCGTCATGACCTTGTTGGCGTGGAGTACCGTCTGGACGTACGAGCTGTCGCAAAAGTCGGTGATCGGCAGGATGACGACGTCGCCCTGCTTGGCTGCCTGCACGACGGTGTACTGGGGCAGGACCGATAAAAAATTGCCCTTGCTGACGAGGCGCGTTGCCGTGTTGGCGCTTTGCAGCGTCAAGAATGGGCGAAGGGTAATATTCTGGGCGGACATGGCGCTCTGAAAGGTGACGATGTAGGGAGCTGTCAACTCCATCAAGATGAACTCCTCGTCTTTTAAATCGCTCAGGGTCAGAGAGTTCTGCCGGCACAGGTGATTGCCGGGATTGGCGATGACGACGATGTCTTCCTTTCGGGAATACCATGTATGCCACTGCGTTTTCGGCAGGGGCTCGGCAATGAGGCAGGCGAAGTCAAGAACGCCGGTCTGCATCCGATTTTTCAGGGTCGCCGTATCGTCGACGACTAACTCGACTTTGACGTTGGGAAAGTGCTGATGATAACGGAGAAGGGATGATTCGAACAGGATTTCGTACAGCGATTCTACCATGCCAATGCGCAGGGTGCCGCCGAGGGATTCCTTGGATTTCAGGAAATTTTCCATCAGTAGGGCCGTCGCGACGATTTTCTGGGCGTAGGGAATCAGCTCCTCGCCATGCTGAGTCAGCGTGACCTGGCGGCCGATGCGGTTGAATAAGGGCGCGCCGACCTCCCGTTCCAGCTGCTGAATCTGCGCGCTGACGTTGGACTGGGAATAGCCGAGGATTTTCGCCGCCTGCGTGAAGTTTTTTATAGAAACGACTTGAAGAAAGGTATTTAAGTTTCGTATTTCCATAATTTATAATCTCTCCTTCATATGACTAGTATGCAAGATTTTCTTTTCTCCGTCAATGATTTTTATAAAATATTGAAAAGTGGCTTACATCAGGCTTGACAATCAAAAATATTGATTAAAGCGATTAATTCCATTTGTTATACAGATATAGAATTGTGCGTTATAATAAAGCCATTGAAGACTATTTTTTATTAGTTGGAGGGATTTTCATGGCAAAAAAAATGATGACCATGGACGGCAATACCGCTGCCGCTTATGTGTCCTACGTGTTTACTGATGTTGCCGCTATTTATCCTATTACGCCTTCTTCCACGATGGCGGAAAAAATGGACGAATGGGCGACTAAGGGCGTTAAGAACATGTTCGGACAGGTTGTCCGCGTTCAGGAAATGCAGGCTGAAGGCGGCGCTGCCGGCGCTGTTCACGGCTCTTTGCAGGCAGGCGCTTTGACGACGACCTACACGGCTTCTCAGGGCTTGCTCCTTATGATTCCGAATATGTACAAAATCGCCGGCGAATTGCTCCCGGGCGTATTCCACGTTGCAGCTCGTGCTCTCGGCACGAACACCTTGTGCATTTTCGGCGACCAGCGCGACGTCATGGCTTGCCGTCAGACCGGCTTTGCTATGCTGGCTGAAGGCAGCGTTCAGGAAGTTATGGACTTGTCGGCTGTCGCTCACTTATCGGCAATTAAAGGCCGCGTTCCGTTCCTCAACTTCTTCGACGGCTTCCGCACGTCTCATGAAATTCAAAAAATCGAAGCCTTCGACTACGACGATTTGGCAAAATTAGTCGACATGGACGCTGTTAAAGAATTCCGCGACCGCGCTACCAACCCGGATCATCCGACGACGAAGGGCACGCTGCAGAACTCGGATATCTACTTCCAGCAGCAGGAAGTACAGAACAAGTACTACGAAGCGCTGCCGGATATCGTTGAAGACTACATGGAAAAAATTTCCGCTCTCACGGGCCGGGAATACCATCCCTTCAGATACTACGGCGCTCCCGACGCAGACCGCATGATTGTCGCTATGGGTTCCTTGACGGACGCTATCGAAGAAACGGTAGACTTCCTCAACAAACGCGGTGAAAAAGTCGGACTCCTGGCAGTTCACCTCTATCGCCCGTTCTCGGAAAAATACTTCTTCAAATATATTCCGGAAACGGTTACGAAGATCGCTGTTCTTGACCGCACGAAAGAACCGGGCTCCGTTGCTGAACCGCTGTACCTCGACGTCAAGGGCGTATATGCCGGCAAGGAAAAACAGCCTCTTATCGTAGGCGGCCGCGCTGGCCTCGGCGGAAAAGACACGACTCCGACCCACATTCTTTCCGTATTCGAAAACTTGAAGCTCGACCAGCCGAAAGATCAGTTCACTATCGGCATCGTCGACGACGTTACCTACACGTCCCTGCCCCTCGGCGAAGACATCGACACGACGCCGGAAGGCACGACGGCCTGCAAGTTCTGGGGCCTTGGCTCCGACGGCACGGTCGGCGCCAACAAGAGCGCTGTTAAGATTATCGGCGACCACACGGATATGCACGCTCAGGCTTACTTTGCCTATGACTCCAAGAAATCCGGCGGTATTACCGTATCTCACCTCCGCTTCGGCAAAAACCCGATCAAATCGACGTACCTCATCAACAAAGCTGCTTTCGTTTCCTGTTCGCAGCAGTCGTACGTACATAAATACAACGTATTGTCCGGCCTGAAGAAAGGCGGCAGCTTCCTCCTGAACACCCTCTGGACTCCGGAAGAACTGGACGCGAACCTGCCGGCTTCGATGAAACGCTACATCGCGCAGAACGATATTCAGTTCTACACGATCGACGCTGTAAACATCGCTCAGAAAATCGGCTTAGGCGGCCGCTTCAACATGATCATGCAGGCTGCGTTCTTCAAGATCGCCGACATCATTCCTATTGACGATGCTGTTAAATACCTGAAAGACGCTGTCGTTTCCTCGTACGGCAAAAAAGGCCAGAAAGTCGTCGACATGAACAACGCCGCTATCGACAATGGCGTAACAGGCATCGTAAAAATCGACGTTCCGGCCAGCTGGGCTGACGCTGCCGATGAAGCTGCTCCTGTCAAAGACGTTCCCGAATTCGTTACGAAGATTTTGGAACCGGTCAACGCACAGGAAGGCGACTCCTTGCCGGTCAGCACGTTCATCGGCCTGGAAGACGGCGCATTCCCGCAGGGCACGGCTGCTTATGAAAAACGCGGCGTTGCTATCAACGTACCGGAATGGGATGCAGAAAAATGTATCCAGTGCAACCAGTGTTCCTTCGTCTGCCCGCACGCAGCTATTCGTCCGGTTCTCTTGACGGATGAAGAAGTCGCCGCTGCTCCGGCCGGCCTCAAGACGAAACCGGCTGTCGGCGTTCCCGGCATGCACTTCACCATGGCTGTCAGCGTCCTCGACTGCTTAGGCTGCGGCAGCTGCGCTCAGGTTTGCCCGGCTAAGGAAAAAGCCCTGGAAATGAAACCCTTCGGTTCTCAGGAAGAAAAAGCTCCCCTCTGGGATTATGCCGTCAATCTCCCTGCTAAGAAGAACCCCATGAATAAATTCACCGTTAAAGGCAGCCAGTTCGAACAGCCGCTGCTCGAATTTTCCGGCGCCTGCGCAGGCTGCGGCGAAACGCCGTATGCAAAACTCATTACGCAGCTCTTCGGCGACCGCATGATGGTTGCTAACGCTACGGGCTGCTCCTCCGTATGGTCCGGCAGCGTACCGTCCATGCCGTACACGACGAACGAAGCAGGCCACGGCCCGGGCTGGGCGAACTCCTTGTTCGAAGACAACGCCGAATTCGGCTTGGGCATGTTCTTGGCTACGCAGCAGGTTCGCGAAAAAATGGCTATGGATATTCAGGAAGCCATCGACAACCCGAATACGCCGGCCGACGCGAAAGCCGTATTCCAGGAATGGCTCGACAATAAGGACGTAAGCGAAGGCACGCGCGAACGGGCTGACAAAGTTGTCGCCGTCGTAGAAGCAGCTAAGGACGTATGCCCGATCTGCAAACGCATCTATGAACGCCGCGACAATTTGGTAAAACGCAGCCAGTGGATCTTAGGCGGCGACGGCTGGGCTTATGACATCGGCTTCGGCGGCTTGGACCACGTATTGGCTCAGGGCGAAAACGTCAACGTCTTCGTATTCGATACGGAAGTTTACTCCAACACGGGCGGTCAGTCCTCCAAAGCTACGCCGACCTCGGCTATCGCTAAGTTCGCAGCTGGCGGCAAGAAGACGAGAAAGAAAGACTTGGGCCGCATCGCTATGACCTATGGCTATGTATACGTTGCTCAGGTTGCCTTGGGTGCCGACAAGAACCAGTGCCTGAAAGCGATTCAGGAAGCTGAAGCTTATGACGGCCCGAGCTTGATCATCGGCTATGCACCGTGCATCAACCACGGCATCAAAGCCGGTATGGCCAACAGCCAGATCGAAGCTAAGAAAGCCGTTGAAGCTGGCTACTGGCACCTGTATCGCTACAACCCGGCTCTGAAAGCTGAAGGCAAGAATCCGTTCATCCTCGATTCTAAAGAACCGGTCAGCGACATTAAAGACTTCCTCATGGGCGAAGTCCGCTATGCATCGCTGAAGACCGTATTCCCTGAAAAGGCTGACGAATTCTTCGAAAAGACGGCTGAAGACATGAAAGACCGTCTCGAAGCATACAAGACCTTGGCTGGAAAATAAGCCGATACGTTAGTGTATAACTCTATTTGCTCATAGAATCGCATACAGCAAAACACGCCTTATCCTTCGGGATAGGGCGTGTTTTGTTTGTTGCTGTATGACATGATAAAGGGGCTTACTGCACGTATGACGTGCAGCAAGCCCTTTGTATCTCTGGAAAAATATGTCTTTACTGCTTCGGCAATGCAGCCAGGCGATGGGTATTGACAAACATGTCTTTGATATTTTTAAATTGAATCGTGTCGATGCTGATTTCCTTTGCTTCACCCTGGGGAGAGTAGACCTGCTGCAATTCCGCTTTTAAATCGTACGTGTTGTCGCGCTTATTGCCGTGAAGCGTCGCCGAATATTCGTTGATCTGACGGATGACCTGATTCTGCTGGAAAGCCATGGCATCCAAGGTGCTGTTGTACTTTTCTACGTACAGCATGCAGGAAATATTTTCGATGCTGTTGGGGAAGTCCCGAGTCTGCATACTCTTTATGGAATCCATGTCGACGTATACGACGCCGTCGGGCTGAGTGCTTACGACGCGGTACCGGTCGGGGTTATTCAGCAATGTCGTCGAGTCCATTGCGCCGACGGCGGCGCAGCCCATCAGGAGCGTCCCGGCCATTGCGACGGCAGTTAAGATTTTTTTCATAGCGTATCACTATCCTTTCTAAAATCCTTGTGAATGCATTATAACATAAAGTCCGCCTTAGGAATAGAGATGCGGCGAAACTGTAACAAAACAGTGACATGACGAAGGCCGCGCCTGGGATTTTATTATATTTTCAGCTCTAATCTCTTTACAAAGGGCTCGTGTATTTGATATACTTAATAAGTACTACAACATGCGGGTGTAATTCAGTGGTAGAATACGAGCTTCCCAAGCTTGGTACGAGGGTTCGATCCCCTTCATCCGCTCCATAGAGAAATAATCAGGCCTCGCAGGATTTTGCCGCGAGGCCCTTTTTCGTCAAAAACGGTAATTTTGCACCTTATTTTGAAGGTTTTTGATTTTAGTAAACTTTTAATACTTTATAAAAGTTGACATAAAATAAATATATATTCAGATTTATGCAATATTGGATACATTGTGCTGACACCGCATACAGAGGGGACGACCGTACTGCTTTTGTGAATACTTGCTCACTTTTTCGCTAATTGTTGCTCCACAATCGGCACATTTTAGCGGCTGTTTTTTATTTATTGATGACATAGGTGCGGCAGGCTGATTGGCCTGTCGTTTTTGTTGTGCCGTCGAAATATCGGTTTGCATATCTGCTTCCGGGTCATCGCCAGTACTAATCGCTAAGCTTAGCATGTAGGCGTATTTGATAGCCGCCGTCTCGGCTTTCATCACCGCCTTGTCGCCGCTGTCCTGACCGGAGCCGATGCCGACGATGGTAAAGGTTTCGCCTGATTCCGTGTCTATGAGCGTAACCTGCATCTGGATCGTCGCCAGCTTTTCCGTATTGCCTTTGGCCGTCGTCACGTCGGCCATATCCAATAACTCCGGCACGGCTACGGAAGCGATACCGTGTTTTACCAGCGAAGCGTTGACTTTGGCCAAGACGTCGGCGCTGGTCGCATACTGGTAATTGTGATACGTGTTTGTGCCGTTCTTTTCGACGTAACTGCATTCTTTCATGACGTCAATAAATTTTTTCGCTAATTTTTGCATCATTTGTTCACTCCTTCAATATACATGGGCTGTCCCCAGCAAAGTTCATACAGTTTTTCCTGCCAGCGCGTGCCGTCTGCCGGATAGAAGCTGTACTGCTCGCAGCCGTTCCGATAGGTAATTTCCCCGCAGTTCTCGCCGCCTTCGTCTGCCCAGCGCAGCGTAAACGTCCCGTCAGGAAACTGTTCGGATAATCGTTCGATGACGGGGAGGGGAGCGGCATTTAATGTTTGAAATGAAAAGGAGCCGTCCTCTTTATGAAAGACAGCTCCTATGACGTTTTCCTTCGTCCCCCAGCGGCGTATTTTTTCATCTAGCGAAGTATTGTCTGCTAAAGGAAGGATTTTAGTAAAATTCAATACGCTGTTGGAACTACTTACGGACTTACAAAAAATTTGTATATTCATTCCATCGCATTGTAATATATTTTGTATATGATTCGCCATTTTTTTTTGCACCTTATTTTACATTTTCCATGGAATAGGTTCTAAAATATATTGTCCCATACGGTCGTCCCAAACCGTCTGGTATAATCGTCCCTGATAGGCCGTAATACAATGCCTGTCGTCGGTCTGGCTGACGATGACGACGGAATGGAACAAGGATTGCAAATCATCTAAACTTCTCGAATAACGAGGCATGGGCATCCTCCTCCTTTAGCTTACTTCTCCTGCTTTTTCTCGTTGCAGCCGCTGCGCATACGGGCAGTTCGCCCGGCCGGCGCAATAGCTTAGGCATTTTCTGTCATGCCATCGTTCCCGGCTGGAGCAGATAGGCGGCAGTTTCCGTTCCTTCATGGCTTCGTGGAGTAGGGCAGCTTTATGATGGAAGTACCGCAACAGCCAGCGGTCGCTAATTTTATAGATAGGAATAATATAGACGGACTGGTCGATACCTCGCTCGGCGGCCATGCGCAGGTTGTTGTCCCGGCACATGGCCTGAATGTACATCTTCTGTACGGCAAAGCCTTCCTGTTCCAGTAAAATGCGGTAGTAGTTAAGTTGCATAGCCCATTCCAGGACGTGCCGCACGCCGTCATATCGCAGCTCGTTCCGATATTTTGGCTGGCCTTTTCGCAGCCCTGTCTTGTAGACTTCTCCCGTCGGCACACGGACTTTATAGATGCCGAGAGCTTTCATAAGTTTATAGGAGCTGGTTACTTTCAAATCGCCCAGCACGCCTTCGGTGTCGTCTAAAATCTTGCCGTACAAATCGAATTTGCCGCTTGTCAACGTATCTTTTAAGCGAATCTCGCTGAGCATATCGCCTTGGGTGCAGTGTTCGTGAATGGCATGAACGCCCTGTCCATGCAGAGCGTAGAGTATAGATTGAGGATTTACGGCATACTCCGTCGTTTTTTTGAGGTACGTTTCCCGGAGACCGGCAATGAGTTCCGTTACCGTCGGCTCCGTAATATTCCGGTGCAGGGATTTTGCAATAGCCCGCAGGGTAGGCAGGAACATACAACGCTGGCGGTGTGGGCAGGACTGCAAGCATTGCAGAATAGGGACTTGTTTTCCGTCGGGGCAAATAAATTGTGTAGCTGGCATAGGCAATCGCTCCTTTCCATATAGAAAAATGTATATAATGACTTACATTTTATGCCCATAATTCCGGCCGTTGGACATAAAAGCTGTAATTTCCCTGTCGACCAATAATTATATGGTCTAAAAGGCGAATATCCATTAACTCGCCGCCTCGTATCATCTTCCGGGTCACGTTGACATCTTCCATGCTAGGCGCCGGATCACCGGACGGGTGGTTATGCGCCAGTATGACGCTGGCGGCAAGGTGTTGTACAGCTTCATGATATACTTCACGCACGCCAGCCCATGACGAATTGATAGAGCCGACAGAAATTTGCTTACAAGCCAAGACTTGATTTTTCGTAGTGAGCAGTAAAGCCCATACTTCTTCTTTAGGCTTATCGGCCAGAAACTGAAAATAAGCAAACGCCGCTGTATCGTCAGACACGTCTGTCAATGCCTGCCGCCGTTCTTCGTCTATCCGTTCCATGACTTCTTTGACCATAGACATTTTGCGCAGTCTGGCTTTGCCGCTGCCGGCAATCTGCTGTAACTGCTCGTCGGACACACGGGTGAAAATATGATACAAGCTGGCATACTCCCGCACCAGCTTTTGTGCGCAGTATTTGGGAACAAACGCTGCCAACAATTCTTCATCAGGTACAGATTGCTTGTCTTTCATATAAATCCCTCCTCATAGACTATTTATCCCCTGACGCATGATGCAATAAGGGATAGGGTAGTTTTATTAGATTCTCTCCTTAAAAATAAAAATAGAGGTAAAGACTATGCCTTACCTCTAACTCATAAGTTTCATATATTAGGTATGTGATTGTAAAATGTGCATTATATCTTCTTTCAATTTTGGAAAATCAGTCGTAACGGTGTTATAAATATCTTCCATTCGCAAAGTAGCGTACTTGTGAGCAGCTAAGTCACGCAAACCGGCAATAGGTCTCCGCGGAATTTTAGGATATTGCGCTCGCAATTCCATCGTAATAGTTTTGACCAATTCGCCAATGTTAATGGCTGTCATAGCAATCGCTCGCTTAACGACTTCATTAGTTAAAAATTCTTTTTTACTATATCCATTCATAATGGATATACCGACATCAATTTCAGAAATAATCTTTTCCAGTACAATTTTATCCCTACGCCGCAGCGGCATATAACACAACCTCCTTTTCGATTTCCAGCATATCGCCGTCTCTTATAGGGCCATGAATAACATCGACAGGAACGGCTAAGCGATCTTCTAACGCATACCGTATGGCCGATAACGTTATTAAACTGATACTGTCCGTAGTAAACTCAATCAACAGATCTATATCGCTATCTTCCCGGTTTTTACCAGAGGCACGAGAACCAAACAACGTAACTTTCGTAATTTCAGGATATTCTTGTACAACATCTAGTACGGCCGATTTAATCATATCAATCGTCATGTGTATCCCTCCTGTAACGCTTTCTTTATATTTATTATACTGAAAATAGGGCATTCCTACAATTAGTCAACCTGCGGGACTACCTGCATCGGCAAAACTTCAGCAGGGATATTCTGCGATAATGAGCTGGGCTCTAAAGCTCGTAATTGCATATGACGCGGAACAGGCAAGGTCAATAATTCGCCGCTCATGCGTTCTAAATCTGTTGCCCGTTCGTAGGAATCACAAAACTTACTGGCCGCCGTGACGGCGTTGACTAGCCCATAGCGGCTTAGGTCTTTGCCTAGAAAAAGCTGACGCAGGATATTCCCTCGTTCGCCTTGACTTAAAGGAAACCGGTCGGCCAAGACTTCTACTTCTTTGACGGGGTCATGCTCCAGTGGAATGTGCATCGCCCGTTTCATAGCGTCTACGGTCAGCATGAACTTTGCCTCATCGACGGCGCAGCGTACCGTGTCTTGTACTTTCATAAAGAAAGCTTTATCGTCCTGCCGCAGCGTTTCGTCGGAGTAGAGCTCGTACGCTTCTTCGTCCGATGCCGCGGCCTGCCGTCCGACGTGATACCGTTTTTGCGAGTAATCCTTGCAAATAAGGCCGTTCTTGCAAACCAAACGGAATACGAGCGGCTCTACGCGCAAACTGCCTAAGCCGACTTCGCTGTTGGAAATAACGAAACCGGCCTGTACGACATCGCCGACGGCCACTTCGGCCTTCATCTTTTTATTGACTACCTTCAAATACATATGCGTTTCCGTCACGTCGCAACTTTCGATAGAGGCACCTTTCATGGCCTGTATGACCGGCAGGACAGCGGCGCAAAGCTCCAAATTGTCTAGCCGTCGGTATCTGTCGGACAAAAATGCCCGTACACGGCCATCTAAGGTACGTACCATACGCCGTTCCGAGTTTCGGTCAAACCAGCCGTTGACGTTTTCGTCGAGGAGCATAGGAAATTCCCGCTGCATTTTCTGATAGTACCGATAGGGGATTTGCAGCCGCGATGCAATCTGCTGATGGGCAATGTCCCCGACAGTATATGTCGTTTCCTGCCCGTTTACGGTCATATGCAACGTAGACCCAACTTCATTTGTCGTCATCTGCAAACTTCTCGTATCAGCCAAAAAATCTTTCTGTGCCATACGCTGGCGTTGTAATTCTTCTCCTACGGCTTGTAATGTTTTTCCTTGTTTCATAGATTTCACCCTTTCCCTTTACTATAGCGCAGTAAAAATCCCCTGCCGGATATAACCGGCAGGGGCATTTCTACTTTCTTTCCTTGCGTTTTACATGCCGCTTAGATTGCTTAGGGCACATTAGTCATCGTCTAATATTTCTTTGATGATTGCGCCGGCGACAATGCGTAAAATATCATCTAACATAGCTATCCCTCCTAGAAGTAATATAAATATCTATAACGATATTCATATATATAATATATATTTGAAAAAATGAATTATTACAAAAAGACGTTCATGTTTGTACTAAATATAAATTAATGCTTTGATAGATAACTGGTTTGGCATTAAATTATGGTAGAGGTCATGCTAGCTTATTTTAGTAAATCCTTCAAACGAATTCCTAACCCATCAACGATGTCGAGTAATGTTGTCAAGGGAATGTTGTTGTTATACTGGCCTCGTTCTATTCGGGATATGGTGCTAATGCTTAGGCCTATTTGTTGTGCAAGCATACTTTGAGTAAGTCCTTTTTCTTTTCGGTAGTAGGCAATCAGTCTGCCTATTTTTTTGAACAATATTTTTCGCCTTTTTGCTATGATGACATTTTTCTTTTTCATTGCATATGAAATTCCTCCTTCGCAAATGAATAAAAAATCATACCGAGCAGTAGAAACGATTAAATACAAATATGTATTCATTTATATATTATATATTTGAAAAATCAAACTATTACAATTTATGACTGGAAATATTATTCATTAAACTGCCTCGTTTTCCTATATTTTCATGGTATATAGTATTTATATGTATAAAATAAGAGTAAATAAAAAATACCACTGATATATATAAGCATTGTTAGGAGATTATCAAGCATATATAGGCGAGTTGAAATAAACAAATAGCCAGCATTGTATGACATAATAAATATGTCGTTATCAAGCATATACTTTATATTAGAGAAAGGAGTTTCACACGTGGATACAAAGGAGATGCTGTATAAACTAGTAGGCGCTAAAGTTAGATACTATCGGACGTTAAGTGGTTTAAGTCAGAAAGAATTGGCTAAGCGCGTCCATCTTAGCGAGAGCGCGATTAGCCGTATTGAACGTGGCGACTATAATCAAAGCATTTCATTAGCTACGTTGGTTGATATTTCAACTGGTCTAAAAATTGATATTCAACTGCTTCTATCCATAACGGAAGCAGAAAAACACTTGATGAATTGGCAATGTTAGGGGGGGAGGGGGGAGTTTTTACGAAAGGTAAAGCAATGTAACTATTAAATCCATAATAGAAATGGTAAGTTACAGTTTGTAATGAGTTACGTACTATAGCCGATAAGAATTAAAAAATCAATTATACTACTTATCCTAATATGTAATAAGTAGTATAAAATAAAGCATTTCTTATCCTACATGAATTACAAAATTTATTGTTTATGATAGTACTGTTTTTTGATATGACTCCGCTCTCTAATTGTTGTCTTGATTACGGTTCAAGATGTGCTCTTAACTTAAATTTATTTCTTAATGGATATGTTTTACAAATAGTATGTATAGGAGCCAATATTATGAATAAAATATATAAAGTAGTATATTCCAAGGTAAAAGGTTGTTGGATCGTTGTTTCCGAATTGGCAAAAAGTAATGGCAAAGCACATTTATCCGCACATATTGCGCGTAAGACAGCATTGACGACGGCTATTTTGCTTTCTTTAGGAATGCCGTTTAGTTTTGCTGCTGAGGCTGACCAAAGTATCAATATGGGGACAAATGGCGTTGCTATTGGCAATAATGCTATTGTAACTGGCCAGAATGGCATTGCTATCGGGACAGGTGCCGTTGCTACAGGCGATAACTTAGATGCAGATAAAATTCATGCAATTTTACAAGAAAATGAAGCGCAGCTTCAGCATATCAACGATTTACGAGACCAGATTGCCGAAGAGGAGGAACAGTTTAACGAAGATTATGCCGTGTATCAGCAAGTACAGCAGGCGCAAGCGCAAATTCAAGAAAATACGGAGGCCATTGCCGAACTGACGCCACAGCAACAAGCGGCGCAGGCAGCTGTGGATAACTTTAAGCCGGAATACGATGCCGCTGTGCAGGATATGAATGACCGCCTAGATATGATTAACAGCATTGATTTTACCTTGGCAGGTACAGACGAAGGGCTAGATGAATTGGCAGCTCAACTAAAACAGCAAACCGAAGAAGGCCATTCGTTCCAGCTAGACCAATCGTGGTATAAGCAATATATACAAAATGCCATTAAGGCCGACGCTGACTTGCGGGAAGCGAATAATTTAGAAGAAAATGGTTGGAATTATATTTATTTATCGTATAATCAATATAATGGTTTTTTGGGAAGTTCTAATTCCGGAATAGAGTTAACTGGTATATCCAATTATTTATTGAATAAGACTATACTAGATACAGTTAAGTATTCTACACAAAATAGTATTGGATTAGTAAAAAGTTCTGGAGAAAATATTACTAGCAATCTGAGTGATGACAATTATGTCATCAAGTCACCGATTTCCTTCGATACGCAGCAATATATTAGTACAGAAGTATATACGAAAGAACAATATGATGCGCAGCTACAAGCAATTGATGATTCATTAGCTCTTTGGAATACTTTTGTCGATGGACAAAAAAATATTTGGGCGCAAGACGAAACGTCTAAACAACAATTACGAGATATGTATGCAGAAAAAATGGCTATTGCTAAACTGTATGCGGAAGATATGTACTTACAAGGCGAATACGAACGTAATGGCAAAAATCTGGAAGATTTGCAAAAACGCAAGGAAGTAGACCAGCAAATCGTCGATGCTGTCAATGCTTTTAATGAAAAATACGGTGAAGATTTCCAATGGCAATGGGAAATCAATCACGAACAGTGGTATGAAGAAAATATTGGAAATCCGGTAAATGCTAATACCAATAATAAGCAGGAATTAACGGAAAAATTTGAAGCTGAATTGGCAGATAAACAAGAACAAATGGATCAACTGCAACAGACTTTGGATTCCATTAACAGCCAAATCGACCAGTTAAATAAAGAAAACAGTCAGCTCGCTCCTACAGAAAGTCAATTAGAACAAGCCGCTGCGGCTCAGGCTAGCAAAGAAAAATTAGATGCCGATAAAGCTACTTTGGAACAAGCCTTAGCTGACTTGTCGCTGAACGATTTAACCGACGTCGGGGAAAATGCCATTTCCATGGGGACGAACGCCTTGGTAACTGGTAAAAACGCGGTCGGTATTGGCACAAACGTCCTCGTCACTGGTGAAAACGGCGTCGGTATTGGCAACGGCACAATTATAACAGGAAAAAATTCCGTTGCTGTGGGGTCAGAAAATTCCATTTCAGGTTCAAATTCAGCAGCCCTGGGAACGGCTAATACTCTTCCCGGCAACTCTAGCCTTGCTGTTGGCAATAGTAATTTTGTAGGAACCGACGATTCTATCGTCATTGGGAATACGTCTTCTAGCTCTGCTAGCAGTGCTGGCCCGAATATCATCATTGGGAATGGCACTAATATTACCGGCGGAAAAGGAATTGCTATCGGTAATGGTGCATCAATCAATGCGACAGATACGACCTCTGCTAATCTTGCCCTTGGCGACAAGGCTTCCGTAAGTGGCAGTAATGCAATCGCCCTTGGTACTAATTCAACCGTTGCTGCCGGTGAAAGTAATGTCGTATCTATTGGCAACGACTCCCTAAAGCGTCGTATTCTTCATGTTGACGCCGGCATCAATGATACAGATGCAGTCAATAAAAAACAAATGGAAGATTCTGACGCTACGACGCTTAGCAGTGCTAAAAGCTATGTAGATACTCAGCTAAGTACGGTAGGAGAAAGCATTGAAGGCGTCGTTCGATATACGAAGGACGGTGAAGGGTATGACACATCGTCCATCAAGTTTGCCGGAACGGACTATGATGCTACCGCTAAGACAGGCGGCACACACTTAACCAACGTAGCCTATGCTAGTGGGTCGGATATGTCCGAAGCTGTCAACGTTGGGTATATGAAAGCTACGACAGACCCGATGAAGACGCAAATCGACACCAATACGAGCAGTATTACAACTATCAACCGCGACATCACCAATATCAAGACCGACGTGAGCAACACGAACACTTCCTTGACGGAAATCAATAATAAATTGGATAATATTTCTTCCGGCACCGCAGATATTGCGGGCGTCGTGAAGTACGACAAGAAAGAAGAAGGCGAAGGGTATAATACGTCGTCCATCAAGTTTGCTGGAACGGACTATGATGCTACTACTAAGACAGGCGGGACGCACTTAACCAACGTAGCCTATGCCAATAGCCAGAATTTATCTGAAGCCGTCAACGTGGCGTATCTGAACGATGCGACAGCTTCCTTGCAGACGCAAATCAATACCAATACGAGCAGTATCACAAATATTGATAATAGTATTAGTGATTTATCTGGAAAAGTTACGGGTAATACGAAAGATATTACAGAAATAAATACGTATTTAGATACCCTTGCCAGTGGCAGTATACATATAACTGGTTCTATTGCATATGACCAAAAAGATGGGGTATTTGATTATGGTAGCATCACGCTGGGAGGCGGTGATTCTAATACTTTAACAGTTATTCATAATGTCGGTGCAGGGATTGCTCCTACTGATGCCGTTAATAAACAACAACTGGATACGGCTATCCAATCGGCAAAAGGAGAAGATACACATATTGCTGCTGGAACGTATACTGTAAAAGATGGTAGTGTTTCTATGAATATAGTAGACAATACTGGAAGCACTAAAGGAAACGTTACAATTAGCGGTGTTGCTTCTCAAAGTGAATTAGATACAGTCAAAGGTTCTATCGGCTCTTTAGAATATTCTAGCGTTACAGGAACAGATCTTTCTGATGGAGATACACTCACCACAGCAGTTGGCAAGGTCAATAATAAAGTGACTAAGTTAGAAAATACAGTTAATAATGCTGTAACGGAATCTGGAAAACATACGACAATAAAAGAAGGCGCTGGAATTAGTCTAACCGAAGGAGAGAATGCCAAAGGAGGAAAGGAATATACGGTATCGCTTAATCAAAATGAAATACACTTAGGCAACGATACGCATAATGTGGCTATTCAAGGTACAAATGGTACTCTGGCTGCAACGGACGCTATTAGTGTCGGAAAAACAACTCTTACGGCTTCCGGGGTAAGTGTAAATGGTGCTATGTATGTTACCAAAGATGGATTAAATGCCAATAGTCAAAAAATCTCCAATGTAGCGAATGGAGATATTTCTCGTAATTCTAAAGATGCCGTAAATGGTAGTCAACTATTCGGAGTACAGCAACAAGTTAATGCTAATTCACAAGATATTGGAGCGTTAAGTGGACGGATTAACCAGCTGGATAATGATATTGACCGGGTTGGTGCAGGCGCGGCAGCTCTTGCAGGGTTACACCCTGGAGAATATGACCCGGAAAGCAAGTTGGATTTTGCTGCCGGGTACGGTCATTACCGAGGCGCTAATGCAGCTGCGATCGGTGCTTTCTACCACCCCAATGAAGACACGACAGTAAGTCTAGCGGGTACGGTTGGCAACGGTGATCCTATGATTTCAGCAGGCGTTTCCTTTAAGATTGGGGAAGGAACTACTAATACGTTATCTCGTACTGCACTTACCCAACAAGTTAAACAGGATCGTGAAGTAATCCAACAGCTTGTACAAAAAGTTATGGAATTAGAACAACGACTCGATGGTCAAAACAGTACCGCTCAAAATCAAGAACAAGCATCTAAGGATCGTGAAGAAACAAAATAATTCCTAGCTTTCTTAGCGCATATGTAATAAAAAGTAAGAGTATGTTTATAGAAGAAGATGCCTGCTAGTGGAATAACCATTTTTAAGTAACTATTATATTCAGTGTATGCACTGTATTTTATATTAAATATAATGACCCTAGCCAAGATTGACTAGGGTCATTATATTGCTTATGCCATTACCTTTACATAAACATGTTTGCCGTAAAAAGATATTCCGTATTTCCAAATTTTTGAAATGCCGCGTTTTTCAAATTCCGTATCATAGCGTTTTTCTTCGATTTGACGTAATGCTTGGGTAGCTTTTTTTTCTAATTGAGATTCACTTTCTGCTGCCTTAAATTCCATAATAACACCATTTTTTAACGTATCTTTCGGAAAAATTGCCAAGTCAAACCGACCGTACCCGCTTTCATGATTGGATTCTACCACATATTCTTTCCCTATAAAAAGAGCTGCTATTCCCAACATAAAGCCATGATAAAAACTTTCCTTATAAGTCGTGTCATACGTACTCACAAATTGCAATAGTATTTTTTGTAGCTGCCTAGCAAAATTTTCACACTGACCAGTAAATAGCAAATCAAATAAATCATCAAACGTATCACGATTTATACCTTTGGCAATGGTATTTAAGATTTCTATGCTATAAACTCGTTTAATTTCTTCATTAGGAATCCTCAACCAATATCTATCAAAACTTGTCCGTATATCTTCCGATACGGTTAAATATCCCGTTGTAAGCAGCATCGTATACAGCGCGCTTTGGTCACAGCCAATCTGGCTGTAAATAACGCCTTCGTTTAGGCTAACCGATACAGGTTCGTCATGCAAAAGACCTCGCAATGCTTTAATCCGCGAATCGTCAGCATGAGAAAGCAGTTCGCGAAGTATGGCATTATTGGACGTATTTATCCAATAGGGTTGGGGAAGGCAATGGTTGTCAATATAACTGACAACTGACAACGGATTGTATAACTGGCTATTTCCAAACCGGTAGCCATCATACCATTCCTTTAGTTCCGGCACTGCCTCTGGGACTCCTACATCTTCGGTCATTTTTGTTATCTCTTCCGGGGTAAATCCGAATACATCGCTGTATTTATTTCGCAATATGGAACATACGTCCAAATTATTTAGGCCACTGAAAATACTTTCTTTAGCAATGCGAAGGACACCGGTCAATACGGCAAAATCTAGGGAATTATTTGATTTCAAAGCGCTGCCTAAAAATTTCCGCATAAAACTGATACATTCATCGTAAAAACCATATTCCCAAGACTGCTGTATAGGCGCATCGTATTCGTCAATAAGTACGATAACAGATTTCCCATAGCACATTTTCAGCATATCCGTTAATCGAGATAAGGCAAATGCTCGTTCTGTTGGCGTCGCTTTTTCATACAAGATTTTTTGGAAATATGCTTTCAGTCCCTCATCTATAGCGTTACTTTGCGCTAAATATCCAAATTTTCGGTACAGATCAGAAAAAATGATATTCATATCTTCCAACATTTCGGCCCATGTACGGCCCTGAATATTTTTAAGTGATACGAGTATGACTGGATACTGTCCCTGGTATTGCATGTACATCATGCCGGCACGTTCAATAGTCAAACCTTGAAATAAATTTTTACTTTCGTCTTTTTTGTCATTTGAAAAGAAATATTCTAGCATGCTCATGGTCAACGTTTTCCCAAACCGACGCGGTCGGGTAATTAAGGTTACTTTACTATGTCCATCTATAAGCTGCCGAATAAAATCTGTTTTATCTACAAAATAATATTTCTTGCGAACTTCTCTAAAATCATCAACGCCAATAGGCATAGCTGTATTCATCTTTTCCACCTCCCCAATATCTCTTTGCTTTAATTATAGATAAAGCATTTGCTATTGTCCATAGACCGGGATTGTTTAATATCTTAATTGTACAATGCGCCCTGCCGGATATAACCGGCAGGGGCATACTTGTTATATATTGCTGAGAATTTAATGATGAGACTTCTCGTTTATTATAATAGGCGGTCATCTATTTTAATTTTGCTGTTTTACATTGGCGTTGTATATATTCATATACGCTGCTGCGAGGAATTTTCCATTCCCGGCTGATTTTGAAGCATTTTATCTCGCCAGAATTTAATAGACGGTAGGCCATATTTTTACCAATCATCAGTAGTTGGCAAAGCTCTTCTACGGTTATAAGTTCATCTTGGTATATTTCATTCATAAATCTACCTCTTTTCTTTGCGACGTGTAGAATTGCGACACGAATGGATAAAAAAGTTTCTTCAATTCATAATAATAGCTAATACGTAATATTCACGTCTTGTCATTCATGCGGCTGTTAATGTACTCTTGAATAGAAGCTTCCGGTATTTTCCAAGCTCTGGCTCCTTCATCTTTATATGCTTTCAGTTTACCTTGATGGATCAGTTTATAAATTTGCCCAGAGCTACAACCAAGCAGGCAAGCCGTTTCAGCAACTAAGAGTACTGGTTTCATTAACTGCATTTTAATCACCTCTTTTCATATTGTTACGAGTATGTTGTAAACTTTGTTTATGGTTATATAAATCTTTTGATGAATATTTACATTTACGAGTAAATTGCTAAGAAAAGAGGCCCCCGGCCTCTTTTCTTAGTATTTTGTTTGTTGTTTTTGCGTAGTGGAAGGTAAAAATGGTTAGATAAGTTGTTACTGGGGGCGGAGAGATTAACGGTTTTTGGTGATTTTAAGATGTTAGTATCCGGTTATTGCTTTATCAGTGGAAGTATTTGTGTAAGACATACTAAGATTAGCCAGCAAAAGCGGTAGGGAAGAATACTCATTCAACCGTTTATCGTCGATAGGTGTAAACTGGCAGTAGCACAGCGCCTGATTTACAATATGACGTAATAACCAGAAGTGCTGATTATCCCATGGAAAATGATGACCGTCTCTGGCACTATATACGGGAACAATAGTGTGGGCATGATAGATTGGTTCCTTATCAAAGTGGATTGCCGTAATCACTTGAAATTCTGGTTGCGGTAAATCTGGCCAGCGGCTCAATACCCAATGAAGGATAGGAACGTAGATACAAAAACGCTGTAAGCTGTCTGGCGAGGCGTCTTGTTCCGATAAGATAGTAATGAATTGGTAATAGTCTTTGCGTGGCATTTTATCTTTGGCAAACAGAATTTGAATGAACTGCGCGTCTAATGCTGCGTTATGTTTGTCCGTGCCAGTGGCAAACACGTAGTCAGGGTGTGAGGCAGATGGCCGAGTGATATATTCTATCATGGCGGGTAATGTATATTTTTGTCCATTTACAATCTTGAAAATACTCATGAATAACACCGCTTTCCATGTAAAAAAATTTGAACTATTTGTTCTATAGCATTTTGGACTTCTGGAGTGACGACTGAATTGTTGTTCAGCCCTTCTCTGATAACGTATAACAAATATCCTATATCTTGATGGTCTTGCATGTGGATTGAGTTGGAAAGATCATTGCTATTTATTTTATCTAAAACATAATTAGTAATGGTCTTACCTTTTTTTTCAGCTTGTTGTTGTATTTGCTCCTTTTCTTGAGGCGTTACACGAAACGATATAAGTTTACTCCGCGGCGTTTTTTTCTTATATTTTGAAGGAGCTTTTTCCTTTATGGATTTTACTTGCTTTGCCATGTTTTTTCCTCCTATAAGAGACGTGTATAACACAATACAATCTTGTTTAGATACTTGGATTTAGAACCCGGTTATAAAATTTTAAGATAATAGAATACCAGTATGAAGTATAGGTTAATTAAAGAATTAGATATAGAATGATAAATTATATAATGA
>ULUU01023890.1_pt1 | contig 26790 bp, 29 predicted proteins | sample 1958871 | NCBI WGS metagenome assembly ULUU01 (sample SAMEA4835770, study PRJEB28245) | human gut metagenome | biome: gut microbiome; material: fecal sample | place: Denmark | collected 2008 | reverse complement strand
CCTGCAAACCATTTTGCGAAAAATACTTGACACTACCTTGACGTCCTATGTATTTGCCTTTTTATAGCAAAAAAATAATGAGTTTTTGTCCAATGAATGCAAATAATGCAATCGGACAAAAACTCATCGACCAGTTTATTCTTTTATAAACGTTTGAATCATGTCTAAAAACAGCTGCATAGGCGTGGAAATGAATTTTTCCTTGCGGTAGGCCAGCGTCGGAATCCAGGGAAATTCCGGGTCCGTCAAGTGAATCTGCACGACTTTTCCATCGCAAATCTTATCGATGACCGGCTTGGGCAGAATGGTAATCCCGTTGCCGCAGTTTATGGCTTCGATAAGCAAATCCCATTGCCCGCTCTCCATGACGATGTTCGGGGAAAAGCCGGCTTTATGGCAGTTGTTGATAATGCTGTCATGAAGCATGAACGTATTATTCAGCATGTAGAAATCCTCCTGCGCCAGCTGCTTGAAGGAAACCGAATCGTATTCGGCCAGGCGGTGTCCCGGCGGCACGACGCATACGGCTTCGGACTGCAGGAAGGGGATCTGCACGAAGTCATCGTCGACAAAGGGCTGAATCAGGATACCCATATCTACGGCACCGGCTTTGACCATAGAATAGGCCGTCTGCGCCCCTACTTCAGATATCTGAAGATTAATGGCCGGATACATGGATTGATATTGATGCAGAATAGAATATACGACCGTAATGGTAACCGGCGGAACGCCTAAGGTTAGGGTTCCTCGCGCCGATTTCAGCAGCGCCGACAGCACTTCCGTTTCCGATTTATAATTCGACACGATCTTTACGGCACCATGGTAAAAGATTTCGCCGGCAGAGGTTAATTTAAACTTTTTCGCCGTCCGGTCAATTAATTCCGTATCATAGGCTCTTTCCAGCGAACGAATGGCCTTGCTGATCGTCGACTGGCTGATAAACAACGATTCGGCTGCTTTTGTAAAGCTTTGTTTTTTTACGGTTTCGATGAAATAGATAAAATGGTCTATATTCATATGTGTGTCTCCTCTCCGACAGGTTTGTCCCGAATCCTTATCTTCTGGTCACATACAAAAACTTTTACGATTTATTAGAAAAAAGGATTTCACGCCCCGATTCCATACTATATTTTTTATTATGTCATACACCAAATAGCGTTTAAAATGAAATTATATCATTATCAGCACGCTTTCAATTCATTTTGTTGCCTTTTCTGGAATTCCATGGAATTATAAATTAAATTTTTCTTTGCTTTTGGCACGACACGATTCTATTCCAAAATATCCGCCTATTTATCAGAAAAAACATAGGCTCAAAAGCCCAAGCCGCCTATTTATCTTCTTAAATATTATAAACACAGCCTGTCGCAAGCAAATCGATATACTTTTTTCATTCTGACCATTTAAAAAAAGAAAGAAATATAATGCTAGTATACTGGGCGTTCTCATACTGCCGCACCACATATATCCACCAGCAGCGCAGCATATTTGTACAAAATTAATATAATATAAGAAAAGATTCACGTACTACAGAACAACGTTACGAACGTCTTATCCCATCTTTCATACAGGCAAAAAGCAGCGTTATTTCTTTATTCGCCGCTATATTCGTCTTTTCCTTCCCTTCATTGCATATCGTTATTGACTAAAGATTCCATACTTCTCCTTATCTATTCCTTGACGTTATTGATTTTTCCATAGTATAATTCTCTCAAGTAATTAAACATGTGATTTTTTTATCAATTGTTTTCTAACTTTGTTTTTTATAATTCTTATAAAGAATTATATTCTCTAATAAATAGTTCTCTATAGGAATTTTGATATAGCAATAATTCTGTATTTTATGCGATTTAAGACAAAAAGGGGAAGGGGAATTTTATGTTATGAAAAAAGTGAAAGTTATCACATCATCTCAAGCAGCCGAATTGGTCAAAGATAACGATACCATAACGTCTATCGGCTTCGTCAGCTGCGCTCATCCCGAGGCTTTGACCAAAGCCTTGGAAAAACGATTTTTAGAAACAGGCTCTCCTAAAAATCTGACGTATATGTACGCCGCATCGCAGGGAAAACGCGATGGCCGCGGCGGCGAGCATCTCGCCCACGAAGGGTTATTGAAGCGTATTATTATCGGTCACTACCAAACGGTGCCGGCAATCGGCAAGTTGGCCGTAGAAAACAAAATCGAAGCGTATAACTGCTCTCAAGGCACGTTAGTTCATTGGTTCCGAGCCTTGGCTGGTCATAAAATCGGTGTGTTTACCGATATTGGTCTCGGTACCTTCCTCGATCCTCGTCAAGGCGGCGGCAAGCTCAATGACGTTACAAAGGAAGACATTGTAAAACTGTTGGAAATCGAAGGACAGGAACAGCTTTTCTACCCGACATTCCCAATCAACGTCGCCTTCCTGCGCGGTACATATGCCGACGAATGCGGCAATATTACGATGGAAGAAGAAGTAGCTCCGTTGGAAAATACGTCCGTAGCCCAGGCAGTTCATAACTGCGGCGGTATCGTCGTCGTTCAGGTTAAACAAATCGTCGAACACGGCAACTTGGACCCGCGCCTCGTAAAAATCCCCGGGATTTACGTCGATTACGTTGTAGTCGCCGACGAAGCCGACCATGAACAGGCTTTCGGCTGCGCATACGATCCGACGCTGTGCGGTGAACGTCGCGCCCCCTTAGGCGAAGCCAGCGAAGCGCTTCCTATGAGCGCCAAGAAAATTATCGGTCGCCGCGGCGCCTTGTTCCTGAAGGAAAACGCCATCGTCAATCTCGGCGTAGGCGCACCGGAATATGTCGCTTCCATCGCAGATGAAGAAGGCATCTCCGATACGATTACCTTAACGGTGGAAAACGGAGCCATCGGCGGCGTGCCCCAGGGCGGCGCGCAATTCGGCTCAACGCGAAACGCCGAAGCCATCATCGATCACACCTACCAATTTGATTTCTACGACGGCGGCGGTTTGGATATGGCCTTTTTAGGCTTGGCGCAATGCGATAAAACAGGCAACATCAACGTCAGCAAATTTGGAACGAACATCGCCGGCTGCGGCGGTTTTCCCGATATTTCCCAGCAGACGCCAAACGTATTCTTCTGCGGTACCTTTACGGCCGGCGGCTTAAAAATCGCCGTAGAAGATGGCAAGGTACACATTGTACAAGAAGGTAAATCGAAGAAATTCGTCGATGCCGTAGATCAGATTACGTTCAACGGCGCATACGCTGCTCGTCGCGGTCAGCATGTCTTCTATATTACAGAACGATGCGTCTTTGAATTGACCGAAAAAGGGTTAAAACTTATCGAAGTCGCTCCCGGCATTGACGTAGAAAAAGACATCCTCGCCCACATGGACTTTAAACCCATTATCGAAGATTACAAGATCATGGATGCCCGAATTTTCCAGGAGGGTCCGATGGGATTAAAGAATTAATTATTTAAAGATAGTAAGGAGATAATACGTATGAAACCAATGAGATTACACCATGTCGGCATCGTATTGCCGACGCTGCAGAAAGCGCATGACTTCATCGAAGCCAACGGTTTGGAAATCGACTATGCCGGATTCGTCAACGCCTATCACGCCGACTTGATTTTCACCAAAAAGGGCCCGTTCAGCAGCCCCTTGGAAATGATCATCCCTCGCGAAGGCGTGCTGACGAAGTTCAATAACGGCAAAGGCGGCATCGCTCATATCGCTTTTGAAGTCGACGACGTAGAAGCTGTCCGCCAGGAAATGGAAGCTGAATGTCCCGGCTGCATGCTGGAAAAGAAAGCCGTATTAGGCACCGACGACATCATCGTCAACTTCCGCCGCCCCAGCACCAATCAGGGGATTCTCGTCGAATACGTTCAGACGACGGCTCCTATTACGGGCCGCGACGTCAACCCGTTTGAATCCTTGGGAGAAGCCGGCAAGCTCAATACATCATGGCATCCCATGCGCCTTCACCACGTGGGCATCGTCCTCCCGACGATGGAAAAAGCCGAAGCCTTTATCAAAGCCAACGGCCTCGAAGTCGATTACGCCGGCTTCGTTGACGCCTATCACGCCGACCTCATCTTTACGAAGAAGGGCGAGTTCAGCACGCCGCTGGAAATGATTATCCCCCGCGAAGGCGTCCTGACGAAATTCAATAACGGTAAAGGCGGCATCGCTCATATCGCCTTTGAAGTCGACGACGTAGAAGCCGTCCGTCAGCATATGGAAAAAGAATGCCCCGGCTGCATGCTGGAAAAGAAAGCCGTATTAGGTACTGACGACATCATCGTCAACTTCCGCCGTCCCAGCACCAATCAGGGTATCCTCGTCGAATACGTTCAGACCATCGCCCCGATCAACCGCAACAATCCTAATCCCTTTGAAAAATAACAACGTAAGCCAGAAAGGATGAAACCCATGTATACTCTTGGAATCGACGTCGGCTCGTCGTCGTCCAAAGCCGTCATTTTAGAAAATGGAAAACACATCATATCCCACGCAGTCGTGGAAATCGGCACGGGGTCGACAGGGCCGGAACGCGTTCTGGAAGACGTCTTCTCCGGCACGGGCCTTGGGCTGGACGACATGGCCCATATCATCGCAACGGGCTATGGACGCTTCAATGTCGACTGCGCCAAAGGCGAAGTCAGCGAAATCACCTGCCACGCCAAGGGAGCCCTCTTCGAATGTCCCGGCACGACGACGATTCTGGACATTGGCGGACAGGATGTTAAAGCCATCAAGTTAAATTCCCAAGGCCTGGTCATGCAGTTCGCCATGAACGATAAATGCGCCGCCGGCACGGGCCGCTTCCTCGACGTCATGTCCAAGGTATTGGAAATTCCTATGTACGACATGGGCGACTGGTACTTTAAATCGAAGCATCCGGCCCCGGTCAGCAGTACCTGCACGGTCTTCGCCGAATCGGAAGTCATTTCCCTGCTGTCTAAAAACGTCCCGAAGGAGGACATCGTCGCCGGCGTCCATCGCTCTATTGCCAGCAAGGCCAGCGCCTTGGTCCGCCGCGTCGGCGTCGGCCCGGACCTTACCATGACCGGCGGCGGTTCCCGCGACGCCGGCGTCGTAGACGCTATATCCAAAGAATTAGGCATTCCCGTCAATGTAGCCCTGCACCCCCAGGTAGTCGGAGCACTGGGCGCCGCATTGATTGCCTATGATAAAGTCACCAAATAACAAAGGAGAGATCTCAATGAGTGAAGAAAAAACGATTGATATTGAAAGCATGAGCGCTAAAGACGCTCTCGGCTATTTTCTGCCGAAAGTAGACGAAGACGCCCGCATCGCAAAAAAAGAAGGCCGCCTCGTCTGCTGGTCCGCTTCCGTAGCACCTCCCGAATTCTGCACCGCTATGGACATTGCCATCGTATATCCTGAAACCCACGCTGCCGGCATCGGTGCCCGCCACGGCGCGCCGGCTATGCTTGAAGTCGCTGAAAACAAAGGCTACAACCAGGATATCTGTTCGTACTGCCGCGTCAACATGGGCTACATGGAGCTCCTCAAGCAGCAGGCCCTGACAGGCGAAACGCCGGAAGCCCTGAAAAACTCCCCCGCTTCGCCGATCCCCTTGCCGGACGTCATCCTGACCTGCAACAACATCTGCAACACCTTGCTCAAATGGTATGAAAACATGGCCAAGGAACTGAACATTCCCTTAATTACCATCGACGTTCCGTTTAACCACGAATATCCCGTTACCAAACATGCCAAACAGTATATCGTCGGCGAATTCAAGCACGCCATCAAACAGCTCGAAGAATTATGCGGCCGTCCCTTCGACTATGACAAATTCTTCGAAGTACAGAAACAGACACAGCGTTCTATCGCAGCCTGGAACAAAATTGCCACGTATTTGACGTATAAACCGTCTCCCTTAAACGGCTTCGACCTGTTCAACTACATGGGCCTGGCCGTGGCGGCTCGTTCCTTAAATTACTCTGAAATCACCTTCAACAAGCTCATCAAAGAATTAGACGCTAAATTAGCCGCTAAAAAATACGCTTTTGGCGAAAACGAAAAGACCCGCGTAACCTGGGAAGGCATCGCCGTATGGATCGCGTTGGGTCATACGTTCAAAGCCTTAAAGAATCAGGGCGCGTTGATGACCGGCTCGGCATATCCCGGCATGTGGGACGTTTCGTACGAACCGGGCAACCTCGAATCCATGGCCGAAGCCTATACGCGTACGTACATCAACTGCTGTCTCGAACGCCGCGGCGAAGTCTTGGAAAGCGTAGTACGCGACGGCAAATGCGACGGCCTCATCATGCACCAGAACCGCTCCTGCAAGAACATGAGCCTCTTAAACGACGAAGGCGGCAAACGCATCCAGAAGAACCTCGGCGTCCCCTACGTCATTTTCGACGGCGACCAGACGGACCCCCGCAATTTCTCGGAAGCGCAGTTTGACACGCGTGTCGAAGCATTGTGCGAAATGATGAATGAAAAGAAAGCCAACGAAGGAGGCAATCACTAATGAGCCATATTGATGAACTGATCAGCAAATTTCAAGACGTAGCAAACCATCCGAAAAAAACGGTATTAGAATATAAAAAGAACACCGGCAAAGGCCTCGTCGGCATTATGCCTTACTATGCACCGGAAGAAATCGTATACGCCGCAGGCTATCTCCCTGTCGGCCTGTTCGGCGCACAGAAACCGCAGATTTCCGCAGCCCGCACCTATTTGCCGCCTTTCGCCTGCTCCCTCATGCAGGCCGACATGGAATTGCAGCTCAACGGCACCTACGACTGTCTCGACGCCGTTATCTTCTCCGTTCCTTGCGACACGCTCCGCTGCATGAGCCAGAAATGGCACGGCAAAGCGCCGGTCATCGTATTTACGCATCCGCAGAACCGTAAAATCGACGCTGCCGTCGACTTCCTCAAAGGGGAATACGAACACGTCCGCAGCGAATTGGAACGCATCCTGGGCGTAACCATCAGCGACATGGCTCTCCAGGAAGCCATCAAGGTATACAACGAAAACCGCCGCGTCATGCGCGAATTCTGCGACGTCGCCGCCCAGTATCCGCAGATCTTTACGCCGGTAAAACGCCATGACGTCATCAAAGCCCGCTGGTTTATGGATAAAGCCGAACACACGGCCTTAGTCCGTCAGCTCATCGACGCCGTCAAAGCCGAACCGGTACAGCCCTGGAAGGGCAAGAAGATCATCCTGTCGGGCATTATGGCCGAACCGGATGAATTCCTCGATATTTTCAGCGAATTCAACATGGCCGTCGTCGCCGACGATTTGGCCCAGGAATCGCGCCAGTACCGCAACGATGTCCCGGCTGGCATCGACCCGTTGGAACAGCTCGCCAAATGGTGGCAGGACTTTGACGGCTGCCCCCTGGCCATGAACCCGGACAAACCGCGTGGACAAATGCTCATCGACATGGCGAAAAAATACGACGCCGACGCTGTTGTCGTCTGCTTGATGCGCTTCTGCGACCCCGAAGAATTCGATTATCCTATCTACAAAGTCGAATTTGAAGAAGCAGGACTTCGCTATACTGTTCTCGACGTCGATTTGGAATCGCCGTCTTTGGAACAGATGCGTACCCGTATTCAGGCATTCTCTGAAATGCTCTAATTCTTTCACATCGTTGTATAACGCCAAGGCTTACGCGCCTTCAAGGAGCCGGCCTTGGCGTTTACATATATTTACTTATTTTATATTTAGGAGGAATTACAACTCATGGATTTTAAGCTCACAGAAATGCAGCAAGACATTGCAAACCTCGCGAAAGATTTCGCTGAAAAGAAATTGGCCCCGACGGTCAAGGAACGCGACGAAAAAGAAGTCTTCGACCGCGCTATCCTCGATGAAATGGGCACCCTCGGCCTGCTCGGCATTCCTTGGGAAGAAGAAAACGGCGGCGTTGGCGCCGACTTCCTCAGCCTGGCCGTTGCCTGCGAAGAAGTCGCAAAAGTCGACCCTTCCATCGCCCTGAGCTTCGAAGTTCACACCATGCTCTGCTCCTGGCCTATCTGGAAGTTCGGCACGGCGGAACAGAAAGAAAAATATTTGAAACCCCTGGCAGAAGGTACGAAGCTCGGCGCTTTCGGCTTGACCGAACCCAACGCCGGCACGGACGCCCTCAATGGCTCCACAACGGCCGTTAAAGAAGGCGACTACTACGTCCTCAACGGCTCCAAGGTCTTCAACACCAACGGCGGCGAAGCCGACGTAACCATCGTATTCGCAGCTACGGATAAATCCAAGGGCGCGAAGGGCATGAGCGCGTTCATCGTCGAAAAAGGCATGGAAGGCTTCACCTACGGCAAAGAAGAAGTGAAAATGGGTATCCGCGCTTCCGTACAGCGTGAGCTCGTGTTCCAGAACGTCAAAGTTCCGGCAGCCAACCTCCTCGGCAAGGAAGGCGAAGGCTTCAAGATCGCTATGATGACCCTTGACGGCGGCCGCGTAGGCGTCGGCGCACAGGCTCTGGGCATTGCAGAAGGCGCGTACAACGAAGCTGTTAAATACGCAAAAGAACGCGTTCAGTTCGGCAAGCCGATCGCTACGAAGCAGGCTATCGCCTTCATGCTTGCTGACATGAAGCTCAAGATTGAAACGGCTCGCCTTGCCGTATACAAAGCTGCCTGGAAGATGGGCCAGCCCGACGTGAAGTCCTACTCCATGGATGCGGCTATCGCTAAGAAATACGCTTCCGACATCGCTATGCAGGTCACGACGGACGCTGTACAGGTCTTCGGCGGCTACGGCTTCACCCGCGAATACCCGGTAGAACGGTACATGCGCGACGCCAAGATCACCCAGATCTACGAAGGCACGAACCAGGTACAGCAGATGATTATTTCCGGCTCTATCCTGCGGTAATCGTACTCTCCACACATACAGAGCTTGCCATTTCTGTTTCCCAAAGCATCTCCCGGCAGTTTCCGCCGAGAGATGCTTTTTTCATTGCCCATACGCCGCCAATGCGCTACAATAACATCAAACCCATTCACGCGATATACGCGAAGGAGGATATAATGATCACTATTGGCAACGCAGCCCTCGACAACGGCATGCCCAAAATCTGCGTCCCCATCGTCGGACGCACTGTCGAAGAATTGATACAGGAATGCCGTTACCTGCAAGATAAACCGTACGACGTCGTCGAACTCCGCATCGACTTCTTAGCAGACACCACCCTTCCCGCCGTCGGCAAAGCTCTGGCAGCCGTCCGCAGGGAGCTCCCGAACAGCGCCCTCTTATTTACCTTCCGCACGAAGGAAGAAGGCGGCGAAACGGCCGTCCCGGAAGCCTATTATTTTGAATTAATCCAGTACGCCGTCGCCAGCGGCAAAGTCGACGCCGTCGATGTAGAATACTTCCGCAATCAGGACAGCATCCGCCAGACCCTGGCCGTCGCCAAGGAACACGGCGTCACCGTCGTCATGAGCAACCACGACTTCGAAAAAACGCCGTCTTTCGACGAAATCACGGGCCGTCTCATCGGCATGAAGCAATTGGGCGCCGACGTAGCCAAATTGGCTTGCATGCCGAATTCGGCCAAAGACGTGCTCACCCTCTTATCGGCTACGGAAGCAGTCAAAGCCCAATATCCGGACGAACCGATTATCACCATGTCCATGGGCAAATTAGGCGTCATCAGCCGTATCAGCGGCGAACTCTTCGGCTCGGCCCTGACCTTCGGCTCAGCCAAAAAAGCGTCCGCTCCCGGCCAGCTGGAAGTCACTGCCCTACGGCAGATTCTGCAAGCCCTCCATTAAACGCATTTTCCCAAGCGTTAAACGTACCAAAGCAAAAATCCCTCAGACCCGGAAAACATGTCCGCCGTCTAAGGGATTTTCTATTATGCAATTATCGTTTTCGATGGAGCGAGAACCACCGCATCCTGCAAGCTTCGCTGCAAAAGGCCGTCCGCTTGTCCTTCGCCTTCGTTACGGTAACAGTCGTACCGCAATACCGGCACGTAAAGGTCCGCTGCACCGCGCCGGGCGCAATGCGGTGCGAACTCCGGGAATGCTTCCAATACAGCCTTTCACAGTGAGCCGAGCAAAATTTAATTCGCTTATCCTTCGGGTCGATGACTTCGACGAGCATACCGCATTTCAAACAGCGAAACGCGCGGATCACGGCGTGTTTTCCCCGCTTCGCCGTTTGATGAACATTTAGCCCGCGGCGATGGGCATACCGCCTGCACGAAGGGCTGCAATATTTCTGCGTGATGCGGTCCGCCGTAAAGGGAGCGCCGCATACGACGCAGGTACGCTGCTGTTTCATCTAAAAGCCCTGTTATACTTTATTGACCCGTACCCGTTCGATCGTCGGATTGCCGTCTTTGTCTTTGGCAATCGTGTCTACGCGGATTAAATCGAGTTCCGGCTTAAATTCCTTAAGCAGGCGCTGTACGTCTTCATTCATCGCTACGCCTTTCTGTAGAGCCCGATATACGAGCGTTGCCAATTCGTAACGAGTCATGGTGCGGTCGTCGCCGAAGGTTCCGTCAGGATACCCTTTGATAATTCCCTGCTGGGCCATCTTGCTAACTGTTTCATAAGCCCAGTGGTTTTCCGGCACGTCGGAGAAGTGCTATTACTTTTTTACAATATGAATCATACAAATTGTTCCCCCCTGATGATAAAATGTGTTTTACATCTCCATCGCCTTATAATGCATGTATATGCAAGCACCCCGCGTGCCTATTACATTAAAAATTCTAAAAAAATAGACGCCTCTAAATGTAGAAGCGTCTTGCCGACTCATATATAGTTTATATGCTTTCACTGAGACGAACTAATTCGTCCAATATTTCTTCTGCTTTTTTATCGTTAACTATCGTATAATCGGCCGCCGCCCAATACAGGGCAATGCGTTCATTATACAAGTCGTAGACCTTTTGCTTGCCGTCTTTCAGCAAGGGCCGGCTGGCTACGTCGACGTCGGTTACGATATCGTCGGGCGAGCGGTCTAAAAAAATGACAACGCCGGTTCGTTTTAAAATTTTGATGTTGACGTCCCGTTTGATGACGCCGCCGCCGCAGGCCACGACCAGTCCTCTCCGTTTCGCCAGCTCTTGGGCAGCTCTCGTTTCAGCGTCGCGGAAATACTCCTCGCTGACAGCAAACATGTCGGCGATAGTCTTTCCTTCTAATTGGACTACAAAGTCGTCGGCATCTACAAACGTTCTCCCCAACCGGCTTGCCAACTGTTTTCCTAAGGTCGTCTTCCCGCTGCCCGGCATGCCGATGAGCACGATATTTTTATCTTCGTTCATACTGCCGCTCCATTTCCGCCGCAATGGCCTCGATGACTGCCGAATCAATGGTCCGGCCCTGCCAGATTTCTTCTGCTCCGACGGCCTGGGCCACGAGCATATACATGCCATTTACTATCTTCGCGCCGTTTCGTTCTCCATATTCCAGCAGCTTCGTCTTTTTGGGATTGTAAATAATATCGACAACGGCTTCATAGTGCGAAACGCTGCGCTCCGGCAGGGGAGCTCCGCCGATGTCGGGATACATGCCGACAGGCGTACAGTTGACCAGCACATCTCCTCCGTCGTCGGACAGCTCGTCGTAGCCGATCATGCCGATATGCAGGCTGTCAGCAAAGGCCTTAAAATCGACCGCTTCCGTTATTTTCCTCGATACGACGGTAAGTTTTGCCGCCTTTTTATCAGCTAGGCATTTTAAAATAGCCCGCGCCGCGCCGCCTGTCCCCAGGACGACGCAGGACTTTCCTTCTACGGCGACGCCGGCGTGATCCAGAGAACGGCCGAAGCCGTAGTAATCTGTATTATAGCCGAAGTTTCCCCGGCTCGTCATGTGTACCGTATTGACTGCGCCGATAACCTGCGCTTCTCCGGCAACGTCGTCCAGCCACGGCATGACGTCTCTTTTATAGGGAATCGTCACATTGACGCCTGCATACCCTTGTTGTTTCAGTTCTTCCAAAGCTTTTTCCACGCCGCCGCGCTCTACTTCAATCAAGTCGTACTGCCCATCTATGCCAAGCAGCTCAAATATGCGCTTGTGAATCGCCGGCGACTGGCTATGCCCCAGCCGTTCACCAATGAGCCCGAGTTTCATGGCTGATGCCCTCCTTATCGGACGGATAATTGCCCAAAATTTTAAAATACTTGCACGTCCGTTCCAAGGCCTGCAGCGTGCGGATGACGCCGGGGTCCTTCATGCTGCCCATGACGTCGATATGAAAGAAATACTCGAAGGGCCGCCCTTCAATAGGCCGTGATTCCAGATGGGTCATATTCATATCGTTGTAGAAGAAATGCCCCAACACGTGATACAACGTACCCGGCGCATGATGAACAGTCAGGACAAGGGTAATCTTATCCGCCAGCCCCGACTCTTCCGAATGGGGGGCTATCACAAAAAATCGGGTAAAATTCGTCGGATTGTCGTTGACATCGCGCTCTAAAATAGTCAGGCCGTACATATCGGCAGCCGTACTGTTGGCAATGGCGGCAATATCATGACGCCGTTCCTTCTGTACAAATTGGGCGCTCTGCGACGTGCTGTAGTAAGGACACACCGTCCAGTCAGCATGCTTTGTCAAATACTTCCGGCACTGGGCCAATCCCTGCGGATGGGAATATACCGTCCGTATATCTTCTAATTTCGTGTCTCTATACGCCAGGAGATGATGCTCTACCTTCAAATATCGTTCGCCTACAATACGGCAGTCATACTTGTGTATCAAATCGTATACTTCTGTGATACCTCCTGTAGATGAGTTTTCAATAGGCAGGACGCCGTAGCGCACCGTGCCGTCGGCCACGGCCTGCACTAAGTCAGCGAATTGCCCGTAGTATGTCGGCGTTATAGGCTTCCCGTCAAAATGTCCCATCATCGCCCGATAGCTGTATGAACCGGGAGTTCCGAAGCATCCGACAGGAATGGAATACTCGTCTGTCGCCATATATTTTCACATCCTTTTTTCTGTAGAAAGCCATACGTCCAATATCGCCCAGCTTGCCGCCGCCTCGACGACGGGCACGGCGCGCTGGACGATGCAGGGGTCGTGCCGGCCTTTGATTTCCAGCGTGCAGTTTTCCTGCGTATCCGTATCTATCGTTTCCTGCAGGCGGCTGATGGACGGCGTCGGCTTGACAGCGACGCGGAACAGGACGGGCATGCCGTTGGTAATGCCGCCGTTGATGCCGCCGTTGCGGTTGGTCTTCGTCCTGACAGCGGCCCCGTCATAATAGAAGGCGTCGTTGGCCCCGGAGCCGCGCATGGAAGCCAGGGCAAAGCCGTCGCCGAATTCGATGCCCTTGACGGCCGGCACGGAAAACATCATATGGCTCAGAGCGCTTTCGACGGAATCGAAGAAGGGATTTCCCAATCCGGCAGGCAGGCCCGTAATCATGCATTCGATGACGCCGCCTACCGAGTCGAGGTCGCCCTTGGCTGCCATGATTTCCCCTTCCATTTCAGATTGCTTCGTCTTGTCCAATACGGGCAAAGTTTCTTGTTTCAGCGATTCAAACAGCGCTTCGTCCTCGCCTAGGGGATTAAAGGCCGTGTCGCGGAACGAGCCGATTTGCAGAATATGGGCGCCGACGGCGACGCCGCGCCGCTTCAATATCTGTGAGGCCACTGCGCCGGCAAAGACCAACGGCGCCGTCAAGCGGCCGGAAAAATGCCCTCCGCCGCGGAAATCGTTATATCCGCTGTAGCGGATTTTGCCGCTGTAATCGGCATGACCGGGCCGCATGATATGGCGCAGCTGGTCGTAGTCCTTGGAACGATGGTCGCTGTTGCGGATGACGGCGCACAGGGGCGTCCCCGTCGTATAGCCGTTGAAAAAGCCGCTCTGCACTTCGAAGGCGTCGGCTTCGGAGCGGGCCGTCGACATGGCGTTGCGTCCCGGCGCGCGGCGGGCCATTTCCGTCCGCACGGCGTCCCAGTCGATGGCTTCTCCTGCCGGCAGGCCGTCGAGGACGGCCCCGATAGACACGCCGTGGGATTCGCCGAATATGGTCAGGGCGGCAGACCGCCCGAATGTATTGTTCATGCCTTATTCCTCCACTCTGTATATCCCGCCGAGCTTGGCAAAATCCTGCCAGAAATCAGGATAGGATTTGCGCACGCATTCGGCGCCTTCGATGACCAGCTCGCCGCTGCAGCGCTGCGACGCAATGGCCAGGGCCATGGCGATGCGGTGGTCGTTCCAGCCGCTGACCCGGCCGCCGGTAAGGGCTCCTACACCGCAAATGATGAGGCCGTCCGGCTCTTCTTCTACGCAGCCGCCAATTTTATTGAGCTCCGTCGCAATGGCGTGAAGGCGGTCACACTCTTTCAGCCGCACGCGGGCTCCATGGATAATGTGCGTCGTCCCCTGCCCGCAGGAGGCAGCCACAGCCAAAATCGGCACTAAGTCGGGACAATCTTCCACGTCGATGACCTGACCCGTCAACTGCGACGGATGCGCTGCGATAGAATCCGTCTGCCCTATGACAGCGCCCATGCGCTGCAAAATGGAGACGATGACTTCGTCGCCCTGAGACGACGAATGGCGCAGGCCCAAGCATTCCACAGGGTGTCCCAGCGTCCCGGCTGCAAGCCAAAACGCCGCCTGCGAATAATCGCCTTCGACGGCGTAGGTCCCGGCCATATACTGCTGATTTCCAGGAATATGAAACAGGCGGCCTCCATCCCATTGAACGTCAACGCCGTGACGGGCCATGCAGTCCAATGTCATGGTAACATAACTCAGCGATTCCAAGGGCGTCGTACTCTCCAGCACCGAATCTCCGTCCAAAAGGGGAAGCATAACCAGCAGGCCTGTAAAAAACTGGGAGCTTACGTCGCCGGCCAGGGCGTATCGTCCTGGTTGAAGACAGCCCTCCACCGTCAGGGGAAGACCGCCTTCCGTCGGCTTGTAAGACACACCGTGTTCGTCGAATATGCGGTAGTACGGCTCCAAGGGCCGTTTGACAAGCTGGCCCCGTCCCGTATAGACGACGGTATTGCCGCTGTATAAGCCGATGGGAATCAAAAAGCGCAGGGTGGAGCCAGATTCGCCGCAATCAACAGTCAGCGCCTCCCCTTGTTTCGTCAGCCCGCCTTTGACGCGATACGCCGTCCGCCCTTCGTAGGCCGACGGGATTTCTTCAATCGAAGCGCCGAAGGCCTGCAGCAGCCGGCACGTCGCCTCAATATCCTGCGAGACGGAAATATTTTCTACGACGCTCTCTCCCTGAGCCAAGGCGGCACATATGAGCTCGCGATGTCCAATACTTTTCGACGACGGGACGACGACAGAACCGTGAAGACGCGTCGGCGTAATACGTATATTCATGAGGCTACTCTCCCTTGCGTATATATTTCGGCAGTTCGTCGGCCATTACCGGAAGAAGCTCACTTTGGCCGATAGCTTTAAGGATAATCAGCGTCATGCGGTTGCCCCGTTTCTTTTTGTCGTTGCCGATATAACGGAGCAAATCATCTGCCGAAGCCTGCACGTCTGTCGGCAGGCCATAGCGGCGCAGCACCTTGCAGAGCCGTTCAGTCGTTCCCGCTTCCGTCAAGCCCATGTGTTCCGTCACGCCGGTCAGCATAGCCATGCCGGCGGCAACGCCTTCGCCATGTGTATAATAGCCGTAGCCATAGCACCGCTCGATAGCGTGACCGATCGTATGACCGAAATTCAAAAGCATCCGTTCGCCCAAATCCAGCACATCTCGTTCAACAATGCGCCCTTTGGCCTCACAGCAGCGGCCGATGATATCTTCCCAATGACCGGATATCGTCTCGTCGTCTAAGGCTTCCAGCAAAGCGAACAGCTCTTCGTCGTGAATACAGCCGTATTTGATCACTTCGCCCATACCGTCGTGGATAAACCGCAGGGGCAGCGTCCGGAGCAGTTCCGGGTCGATGAGGACGCCTTTGGGCTGGTAGAAGCTGCCGGCCTGGTTTTTACCGCTGGGCAGGTCGATGCCGACCTTGCCGCCGACGCTGCTGTCTACCTGGGCGATAATCGTCGTCGGAATCTGGATAAAGGGCACGCCCCGCAGGAACGTAGCCGCGGCAAAGCCGCCCAAGTCGCCGACGACGCCGCCGCCGAAGGCGATGATATAGTCGCTGCGCGTAATGCCCGCGTCAGATAATTCTTGATACAGCTGCAGGAGGGTCTCGGCGCATTTATATTTTTCCCCGGCGGGAAAGACGATGCGGCGCACGCTATAATGCTCCTTGCGCAGGGCCTGTTCCAGCCGGTCGCCGTACAAGCCGTCGACAGTCGTATCGCTGATGACGGCGAGGGTCTGCGATTTCGTCAAATTGCGGACGTACTCCCCGGCCCGGTCCAACAGGCCGTTTTCGATATGAATATCGTAGGAATCTTTTCCTAAATCAATGTGTATGCTTTTCATGAACTAGTTCCCTTCTCCGCATGGCGGCTTGCTGCAAATACTGCGTAATAGCCGGCGTGTCTTCCCGGCGGAGCATGTCGGCAAAGGTCTGCAGGGCGTCGCCGAAGCGGTCGATTTCGTACAAGAGATTTTCTTTATTGGATAAAAACAATTTTGTCCACAGCGGCGCGTTGATATCGGCGACCCGCGTGCCGTCGCGGAAGCTGCCGGCCACGAAAAATTTGGTCATCGGGCTCATGGCCTCGCTGTTGACCAAGGCCGTAGCCAGCACGTGAGGCAGGCTGCTCGTGTAGGCGATGAGCTTGTCGTGCTCCTCCGGCGACACGGTGACGACGTGGGCGCAGCCTAAGGCATAGGCCATGGCCCGCACCCTGCCGATGTGCTCCGCCTTATTGGCCGGGCTCGGCACGATGATGTAATTTGCGCCGTCAAAGATTTCCGCCTGCGACATGCCGTAGCCCTTGCCTTCCCGGCCGGCCATGGGATGTCCCGATATGAAATCGACGCCGTCTGGCAGCATCCCTTCGACGCTTCGGGCCATGTCGCCCTTGATGCCCGTCACGTCCGTCAGGATGGCGCCGTCTTTGAAATGGACAGCGTTGCCGCGGATAAACTCCAGCATGGCGTCGGCGGCCATGCAGAAGATGAGCATGTCGGCCTGGGCCAGGAATTCCCCGCCGGCCTGATGGCCTTCGTCGATCACGCCGTCGGCAAGGGCCGCCTGCAGCGCCTCCTCGTCGACGTCGACGGCAAGGATCTTCGCCGCGCCTAGGCGGCGCAGCCCCTTAGCGTAGGAGCCTCCGATGAGGCCTAAGCCGATAATTCCAATTGTCTGTTCCGTTGCAAAATTGCAGTCTCCCTGTTCCATCATATCCCCCTCGGTCTGCCGTTATAATTCCCGGCCTACGATAGGCGCCAGCTGGCGCAGCGAATCCATGAGCCGGGCAAACATATCCGGCGTAATGGACTGGGCCCCGTCGCACAAAGCCTTGTCCGGATTATTATGTACTTCGATCATGACTCCGTCCGCTCCGGCAGCGATGGCCGCCTTAGACAGCGCTTCGACCATCCACCGCTTGCCCGTCGCGTGGCTCGGGTCTACGACGATAGGCAGGTGGCTCTTATGCTTGACGGCCAGCACGGCGCTGAGGTCCAGCGTGTTGCGGGTGTACGTTTCAAAGGTGCGGATGCCCCGTTCGCAGAGGATGACGTTGCGGTTGCCGCCGGCCATGATGTATTCCGCCGACATAAGCCATTCTTCGATGGTCGCGCTGAGGCCGCGCTTGAGGAGGACGGGCTTGCGCGTCTTGCCGACGGCCTTGAGCAGCTCGAAGTTCTGCATGTTGCGGGCGCCGATCTGGATGATGTCGACGTTGTCTTCCAGGAACAGGTCGATTTTATCGGCCGACATGATTTCCGTTACGACGGGCAGGTGCGCTTTCTTCCCGGCCTGGCAGAGCATGTCCAGCCCCTTGTCCTGGAGGCCCTGGAACGAGTAAGGCGACGTGCGGGGCTTGAAGGCGCCGCCGCGCAGCATCGTCGCGCCGGCGGCCTTGATGGCTTGGGCTACGCCTTCGATCTGCTCCGGCGTTTCTACGGAGCAGGGGCCGGCGATGACGGCCAGTTTCTTCCCGCCGATCTGTACGCCGCCGACGTCGATGACCGTATCGGCCGGGTGGAAGGTGCGGCTGGCCCGCTTGTACGGCTCTTCTACGCGGATGACCTTGTCTACGAATTCATATCCTGCGATTTGCTCTCTATCGATAACCGACGTATTGCCGACTAATCCCAATATGGTTTTGCGCGCCCCCTTGCTGACGTCGATCTGAACGCCTTTGGCCTTGATGGAACTCATCAGCATATCGACGAATTCCTGCGGAGCATGTTGTTTCAATACGATAATCATAAATAAAAGACCCCCATTTCATCATAAAAAAAACAGGCTCACATGAGCCTGTCCCAAATGCAGTGTCAAAAGGTATATGCAGGTAGCTTATATTCCCCCTGCCGCTAAGCGATACGATTTGCCGAAGTTTCTTCTCATGCGGATGTCATGCTTATTCAATTCGTCGCAGCAAAAATAGCCAGCGCTAAAATAAAAATAGCCCCAGCTAAAGTATGTAAAGACGTATTCAATTGCATGGTTCACGAAGGATAGATTCTTCATGGCGATGCCGCTCCCTTTTGCAATATGCTGTATAATAATGCCATTATATACTCCCAAAAAGCCTCTTGTCAAGACGAGATACCTAATGTTTTTCATCGGGCAGGCCGTAAAATTGTCCTTTTGCCCTGAAAATATTTACAAAAGCTAAGTCTATGATATAATATGCTATAATTCGAGTATTAACCGCCAAAAGGCCTGCCCGGCCGAAACTGCTTGCAGGAGGGAATAGTATTATGGCAATGCAAATTGAATTCATCAGAAAACTGCCGTCGCCGCAGGAGCTTATGGAACAGTTCCCCATCGACGACCGCATCCGCAGCATCAAAGCGCAGCGCGACGAGACGATCCGCCGCATCCTGACCGGCGAAGACGACCGCTTCTTGCTCATCATCGGGCCCTGCTCAGCCGACAACGAAGACGCCGTCGTCGACTACGCCCATCGCCTGGCCGCCGTGCAGGAAAAAGTCGCCGACACTATCTTCATCATTCCCCGCGTATACACCAACAAGCCGCGCACCATCGGCGTAGGCTACAAGGGCATGCTCCATCAGCCCGATCCGGAAGGCAAGGAAGACATGCTGGCCGGCATTATCGCCATCCGCGAAATGAACGCCCGCATCGTCCGCGAAACGGGATTCACCTGCGCGGAAGAAATCCTCTACCCGGAAATCTACCGTTACTTGTCTGATCTCCTGTCCTACGCCGCCGTCGGAGCCCGCTCCGTCGAAGACCAGCTCCACCGCATGATCGCCAGCGGCGTCGGCATTCCCGTCGGTATGAAAAACCCGCCTTCCGGCGATATCTCCGTCATGCTCAACTCCATCGCCGCCGCCCAGCACTCCCAGGAATTCCTGTTCCGCGGCTGGGAAGTCCGCACGAAAGGCAACCCCCTGGCTCATGCCATCCTGCGCGGCTACGTCGACAACTTCGGAAACAGCCTGCCGAACTACCATTACGAAGACCTGCACAACCTGCTGGAAGCGTACGCCGAACGGAAGCTGGCGAACCCGGCCGTCGTCATCGACACCAACCACGCCAATTCCGGCAAAAAATATCTGGAACAAATCCGCATTGCCAAAGACGTCATGCACAGCCGTCATATGTGCCCCGACATCCGCACCCTCGTCAAGGGCCTCATGATCGAAAGCTACATCGAAGACGGCAGCCAGAAAATCAGCGAAGGGACATACGGAAAATCCATTACCGACCCCTGCCTGGGCTGGGAAAAGACGGAACATCTCATCCTCGAGCTGGCCGACCTCGTATAACGTCAGACAGAGAAATCCCCGCAATTCCTCGTATCAGAGGAGCTGCGGGGATTTTTTGCTGGCCTGTTAAATGGAATCGAGAAGGATATATCCCTTGCCGCGCAGAAACGTTTCCGTTTCGGGCTCGCTGGTCTTGAATACGGCTACAGGCGTCGACGTCTGGCGGTTATACGAAATGTATAAGTAGTCGATCGATACGTTTGCTTCCTGCAAGTTCGACAAAATGCCGTCCAGCGTGCCCGGAGCGTCGGACATGTCGATGGCCAGCACCTTGTCCAGACGGCACTGGTAGCCTGCATCCTGCAGGGCCTTCAGGGCCTTGTCCGGGTCCGTCACGATGAGGCGGATGATGCCGAATTCGGCGCTGTCGTTGGCCAGCATCGTATAAATATTGATGTGGGCCTGAGCCAAGACCGACGTGATGCAGCGCAGGGCGCCCTTCTTATTTTCGGCAAACAATGAAATTTGATTCAGCATGATAAGTCCTCCACTTCTCCACAAAAAAAGCAGGCTGCCATGAGCCTGCTCGAATCCATCTGTATGATGCTATACGCCGCTGAAAACGGGTTCCGCCGTCTTCCCTATGCCCATGTCCCCATTGTCCCTATCGTATTTTTCGTAGCCGAAATAGCCGGCGCTAAAAAAGCTCCAGCTCCAGCTAAAGTACGTAAAGGCAGATGCAATTGTCATAGGCAAAGATGACAAAACCTTCATTTAGATGGTCTCCTTTGTGTAATAATTAAAATTTGTTGGTGCCATTGTATACCTAAACGAAGGTTCTTGTCAAGAAAAATTTAATTTACACCCTACCAGGCTGGCGGCGTCGACGGCGTAACGACGCGGAACGCATACCCCTGCTGCTTCAGCATGGCGATGATGGGCGGCAGGGCCTTGACCGTCTCTTCATGACCGGCAGCATCGTGCATTAATATGATGAGATGCGTATTTAAATACGGTCTGGCCACCAGCTGGCTCCGCAGGTTTTCCACGGCCTTCGCCGCCGTTTTGCCCGTGCCGTCGGCATCGCCCGTCAAGGCGTTCCAGCCGACGTCGACGTAGCCTATATCCTGAATCGCCTGCCAGTATTCCTTCGTGAAGTGGCCGGCCGTACCGCCCGGCGCCCGGGAAATGACCGGCCGGACGCCGATGATATGGTAAATCATCTCTTCCGTTTTCAGCAGCTCGTCTATATAGGCCTGGGGAGAGCTGTATAATTTTTTGTAGTCGTGGCTGTACGAATGGACGCCGATGGCATGGCCCGACTGATATATGCGGCGCACCACGTCGGGATAGCGGCCTACGTTCCGCCCGGTCAGGAAGAACGTCGCCCGTATGTTTTCACGCTCTAAGATATCCAGTATTTTCTCCGTATTTGCCTGGTTCGGCCCGTCGTCAAAGGTCAGATAGGCGACGTGGTCGCCGTAAAAGTAAGAACGCTTCGCGCCGTACGTCTGCGGCAGCCCTTTGGCCCGGCGCTCCCGCGTCGTATACCGGTCGTATACGGGCAGGTCGTTGTCCGCCGGCGGCAGGGAAAATTCGTCGCCCACATATACCTCCTTGGCCTGTCGTTCAAAGGGCAGGACGACGGACCGTACCCGGTCGAAGGAATGACTCATGACGTGCATCGTAAGGCCGGCCGAAGCCAGGACGACGATGAGCACGCAGCCCAAGGCTAATTTCAATTTTGCTATCATATACCGTAAACGCTTTCTTTCTATCTAGGTTCATAGGAAACGTACTGCCGGATAGTGCAGGCTTCTCTGTAGCCGTCGGCCAATACGCTGGCGACCAGTCCGAAATCTTCCATTTCGTCCAGCAAGGCTTCCGTCATGCGGTGCTGCACGGCATTATACCCCGTGCAGAATAAAATGCGGGCGCAGGGCATGCCGCGGAACATGCCGCGGGGATGCTTGATGAGCTTTGCCAGCATGGCCGGCGTAATGACGGCGCCCTGAGACCGGCCCATGATCATCGTCGCCGTTTCAATGCCCTCTACCTTTTCCGGCAGGAGCGAGTTTCCCAGCATTTGCAGGTTCAGCACGCCAATAATCGTATCGCAGTTTACCGGGACGGGCACGTCGTCGGGAAGAGGCGCTTTCAGCCATTTGCCCTTGGCCCCGTCGCCTTCGATGAGGATATACCAGGCCGGATGCCGTACCTTGAGCTGTTCGATGACCTTTGTCGGCAGGCCTGTGTAGCAGTCGTTGCCATCGAGGCCCCAAAACCAGGCCGGCACGCGGCCGTCGGCAATGCGGGCTGCGCAGAATGCTTCTCCTTTTTCGACGTCGGACGTGCAGATGACGTCGAAGGGCTCTACGTTATCGATGTAAGCGCTGTCCATGGGGACGGTGCTGCTGATCATAATGGGCAGCTTGCTGTTGTGCCCGTATTTCCCCAGCCGTTCCAATACCGTCGTCTTGCCGCCGGCCCCGACGATTGCCGTAATGCCCGGCTTCAGCATGCGCAGCCACCGATTATCTTGATACATAGACGAATCTCCTCCTTTTGATGATGCTCTTTATCTTTTTCCGGCCTTCTGCAGCTGGGCGCTGCGGCCTTTCCACGCTTCCTTAATCAGCTTGCGGACCATGTCGACAGTCAGGCTCCGCCGTTCCTGCTCGGAGCAGGTGCCGTAATTGGCAAAGTCCAATTCCTCGCTGGCCAGATGGGCCACGTTTTCCCGTACGGCCATTCCCTTTTCCGTCAGCTCCGCGCTGGCTGTTTCGGCAATGGCGGCGACGCCGGGCCGGCCGCCTACGACGACGCGCCATTCGTCATCCAGGGCCGCTACGGCTCCCGTCAGGTACGGTTCGTCCGTCGGCAGCTTGCGATAGGCCGCAAAGGCCGTGTATACCTCTTCCTTTGCAATGACGACCTGCGAAACCATCTCCCGCATCGGCGGGCAGGGAATGTAGTCGGCGAGGTTCATGCGCCCCTTTCCTTCCAGGACGACGTCGACGCGCAGCGACAACAGCACGGGCAGCACGACGGAAAAGGGCGCCTTCACGGCGACGACTCCGCCAATCGTCGCTTTCTTCTCGTCGGAATTCTTGATATCCCGAATACACCGGCATATGGCGCCGCCGGCGATGGCCTGCACGACCGGCGATTTCTCCAAGTCGGCCAGTGTCGTCATGGCTCCGATGGCCACTTCGTCGCCGGCGGCGCGGATATACCGCAGCCCGGCCTTCGATAAGTCGACGATGAGGCCGTAATGGTCTTTCTTGTATTTTAAGCCCTGGGCTCCAGCCAAAAATACGGCGGAAGCGGCGTCGCGGTATACCTGGTACGCCTCTTCCGGGCTCTGCGGTACTGCAATCGTATCACTTGTAACCAAACTGGGTGCATCTCCTTTCTTGTTTATATATATTCGCTTTATCTTGTCTTTTTATTCATATGTGCCGCCGGCAGCCACATTGGCGCGGCGGACATCCAGGGCAAAGGAACCCCTGTTGCTTTCCAGAATTTCATCTATGACGGCGTCGACGCCGATTTCATCGCACAGATCCAGCTCTTCCTTATAGGCCAGGATCGGCATGAGCAGCTCGACCGTCGTGCCGTCGGCCATAGTCAGGGCCCCCAGCTCGCCTTCAAACTGGACGATGATGACGCCGGACAAGTCCGTCATCGGCGAAAAGGGCTCGCACGTCTCCGTATTGGGCAGGATAAACCCATAGGATATCCAGATTTGATGCACGTGGGGAAAGCGCCCCAGCTCCATGAGCATCCAAATCGGCCAGGCCGCGGCGTCGGTCAGGGCGACGTCCTTCCCCTTGCCGAAGGGCCAGTCTGCCGGCAAAATCATGCACAGCTCGCCGTACACCTCGTGGCCCATTTCCAGCCTGCCGGCGGGGTAATGCATGGGAACGGCGCTCATCCCTATCGTATGCAGGAGATAAAAGGGCTCCTCTACGGTCGGGTACAGCATTTCCACGCTGATGGGAATCGGGCTGGCCGTCGTGTCGGAAAAAACCTTCCATTCGCGGTGGGGAAACAGCTTATGAAAGTAGTCCTGCACCTGTTCGCCGTACTCGCCGTGACGAAGCGGCATGGGGCCGGCGTCGTTCATGGCGAAAAATCGCGAAGGTCGTTGTTGTATATCTATGCGCACTGTATCCCTCCTCACCAGTTCAGTCATATTATAGCATAAATGGCGGCTATATCCTATGTATAATATCCACATAGGAACGAGGCAATCGCGTCAAACTCGAAGGCCCCTCTTCGCAAACCGCCGTTTTATTGATACAATTAGATTATATTCATGCAAAGGAGGCCACACCTATGAAAATACTGAAAAAAAATCTGCGCGTCGCCGTCGTGCAGGCGTCGCCGGTCATGTTTGACAAGGACGCGACCCTCGATAAGGTCGTAAGCCAAATCGCCGAAGCAGGAACGCACGGCGCCGAACTCATCGTCTTTCCCGAATCCCTCGTCCCCTGCTATCCCTACGGGCTGACCTTCGGCTTCAACGTCGGCAGCCGGTCCGAAGACGGCCGCAAGGACTGGAAGATATACTACGATAATTCCGTCGTCGTCCCCAGCGCCGACACCGACCGCATCGGCAAGGCCGCCAAAGAAGCCGGCGCCTATGTCAGCATCGGCATTACGGAGCGGGACAGCACAAACTATTCCCTGTACTGCACAAACCTCGTCTTTTCTCCCGACGGCAAGCTTGCCGCAAAGCACCGCAAGATAAAGCCGACAGGAGCGGAACGGTATATTTGGGCCGATTCGCACGACCCCGACACGTATTTTCCCATCACGGACACGCCGTGGGGCCCCATGGGCGCCCTTATCTGCTGGGAAAATTACATGCCCCTGGCCCGCGTCGCCTTGTATCAGCAGGGAGTCTCCCTGTATCTTGCCCCTAATACCAACGACAATCCCGAATGGCAGGACACGATCCGGCACATCGCCATCGAAGGCCACTGCTACGTCATCAACGCCGACCAGTACTTTACGAAGGCCATGTATCCTGACTCGCTGTTGGCGAAAGACGAAATCGCCAGGCTGAAAGACGAAACGTGCATCGGCGGCAGCTGTATTATCGATCCCTACGGCCACTGCGTCATCGAGCCCGTATGGAATCAGGAAGCCATCATCTATGCCGACCTCGACATGGACGCCGTGCCGATGAGCCACATGGAGTTCGACGGCGTCGGCCACTATGCGCGGCCCGATATTTTAGAGCTTACCGTCCGCGACGGGAAATAAATCCGGCTCCCTTACCACAGCGCCGTCCCTGCCGCCAGGCCCAGCCAGCAGAATAAAAACGCGCCGACGACATTCAGGCCGCCGTACAGCAGGGCAAAACCCATCTCGCCGGCCCGAATAAAGGTCAGCAATTCCATATTAAAGGTAGAAAAGGTCGTAAAGCCGCCGAGGACGCCTGTGACGGCAAAGAGCTTCACCGACGGCGGCAAGTCGGCCTGGGCCTGAAAATACATCATGAGCAGGCCGATGAGAAAAGAGCCTATGATATTGACCAAAACAGTCCCATACGGGAAGACGACGCCGCCGTGCGCGTTGGCAAGGAGCGTGACGGCATACCGCAGAGCGGCTCCGATGCCGCCGCCGACGGCCACGGCCAGTATATGCTGCATCATAAAAACCACTTCCTTAGTTTAGCGTATGACGTCCCTATTGTACCACGTTTTACTGCTCCATAAAATAGGAATGGGCATAACAATACGCTGTGCCCAGCCCATAAATCCCTTGTAAAAGGGCAGGAAATATAGTAAAATGACAATGAATACATACGCCGCAGGCTAACAAAATTTATTTACGCAAAGGGATGACGCTATGAAAACACGATGTGTGGAGCTGAGTCAATTCGAATCTGAATTGCTTATCGCTTTTATGAACCAGCCTAAAGATACGCCGATTTCAGCAGGCTTGTGCCGTACGATTTACCGCCGCCTGGAAGGCCATCCGGCCTTCGCCCAAAGCCGCGTAAACGTATATGAAAAAAGCGGCGGCGCCGTTCGCGCCGCAATGGCTCAAAAATAAGTATACCCACGCTCATTCCCCCTCTGACGAGCTGCTGCACGTACGCCTTTGGCTGCTGCGGCAGCTCGTCTTATATTTAGATACCCCTTCAACAACACGGGAGGCCTTCATGAACCAAGACGACATCATCATCCGCGCGGCTTCGCCTGAAGACGGCGCAGCCCTTCTGGCGATTTACGCTCCTTATGTGCAGCATACCGCCATTACCTTCGAATACGCCGTTCCCAGCCTGGAAGAATTTACGGGCAGAATCGCCGCGACGCTGACTAAATACCCCTATCTCGTCGCCGAGCATCAGGGACGCCTTGCAGGCTACGCCTACACCGGGCCCTTTTCCGGCCGCGCCGCCTACGACTGGTCCGCCGAAACCTCTCTGTACATACGCCGGGACTATCGCCGCCAAGGAATCGGCCGAAAGCTGTATGAAGCGCTCGAAGCCGTCTCGAAGGCGCAGCATATCGTCAATTTGAACGCCTGCATCACCTGTCCCGACGCCGACGACGAATACGTAACGCGAAACAGCGTCCAGTTCCACGCTCATATGGGATACGCCATGGTCGGGATCTTTCACAGCTGCGGCTACAAATTCAGCCGCTGGTACCACGTCGCCTGGATGGAAAAGTTTCTCAGCGACCATCCGGCCGTTCCCGAACCGGTCATCCCCTTTCCCGTCCTCCGTCCCAGGCTGCGCCGCATCCTGAACGGGCAAGAATAAAAAAAAATCGTCCCTGCGCGATGGGCTTTCTCCTTGCCGGAATACCCAGTAAGGAAAAAACCTATCGCCGCGAGGACGATTTTTTTTATATCTCTATGCCGTTATTCGGCCATGGACCGTTCCAAGCGTTCGGCAATGGCCTTGCCTGTCGCCGTCTTAGCCAGGCCGCCGTCGGACGTTTCCTTCAGCGCGACGGGCATCATCCGGCCGATTTCGTTCATCGCTTCGATGACTTCGTCAGGCGGAAT
>ULUU01028229.1_pt1 | contig 27662 bp, 23 predicted proteins | sample 1958871 | NCBI WGS metagenome assembly ULUU01 (sample SAMEA4835770, study PRJEB28245) | human gut metagenome | biome: gut microbiome; material: fecal sample | place: Denmark | collected 2008 | reverse complement strand
TGCTGTTACGCTATAGGTGAAAGCCTTTTGAAATGATTTTCAGTCTGTTAATCGTCACTCGCTTATTATCAGCCGGTGGCGAGTAAGTGTTTTATATTCAGTGAATATACTTATCTCCATTGGCGTGAGTCTACCAAAGGAGAAGGGCTAATATATTTATTAATAATGATTTAAGAGATGTGGATTGTATATGCGAGAATCTGGGTGATCTCACTTTGCACAATCTATTGATTTGCAATCTTTTAGATTGGGCCTATGAGAGATTTTCAGAGGCCGGAAATTTGGTGGGCGTGACCGGGAAGCCGTAACTTTGCACCAGAAAGTTTAACCATTAAAATCAACGATTATGGAGACAAAGAAAACTTACAAGGCCAATCTTGAGAACAAGAGAACCCTTCTGACGGAAGTCGGGCTGGTGGCTGCGATGGGAATAGTTCTGATGGCGTTCGAGTGGGGGACACCTGAGACCAAGGTCGCCACGCTTGTCGGTAACGATGCGGCGTTCATCAACGATGACATCGAGATCCCGGTGACGATGGAGACTCCGCCGACACCTCCGGCTCCGGCCGTGATTCTCAACGATCTGATCGAAATTCTTCCGGATGACATAAAGATTGATGAGGATCTAGAGTTCAAATCCTTGGATGACAGTCAGATGGAGATTCCTATAATGGATTATATCCCACAAAGTGTCCAGGATGAGGAGGTTGACGAGGCTCCTGTGCCGTTCTTCGCTGTTGAGGAAAAGCCGTTGTTCAACGGTGGGGATGCCAACGAGTTCTCCAAATGGGTCAACTCGAACCTCAAGTACCCGTCCATAGCCCAGGCTAACGGTGTCGAAGGCCGTGTGACCCTCCAGTTCACGGTCAACCCGGACGGATCCGTCAGCAATGTCAAGGTCCTCAGAGGAGTCGATTCCTCACTTGACAATGAAGCCGTCCGTGTGGTCTCGATGTCCCCGAAATGGACTCCGGGCCGCCAGCGTGACAGAGCCGTGAAAGTCACCTACACCTTCCCGGTGATATTCAAGTTAAGGTAGTGTGAATCCTATGCGAGACGGCTTAGAAACGTGCTGCGGAGGAACCGGACCTTGCCGTCGGCGAAGCGTACCTTGCAGGAGCCGGTGTCGCTGATCTCAAGGACCTCGCCTTGGCCGAAGATCTTGTGGAACACGTTGTCGCCGACGGTGATGCTGTCGGCCCTGCCCGCATCATCGGGAGTCTCGGTCGTCTCGTCAAGGTTCTCATTGGCGATCTGCTCCTGCAGCCTGCGCCAAAGGGCCTCATCCATCTCTCCTTCCGTGACAAAGAGGTCACGCTTTATCTCGGCGATGAACCTTGACGGCAACTTTTGCTGCTGAGCCTGAACGTCATAGCCTTCGGACTCGGTCAGGAACAGGCACTTCTCCGCCCGCGTGGCAGCAACGTACATCAAGCGCCTTTCCTCCTCAAGGGCCGTCCTCTTACGTTCCCGGATGCTTCTGGCGTTCGGAAATATTCCGTCGCTCAGCCCGATGATGAACACGTAAGGGAACTCCAATCCCTTGCTCTGATGGATGGTCATCAGCTTGACTTTGTTGGTCTCCTTCCGGTAGTCGGCGTTCGTGTACAGGGCGATGTCCTGAAGGTAATCGTAGAGCGGAAGCTGCTCCCATTCAGTGTGTTCGCTTTCGTAAAGCCTTATGGAATCCACCAACTCGGTGATGTTCTCCAGGCGCTGCTCGTCATTGTCGTCACGATATTCCTGCTTCAAGCCGGTCTTTTCGAGGATATATTCAAGCATCGCGCAGACTCCCATTGAATATGCCCTTGAGCGGCATTCCTCAATCAACGCCACGAACTCACGGACAGCGTCACGATTCAGCTTCGGGTCATCCAGATGATTTTTGAGCGCTTGGTAAAGTGTCGTCCCCTCCTGTGATGCGTAAGCCGTTATCAGTTCAAGGGTTACCTTGCCGACTTTTCTGGACGGCGTGTTGATTACCCGCTCGAAAGCGATGTCGTCGTCCGAAGCGACCAGCCGAAGATAGCTGATGCAGTCCTTGACTTCCATCCGCTCGAAGAACCGCACGCCTCCCCACATCACGTAAGGAATGTTCGCGCGGATGAGCGCCTGCTCGATGAACCTCGAAAGATGCGCCGCGCGGAACAGCACCGCGAAATCTGAATATGCCGCCTCGCCATTGTCAAGCCTCCGGAGAATTTCCTGACAGATCCACTGCGCCTCCTGCCGCTCGTCCGTCGCGTGGAAGTGCACGATCTTCTCGCCCTCGCCCCGGCGGGTGAACATCCGCTTGTCTATCCGGTTCTTGTTGTTGACTATGATTGAGTTGGCTACGTTCAGAATCCCTGGAGTCGAACGGTAGTTCTCGTCCAGAATGATGTCCTTGTCGGCCTTGAACGCCAGAAACCTCTCCGGTTTCGCCCCTCTCCACTCATAAATGGACTGGTCCGGATCCCCGACTATGAACAGGTTACCGCACTTCTCGGACAACGTCTCAACAATCTCCCAGTCACCGCCGTTGCAGTCCTGCGCCTCGTCCAACATAACATAGTTCATCCTCTCCTGCCACTTCTCCCTTACCTCTGAATATGTCTGAAGAATATGTCTGGTGAACTGGATGAGGTCATCGTAGTCGAGCGCCATCTTGTCCTTTTGCTTGAACAGAAGCTGGACACTGAGCGGAAGGTCAGTCCTTCCGGAGACCGGCGAGGTCGGGACAATGTATTGCTGAACATAAGGCTCAGCCGCCTTGGTACCGGCAAGAGCCTCAAGAAGTTGCCGCACTGTCTTCACGCTTCGTTCCGTGTTGTTTTCCGTCAGCACCTGCCTGGCCAGGGACTTCATATCCTCCTCGTCCAGAATCTGGAAGTTCTTCGGGTAGCCGAGCCGATGGATCTCCTCGCGCAGAAACCTCACGCAGAACCCGTGGATCGTGCAGACAAAGTCGTTCGTGTACCCCGGCGGAACAAGCTGAGTGATCCTGCTCCTCATCTCCTGCGCCGCCTTGTTCGTGAAGGTAAGGCACAGAATGTTAGCCGGTTCCACGCCCAGTTCGTTTACTATGTACGCATACCGATAGGTTAAAGCCTTTGTCTTTCCCGAGCCTGCTCCGGCAACGACCCGCACCCGGCCCTCCGTCGAGGTCACCGCCTCTCTCTGCTGTCTGTTAAGTGTCCCTAAATCCATATCCACAAATGTACATAAAAACCATCGTTTTTGCGTACATTTGCATTGGCAAGTGAGTGGGCTGTAATCTTAGTCTGTGAAATGTAACTGTTTGTCACACTGTGAGTAAAGCGATTCTCTTCGGTGGGATTGTACTGGAGACCGAAGCTCATTTGAATGATTGTCAATATGTTGCGTGCCACTGGTTGATTATCAATGAGTGCTGTGTAACAGATTGATGGACTTTTAGTTGGTATGTTCTCTTTAGCGGGATTCGACTAAAGACAATGTGCTAAAGTATTAATAGATAAAGATTTATAATTCATGGACACGATAGATCTTTTGAAGAATATGATCCGGATTCCTTCCGTGAGCCGGGAGGAAAAAGATGCGGCGGATTATATGGAACGCTGGATGAAAGGCAACGGCTTTGAGGCCAGGAGGCTGGGCAACAACCTGTGGATTGAATCCGGCCCGGCGGACGGGAGGCCGACCATATTGCTGAACGCCCACATCGACACTGTGAAACCGGCTTCTGGCTACACCCGTGACCCGTTCACGCCCGAGATTGAGGACGGATGTCTGTACGGTCTCGGCAGCAATGATGACGGCGGATCCCTGGTCGCGCTTCTGGAGACATATTCAAGGCTCATTCAGAAGGAGCAGCCGTACAGGCTGATCTTTTCGGCAACCGCCGAGGAAGAGGTGAGCGGGAAAGGCGGCCTTGACTTGATCCTGCCGGAGCTGGGCCGGATTGATTTCGGTGTGATGGGCGAGCCGACCGGGATGAGGATGGCCGTCGCCGAGAGGGGACTGATGGTACTGGACTGCACTGCCTACGGGAAGAGTGGTCATGCTGCCAGAAATGAGGGTGTCAACGCCATCTACAAGGCCATCGAGGATATTCAGTGGTTCAAAAATCACAGTTTTGACCGGGTGTCGGATTTCCTCGGAGCCGTCAAGATGTCCGTCACGCAGATCAATGCCGGAACCCAGCACAATGTCGTGCCGGACAGGTGTACGTTCGTGGTGGACGTGCGCCCGAACGGGATGTACACCAATCCGGAACTTCTGGAGATGATCAAGTCCTCCGTATCGTGCGAGGTCAAGGAACGCTCGACAAGAATCGGCAGCTCGCATCTTCCGATGGATCACCCGGCCGTTGTCCGAGGCCTGTCCCTCGGTCTGGAACCTTTCGGTTCCCCGACCACCAGCAATCAGGCCCTCTGCCATTTCCCGACCCTCAAGATCGGTCCGGGCGACTCGGCCCGCTCCCATTCCGCCGATGAATATATCCGTCTTGACGAGATTGCGGACGGTATCGAGACGTACGTCGCCCTTCTCTGCGGTCTTACGTTGTAGGATTTAACATCGCCTCCCTCGTTCACTGAGCCTGTCGAAGTGACCGAGATTCGATGTCAACATGGGTATTACGCATTTTTTTCAGTATGTAGAAAATCCAGAGAGCCTCTAACCTGAATTTTTCACGTTACAAAAATTCAGAACAGAGGCTCTCTGGATTTACATCAAAAATGCTTATTCAAAACGTGGCGCCAATCCTCTGAGGGCGGCCATGATAGCTTGGGCCATACGGGCATGACCTTCGTCGGTAGGGTGGAGCCTGTCTTTGTCCCTTGGGAAATATTCCTTCTGCGAACGGTTGAGCGGGAATATTCCTGAGACGGCGCTAAGGTCGATCACAGGCACGGCCCAGACATTACCCGCCTCCTTCACGGCATTGATGTAAGCGTCAATATATTCCCCGCACCTGTTGGTGTAGTTCTCGTCCGGCTGGATGTTGGTCTCGCCGAATTTGGCGTAGCCTCTGTGCAGCGGAGTCATCAGGATGATCTGCTGATGAGGGTACATGTTCTTGAGCGAATCAAGCGCCATGTTGATCCTGCCCTTGAAGGTGCTTTGGTCGAGGTTTGGCATCCTATGCCTTCTTACCTGCAGAGATTTAGGCTCACCATTGGCGGCCTCCACCTCGACATATTCCTCCGTGAACCATTCCCCGATCGGTACTCCGGCGTTGAAGTCGTTGGTTCCCATCAGGATAAGGATCGCGTCGATGTTGTCCCCGTACTCACTTTTCAGCCTGTTCGCCTGCGGAAGGACCTCATTCCATTGCTGCCCGTTTTGAGCCACCACGCAAGGGATGATTCCGATCTCCCGCGCCATGTACCAGTAGTACTTCTCCGGCCCGTTCGCCACATTCGGATCCGAGATCGAATCCCCAATGATTCCGACCCTCGCCCCGTACCACGGATGGGTCGTGTCCACAACTTGTCCATCAGTCAAGCTCTTGCCTTTTTCGATGGCGTGGCATTCTTTTCTACCGGTCGCGGAGTCTGCCAAAGTGCCGGATCCTGATATTCCATGTGCGAAACTTCCGTTTGCAATGAGCATCGCCGCCAATGTCACCCAAAATCTGATTGTTTTCATTGTATTTTAAGTGTTAAAATTTGCCTTAGTGCTCCGAGGGCTTCTCGGTTGCATAATTCGCTTTGTGAAGTTACGAATTATTCCTCGGAAACAGAAATCTGTATAGTAATTCTTAAAAAATAACTTGAACAATTTGTATATCTTTATGGTCTATATTTCTTTTCTCATCAGTCGTCTACCTCCAGTACACGCCTTCTTCCAAAAGAAATCTATCTTCATAAATCTGACGTAACTACTCAGGTGTCCCCTGTCCTGACCATAAGCCGAGGATGACGCGAGGCTTTCACCTTCCCGCTGTGACTTTTTTCAAAATTTATCCTCATGCCGCAAGGCCGTGGTTCAGACCGCTAAAAATCAGCTGTTTGTAGCCCCTGTGAGCCCCACAGAACCGCTGAAACCTGATGTTTTTCACTCTCAAACCTTGAGCCCACTTGAAATAGTGCTATTTGCCACTTTTACCCATTACAGAAGTATCTGCGAGGCACATGTTTTTCAAAAAACGACTTTTTATCATGTCAGGCACGGATATTTTCTGGTGAGCCCTTTTTCAAGTGGACTCAACCTTCAAACAAACAATTCAAAGCAGCTTCTAAGCATGTTGATTTATGACTGTGGAAAGATCAAGATGAATCCAAATGACCGATTGTTGTTAGTAAGTTTAAATAAGAAGCTGTTTTGAATTGTTTGAAATGTTCTTTGAGGTGAAAAATCTTCATTTTCTTCCCGCTTCTTCAGTCAGATAGCACCGCTATCTTCCTTGGAAGAAGCGGTCAAAACTGAAGTTTTTCACTCTCAAACCTTCAAACAAACAATTCAAAACAGCTTCTAAAAGTTTTGATGATGCAAAGGCTAACGGAGTATATCAGTGTCTATGAAAAAACGCATAGGTATTGGGCGATTGCAAAATCACGTGCCAGTCAAATAAATTACATAGAAGGAGTATATCATGGAATTGTGCGTTCCGTACTCAAAGTTGAAGGGCATGAATGGGCTTTTTGTGACGATGAAAGCAATGTGTCTTTCGGTAAAGAAAGATGTTGTTTTCGTGGAGTTTTGACTATGGATTCTTCTTATCTCAACAAAGATGTAAGCGATTACCCTTTTGGCAGCGGAGGTGCGATCAGATACATTTAGGAAGCAATATAGGAGTTGACGGACTTTTGACGTGTTGAGGTACCCTCCAGATAATTGCGATTGCATGTCGCTTTGGACAAAATATTAACAATTAACCATTTTACGGAATAATTGCCTACGAATGTTTTGGTATCGCTTTATGTCTTTTAAAAAACGATTTACGAAATGCCTTCATCCCAATGTTGGATAGAAGCGTCGGCGAGACACATTGCCGTGAAAATGGTGGACGCTTGGCTTTGAGTTTTTCAGCCATGTCTGGCCTCTGTGGGCATAGGTATGTTATGTTGCTGAAAGCGTTTTGTAAAATGTAGTCCGGCAACAAGAAGGCTTCAATGGATATGTTTGGATCAAGCATACGGGAGACCTGACTTTGTCCATTGTTTGGCCACGGTTCCCTCTCCGGTGCCGAACTTGGCATCCTAACCTTGGTTAGTACACCAGAAGAGCCTTTCCTGTACCAGTGGCGTGTCATGGACTGTTTGGTAGATTCTCGCTAAGGTAGCCTACCAGCCCCATTCCGTCCATCGAACCGGCCATTCCGTGGATGAACGTCCAACAAGACTTCTCTGTGGCTGTACTTTTCCCGGATCGTCTCGTCCTTGGAAAAGAGCTTGTTCTTAATTTCCGGATAAACAAGTCAAAACTGCTTCTATTTTTCTTATTGATGCTGAAAATTACAAACAGAGAGTTTGTTAAATAAATTTGGTTTATGTTATAAACTTATTTATATTTGCAAAGAGTTTATGGCGTATGCGCAGCGTCTGATGGCTCCAACGGATTATAAATCAATAAGAAAATCAAAATTATGGAACAGAGTTCACAAATGAGTGCGGAACAAAGCCTCAAACTCATTAATGAGACCTTACGCGACAGCCGTCTGGTCATTACGAAAAGATCGGGAAGTCATTTCATTCTTTGGGGCGCTATTCTCACGCTGATCGCCCTTGCCGTGTACTTCCTTTGGAGGTCAAGCGGCAATCCGGCCTGGAATTTACTGTGGTTCGCCATGCCAGCTATAGGGTATCCGCTCGCTGTGGTACTGGACAAGGACGCAGAATGTGTCCCGTCCAATCTGATCAGCAATCTCCTTGGCTGGACATGGGGAGCGTTCGGAGCGTTTGCCGTGACAGTCAGTCTCTGTGCGTTGCTGTTTGCCCCGATGAACCTGACCTTGGTCATTATCCTCCTTTTCGGCTTTGCGGAGAGCATCTCAGGGATGATCCTCAAAAACCTGCCGATTGTCATCGCTGGATTTCTCACCGGTGTCCTTGGTGTCATAGCGGCAGTGAAACTCTCCGGTGATTGCAGCCAAATGTTGCTTTTTGTCTTAGCTGGAGTGATCCTGGCGCTTACGGGAGTGTGTGTGAAATGCTTAAGGAAATAGTCGATGTTCAAAAAACTCAACCCGCTTCTGCACTCGGAGCTGAGGCTTGCCGTGATGTCGATTCTCGTGTGTGTGGGGGGGAGGCTGTCTTAAAAGTTAAACATTCCTTCGCGAGAATCAAGAATTCGTTTTAGGTCGTGTATGGGGATACGAACAATTTCAGTCTTGCAAGGACTTTTCAGACAGTCTGGGGGAGGACGAAGCGGGTTTCGTCTACATCCGTAAACAGACGGGAGCGACGGCCGGCAACCTTAGTGTCCAGCTTGACAAACTGAGCGAGGCGGGCTACATAACGGTGGAAAAGGGATTCAAAGGCAAGAAGCCATGCACGACATGCCGTGTCACAGAAGCTGGAATCTCCGCATTCTCCGAATATGTCGCCGCCTTGATGGACTACATCACGTAGTCTCCTCAACTTTCGTGCGTCTTCGCGCGTACCTTCTGCCATAGAAGTATTGACTTCTTGCCGCAAACAGCCAGATGGCTTTCATCCTGAAGCCCGTGGAGAAGGACTGTGTGTGCCTCGTGAGCGGAAAGCGGCATTTTGCTCACGAAAGGACTGAGATGAGTGTTCTCGTGAGCGGAAAGCGGCATTTTGCTCACGAGGTGTCGAAGATGAGTGTTCTCGTGAGCGGAAAGCGGCAGATTGCTCACGAGAGCGTTGATTAGGGGACTCTCGTGAGCAATCTAGGCCTATCTGCGCACGAGAGCCTTCTGTTGGTGCCCCTGACCTCCAGGTGTGAAAAAACACTCGCACCTAAAACTTTAGTGGCTTGATAACCAGAGAATTGCTCTTTTAGGTGCGAATATGCTCGCGCACCTGGAAGTTGGTGTGATACGGAGGAAGATAGTCAACAGGTATATGACATCCTAAAATTTACTCGGTAATTTTGCAAAAATTACCGATACTTTCTTTGTTTACAATGGCCAATGGAGCCCCGCTTACTCCTGATTGCGATGTCCATACATAAGCATTGAGACTCAACCCTTGAATTGGCCGATCATTTCTTTTGCGAAAAATCCGGCAAAAATGTAAGTTTGCAGGACCAAATCTATGAACGAGATGAAACAATTGTATATAGCCTTGTTTTTATTGATGTCCGCATTGGTGACATCCTGCGGGAACAGGGAGGCCGAGCGGATTATGGATTCCGCCGAGGATGTTATGTGGACAAGGCCAGACAGCGCTTTAACTGCGTTGGAATCGATTGACACGTTGGCTCTTAAGACTAAGTCGCAGCGTGCGAGATACTCGCTGTTGTACACTATGGCGTTGGACAGGAATCACCTCACAATCCAGGATTTGCGTGTCATCAAACCGGCAGCGAGCTACTATGAAAACCACGGTTCCAATGATGATAAGATGAAGATGTATTTTTATCTTGGGACAGCGCAGTATGACACAGGAGATCCGGAATCCGCAATAGCGAGTTATATCCGTGCGAAGGAATATTCATCCCGTTCGGACAATCTTGTGTTCAGAGGGATCATCAGTTCCTCGATTTCTGATGTCTATTTGTGGAACAATAATAATTCGGAGAGTATCTCATATAGCAAAGAGGCTTATGATTATTTTGCTCAGGCTAAGGACTCTTTTAGGCTGTGGAATACTACCGGATCTTTGGCGTGCCTTTATTCGAACATTCAAGACTGGGCGAAGGCCGACAGCCTTTATTCTGTTTTCTTCTCGCAACCAATCCGTGATACATCCATTTATGCGGAGCAATTATTGACCCTTGCTTGGAATAATATCTTCAAACCAAACTCTGATGCTCATAAATCTATTGATCTTTTTAAAAGGGCTACAGGAAAATTTGGCGTAATGCCTTCTATAGATGATTATTGTGTCTATGCCTATGCTTCTGAAATCATAGGAGATCATAGAACTGCGAACGATGTGATCCGACAGTTGGAGAATGTGGACAGCAGTTCGACCATATTAAAAATCTGGAAGTATAGGATATCAAAGCATCGCGCAGACTACAAAACAGCTTTGACATATCTTGAACAGTCTCTGAGCGATCGAAATTCTGAGGTCTTGGAAACGGTTGGCCAATCAGTGGCGTTGGCACAGTCAGATTATTATGAGGACAAGTCTTTATTGTTGGATAGGGATAGAAAAATCCAGCGTCAAATGAAATGGATAATCGCCCTTATTGGTTTGTTTACTATGATATTTGCCTTGTCCATTCATTCGAAACACAGGAAAGAGTTACAACATCGACTGGAAGAAATGATCACTCTCAATGATGAAGTTAACCAAAGGCTTAATGAGTCACTCCTTTGTGAGGCTGAACATTTGCGCTCCATAGATTCCCTGAAATCCGCGAATGAATTGGCTGAGAAGAATATACAAACATTGTCGGAAAAACTTTCCAGCGCGGCCGAAAAGGAACAGGTGTTGATGGGGCTGAGGGCGAAATTTGTTCAGGTGAACAAACAGCAGTATTCCCAATTGAATAACCTGTGCCGTCGGTATTTTGAGTCCAGCAAATCCTCAAAAGAAAGTGATGATCAGATTTATGCGGAGGTTAAAAAGATTCTTGCGATATTGGATGAGCCGAACCAAAAGGATCTTGAGTCTATGCTTGATGATAATCTTGATGGCATAATGACAAAATTACGCGCCGAAATGCCTAATACCACCGAGAGAGATTTTCGTTTTATTACCTTCTTAATCCTCGGTTTCGACACTAAGACGATAGCCAGAATGATGGGCTATAATGTTAGCACGGTTTACACAAAGCGGCACAATATCAAAGATAAAATCTTAAGATTGGATAGCGTACATCAGGCACTTTTCTCTGAATTAATATCTTAATAAGCGTAATTGTTTGGTAGTCAGTCAGTTTGTATTTACTATAAATTATGGGCTGCCAGTTAAAGTATTGGCAATTAATAATTTAATTGATAAAAGTAAGAAAATGAATTCTAACTGCTTGGCAAATTATTAATAATGAATATGTTATACTTGGGCTGGGTAAAACTTTTTTTCATTGCATTATCAACCTTTCTCCCGAACTTTGCAGCCGGAAATAATACATTTTTTATGAGAAAGGTTATACTATTATTGGCACTGCTGACAGTCAGCAATGTGTTGTTGTATTCGCAAAAGGAAGACATCATACCGATTGAGGTCATAGAAATAAAGAAGCCGAATACAAAAGGTAATCACGTTCCTGCGAAGATTCAAGTTGAGTGCTGTTATTATTCTTATTTGAACAACCTTGAGTTGTCATTTATGTCTAATGTAGGAATAGTGACAGTGTGTCTTGAAAATCAGGCTACAGGAGAAATCCAAGACTATGTTGGGAACAGCTCTTCTGGAAGGATGTTGATTCCAGTAGGATCAGATACCGCATACCGAATGGACATTGTGACCGAAAATGGTCATAACTACTATGCTGTATTTTTCACGAGTACAGAGAACTATGAATGATAACCATATTATCGTCTTAGATGCTTAATCATTAATATATTATATCATTGTTATGAAATCTTTAACTAAGAACATTTACACCTTGACTGTGCTTGTGGCGATGCTGCTGTTGTCTTGTTCAAAGGAGGATCGTTATCTGTGTTCTGATAACGATCCTACACCTTTGACAACACGATCTGTTGTAAGTGTGGATACTATTGACGAAGACTGGATTTTAGATGACTATGGAATAAGAGATTGGGTGGAGTCGTTGCCGACAAAATCAATTTCATTGGCGACAATTGCAAATTCATATAAAATCATTGGTTTGTGATGAGGACAATATCTAAGATAATATCATTGATGATGCTGATGATATTATTTAGCTGCCACGAGGTGGAAGAACAACATCTGAATTTTAATCAGACTATATGGAACGCTACCAAAACTTGGTTTGATGATAATGACCGTGTCGTCGGCTCCTCTACATCTGTTCTGGAGTTTTTAACGGAGAGTAAAGGTCAGGAAATATATCAAGATGATAATGGTGAGAGTCATTCTCTTGATTTTAAATACAGGATTGATGGCTCTATAATCCATTTTGTCGATGGATTGGTCGGAGGTGATTGGTTTATCTTGGAGCAAACAGATAAACAATTGGTTTTGCAATCTTATAAGCCCCATAGATATATAATGACAATGGTTAGGGTTTATTGATGGGTCTAAGGTGTTGATGGCCAGTTGTTTAGTTTGGATGGAATGAGGGGGTGAATTTCTTCGGATATGTAACTTGCTTAGAATTAGGGAACTATATCTATCAAAAGTGAGACTTTTTTTGTATAACCAACATCTCTACCGAACTTTGCGGTTGGAAAAAAATGTATTGTTATGAACCATATGACCGTATTAAAGTTTATCTTGACAGTGTCTGTTATTGGAATCAGTCTGGTGTCCTGCTCGAATGAGCGTGATGCCCTGACTGATTTTGAAAGACTTGAGGATATGCTGTGTGGAGAATATTCTTTGACAGACATTTATTGGACTGGGCCTATTGTTGATTTGGATCAGGATGGCATAGGCCGAAGGGATTTGAAGGAGGAGTTCAAGAATATTCCAGGCTATGTTGAATCTTTTGGGAAGGCGGAGGTGGTGTCAATGCCCGATGATGAAAAGTTGCTCTTCAAGATTGTGGTTCCTGATTATGTCACACTTGAAATAGATGGCAAATATATCTTGTCATCTGTCCGTTATCAAGGAATTGACATAGAAGGACAGTGGCGGGGTGGCGGGGAGAATACTAAGCTTTCGACAGAAACATTTGAACTTGTGCCGGAGACTTCTATGGATGGAACATATCTTGTCCATTCGATGAAAAAGGCTAACGTCCATTATTTTGGTGACGGCTCTTTTGTGTGCAGGTCTGAATGCTCTTTATTGGATAAGTCTCAAGGGAGGCTGGTGGAAGGCACTATTCGCTATTCATTCAGTAGGCGTTAACTTAATAAGTTAGCAAAAATTTGGCCGCATTTTCGATAGATAATGCGGCCGTTCTTGTGGTGGAAGTTAAGAGACTTCAATTAAATATGCTTGCCGCGGAGGAGCACCTTGCTGATGAACGGGGTCTGGTGGCAGTACGGGATGTAGGCGAGGGACGGGACGGGCTTGGTGACGATCAGGTTGGCGAGTTTGCCGACGGTCACAGAGCCGAGTTCCTCAGCGACACCCATCGCGTAGGCGGAGTTGAGGGTGCAGGCGTTGAATGACTGGGCCGGGGTGAGGCGCATTCTGATGCAGCCGAGGGCCATCACGAAACGCATATCACCGGAAGGGGAGGATCCTGGGTTGTAGTCTGAGGCTAGGGCTATGCCCAGACCTGCGCTGACATATTCCTTGGCCCTGCCGTAGGGGATGCCGAGAAAGAATGAAGAGCCTGGAAGCATCGTCGGCATTGTCCGTGAGTTTCTAAGCGCTTCAATCTCAGCGTCGGTCGTGCGCTCAAGGTGATCGACCGAAAGAGCGTTGTGCCTGACGGCGACCTGCACGCCTCCTGAGCAGGCAAGCTCGTTGGCGTGGATTTTCGGTATCAGACCGTAAGCCTCTCCGGCAGAAAGAATTCGATCCGTTTCAGCGACCGTGAAGAATCCCTCGTCGCAGAACACATCGACATATTCAGCAAGCCCTTCGGCGGCGACGGCGGGGATCATCTCCTCGCAGACGAGGTTGACATATTCATTCTGCCGGCCTTTGAAGGCTCTGCCGACGGCGTGCGCCCCGAGGAAGGTCGCCTTGATGGTGGCGGGGGAGTCCTTTTTGACGCGGCGGATCACCCGCAGCATCTTCAGCTCGTCCTCAAGGGTCAGGCCGTAGCCGCTCTTGATCTCGATGGCGCCGGTTCCTTTGGCGATCATCTCCCGCACGCGCGCCATTGTCTGTGAATATAATTCCTCTTCGCTCGTGCGGTGGAGCAGATCGGCGGAGTTGAGGATTCCGCCTCCACGGGCGGCTATCTCCTCGTAGCTCAGGCCGTTGATCTTGTCGATGAACTCCTGCTCACGGGTTCCGGCGTAGCAGATGTGGGTGTGGGAGTCGCAGAAGGCCGGTATCACCATACCGCCCTCTGCGTCAATTACTTCATCTTGTGGGCCGGGCACCGGGCACTCGGACATATTCCCGAAACCAGAGATTCGTTCGTCCTCGATCGTGAGGTAAGCGTCCCGCAAGGAGCCGACCTCGTCCATCTCGGCGCCTTGCTTGCGCAGAACGCCTTCAGGAACGATTCCGACCAGTTCGCCGATGTTGGTGATTATGGTCATCTTATGAACTCGATAGATTTCTGGATGAGCGGGTGCATATAGACATCATCGCTGATGAACGGCACGACCTTGCGGTAGTCACTGAATATGCCTTCGATGGCCTCCGAGGACTTGTTGCCGGCGATCTGGTGCCTGAAGTCGAGCGCCTGTGCGGCGTTGAACAGTTCTATGGCAAGCACTTCCTCGCAGTTGTCGATGACGCGCACAAGTTTCGTCGCGGCGTTGGAACCCATGCTCACGTGATCCTCCTGACCCTGTGAGGATGGGATGGAGTCCACTGATGCCGGCCAGCAGAGTCCCTTGTTCTGGCTCACGATCGAGGCCGCCGTGTACTGCGGAATCATGAAGCCGCTGTTGAGGCCAGGGGTGGCGACAAGGAATTTCGGCAGACCACGCTGACCGGAAATCAATCTGTAGATTCGTCTTTCAGAGATGTTTGCGAGTTCGGACATGGCGATCGCCAGGGTGTCCATCGGGATGGCGATAGGCTCTCCGTGGAAGTTGCCGGCGGAGATGATCATGTCCTCGTCAGGGAAGACGTTCGGATTGTCCGTCGCGCTGTTGATCTCGTTCTCGATCACCGACTCGACGTAGCGGATGCTGTCCTTGACCGCGCCGTGTACCTGAGGGATGCAGCGGAATGAATATGGATCCTGAACATGTTCCTTGTGGTTCCTTATCAGTTCGCTGCCATCCAGCAGGGTCATGAATCTGGCCGCGGTGTCGATCTGTCCCTTGTGCGGACGAAGCTGGTGGGTCAGAGGCAGGAACGGCTCGACACGGCCGTCATATGCCTCAAGGGACATCGCGCCGATCCTGTCGGCCCATTCGGAAAGCCTGTGGCACTGGATGAGCGACCAGATGGCGTGGGCGCTCATGAACTGGGTTCCGTTCAGAAGAGCTAGACCCTCCTTGGACTGAAGGCTGATAGGTTCCCAGCCCATCTCGTCCCAGACCTCCTTGCTTGGTCTGACCTTACCCTTGTAGAGAACCTCTCCGAGACCGATCAGCGGTAGGCTGAGGTGGGCGAGGGGAGCGAGGTCGCCGGAAGCACCGAGGGATCCCTGCTGGTAGACTACCGGGAGAATGTCGTTGTTGAACATGTCCAGGAGCCTCTGGACTGTAATCAGTTGCGCTCCAGAATGACCGTAGGAAAGGGACTGGACCTTAAGCAGGAGCATCAGCCTCACGATCTGCGGGCGTACAGTCTCGCCGGTTCCGCAGGCGTGCGACATCACCAGGTTGTGCTGGAGCTGCGAGAGCTGGTCGGCAGGGATGGTCACGTTGCACAGGGAACCGAATCCGGTGGTGACTCCATAGACCGGGCGACCGATGTCCTCCATCTTGCTGTCCAGGTACTTACGGCATTTCTCAATGGCCGCCACGGCCTCCGGGCCGAGTTCGACCCTCTCGTGGTCCTCAATTATCTCCTTAAGCCTTCCAAGGCTCAGATGTTCGTGTGAGATGATGTGTGTCATAGTTCCTCAATCGCTTTTCTGACAATGTTTTCGTCTGTGTGGTTCGCAACTGTCACCGTAAGTTCCGGTGTGCGTTCCATTTCCCTCATTATGGCGTGTTCCGCGCCTTCGTTGCGCGCCCAGCTGCGGCGGGCTATTCCGTTGTTCACGTCCCAAAACAGCATCTGGGTGATGTGCCTGTCCGAATCAGCCGATCCGTCGATCACCATGCCGAAGCCTCCGTTGATGACCTCGCCCCAGCCGACTCCGCCTCCGTTGTGGATGGAAACCCAGGTGGCTCCCCGGAAACCGTCACCGATGACGTTCTGGATGGCCATGTCGGCGGTGAACCGGGATCCATCGTAGATGTTGGATGTCTCGCGGAACGGGGAGTCTGTGCCGGAAACGTCGTGATGGTCGCGGCCAAGCACGATCGGCGCTGAAATCTCACCCTTGCGGATGGCCTCGTTGAAGGCCAGGGCGATCTTGGTCCTGCCCTCGCAGTCGGCGTAGAGGATGCGGGCCTGCGAACCGACCACCAAATGGTTCCTGCCGGCTTCCTCTATCCAATGAATATTGTCGTTCAGCTGTCCCTGAATCTCTTCCGGAGCCGTTTCCAATTCCTTTTTAAGAATATTCACGGCGATCTCGTCGGACTTGGCGAGGTCTTCCGGCCTCTCGCTCATGCAGACCCAGCGGAACGGGCCGAAACCATAGTCGAAGTAGAGCGGTCCCATGATGTCCTGGACGTAAGACGGATAGCGGAAGGTGCCGTCTGCCTTTAATATGTCCGCTCCCGCCCTTGAGGATTCCAGCAGGAAGGCGTTGCCGTAGTCAAAAAAGTACATTCCCTTGGCTGCCAGCTCGTTGATGGCGGCGACGTGCCTCCTCAACGACGCGCGCACCGCCTCACGGAACTTCTCCGGCTCCTCGGCCATCATCTTGACGGACTCCTCAAATGTCTGGCCGACAGGATAGTAGCCTCCCGCCCACGGGTTGTGGAGCGATGTCTGGTCCGAACCGAGGTCCACAGGAATATTCTCGGCCGCGAGTCTCTCCCAGAGATCCACGACGTTGCCCACATAGGCCAGCGAGACGGTCTCCTTGGCCTCCATAGCCTTGCGGATACGCGGGATAAGCTCGTCCAGATTCTCGTGCAGCTCATCGACCCAGCCTTGGTCGTAACGCTTGCGGGCGGCCAGCGGATTGATCTCGGCTGTGACGCTCACTACCCCGGCGATGTTTCCGGCCTTAGGCTGCGCTCCCGACATACCGCCCAGGCCGGCTGTCACGAATAGCATTCCCTTCATATTCTCCCTCGTCCCTGCGATGCCTCTGGCTTTCAGTTGCTTGCGTGCCGCGTTCATCACCGTGATTGTCGTTCCGTGCACGATCCCCTGGGGACCGATGTACATATACGATCCGGCTGTCATCTGGCCGTACTGTGACACTCCCAATGCGTTGAATCTTTCCCAGTCATCCTGCTTCGAATAGTTCGGGATGACCATTCCGTTGGTCACTACGACCCTCGGAGCGTCCTTGTGGCTCGGGAAGAGTCCCATCGGATGGCCGGAGTACATCGAGAGTGTCTGCTCGTCGGTCATCTCGGCCAAGTACTTCATCGTCAGCCGGTACTGCGCCCAGTTCTGGAATATTGCTCCGTTGCCTCCGTAGATGATCAGCTCGTGCGGATGCTGCGCCACCCTCGGATCCAGGTTGTTCTGGATCATCGCCATGATGGCCGCGGCCTGGCGGCTCCGGCAAGGATATTCATCGATCGGTCTGGCGTACATGTCGTAGGACGGGCGGAAACGGTACATGTAGATGCGTCCGTAGTCCTTGAGTTCCTTGGCGAACTCCGGCGCCAGTTCGGCGTGGAACTTGGCCGGGAAATATCTCAGCGCGTTCTTCAGCGCCAGCACTTTCTCTTCGGCTGTGAGGATGTCCTTGCGCTTAGGGGCGTGGTTTATGGTCTTGTCGTAAGGTTTCGGCTCCGGGAGCCTGTCCTGCGGGATGCCCGCAAGTATCTCTTCCTTAAACTTATCCATTGATCTTCGAGTTTACGATGTCCAGAATCTCTTTCTCTTCCACAACTGCCTTCGCCGCGATCTCATCGGCCTCCGCAACGAGTTCGGCGGCCTTGGCCTTGTCGCTCAGGGAAGCCGCGTTGATCTTCACGTTGAGTTGCGCTCCGAGAACCGCGCTTCGTGCCGCCAAAGCTCCCACTCCGGCGTCTGAAACTGAGTTCGGATTTCCAATCTCGGCCATCGCCCTTGTGATCTCGAAGGCCTTGAACGAGGCTTTCATCGTGCGCAGAGGCACCTGTGTGGCGTATAGAGTGGCCTTTTCGATTGCCTCAGAACGTGCAGCTTTCTCCTCATCCGTTCCCTTAGGAAGCCCGAACGCGGCCATAATCTTGTCGAACGCCGCGGTGTCCTCATCGACGAGGCTTACCAGCTCCCGCATTACGGCGTGTCCCTTCTCAGCCCAGTCGGAGAACTCCTTCCAGCGGTCATCCCAGCCTCTCTTGTGGGCTGAAAGATTTGCTACCATTGTGCCGAGGGCCGCTCCTAGGGCTCCCATATAGGCGGAGATCGATCCGCCGCCCGGGGCAGGAGACTCGGATGCCGTCTCCTCGGCGAATCCCTTTAGCGTCATTCTGATGAGCCTCTCCTTAATGGCCATCTGCTCAGGATCTTCCATAAGATATTCAATGACCTTCTCGTGCGGGTTGAACGGCTTGAGGTCGTCAAGGCTCATCGACTTGACTGCTATCTTCATTATTTCTTCGTCCGAGATTCCGAGCGAGCGCTCCTGCTTCTCAAGGTAGAACTTTCCGGCCTCCATCAGCACACGCTTCGGTACCAGTCCGACGATCTCGGCTCCGGTGACCCTGAGTCCTCTGGCGGCGGCGGCTCTGGAGACTTCCTCGTAGGCCACGTGCAGAGGTGTCGTCTTGATGTCGGTGATGTTCATCGAGACCTGAGCGATGCCATATTCATCAATGTACCAACCAATTGCCTTGCACCCCTTGAGGGTTCCCGGCTGCCAGCGGTCCTTGCCGTTCTCGTCCTTGAGGACCTTTCCGGTCAGGCTTCCGCCCTCGCGCATCTTGCGTCCTTTCTCGCGCACGTCGAAGGCGATCGCCATCGCGCGCCGTGTGGATGTCGTGTTGAGATTATAGTTGACGGCCACAAGGAAGTCTCTGGCTCCCACATTGATAGCCCCGCTCTTCGCCACTGTCTCGTTATATTCCTTAGGCCCGAAGTCCGGTGCCTTGGCAGGATCGGCGATCTTCTCCGGCAGGGCTTCATATTCCCCGGCCCTGCAGACCGCGAGGTTCTTCCTTTCCGGCTTGAACGCCGCCGCCTCGTAGCAGTAGCAAGGGATGCCGAGCTCGTCGTAGATCCTTTTCGCCAGCCCGCGCGCCAGTTCCGCGCACTCTTCCAAAGTCGTCTCCGCGACCGGTACGAGCGGCAGCACATCGCACGCCCCCGACCGAGGGTGCGCCCCGTGGTGATGCCTCATGTCGATCACCTCGCCGGAACACTTGACTCCTTGGAAAGCCGCCTCCAGCACAGCTTCGGGGCTGCCCACGAAGGTCACGACAGTCCTGTTGGTCGCCTCGCCCGGATCCACGTCGAGCACCTTGACGCCCTCCTCGTTGCCGTTGACCGTCACCTTGGCCGAAGCGATGGCCTTAACGATCTGATCAATAACATTTTTGTCTCGCCCTTCACTGAAATTGGGCACGCATTCTATAATCTTTGCCATAGTGGTTATGTGTTTTTAATATGTGGCTATAAATTTATGAATATTTTCCCAATATTCATTGCAAAACCGAAGGGAATCTTCCGATTCTCTTTTAAATATGAACAGAAAATGCGTTTTTCATGGTCGCTGAGCCTGTCGAAGCGACCGATGTCCCCGCCCGGTTCATTTGAACGGCTGCCTTTGGGCTATAATTGCCGGGTTATTCCGCCTTCCGCCAGCGGATGTAGGACTCGTTCCGGTAGGAACGGCGGTGCACGTTGATGCCGAATTCCACAATTTCCTCTTCCTTAGGAATATACCAGCCGTAGGACGAGGCGCTTCCGACGAGGTAGATCGCGTTGTCCACTTCGAATGCGGCGAGAGCGGCGGCGAAATCCTGCATCGTCATCTCCTCGCGGGAGACAGCTATGAATATCTCGCCGGCCTTCGAGCAAAGCGCCTTGCGGACAGTGGAACTCTTCAGATTGTTATCAACTGGCGAGCCGTTGTCCACGAGAGGATATTGCCTGAAAAAGTAGCCTTCCGTCTCGACGGCCTTGTCGAAAAGGTCCGTGTTTTCGGCGACTCCGATTGTGATCCGGCCGTCGATGATGGCGCAATAGCCCTTCTTGGATATTCCTTGAGCCAGCACTTCTCCTTTGAGCACAAAGGATCCGAGAATCTCGCGGTTGTCCGCGCGGATGTCCGCAGCCTGGGCCGCGAGGACATATTCACTCTTGTCCGCTTCGGGCGCGCCGACTGAGAGTTCCGGAACGGCGCAGTGCGGGATGTACAAAGTCAGCGGGACGCCGCCCGCGACCGTGGTGTCTATTTTCTCTGAATATGCCGTCCCGCAGGAGTCCGGGTCTTCCGTGGCGACGGTCATCAAAGAATCGCTTTTCGACTCCACGCTTTCCTCGAACAGTCCTGTCTGCTCGTCGCTCACGGCCTTTTCGCCTCTCCCGCAGACCACGATCAAGGCCACTGCGGCCAGCACAGCCAACGTGATGGCAGGGATCAACCACTTCGGCCGCCTGGGAGGCTTGTTTCCGCTGGTGTTCCGACCTTTGTCACCCCCTATGAAGATGACTTCGTCGTCTCGTACATTATCGTAGTCCTGTCTGTTCATTTGAGTCTTCGTTTAGTCGTTGTTGTCATTGCCAAGAGCGGACTTCAAGGCTTTCAGCACTTCTCTTGACAGCCCGTCGGAAAGCACCACATTGAACCTGTCGCAGTCTGACAAGGCCAACGTCTGTTGTGAGATGTTGATCTCAGAGACAAAATCCAGATTGATGATGTGGCTTTTTCCCGCCCTGACGATAGTCTTGCTCTCGACATCGCCGATCACATCGGACAAACTGTTGTGGATCCACCCCAGCTTGTACGTCACCAACGTGCCCTTGCTGCCTTTCACCACGTCAAGGACAGTGAATATCCGACTGTAGTTTCCCTCCGCCTTGACATACACAAGGCTCTCCAAAGGAATCCGCAGAAGGCTGGCCGTAGTCTCTATGACAAGATATTTCCCCATCAATTCCAGATCTTTCGCCCACGAATGTACAGATTATTTCCAAATAATCACCAACTCCCTCCCGACAAATGTACGAAATCAAAGAATACCGTACGAAACGCTCGCCGCAATTTCTAATGAATATGCTTGCTTGAATATGTCCGCTAACCCTCAGGTTACTCGTAATGATGCGTTTGATGAATGCATTCCCACATACAGTCCGTATATAGACCGCCCTTCCTGTGTGCCAACTGTCATCGCAAGATAATTTCGTACCGGACCTCTTGGTGTACCAAACACCTTCCTTATGTGGTTTCGTACACATCTTCTCTAAAATGTGACGTGATGCGCATCGCTCTGTGAATGAGTGGTATAATGTGTTGTCTTTGGCTTGATTCCGCTATAGGAATATGCCTGATTGGTTGATAGCTAATTGCTTGGCTGCCACTGGCTGATATTCAAAGAGTGGTGTGTAATGTTTTTATATTCAGGGAAATAAGCGAACTTCTTTGGGAGGGTTCAACTAAAGGCATAGTTCTTATGTATTCATTGATAATTAGTTGGCATTTACTGGATGGTGATGCGGTCTGGGGAGATGCTTCTTTTTCCGTATTCCAAAAAGCGATGGACTGCTCTTTCGAGTTTATAGACACCGTTCAGCGAAGGAAGCAAGGAACGACGTCGATGTATCTCCAGTGTAATAGCACCCATCCAGATACTTTGTGTTTACTTTACCAAGCGCATTCTCTCCGGGAGCCAACTCGCACATGACTTCCATGCTTTCGCGGCCGGTAAAGGTCACCTTCGGCTCATAAGGGATGTCCGGAATCGTGGCAAAGGCATCATCCATATCATCTGATGCCGCCACATTATCTTCAGTCTTCTCAACACCCCATTCCGGAGACCGTTCAACCCTTAGCACACTGCTCTTGTCGTTCCTATTGCCACAACTAGCAATCAGAAGCAAAACCAGCCCCAATATTGTACTGTAATATAAGTGATTCCTTTCCATATTACGACATGACTTTCTTCTCGCCAGAAGCCCCAGTTCCAAGTTGCGGGGAGAGCGAGAGCCCCTCTTTCCGCTTCGCGCACATCTCATTGTAGATCTCGCTCATGCGAGCATAAGACTCTTCAATGATGCTGATATATCTGGTAAGGCAATCCTTGAAGTGCCCGTACTTATCCTCGATAGCGGAAAGCTGAAAAACGATACCGTCCTCATCTTCTCCGCAGAACAGAACCTTACACATAATGAGCTCGTCAGACACCTGATGCGCAGCTTTGTGCATCAGATCCATATCCCAGTCATTGTGATCAAGACTGTAATGCCTCATCAGCACCATCACCGGAAACCGGTCAGCGTCGATTGCATAATGCTCGCCTTGTACCATGAATGTAATCCAGTGCTCATCAGCATCAGGAACGTAGCCGTTGAAACGAATGGCTTCCATCGCCGTTTCCTTATCCAGTTGATGAGCATCAACATCATCGACAGCCACAGGAACCGGCGTGTTCTCATGCTGCTCTTTGATCCACTTATTATCTCTCTCAAGCTGCTTATAGTCCTGGCACTTTACCACATACAGGGCCAAGAAGATTGCAGCAACTATAGAAATAATCGCAATAACCATAATCAGTCCACGATTTTGCAGATTTTACCATAAACGGTTTCAGCCTTGACAGCATCCAGAATCTTGTTGAAGATTCTAGGAAACGGGCGTGATACTCTCTCTGCCATCGAACGAGGGATTTCTTTGTAGAACGCCTCCGCAATACCGCCAGTAATGCAGGCAAGCGTGTCGCTGTCTCCACCAAGGGAAACAGCTTTACGCATAGCATCTTCGAAGCCCGTTGAATCCAGAAACGCAATGATAGCCTGCGGAACGGTCCCCTGGCAACTGGAATCCCAATGGTAGATAGGATGCCAGTACTCGTAGGTCTTGTGAAGGTCGTAGCCGTATGTCTTCTCGATATAGTCGCGGATTTCATCCTTCGTCTTCCCATTTCTGGCCATCCAGATTGATGCAGAAGTAGCCTGGGCACCCTTGATTCCTTCAGGATGGTTGTGCGTGATGGCCGCCGAAATCGCGGCGACACGCTCAGTCTCTTTCAGAGTGTCAAAGAACCAGCCCACAGCGCTTACTCGCATCGCGGAACCATTGCCATATGAGCCATAAGGATGGCGTCCCGTCTTTGACTCATAGGGCGCTGCACCATACTTGTCATCGTATGTATAAAGGTCTCGAGGGAAGAAAAGCCAGCGGTAGAATCCGGCGCGTATCCGCCCATAGGGCAAGGACATTTCTCACCAAACATCACCATGATGTCCTCCAGCCCCTGGTAACTGTGTTCCTTGTCCTTTAGCAGCCAGTAAGCCACAGCCATTGTCATAATGCTGTCATCCGTGTAGGCGCTATTGCCCAGGAATAGCGTAAAGCTATAGTCTTTCGTGTTATGGAACTCATAGGCAGAACCTATGGTGTCCCCAATGATTGCTCCTAACATAGTTTTCGAATTATCCGTAAAGTTAATTAAAAACGGCTGGCCTGCCAACCACCTTTCACGCCAAATAGGAGGCAGGCCGTAGTTGCCGTTGTCAGTGTTTGATGATGAGCTTATTGTTTTGGTTGTCAATCGTGATAGCTCCAAAACGCTCCATAGCACTTTGTCCCAGAAGCAGCGGTGCCCTCTGGCTCTTAACTACCGAAGCGTCCACATTGTGGAGAACTGCGTCGCCAATCTTCACCTCACGGAGCGTGATTGTGGTTCCTTCGCTGATCTGTCCGTTGGCAATCTGGTAGTATGTCTTGCCCTTGATGTCCTTCTCGGAGAGGTATCCGTTCTTGAACATGAAGTCGGCTTCCACGGAAGAGATAGTGACATCGGATGCGCCGGTGTCAAAAACCATCTGGAGCGCAAGGCCGTTGATGTCGCATGGGATCTCGAAAGTGCCGCCCGGATTCCGCTTGACCGCAATCTCGGTTACTGTCTCCTCCTTCTCCGGCATCGACAGTTCGAACTGTTTCAGGTATTCGGTGTGCTTGGCCTCATATTCCTCCATCAGAGCCTTGAACTCCGGCAGGTCGCGCACGGCATCCAAATCGTCATCCAAGCGGATGTGCGAGAAACTGCGATAACCTTTCTCAAAGGACTTGCGGAGAGCAGCGATGGACTCCTCCAGACGTCCCATACGGGAATAAAGGCACGCCTGGTCATAATAATTTCCGTAGTTTCCTGGATCCTCCTCGATAATTTTGTTCATCCATTCCTCTGCTTCATTATCACGACCAAGGAAGTACAAGGCATACTGACGGCAGCTGCCATTGTCAGCAATCGTATCCTTCTGGACCACCATCTCAAAATCTGCATCTGCCTCGGTCTTCTTGCCCTCCAAAAGGAGAAGTTCGCCACGCATCAGATACAGGTATGGATAGTTCTGAGTCATCTCAAGGCCCATATTGTAGTCCTCCATGGCCTTCTTTCGCTCGCCTTGCATCTCATAGGTCCAACCGCGTCTATAGTAGCAATAGCCCTCTTTCGGAGCATTCTCTACAGCAGCGTTGAAGTCAGCGATAGCCAAATCCAAATCACCGTTAAGCCTGTAGTAATCGCCACGGCGGACATACAGTTGCCAATCAGGGTCTTTCTCCATAGCCTTGGATATATCGGCGATGGCGAGCTCATTCAGCCCCAGTTCGCTGTAGCAATCAGATCTGTATACATTGATCTCGTCGTAGTGGCCGAATTCTGCCTCAAATTCATCATAGGTCCTCACAGCCTCGGCATACTGATGAGAGGTCTCATAGAACTGGCAGAGGAATGCCATCCACTGGAACCGGTTTTCAGTTTTCTTGATGCGAGTCTTGATGCTTGCCTCAGCATAGTTGAGGCGCTTAAGCATAACCTTATCAATGGCTTCCGAATACTGCTCACGCTCAATCATATTCCGGGCAAGTCCGGCCATAGCAGCCTGGTCCGCTTTGTCCTGCGCCAGCATCTTCCTGTAGATAGCATCCGCTCCGGCATAGTCTCCAAGGTCGTAGAGCGACTGGGCATAGTCAAATGATATGCTCTGCAGGTTCTCCTTATCGTCCTTCCGGGCCAATTCGCATGCCGTCTTGAAAGAGGCGGTAGCATTAACCTTGTCACCCATGTCCTCGTATATGTACGCTTTCCACCAATGCAGAGTGGAATTCCGTACTTCGGTCTTCTTGGGCTTGTTCACCTTAAGGGCATGGTTGATGTCCTGCGGTGCCTGGCCGAACTCATTCTTCCGGCGAAGCAGTCGGACGCGCAGAAGAGGCGCCTCTACATTGTCCGGAGTCTCCCGGAGCTGCTTGTTTACAAGTTCGAGGCCTTTTGCCTCATCGTTCTCCTCCTGAAGGACCTCGTAGGCCTTCTTGAGGTTGTAATCGTTGTCAGTTTTGTTCTTCTGGGCGTAGGCATTGACGCTCAGAACGGTCAGCAGGGTAACAGTAAGAAGGGTAACAATTTTTTTCATATGCGTGAAAGGGTTATCAAATGTATAATTCTATCCAAAGATTGCCATAAAGAGCTCTAAGATTACGAAGATGCCAAGTCCCCAGAGAAAAAGTTTCAACAGTATATGACCACATCCGATTGCGCCATAAACGGCACCTGTGGCTGCTCCTTCTTTCCGGGAACCGTCTTCGCTCCCGATGAATCCGATTATTCCGCCTATTGCGGCGACAACCAAAATGATAATTAACCAAGTAGGCATTGCATGAAAGATTTAAATGAGTAAATTCTACGCAAAGAAAGTAAATATTTTTCTAACAACCAAACTTTTTGAGTAAATTTTACACAATAAGGATTTATACTATATTTGCAGAAAAATGTAACTTTGTTATGCCTTTCGAAAAGAATAATTACCTTTGCGTAATTGAAACACAAATAATGGCAAAGAAAGGTCAGTACACTTATGAATATCCGCATCCGGCAGTGACTGCGGACAGTGTCGTATTTGGATATGACGGTAAGGAGTTAAAGGTACTCCTCATCAAGCGCGGTGCCGAGAAAGAAGCCAGTACAACCGCATATGTAGGCGAATGGGCTCTTCCTGGCGGTTTCCTGGACGTTGAGAAAGATAAAACTGTTGCCCACACTGCTGCCAGGGAACTGAAAGAAGAAACCGGTCTTAAGCTTTCGGTCAAGGAGTTCAAGGAAGTCGGTACTTTCAGCGACATCAAGAGAGATCCTCGCGAACGTGTCATCACGGTGGCGCATTACGCACTAGTAAAGTTGACCGAGGTTCAGGCTGATACGGATGCGGACAAGACCGAGTGGTTTGTCCTGTCGGATGTTCCGTCACTCGCTTTTGATCACGACAAGATACTGCGCGATGCATTCTATCGCCTGAAGCAGGACATTCATTTTCAGCCCGTTGGCTTTGAACTCCTTCCTGAGGTTTTCACGCTGCCTCAGCTGCAAAACCTATACGAGTCAATCCTTGAAGTGAAGTTTGACCGCCGGAACTTTGCCAACAAAATGAAGCACTTTGGGATGCTTTCCGAAATAAAGGATGATACGCCCCGTCACGGGACACGTACCCCCATCAAATACCGCTTCGATAAGGAAAACTACGAACGCTTGAAGGCAAAGGGTTTCCAACTTGAATTTTAAGATGCAAAAAGGGATCACATACGATGTCTTTATCAGTTACCGCCGCCAGGGCGGTGCCGTTAAAGCTGAACTCACAAAAGACGAGCTGGCCAAGCGCGGCTTTCGTGACTCCCGTATGTTCCTTGACACCAGAAGCCTCACTTCCGGAAATTACCTCAAAACCATTCTTGATGCGATAGAGGGCTCCCGTAATATAGTCGTTATCGTCACCAAAGACTGTTTCAAGAACCTGCCGACGGATAGCACCTGGATTAGGGAAATTGAATACGCCATCGAGCTCCACAAGAACATAGTCCCCATCTATTTCGATGGCATCACCGAATTGAAGGCGGACGAGATACCTTCCTGCATTCAGCGCCTCGCGTTTGAAAACGCTGTGCAGTATGTTCACCAATACGCAGATGCCAGCTTTGACCGTCTTGCGTCACGCTTATCCAAGGAGCCCATTGCTCTCCCCAAGTGGAGCAAATGGCTCATTGGTGCCGTTGCTGCCGGCGGCTTGGCCGCAGGTGGCTATACGGCCATTGACAACGCTGCCGGTCTGAAGCCCGGCGAAGTCTATGTTGTCAACTCCTCCACTTCAAGGAGCTATCATATTGACCGGAACTGCGCAACCTTGAAGAACGCCAAATCGCTTGGCGAAAGGACTTCTGGAGGAGTTTTCGTTATCATTTTAAGAGCATTGCAATTACCCTTATAATTTACGAAAATTTCTCCAGCTTTCCTGTACTATATCATTGATAATCAATGGTTTAATCTAAATTATTGTCACTTTTTCGGAGGCTGTTATCAGGGCGGCTTTTCAACCGTTCTCAACAGTATGTCATGGCCGCAAATGGCCGCATAAGAGAGCCCCCAAAATGAAGCAGGTTATTTTTTAACATTTACTTATCTTAACTCAAGTTTCGCAAGTGAAAAATAATTGAAATAAAAA